>Ga0209369_1000340_pt1 | contig 79351 bp, 79 predicted proteins | sample EBPBio142010_DNA_FD_185865 | JGI IMG/M metagenome (GOLD analysis project Ga0209369, IMG submission 185865) | Wastewater treatment Type I Accumulibacter community from EBPR Bioreactor in Madison, WI, USA - Reactor 1_10/4/2010_ DNA (SPAdes)... | ecosystem: Engineered > Bioreactor > EBPR >...
GCTTCCGCCCCGCTTGCCGCGCGGGCCGAGACCCTTGGCCTGACCCATATGCCCGTCACCGACTGGAAGGCCGTCTTCGGCCGGGTCGAGGCGCGCGACCGCCTGCCCGCCCGGGCCCGTCTGGGCGGCACGCTGGTTGAACTGACCGTCAGCGAGGGCGATATCGTCACGGCGGGGCAGGTGCTGGGCCGGATCGAGGACCAGAAACTGACCTTCCAGCTTTCCGCCCTGCGCGCCCAGACCAAGGCGCTTCAGGCCCAGCTTGCCAATGCCGAGACCGAGCTGAAACGCGGCGAGGAACTGCTCGCGCGCGGCGTCACCACCGCCCAGCATCTCGACGCGCTGCGCACGCAGGTCGATGTCCTGAAAGGCCAGATCGCCGCGCTGGACGCCCAGGCCCAGGTCATATCCCAGCAAGAGGCCGAGGGCGCCGTCCTTGCCCCGGCGGCGGGCCGCGTCCTTGACGTGCCCGTGGCGCAGGGCGCGGTGATCCAGCCCGGCGAGGAAGTGGCGCTTCTGGGCGGCGGCGGCATCTTCCTGCGTCTCTCCATCCCCGAACGCCATTCCGACGCCTTGCACGAAGGCGATGCCATCCGCATCGAGACCGCCGCAGGCACCGCCGAGGGGCGGCTGGAAAAGGTCTATCCGCTGATCGAGAATGGCCGCGTCCTCGCCGATGTCGCGGTTGACGGCCTGCCCGACCGCTTCTTCGACGCCCGCGTGCTGGTGCGCCTGCCTCTGGCCCGGCGCGAGGCGCTGCTTGTGCCCGAAACCGCGCTGGTCGCCCGCGCGGGCCTTGATTTCGTCGCCGTGCAAGACGGCGAGACCACGTCTTTCCGCGCCGTCGTTCCCGGCGAGCGCCATGAGGAGGGGGGGCTGGTCCAGGTGGAAATCCTGTCCGGCCTCCAGCCCGGCGACGTGATCGTCACCGATCCCGCCAATCTTCCCGCCAGCCTTCCCACTCCGGAGGGCAGCCATGACTGACACTCCGCGCAAGGCCCCGCTTGGCATCGCGGGGGGCCTGACCCGGGGCTTCATCGCTTCGGCCCTGACGCCCCTGTTCATTCTTGCCGCCCTGGCGGCGGGCCTTGTCGCGCTTGTCAGCCTTCCTCGCGAGGAAGAGCCGCAGATCTCGGTCCCGCTGGTCGACATCCAGGTCCAGGCCCAGGGCCTGCGCGCCGAAGACGCGGTCAAGCTGGTCACCGAACCGCTGGAAGGCATCGTCAAGGGGCTGAACGGCGTCGATCACGTCTACAGCCAGACCCAGGACGACGCGGTCATGGTCACCGCCCGGTTCAAGGTCGGCACCCGCGCCGAAGACGCCATCCTGCGCGTGCATGAAAAGCTGCGCGCCAATATCGACCGCCTGCCGGTCGGCATCCCCGAACCCCTGGTCATCGGGCGCGGCATCGACGATGTGGCGATCCTGGCGCTGACCCTGTCGGCCGCGCCGGGACAAGAGATCGCCGCCGGCGACCTGACCCGCATCGCCCGCGCCGTGCAGACCGATCTGGCCAAGACCGACGAGGTCGGCCTGACCTATCTGGTGGGCGAGGCGCCCGACGCCATCCGCATCGCGCCCGACCCCGACCGGCTGGCCCTCTATGGCGTCACCCTGCAACAGCTTGCCGCCAAGGTGGCGCAGGCCAACCGCACGCTCTCGACCGGCAAGCTGCGCGATGGCGGGCAGGCGGTGGACCTTGTCGCAGGCCAGACCCTTCAGGCCCCGGCCGAGGTGGCGGGCCTGCTGATCACCACCCGCGACAACCGCCCGGTCTATGTCTCGGACGTGGCGCAGGTCTCCTATGTGCCCGACACATCGGACCATATCGTCGCGCAACTGACGCGCGGGGCCGATGGCAGCGTGCAGCGCAGCCCCGCCGTCACCCTTGCCATCGCCAAGCGGGCAGGGGCCAATGCCGTCACCGTGGCCGAAGATCTGTTGCACCGGGTCGAGGCGCTGAAAGGCACCACCATCCCCGACAGCGTGACCGTCACCGTCACCCGCGACTATGGCGAGACGGCGAATGAAAAGGCCAATGAACTGCTGTTCCACCTTGGCCTTGCAACCGTCTCGATCATCCTTCTGGTCTGGCTGTCGATCGGCTGGCGCGAGGCGCTGGTCGTCGCCATCGTCATCCCGGTCACCATCCTTCTCACCCTCTTCGCCGCCTGGGCCATGGGCTATACGCTGAACCGCGTCAGCCTCTTCGCCCTGATCTTCTCGATCGGCATCCTGGTCGATGACGCCATTGTCGTGATCGAGAACATCGCCCGCCACTGGGCCATGGCCGATGGCCGAAGCCGGTCGGCGGCGGCGGTCGATGCCGTGGCCGAGGTCGGAAATCCCACCATCGTCGCCACGCTGACCGTGGTCGCGGCGCTTCTGCCCATGCTGTTCGTGTCGGGCCTGATGGGCCCCTACATGTCGCCCATCCCGGCCAATGCCAGCGCCGCGATGATCTTTTCCTTCTTCATCGCCGTGATCGTCACGCCCTGGCTGATGATCAAGATCGCGGGCCGCGCCAAACTGGCGGGCCATGGCGATCATGGCGCCATCCCCGGCGGCGCGCTGGGCCGCGCCTATGCTGCCGTTGCCCGGCCCATCCTTGCCAGCCGGGCCCGCGCCCTGACCTTTCTTCTGGCCACCGTGGTCCTGTCCTTCGGCTCGCTCGCGGCGCTTTACACCAAGGACGTGACGGTCAAGCTTCTGCCCTTCGACAACAAATCCGAACTCTCGGTGATGATCGACCTGCCCGAAGGCGCCACGGTCGAGGCGACCGACCGCGTCGCGCAGGATGTGGGCCGGGTGGCGCTGGCCTTGCCCGAGGTGCTCTCGGTGCGCACCCATGCCGGCACCGCCGCGCCCTTCAACTTCAACGGCCTCGTCCGCCACTATTTCCTGCGCAATCAGCCGCAACTGGGCGAGGTGGAAATCCTGCTCTCGCCCAAGGGCGACCGCGCCCGCACCAGCCATGACATCGCGCTTGATCTGCGCCAGCGGCTTGCCGCCATCGCCGCGCCGGAAGGCACCGTCCTGAAAACGGTCGAGCCGCCGCCCGGCCCGCCGGTGATCGCCACCCTGCTGGCCGAGGTCTATGGCCCCACGCCCGAGGCCCGCCGCGCGGCGGCAACCAGGATCCGGCAGGCCTTTGAAAGCGTGCCCTTCATCGTCGATGTCGACGACGGTTTCGGCACCCAGGCCCGCCGCCTGCGTGCCAGCCTTCTGCCGGACGAGCTGGAATTCTTCGGCGTGCAGGAACAGGATGTCTTCGACACGCTGGCCTGGCTCAACACCGGCACCACCGTAGGCTACAGCCATCGCGGCGAGGGCCGCCTGCCCATTCCGCTGCAACTGGACCTGCCGAAATCCGCCAAGGTTCTGGACGAAAGCTTCCTCACCACGCCCATCCCCGCCAATACCCTGCCCGGCGCGCGCGGCGTGGTGGAACTGGGCGATGTGATCGCGGTCACCGAGGAACGCGCCAGCTACCCGGTCTTCCGCCACAACGGCCGTGCGGTCGAGATGGTGACGGGCGAGCTTGCAGGCGATTTCGAAGCGCCGCTTTACGGCATGCTCGCCGTGTCCGAGGCGCTTGACGGCATGGACTGGGGGCCCGGCGAAAAGCCGGTCGTCAGCCTGCATGGCCAGCCGCAGGATGAAAGCGCGGTCACGCTTCTGTGGGATGGTGAATGGGAAGTGACCTGGGTCACCTTCCGCGACATGGGCGCGGCCTTCGGCGTGGCGCTGCTGGGCATCTACATCCTGGTCGTCGCGCAATTCGGCAGCTTCCGCCTGCCGCTGGTGATCCTGACCCCGATCCCGCTGACCTTCCTCGGCATCATGGCCGGCCACTGGCTGTTCCACGCCCCCTTCAGCGCGACCTCGATGATCGGCTTCATCGCGCTTGCGGGCATCATCGTGCGCAATTCGATCCTGCTCGTCGATTTCATCCGCCACGCCACGCCCCCCGGCCGGCGCCCGGGTGTCGAGGTGTTGATCGAGGCCGGGGCAATCCGCTTCAAGCCCATCCTGCTGACCGCGCTTGCCGCCATGATCGGCGCGGTGGTCATCCTCGCTGACCCGATCTTCCAGGGCCTCGCGATTTCGCTGCTGTTCGGTCTGCTCACGTCCACCTTGCTGACCGTGCTTGTCATCCCGGCCATCTACCGCGTGTTCCGCACCGGGGCGGACGCCCATGCCTGATCAGAGGAGGAGACTGAAATGGCACATGTCGTCGTATTGGGCGCCGGACTTGGCGGCGCCATCATGGCCTATGAACTGAAAGACCAGCTCAGGCCAGAAGACCGGGTGACAGTGGTCACCAAGGACCCGAAATATCACTTCGTCCCCTCCAACCCCTGGATCGCCGTCGGCTGGCGCGGGCGCGAGGACATCACCGTCGATCTGGCCCCGACCATGGCGAAGAAGGGCATCGATTTCCTGCCCGTCGCCGCCGAGCGCCTGCATCCCGCCGAAAACCGCATCGCGCTGGTCGATGGCCGCTCGGTCAGCTACGACTATCTTGTCATCGCCACCGGCCCCGACCTTGCCTTTGATGAAATTCCCGGCCTCGGCCCCCAGGGGCACACCCAGTCGATCTGCCATATCGACCATGCCGAGGCCGCGCGCGCGGTCTTCGAGAAGCTGGTCGCCAATCCCGGCCCGGTGGTGATCGGCGCCGCGCAGGGCGCAAGCTGCTTTGGCCCGGCCTACGAATTCCTCTTCATCCTGGAAACCGCCCTGCGCCGCGCCAAGGTGCGCGACCGGGTGCCGATGACCTTCGTCACCCCCGAACCCTATATCGGCCATCTCGGGCTGGACGGGGTGGGCGACACCAAGGGTCTTCTGGAATCCCAGATGCGCGAGAAGCACATCAAATGGATGACGAACACCCGGATCAAGCGGGTCGAGGACGGAATGATGTCGGTCGAGGAATTGGCCGAGGACGGCCAGGTCAAGGCCGCGCGCGACCTTCCCTTCGCCTTCTCGATGATGCTGCCCGCCTTCCGCGGCATCGCGCCGGTCTCGGGGATCGAGGGGCTCAGCAACCCGCGCGGTTTCACCATCGTCGACAAGCACCAGCAGAACCCGACCTACCCCAATATCTTCGCCGTCGGCGTCTGCGTCGCCATCCCGCCCATGGGCCCGACGCCCGTGCCATGCGGCGTGCCGAAGACCGGGTTCATGATCGAATCCATGGTCACCGCCACCGCGCATAACATCGGCAATCTCGTCCGCGGCAAGGCCCCGGATCGGGTTGGCACCTGGAATGCCGTCTGCCTGGCCGATTTCGGCGACGGGGGCATCGCCTTTGTCGCGCAGCCGCAGATCCCGCCGCGCAATGTCAACTGGTCGTCCAGCGGCAAATGGGTGCATCTCGCCAAGGCGGGCTTCGAGAAATACTTCCTCCGCAAGCTGCGCAAGGGCAGCTCAGAGCCGTTCTACGAAGGCCTCGCGCTCAAGGTGCTGGGCATAGAAAAACTCAAGCAAACCTCGAAAGGATAGGCGTTCAGATGTCTCTCGACCGTGCCGTGATGGCCTTTGCCGGGGCGATGGTGCTGCTCAGCGTCCTGCTGACGGCCTTCGTCTCGCCGCTCTTCATCTGGTTCACCGTATTCATCGGCGTGAACCTGATCCAGTCCGCCTTCACCGGCTTCTGCCCGGCGGCGATGGTTTTCAAGAAGCTGGGCTTCAAGACCGGCTGCGCTTTCAGCTAGGCCGGGCGCGGGGGCGGCGGCGACCTGCCGCCCTCACCGCCCCGGCGCGGCGTCGGGCCGCGCCTATTCCACACCGCCGCACAGTTTCCAGCCCTTTGCCACCTCTTTCAGATGGCTGACAAAGGCCTGCACCTTGCGGGTGCGATGCAGGTCGACATGGGTGACGATCCACAGCGGAGACTCCCATTCCGTCCGCGGCGCCATCACCTCGATCAGCCCGCCCGCCTCGGCGGCGCGATGCGCCGCCAGGAAGCCAAGCCCCACCCCCTCGCGCAGGGCCTGCTCCAGCGCCTGCGGTTCGGTCGTGCGGAAGGTGCAGCGGTCGCTGCCCACCCGCTCGCGCAGCCAGCGGTAGAAGGGGGCCCGGTTCGCCTCGTTGTCGGGCAGGATATAGCGGTGCTGCGGCAGTTCCGCCTCGCTTTGCGGCAGGCCATGCGCATCGGCATAGCTTTGCGAGGCGTAAAGCCCGGTCCTGATCCGCACCAAGGGCTGCACCACATTGTCCGGCTCTTCCGGCGCCGACCCCGCCCGGATCGCCACATGCGCCTCGCCGTAATCCAGCCGGAAGACGCGCATATCGGTCAGGAAGCGCACCACGACATCCGGGTAGCGCGCCTGGAAACTGGCCAGCACCGGCACCAGAAGCGAGGACAGGCCGGAAATCGACGTGATCACCAGCTCGCCCCCCACCGTCTCGCCCTGGCCCTTGATCCGGTTGCCAAGCTGGACGAATTGCTCATCCGTGGTCTGCGCCACCGTCAGCAGGTCGCGCCCCGATTCCGTCGGCGTATAGCCCCGCGCATGGCGCTGAAAAAGCCGCGTCCCCAGCCGCTTTTCCAACGCGTCGATATGGCGGATCACCGTCGCATGGTGCACCCCCAGCACATCCGCCGCGCCGGACACGGTGCCCAGCCGCGCCACCTGATAGGCGGTGCGGATCTCGTCCCAGTTTTCCATATCGCAGGTTCCCTGTGCGGTGTCGCACAGAACATGCCCGCTCGCGCGGCGGATGCAAGGGCGGGATTGCCGGGAATCACCGCAAGGCGCAGTCTTTGCCGCAAGAAGCGGCGGGGGCGGGAATGAAAGTGCTGCTGGACAGGCCGGACCGTCTGGTGCTGCGCGACCTGCAATTCGGACTTGGCCTTGCCCTTGCCGCCGTTGTCGCGCTGCCCGCGCTGATGGCCTGGGGCTATTTCCGCAACGGCATCCTTTCGGGCGGGATCATCCTGACCGTCATTGCGCTGATCCTGCTGATCGGCTGCTTCGGCACATTCGTCCGCCCGATCCTTGTCACGTTCGACCGGCCCGGCAATGTGATCGAAGTGGTCGAGCGCAGCCTGTTCGGCGCCAGGCGTCAGGCCCATGTCCTGCGCCAGTTCCGCGGAGCTTTGGTCGAGGCCAGGGTCATCAGGCGCAAGCCGGGCGAGATGAGGGAATACCGCCACCGCAAGCCCCCGCCCGAACCGCGCGCCTATCGCGCCGTTCTTGTGCATCAGAACGGCCATCATGTGCCCTTGACCGAGATCTATGGCAGCGAGAAAGCCGCCGGAACCGCCGCCGCCGCGATCAACGGCTGGATCGGGTCTGATCTGGTGGCGCAGGCGGGTTAGGGCAGGGGGCGGCGATGCAGGTGATCGAGAAGACCTCTTCCCGCCTGGTCCTGCGCGCCCGCCCGGGCCTGCTGCTTCTGCTGATCGGCGGCCCCTGCCTTGTCCTTGCGCTGATCGCCCTTGCCAAACTGGCGCAGGGCGCGACCGAGGAGGCGGGCAAGGCCGCCCTTGTCGCCGCGCTCATGGCCTTGGCCTTTGCCGTTTTCGTCCGCTGGGAAGAGGTGATTTTTGACCGCGCCTCCGGCGATGTCCTGATCTCCAGCCGGGGCCTTCTTGGCCGTCGCGGCAGCCGCCACCCGCTTGACGCGATCCGCAGCGCGCGGATGGAAAGCGACCCCGACGGCGACCGCAGCAAATCCGGCAAACCGCTTGCCCGCCCCGTGCTGGTCAATACCGAGGGCCGCGTCCTGCCCCTGCGCTGGGCCTATACGGTTGATCCCTCCGATGATGCCGCGGTCAGCGCGATCCGCGCCTGGCTTGCGCCAAAAGGCGGGAAGAAAGGCAGGGCGGCAAAGCGATGAGCACGCGCCCGGGCCATGCCCTGTCCCGTGTCCGCCACCGCGCCCCGGCCTGCGCGCCGTTTTCTGCTCCGGGCCAACCCAGACGCAAGGGCGCGGCAGGCGCGGCCCGGGCCTTGCCCCGCCTTGCCGCAGCGCAGGTCGCGGTAAGGATCACATCTTGAAGGTGGTCGTGGATCGTCCCGACCGTCTGGTGGTGCAGGACACCCCCTGGCGTCAGGCGCTTGTTCTGGGCGGCGGTGCGCTTCTGGCCTGCGTCCCAACCTTTCTGCCGCTTCCGCCAGCGGCCCGCATCGGTGGCGCGCTGATTGGCCTTCTTTTCGCGGGAAGCGCCTTCACCCAGCTCGCCCGCCGCAGGCTTGTCCTTGACCGTGCCGCCGGAACCGTAACGCTTGAAACCCGCCGCCTGCTGCGCCTTTGCCGGGAAAGCCACCTGCTCTCCGCCCTGCGCATCGCCGAGATCCGCAGCCGAAACGAGTCCGCCCAAGGCTGGGTCAATGACATGGATGGCATCCGCCGCGAGACGCGTAGCCGCAGGGCCGACCGCCCGACCCTTGTGCTTTCGGACGGGACCGAAATCCCCTTCGCCGAAGGCGCATCCGGCGCTGCCCCCGCCCTCAACCGCATCAATACCTGGCTTGCCCTCCGCCGCGACGAGGGATTGGAGAAGACATGACCGTCATCGAGGAAACGCCCGACCGACTGGTCCTTGAGCAAAGCCCCTGGCCCACAGGCTGGTTCGTGGGCTTCGGGGCCTTGGCCTGCTTCCTTCTCGCCGCCACCGTTCTGGGCGGCGCGGCGGCAGGTTTCGCCGTCCTGATCGGCCTCTTCCTGACCTATATCGGCCTTTTTTAGACCGGCTGGACCCGCCTCACCCTGGACCGGCCCGAATTGCAGGTCACGCTCGAGACCCGCAGCCTCCTGAAAGGCGGTCGCGAATACCGCGCGCTGGGCCTTGTCTCGCGCGCCGAGGTGCTTGTCCGCAAAAGCCAGGACCGCAGTTCATCTCTGGATGACAACCGTCCTTTCGGCGGCCGCACGGTCACCTTCTCGCACAGCGCCGCCCTGCGCCTGACCGATGACAGCACCCTGACCTTCGCCCGCCCCGGCAGCGCGGCGGCGGCGGGAACCCTGGTCGATCGCGTCAACGCCTGGCTCGACGCGGCGCGCTGATCCCTTGCAGGCCCCCCAAACCCTTGCACGCTTGACTCCTGTTCCCTCCCGGCGTATCCGCCGCTGCAATTCCCCGGAGGCCAACGCTTCCGGTCCCTTGGGTATTGGCCCGGGATCGCCACCCGTCAGCGCGTCTGCGCCCACGGGTGCCGCCCGGCATTGCGGCAAGGCTTCGCTGCCCCATATGGGGCAAAACGCTTGGATGAGGTGAGAAGATGTTCGAAAGCCTGTCAGAACGCCTGGGCGGCGTCTTCGACCGCCTGACCAAACAGGGCGCGCTGAGCGAGGCCGATGTCGTCACCGCGCTGCGCGAGGTCCGCACCGCCCTTCTTGAAGCCGATGTCAGCCTTCCCGTCGCCCGCGACTTCATCCGCCGCGTCACCGAAAAGGCCACCGGCAGCGCCGTCACCAAATCGATCACCCCCGGCCAGATGGTCGTCAAGATCGTCCATGACGAACTGATCCGCGTGCTTGCGGGCGAAGGCCCGGCCGATGCCCTGAAGATCGACAACCCGCCCGCCACCATCCTGATGGTCGGCCTTCAGGGTTCGGGCAAGACCACCACCACCGCCAAACTCGCCAAGCGCCTCAAGGACCGCCAGAACAAGAAGGTCCTGCTCGCCTCGCTTGACACCAACCGCCCGGCGGCGATGGAACAATTGGCCATCCTGGGCACCCAGATCGGCGTCGACAGCCTGCCCATCGTCAAGGGCGAGAGCGCCGTCCAGATCGCCAAGCGCGCCAAGACCCAGGCGTCCTTGGGCGGCTACGACGTGCTGTTCCTCGACACGGCCGGTCGCCTGCATATCGACCAGGTCCTGATGGACGAGGTGCAATCCGTCCGCGACATCGCCCAGCCGCGCGAAACCCTGCTGGTTGTCGACGGGCTGACCGGCCAGGACGCGGTCAACGTCGCGACCGAGTTCGACGGCAATGTCGGCATTTCCGGCGTCGTCCTGACCCGGATGGACGGCGATGGCCGCGGCGGCGCCGCGCTGTCGATGCGCGCCGTCACCGGCAAGCCGATCCGCTTCGTCGGCCTGGGCGAAAAGATGGACGCGCTGGAAACCTTCGACGCCGAACGCGTCGCGGGCCGCATCCTGGGCATGGGCGATATCGTCGCCCTGGTGGAAAAGGCGCAGGAAACCTTCGAGGCCGAACAGGCCGAGCGCATGGCCAAGCGCTTCCAGAAGGGCCTCTTCAACATGAACGACCTGCGCATGCAGCTTGAGCAGATGCTCAAGATGGGCGGAATGCAGGGCCTCATGGGCATGATGCCCGGCATGTCGGGCATGGCCAAGAAGGCCGAGGAAGCCGGCCTGAACGACAAGATGCTCAAGCGCCAGATCGCGCTGATCCAGTCGATGACCAAGAAGGAACGCGCCAATCCCGATCTTCTGGCCGCCAGCCGCAAAAAGCGCATCGCTGCCGGCGCGGGTCTCGACGTGGCCGATCTCAACCGCCTCTTGAAGCAGCACAAGCAGATGGCGGACATGATGAAGAAGATGGGCAAGGGCGGCATGATGAAGCAGCTTGTCCGTCAGTTCATGGGCGGCAAGCTGGGCGGCGGCGGAATGCCCGACCCGTCCAAGATGTCGCCCGACCAGATGGCCGAGCTGGCCAAGGGCATCGGCGAGGGCATGGGCGGCGCGGCCGGCCTGCCGCGCGGCATGGGCCTTCCCGGCATGGGCGGCGGCCTGCCCGGCCTGCCCGGCGGCCTGTCGGGGTTGATGAAGAAGAAATGATGCTGCCCGTCGCCCGCCAGATCAGCGATGCCATCCCGGTCTTGCGCACCGGCGGGCTGATCCTGCGCGCGCCGCGCCTGTCGGACTTCGAAACCTGGGTGGATTTCTACGCCAGCCCCCGCTCCGCCTTTGAGGGTGGCCGCAAAAGCCGCGCCGAAACCTGGTCGCAATGGGGCGCCGATGTCGCGCTCTGGACGCTCAAGGGCTATGGCCCGTTCAGCGTCGAGGAGACCGCGACCGGCCGTCATCTGGGCGAGGTCGGCATCTATCACGGTGAAATCTATCCCGCGCCGGAACTGGGCTGGATGGTCGTCCCCGAGGCCGAGGGCAAGGGCGTGGCCTTCGCCGCCGCCCAGGCGGTGCTGGCCTGGCTGCGCGCCAGCTTTGACTGGCCGCATGTGACCTCGATCATCGAGCCGGAAAATGCCCGCTCCATCGCGCTGGGCCTGCGCCTGGGCGGCGTGATCGACCCGGCCCAGCCCGGCATCGACTCGACGGATGTGGTCATCCGCCATGACCTGCGGCGGGCCGGCGCATGACATACCGGATGCAACTGCCGATTCCCGTTCTGGAAACCGACCGCCTGATCCTGCGCGAACCGCGCGAGGCGGATTTCGCGACCATGCTTGCCTTCAACGGCAGCCCCCGGTCCAGCTTTGTCGGCGGCAACGCCCCCCGCCAGCAGATCTGGCGTGGCCTGCTGGCCAATATCGGCCACTGGGCACTGCGCGGCTACGGCTTCTATTCTGTCGATACCCTGTCCGGCGATTTCGTTGGCCGCGTCGGCGTGATCTGCCATGACGGTTGGGACGAACCGGAACTGGCCTGGCACCTTTACGATGGCTTCGAAGGCCAGGGCTACGCGCATGAGGCCGCGCTTGCCGCCCGCGCCGACTATCACGCCCGCATCTCGCGCCAGCCGCCGATCAGCTATGTCGACGTGGCGAACAGCCGGTCCGAAGCGCTTGCCCAACGGCTCGGCGCGGTGATCGAGAGAACGCTGAACGACGACAAGGGCCATCACCACGTCTACAGACACCCGCTGCCGGAGGACGCCGCATGACAGTGCTGACCTGCCCCTTTGCGCAAAGCGGCGACTCTACGTGCGTAGAGACGGAAGGAAGACGTGAAGAAGACGCTGGCAAGACGTCGAAAAGGGGGGGCTGATGGACGCCGAAACCAAAGCCGCGGCACTGTTGAAAGAGCACCGCCAGTCGATCGACCGGCTGGATGCGATCCTGGTCTACACGCTGGCCGAACGCTTCAAGCACACCCAGTCCGTCGGCGTGCTGAAGGCCGAACATGCGCTGCCGCCCTCGGACCCGGGGCGCGAGGCGCGCCAGATCGACCGGCTGCAAAGACTGGCGGTCGAGGCCGATCTCGACCCCGAATTTGCCAAGAAATTCCTGAACTTCATCATCTCCGAAGTCATCAGGCATCATGAGAGCTACCAAAAGTAGGGTGCGTGAATTCACGCACCTCCCAAAGCCATCCAAAGGAGAAACACCATGGCTATGAAAATCCGTCTCGCCCGCGGCGGTTCCAAGAAGCGCCCGTTCTACGCGATCGTCGCGTCGGACAGCCGCATGCCGCGCGACGGCCGCTTCCTCGAGAAGCTCGGGACCTACAACCCGCTTCTGGCGAAAGACGATGAAAACCGCATCGTCATGAACATGGAACGCGTCCAGCACTGGCTGTCGCAAGGCGCGCAACCCACTGATCGCGTTGCACGTTTCCTGGAAGCTGCCGGCGCCCGCCCGAAGACCGCGCGCAACAACCCCAAGGCCGCCGTCCCCGGCAAGGCCATGGCCGAGCGTGCCGCCAAGAAGGCCGCCAAGACCGAAGAGCCGGCCGCCGAGTAATCGGACGGCCCGCGCATGATCCCCGGCCTTGGCCTGATCCGCCGCATGATCACGCTTGCCCTGTGCGGGGCCGCCTTCTGGGCAGGTCTCGCGCTTGGGCGGGCGGGGCAGCCGGATGCCTGCCTTGATGCCGGCGGGTCCTGGGATGCGCGCGGCTTTTGCAGCGGAGAGGCGCCATGACTGAAAATGTCGATGAGTCAAAGGTCTGCGTCGGCGCCATCGCCGGCGCCTTTGGCGTCGCGGGCGAGGTGCGGCTGAAAAGCTTCTGCGCCGAGGCCACGGATATCGCCGCCTATGGCGCTTTGACCACCAAGGATGGCAGCCGCAGCTTCACCCTGCGGCTGACCCGCCCCGTCGCGGGCGGCCTGGGCGCCCGGCTCTCGGGCGTCACTACCAAGGAACAGGCCGATGCCCTGCGCGGGACCGAGCTTTACGCCGACCGCGCCCGCCTGCCGCGCCTGCCGGATGACGAATTCTACCACACTGACCTGATCGGCCTGAAAGTGCGCGACACCGGCGGGGCCGAGATCGGCCGCGTCACCGCCGTGCACAATCACGGGGCCGGCGACATCCTTGAAATCGCCGCGCCGGGCCGCAAATCGGCCCTACTTCTGCCCTTTACCCTTGCGAGCGTGCCCACCGTGGATATTGCCGGTGGTTGCGTCGTGGTCGATCTGCCCGAGGGCCTGGAGTAACCCCTCATCCAGATCGCGCGCCGATCCCGTTCCGGCTGAGAGGTGAGGAACGGTCATGGTGCGCTTCGGGGCAAGACTTCTTCAGGTGGCGACGGCGGCCCTGTATCTGGGCCCGCTTCTGGCCGGTCTGTCCGGCTTTGGCTGGGCGATGCTGCCGCCCTTCGTGTCGATCTTCACCCTCTGGCTGGTCATCACCCGCCCGCAGCAATGGCCGCAAAGCGCTGCCGAATGGCTGACCCGCGACGCCTGGCTGGCGGCGCTGAGCCAGATCATGTCGCAGACGGCCCTGGTCGCCCTGTGCTTTGGCATCGGCCGCGGCATCGGTGGCGCGACCGATGCCATGCCCGTGCTGCACCCGATCCTGCCGGTGGCGCTGTCCTTCACCGCGCTGGCCTTCGCCCGCGCCTGCTGGGACCCGGACCGCGCCCTGGCCGAAGGTCTGTCGATAGACGAGGTTCTGTATCCCGCGGCCTATCCGCCTGCCCGCCGCCCTGTGCGGAACACCGAGGCCGCCCTGGGCGAACTGCTTGATCTGGCCGATGATGCGCCGGTGCTGGAAGTGCAGGGCCTGCTTGCCGAAGCGCTTGAGGACAGCGATGTCTTCACCCGCCTATCGGCCCTGGTCGAAACGCTGGCCGTGCTGCCCCCCGCACGCCACCTGGCGCTGCGCCGCGCCCTGATCCTCTGGGCGACCGAGCCCGAACCCTTTGCCGCAGGCATCGCCCCCGGGGCATTGCGCGCGGCCTTTGCCGCCGCCGGGCAGGATGCCGGGCTTCTGGGCCTTCTCCTGCCACGGGCGCAGGCGCTGGCCAGCGCCGTGCCGGAACGCGCCGACCAGTTCCCCGACCCGGCAGTGATCGAGGATATCGCCCGTCGTGGCCTCTCGGCTGGGCTTTCCACCGCCCTTCTGCGGCTTGCCGGGCAGTTGCGGCACAACAGCGCCACCGCCCTGAGGCCATCGCGCCGCCCTTCCCGCCCCGCAGGCGGGCTGCAACGCGCCTGACCGGCTTTCCCGCCGCGCGATTTGCGGCTATGGGCAGGCCATGACACTGCCGCCCGACGACCCGACCCAGGACGACCCTTCCCCCGCGCCACGGCTGAGCCATGGCCGCCTGTCGATGCGCGCCAGCCTCAAACCGCGCGACCTGATGGGCGAGCCGCATCTTCTGCGCGGCGCCTGGGAGGCGCGGGTGGTGACGCTGTTCCCCGAGGCCTTCCCCGGCACCCTGGGCCTGTCGCTGACCGGCAAGGCGCTGGACCTTGGCCTGTGGCGGCTGACCACGACGGCGCTGCGCGACTTTGGCGAGGGCAGGCACCGCACCGTCGACGACACGCCGTCGGGCGGCGGGGCGGGCATGGTGCTGCGCGCCGATGTCGTTGACAGCGCGCTGGCTTCGGCCATGGCGGGCGCGCCGGATGTTCGCGCCCGCTGGCCGGTGATCTATCTTTCGCCGCGCGGCAGGCCATTCGACCAGGCCACGGCCCGCCGCCTTGCCGGCGCCGAGGGCGTTACCCTTCTTTGTGGCCGGTTCGAGGGCGTGGACGAGCGTGTGCTGGAAGCGCGGCAGATCGAGGAGGTTTCGCTGGGCGATTTCGTCCTGACCGGTGGCGAGATCGCCGCGCAGGCGCTGCTCGACGCGGTGGTGCGGCTTCTGCCCGGCGTCCTGGGCAATGCCGCCTCGACCGAGGAGGAAAGCTTCTCGGACGGGCTTCTGGAACATCCGCAATACACCCGCCCCGCGATCTGGGAAGGCCGGGAAATCCCCGAAGTGCTGACCGGCGGCAACCATGCCGAGATCGCGAAATGGCGCCGCGCGCAATCCGAAGCGCTGACCCGGGCCCGGAGGCCGGATCTCTGGGCCGCGCATGAGGCCCGTCAGCCCGCGCCCGAAGCCAAGGGCAAACGCAGGCCCAAACCGCTGTCCGACACAGACTCGCGGTCGTGACGGCACGCACCCTGCGACCCGCGGTTCCGCAGGATGCGCCCGCGCTTGCCCGCCTGCACCATCGGGTATGGACCGAAACCTATGCCGGGCTCGCGCCGCCGCAGGCCATCGCCGCCCTGACCGAGACCCACCGCCTTACCGGCTGGACCGCCACGCTGGCGCGGTCAGATATAGCCACCTTGATCGCCCTGCACGGTGATATGCCAATCGGCCTTGTCTGCTTTGGCGCCGCCAGTGATCCGGTCTTCGCCCCCCTGGCCGAAATCCGCCACCTCTACCTTCTGCCTGCGCATCGCTGTCAAGGCCTGGGTCGCCGTCTGCTATATGCTGCGCTCGACGCCCTCCGCGCCGCCGGCCACCCCGGCGCTGCCCTTGCCGTCGTCGAGCAGAACCTTGCCGCCCGCGCCTTCTATGCCCGTGCGGGCGGCACCGAAGACCACAGTTTCATCGACAAAGGCCCGCTCTGGCGGTCAACGAACCGACTTGTCACTTGGACATTTTCCCACGTTTGACATAAGCCTTGCGTCATCCAGGCCAGACTGTGCGGGGCGGGGCTTCCCCGGCCGCCAAGAGGCCGGCCCATCCCTCTTGACCCGCCAGCAATCCGACCCTATACGCCGCCAGTCCGTGGCCCTCAGGCCATTCGGACCCGATTCCCTATGCCAGCCGGGACGCTTCGTCCGGCACATGGTCCGGGGGGCGGCACCAAAAGCAAAGCAGGCCCAACTCTGGCGGGCGTTCTCCCTTTCGCGGGGCAGGGCGGACCCGGGCGAAGACCAAGAGCTCTGGCGCGGCATCACCTCTGCGGAACACACCGCAGGCAGCAATGGAGAGACTGGCGCATGAACCTCATCGCCCAGATCGAAGCCGAGCAGATCGCCTCGCTTGGCAAGACCATCCCGGATTTCAAGGCCGGGGACACCATCCGCGTTGGCTACAAGGTCAAGGAAGGCAACCGCTCGCGCGTGCAGGCCTATGAAGGCGTCTGCATCGGCCGCAAGGGCGGCGCGACCATCGCCGCCTCCTTCACCGTGCGCAAGATCTCGTTCGGCGAAGGCGTCGAGCGCGTGTTCCCGCTCTACTCGACCAATATCGAGACCATCGAAGTCGTGCGTCGCGGCAAGGTCCGTCGCGCCAAGCTGTATTACCTGCGCACCCGCCGCGGCAAGTCGGCCCGGATCGCGGAAGACAGCACCTACAAAGCCAAATCCGAATAAGAGGAGCCGGAGAGATGAAAGAGGGCATTCACCCCGACTATCACTTCATCGAAGTGAAGATGACCGACGGCTCGACCTACAAGACCAAGTCGACCTGGGGCAAGGAAGGCGACACCATGTCGCTCGACATCGACCCGCTGGCGCATCCGGCCTGGACCGGCCAGTCGGCCAAGCTGATGGACACCGGCGGCCGCGTGTCGAAGTTCAAGAACAAATACGCGGGCCTCGGGTTCTGAACCCGAAAAGACCCACGAGGGACAGCAAAGGGCGTGCCGCAAGGCGCGCCCTTTTCCTTTGGCCGGGCGAGACGCGATAGGGGGCGCCGACCCTGCTGGGACAACCCGCCAAGACAACCCGCCAAATGGGCCGGGATGCCGCAACCGCGCCGCATCCGGGCATGATCATGCCGAAAGGGGCTTCACCTTTCGGCGCGGGGTTGCCAATAACGAACAAGTAGCAACAGGGGGCCGCAGGGCATGGCGCATATCATCGTCGTCGGCAATGAGAAGGGCGGCTCGGGCAAGTCGACCACCTGTATGCATGTGGCCACCGCCCTTGCCCGCATGGGCCACCGCGTCGGCGCGCTGGACCTTGACCTGCGCCAGCGCAGCTTTGGCCGTTATGTCGAAAACCGCCGCGCCTGGCTGGCCAAGGCCGGGCTGGACCTGCCGACCCCCGATTACCGCGACCTGCCCGAAGCCGATGCCGCAACCCTGGCCCCCGGCGAGAACGCCTTTGACCAGCGCCTGACCATGGCCGTGTCCGCGCTGGACCCGGTGAAGGATTTCATCGTCATCGACTGCCCCGGCAGCCATACCCGCCTGTCGCAGGTCGCCCATTCGCTGGCCGACACGCTGATCACGCCCCTGAACGACTCTTTCGTCGATTTCGACCTTCTGGCGCGGATCGACCCCGATACCGGCAAGGTCAAGGGACCGTCGATCTATTCGGAAATGGTCTGGGGCGCGCGGCAATTGCGGGCGCAGGCCGGGCTGAAGCCGATCGACTGGATCGTGCTGCGCAATCGCCTGGGCGCGCAGCAGATGCACAACAAGAAGAAGGTCGGCTCGGCGCTGGAAGACCTGTCGCGCCGGATCGGGTTCCGCGTGGCGCCCGGCTTTTCCGAACGCGTCATCTTCCGCGAGCTGTTCCCGCGGGGCCTGACGCTGCTCGACCTCAAGGATACCGGGGTCGAGCAGCTCAATCTTTCGAACGTGGCCGCGCGGCAGGAATTGCGCGACCTGATCGCCGCGCTCAGGCTTCCTGGCGTGCAGGTTGCGTTCTGAACAGGACCGCCCGCGCGACCGAGACGCGGCGGATCGCATCCAGCCGGTTCATGCGCTGATCGAAAGCGGTTTCGGGCTGCGCCTTGGCTGCGGGCGCGATGCGCAGTTTGCGCAGAAATTCCATTGCTTTTGCCATGGTTGGCCTCCGTATTCTGTATTTGAAGTATTTCGATCAACGGCGGCAGGACTGTGGCAAGCCGCGGCAGAAACCGGGGCCATGTCTGGATCAGGTGCGACAGACTGTTTCCCGGCCTTGAGATGGCGTCGCCCGCGTGGCAGGACGGGGGCAGGCTGCGGGCAGACGGCGGGCAGACTGCGGGCGCGAGTGAGGGACGAGCATGACCAACACGCTTTACGACACGCTTTTTGCGCCCTTGGCGGGGCGGGCCGGGGCTTTCCTGGTCCTGCCGGGCGGGGGTGAAATCAGCGGCGCCGATTTCCTTGCCTTGGTCGCGCAGGCCGGCAATGCGCTGCGCGCGGCCGGGGTGCAGCCGGGCGACCGCGTTGCCGTGCAACTGGCAAAATCCCCGGAAGCGCTGGCGATCTACGGCGCGACCATCGCCATCGGCGGGGTCTTCCTGCCGCTGAACACCGCCTATACGCCCGCCGAGCTGGACTATTTCCTCGGCAATGCCACGCCGCGCGTCTTCCTGTGCGACCCCGCGCGCGAGGCGACGATGGTCCCGATTGCAGGCGCCCATGGCGCGCGGCTTCTGACCCTTGACGGGGCCGGGCAGGGCAGTTTCGCACATCTGATGGAGGGACAGCCCCGGACGCTGTCGCCCGCGGCCCGCGCGCCCGGCGACCTTGCCGCCATCCTTTACACCTCGGGCACCACCGGCCGGTCCAAGGGGGCGATGCTCAGCCATGGCAACCTTCTGTCCAATGCCGAGGTTCTGGCCGATCTCTGGCGCTTCACCAAAGATGACGTGCTGCTGCACGCCCTGCCGATCTTCCACACGCATGGCCTGTTCGTCGCCTCGAACACCGTGCTGCTGACCGGCGGGCGGATGATCTTCCTGCCCGGCTTCGATCTGGATGCGGTGCTGGCCCTGCTGCCGCAGGCCACCGCCATGATGGGTGTGCCGACCTTCTACACCCGGCTTCTCGACGATCCGCGCTTCACCCGCGCCCTGACCGGCGACATCCGCCTCTTCATTTCGGGCTCTGCGCCCCTTCTGGCCGAGACCCATCGCGACTTCGAGGCCCGCACCGGCCACCGCATCCTTGAACGCTACGGCATGACCGAGACCAATATGAACACCTCGAACCCCTATGAGGGCGACCGCCGCCCCGGCACGGTGGGCTTTCCCCTGCCCGGGGTCGAATTGCGCATCCTGGATGGCGCAGGCGCCGAAGTCGCGCCGGGCGAGGCGGGCGTGATCGAGGTGCGCGGCCCCAATGTCTTTCAGGGCTATTGGCAGATGCCGGAAAAGACCGCCGAGGAGCTGCGTCCCGATGGCTGGTTCATCACCGGCGACATCGGGCGGCGCGACGCCGAAGGTTATGTCCAGATCGTCGGCCGCGCCAAGGATCTGGTGATCTCGGGTGGCTTCAACGTCTATCCGGTCGAGGTGGAGGCCGAGCTGGACGCCCAGCTCGGCGTCCTGGAAAGCGCGGTGATCGGCCTGCCGCATCCCGATTTCGGCGAGGCGGTCTTTGCGGTCCTGGTACCGCAAAAGGGCGTGACGCTCGATCCCGGCGCCGTGTTGGCCGGGTTGAAAGACAGGCTCGCCCGCTTCAAGCAGCCCAAGGCCGCCGTGGTGGTGCAGGCCCTGCCGCGCAATACCATGGGCAAGGTGCAGAAGGCGGAACTGCGCAAGACCTATGGCGAGTGGTTCGCCAAACCCCCGGCCTGACCGGCAGTGACCAGACCGCAGGATACTTGAGAAATACAAGAAGTCGGGAGTGCCGTCCTCTCTTCCCTAATCATCCCCGCCGGACGCTTCGCCCGCGTCATCAGTCACGCCGTCGCCGGAAAGTTCCTGATCGAGAAAGCGCTCAAAGGCATCCAGATCGACCGGATCGAACTGGCCGAAGCCCTGCATCCAGACGCTGGCGCCGCGCAGGGCATCGGGTTCGAGTTTGCACCAGATCACCCGGCCGCGCTTTTCGCGGCTGATCAGCCCGGCCTCGGCCAGCGCGGCGAGATGCTTCGAGACCGCGGCCAGGCTCATGGCGAAAGGCTCGGCCACATCGGTCACCGCCATGTCGTCTTCGAGGAGCATCGACAAGATCGCGCGCCGCGTCGGATCGGCGAGGGCGGCGAAGACCTGGGTCAGTCGGTCGGGCAGGGGCGTGGACATGGCGCAGCTTTCCGGGCAGGGCGCGGAATTGTCAACCGAAGGGTTGAATATGCTGCTCGCCCGTAACAGCGCCCCCGCCCAGAGGCGCATCTTGTCGCGCCAGATCGAATGACAGTTTTTTCAATGGTTTGCGGCGCAAAGCGCGGTGCAGAACCCCGGTTGACTCACAGGCCCGTGACCCCTAGAGATGCGCCGGAACGCTGAAGGGGGCCAGATGGCTTCGGAACCAGATCCCGAACGGCTGCGCGCGCTGGAAAAACGGCTCGCCGCGCTGAGGGGGAAGCCGAAGCCGGAACGGAGCGCGACAGCGAAGGGCTTCTCGCAGGGCGAGGTTGCCTGGCGGATGGTGATCGAGCTGGCCACCGGCATCGTGCTGGGAACGGCGATCGGTTACGGGCTGGATGTGCTGTTCGGCACGCTGCCCCTTCTGCTGGTGATCTTCTCGCTGGTGGGGTTCGCTGCGGGGGTGCGCACCATGCTGGGCACCGCGCGGCAGATGGCGGAAAAACCCGCGCCGCAGGGCGACGGAACGAGTGAAGGGGGCTGAACCTTGGCGACGGGCACCGAAGAGCAAGTGGTCGAAGGCGCGGAACATGCGGCAAGCGGTCTGGCCATCCATCCGATGGACCAGTTCATCGTCAAGCCGCTGTTCGGCACTGGCCCGGTGGAATGGTACACCGTCACCAACGTGACCCTGTGGATGGGCATCGCCATCCTGGTCGTCTTTGGCCTTTTCGTGCTGGCGACCCGTCATCGCGGCATCATCCCCTCGCGCCTGCAATCGGTGGCCGAGCTGTTCTACGGCTTCATCCACAACATGGTCGAGGAAGTGACCGGGCATGAAGGTGCCAAGTTCTTCCCCTATGTGATGACCCTGTTCGTCTTCATCTTCTTCGCCAATATCCTTGGCCTGATCCCGATGAGCTTCACCACCACCAGCCATGTCGCGGTGACCGCGGTTCTGGCGCTGGCGGTGTTCCTGACCGTGACGCTCGTGGGCTTCTACCGCAAGGGCATTGGCTTTCTGTCGATGTTCTGGGTCTCTTCGGCGCCGCTGCTGCTGCGCCCGATCCTTGCCGTGATCGAGCTGATCTCCTACTTCGTGCGCCCGCTGTCGCATTCCATTCGTCTTGGCGGCAACCTGATGGCCGGCCATGCCGTGATCAAGGTTTTCGCGGGCTTCGCTGGCGCCATGGGCATCGCCTCGGTCGTGCCCATCGCCGCCATCGCCGGCATCTACGGGCTGGAGCTGCTTGTCGCCTCGGTCCAGGCCTATGTCTTCACCATTCTGACCTGCGTCTATCTTCGTGACGCGGTGGGCGAAGCCCACCACTAAGGTCCGAACCTCAACCTCAGCCATATCCAGAAAACAGGAGTAATCATCATGGAAGGCGAAGTCGCACAATTCGCGCTTATGGGCAAATACATCGGCGCCGGTCTGGCGACGATGGGTCTGGGCGGCGCCGGCATCGGCGTGGGCCACATTGCCGGCAACTTCCTCGCCGGTGCCCTGCGCAACCCCTCGGCGGCCCCGTCGCAGATGGCCAACCTCTTCGTCGGCATCGCGTTCGCCGAAGCTCTGGGCATCTTCTCGTTCCTGGTCGCCCTTCTGCTGATGTTCGCCGTCTGATCCGGCGAAAGACGCTTTGAGAGGGCGGGCGCCGGGCAACCGGCGCCTTCCCGCGTCCGAAGGGTCCATGGGGGACGAAGATGGCAACAGAACCAATCCTTGAAGAAGCCGCAGGCGTCTGCGTCAATGCGCATGGCGGTGCCATCGGTATGCCGCAGCTTTGCGCCGAATGGATCCCGAACCAGGTGTTCTGGCTGGTCGTCACGCTGGTCGTGATGTTCCTGATCCTGTCGCGCGTGGCGCTGCCGCGCATCGGTGCGATCCTGGCCGAACGCAAGGGCACGATCACCAACGATCTCGCGGCGGCGGATGAGCTGAAGCAGAAGGCCGTGGCCGCCGAAAAGGCGTTCAACGACGCCCTGGCGACGGCGCGGACGGAAGCCGGCAAGATCATCGCGGCGGCCCGGGCCGATATCCAGAAGGATCTCGACGCGGCGACGGCCAAGGCCGATGTCGAAATCTCGGCCAAGGCGGCCGAGTCCGAGAAACGTCTGGCCGAGATCCGTGACGGCGCGCTGGAGGCGGTGGAAACCGTCGCCAAGGACACCGCCAAGGAAATCGTCGCGGCGCTGGGCGGTTCGGCGGATGCCCGCACGGTCAATGCCGCTGTCGCGGCGCGGCTGAAAGGATAAGGCGATGAAGAAGCTTTCCGTTCTCTTCGCGCTGATGGCGAGCCCCGCCCTTGCGGCATCGGGGCCGTTCTTCAGCCTGCACAACACCAACTTCGTCGTGCTGATCGCCTTCCTCGCGTTCCTGGGCATTCTTGTCTACATGGGCGTGCCGGGCAAGTTGACCGGGATGCTTGATGCCCGGGCGGCGCAGATCAAGGCCGATCTCGAAGAGGCCCGCGCCCTGCGCGAAGAGGCCAAGTCGGTGCTGGCCTCCTATGAGCGCAAGCAGAAAGATGTGGCCGAGCAGACCGACCGCATCATCGCCACGGCCAAGGAGGAGGCGACGATCGCCGCCGAGAAGGCCAAGGTCGAGCTGCAGCATTCGATCGCCCGCCGCCTGCAGGCCGCCGAAGAGCAGATCGCCAGCGCCGAAGCCGCCGCCCTGCGCCAGGTGCGGGAACGCGCGGTCAGCGTCGCGGTGTCGGTGGCAGGCGAGGTCCTGTCCAAGCAGATGACGGCCGAAGCTGCCAGCGCCTCGATCGATGCCGCCATCGAACAGGTCGGCGCCAAGCTGCACTGATCCTACCCATCGGGACAAAGAAAGACCCCCGCGCCGCAAGGCGTGGGGGTTTTCCATTGTGGCCCCGGGCCGCAGGGCCGCGCTTCTAACGGCTCTTCTCGTGTTCAAAGCGCTGGCGGGCGATGGCCTCGTTCCGCTCGGCGCGCAACTGGTCCTGAAGCGACTGGACCACATAATCCAGATGCGCCTCGACCGCCGCCCGCGCCGCCGCCGGATCGCGCGCCTGCACCGCCGTGTTCATCGCGCGGTGCTGATCCAGCAGGTGGTCTCGCGTCATGCGGTTCTTGAACAGCATCTGCCGGTTGTAGAAGACGCCCTGGCGCAACAGGTCGAACATCGAGCGCATCATATGCAGCATGATGACATTGTGGCTCGCCTCGATGATCGCCATGTGGAACTGGGCGTCCAGCTCGGCCTCGTCGGTCGGATCGCGCTTTTGATGCGCCACTTCCATCTTGTGATAGATGGTGTCCACCACCTTAAGATCGGTGTCCGACCCAAAGCGCGCCGCCCGTTCGGCGGTCAGCGCCTCCATGTCGCGGCGGAAGGCGATGTAATCGAAAACCGCCTCGTCATGGCTGGCGAACAACTGGATCAGCGCCGGAGAGAAAGCCGAACCCAGCACCTCGGCCACAAAGACGCCCGACCCGGCCCGGCTGGTCAGCAGGCCATGGTCCGACAATTCGGCGATGGCGTCGCGCAGGCTCGGCCGCGACACGCCCAGCCTTTCGGCAAGATCGCGTTCGGGGGGCAGGCGTTCGCCCGGGCGCAGGATGCCGCGCAGGATCAATTGCTCGATCTGGCGGACGACCGATGAGGAAAGCTTCTCGGGCTGGACCTTGAGGAACGGCATCTTCACATCCCTCCCCGACCTGTGGGGATTGGTTTGAATTAATGACCAATCTCAAGGCGATCACAATATGAAAAAGGGGTCGGCCCGAAGGCCGACCCCTACGTGGCGTTTCCGAGCCGCGCTTACTTGACCGGGCGGATGATAATCTCGACCCGGCGGTTTTGCGCCCGGCCTTCCGCCGTCAGGTTGGACGCGATGGGCTGGTCCTCGCCGCGGCCATAGGCCGAGACGCGGCCCGAAGGCACGCCGGAATTCAGGAGAACTGCGGCGACCGACGACGCGCGGCGCTGCGACAGGTCCTGGTTATAGGCGGCGGCGCCGGTATTGTCCGTATGGCCCACCACTTCGATGCGGCTGTTCGGATATTTCAGCAGGCTCGAGGCGACGGCGCGGATATCCGCGTTCAGGTCAGGCCGCAGGGTGGCGCTGTCGGTGGCGAACAGAAGGTCCTGCGGCATGTTGACGACCAGATAGCCGCCCTGGTTGGTCACGGTCACGCCGGGCGACATCTGGCTGCGCAGTTCCGCCGCCTGCTGGTCAAGGTTCTGACCGATCAGCGCGCCGGTGCCCGCGCCCAGGGCCGCGCCCAGCAGCGCGCCCTTCAGCTTGTCATCGCCATCCGAGACGGCAACGCCCGCGGCCGCGCCAAGGATGCCGCCCATGATCGCGCCATTCTTGGTGCGGGCATTGGGATCATCGGGATAGGCATTGGGATCGACGCAGGCCGTGGTGATCAGCACGCTGCCGAAGGCCAGCACGAGAGGAAGTTTCATCATGGTATCATTGCCCTTTTTGATGCGCCGGCACCGGGTTTCTCCGGGGCCGGGATGGGGCAAGCCTATACCAGCGCGGCCTGATGGGAAAAGCCTTGCCGATGCTTGGGCAATCTTCTGCCGAGGCTTTCTCCGTCACATCCCCGTGCGCGCCGCCTCCCAGGCCAGGATGGCGCGCTTGCGGGGCAGCCCCCAGTGATAGCCGCCCAGGCCGCCGTCGCGCCGGATGGCGCGGTGGCAGGGGATCAGGAAGGAAATCGGGTTGCGCCCCACCGCCGTTCCCACCGCGCGATGCGCCGAAGGGTGGCCAATGGCGCCCGCGATCTCGGCATAGGTGGTGACGTGGCCGGTCGGAATGGCCAGAAGCGCCTCCCAGACCTTGATCTGGAACGGCGCGCCGATCAGGTAAAGCGGTGTCACCCGTCCCGGCGTGGTGCCGAAGGCTGCATCGACCCAGGGGCGCAGGGCCATCGGGTCTTCGACATAGATCGCCTGTGGCCAACGCGCGGTCAGATCCTCCATCGCGGCCTCGGCCCCCATTTCCTCGGCAAAGCCGATGCCGCAGATGCCCTTGTCGGTGCCCATCACCAAAGCCGGGCCGAAGGGGCTTTCGAACCAGCCATAGAGGATCGTCAGCCCCGCGCCGCCGCGGGCGTAATCGCCGGGCGACATCGCCTCCCAGGTCAGGAACAGGTCATGCAACCGGCCCGTGCCCGACAGGCCCAGCTCGTGGCTGGCCGACAGCATGGTGTGGCGTTCCGCCAGCAGGCGGCGGGCATGGCCGATCGACAGATATTGCTGGTAGCGCTTGGGCGAAACGCCGACCCATTGGCTGAAGGTGCGCTGGAAATGCGCTGGCGACATGTTCATCCGCTCGGCCAGCCCGTCCAGCGACAGGCCCGGTTCGGCATCGATGATCTTCAGAGCACGGCCGATGACGGCGTAATGATAGCTGGGGGACTGGTCGGTCATGGCGGGTCTTTCGTATCGGATGGCGCAACGGCCCTGGCAAAGAGTTAGGCCGATCCGGCGCTGCTTTCGACCCGATTCCTGCGGCTAATCGGTCAGGCATTGGCAGCTCGGCCCTTGTCGCGTGCCGCCCAGACATGGCAGATGGTCGCCATGATCCGCCAGCTCGACTATCCCGCGATGCATGCCATCTTCGCCGCCTTCCAGGCGGTCGAGCCCGAACCCAAGGGCGAGCTGGAGCATGTCAATGCCTTCACCCTGCTGGTCGCCGTGGCGCTTTCGGCCCAGGCGACCGACAAGGGCGTGAACCGGGCCACGCGGGCGCTGTTCGCCATCGCCGACACGCCCGAAAAGATGCTGGCCTTGGGCGAAGAGGCGCTGATCGAGCATATCAAGACCATCGGCCTGTTCCGCAACAAGGCCAGGAACGTGATCAAGCTGTCGCAGCGCCTGATCGAGGCCTATGACGGCGAGGTCCCCTCCAGCCGGGCCGCGCTGGTGACGCTGCCGGGGGTGGGGCGCAAGACGGCGAATGTGGTGCTGAACATGTGGTTCGGCCAGCCTGCCCAAGCGGTCGACACCCATATCTTCCGCGTCGGCAACCGCAGTGGCATCGCGCCGGGCCGCGACGAGATGGCTGTGGAACGCGCCATCGAGGACAATGTCCCCGCCGAATTCCAGCGCCACGCCCATCACTGGCTGATCCTACACGGCCGCTACATCTGCACCGCCCGCAAGCCCCGCTGCGCGGATTGCCCGATCCGGGACTGGTGCCTTTACGAGGACAAGACATGAAGAAGTACCAGGTCATCGGCATCGGCAATGCCATCGTCGATGTGCTGTCCACCGCCGATGATTCCTTCCTCGACCTGATGGGGATCCAGAAGGGCATCATGCAGCTTATCGAACGCGAGCGCGGCGAGATGCTTTATGCCGCGATGAAAGACCGTCGCCAGGCGCCGGGCGGCTCGGTCGCGAATACGGTGGCGGGCGTCGGCGCGCTGGGGCTGAGCACGGCCTTTATCGGCCGCGTGCATGACGATGCGCTGGGCCGGTTCTATGCGCAGTCGATGGCGGCGGAAGGCACCGATTTCGTCAATCCGCCCGTGCCGGGCGGCGAGCTGCCCACCTCGCGCAGCATGATCTTCGTGGCGCCCGATGGTGAGCGGTCGATGAACACCTATCTGGGCATTTCCTCGGAACTGGGGCCGGATGACGTGTCGGATTCCGTGGCGGGCCGGGCCGAGATCCTGTTCCTGGAAGGCTATCTCTATGACAAGGACAAGGGCAAAGAGGCCTTCGAGAAGGCCGCCCGCCTGACTCGCGCCGCAGGCGGCAAGGCCGGGATCGCGCTCTCCGACCCGTTCTGCGTTGACCGCCACCGCGACAGTTTCCGCCGTCTGGTCAAGGATCTGGATTACGTCATCGGCAACGAGCATGAATGGGCCTCGCTTTACCAGACCGACCTGTCCACGGCGCTGGAACAGGCGGCGCGGGACGCGGGAACCGTGGTCTGCACAAGGTCCGGCCATGATGTCGTGCTGGTGCAGGGCGACGAAAAGGCCGTGGTGCCGGTGCGGCGGGTGACGCCGGTCGATGCCACGGGTGCGGGCGACCAGTTCGCCGCCGGTTTCATCTATGGCCTCGCGACCGGGGCGCCCCTGGCCGTGGCGGGCCGCATGGGCTGTGTGGCGGCGGCCGAGGTGATCGGCCATTTCGGCGCAAGGCCCGAGGCCGATGTGATGGCGCTGTTCCGCAGGGAAGGGCTGGTCTGACCGGCAAGCCCCCGGAAGGGAAAAAGGCCCGGGGGCGCGTCGCCCCCCGGGCCCCCGGGAGTGGTTTTGCCAGGATGAAGCGGGTGGCCAAAGAGGCCGCTCAGCCGTCCTTGAGACAGGTGGCGATTGTATCGGCCATGCCGGTCAGGATCGCGCCCCAGGCACCGGGGCCGGGATCGACGCCCGCCCCTTCGGGGTCCAGCGCGCCGCCAAGTCTTGCGCCGGTTGCCTCGGCCATCTGGGCGATAAGCTTGGGATCATGCTGCACTTCCGGGAAAATGCAAAGCGGACCCGCCGCCTGCATCTGGGCCTGCAGATCCGACAGATGGCGCGCCCCGGGCGAGGCGGCATCGCCCGCGGCGATCGTGCCCGCGAGGGTCAGGCCATAGGTCCCGGCAAAATAGCCATAGGCATCGTGGAAGGCGACGAAGGGGCGGTCTTTCACCGGCTCCAGCGCCGCCCGCGCCCGCGCATCGGCGGCATCGATGGCCTGCACGGCGGTCGCGGCGTTTTCGGCATAGCGGGCGGCATTCTCGGGGTCGAGCCGCGAGAGTTCCGCCGCGATGGCCGCTACCCAGGCGCGGGCATTGGCCGGGTCCAGCCAGGCATGGGGATCGGTGCCGGAATGGGCGTGATCATGGCCATGGGCGTGTGCGGCGTGATCGTGATCCGAATGGTCATGACCGGCGTGATCGTGATCGCCATGATCTTGGCCCTCATCGGCATGCTCCTCGCCCCCGGGGAACTGGCGCAGCGTCGTGCCAGGCGCTGCCAGCAGGCCAAGGACAGCCGCCCCAGCGCCGCGCGCGTCGACTGCCTTGTCAAGCCAGGGTGTCAGCTCCGGCCCGACCCATATCACCAGATCCGCCCCGGCCACCGCCGCCGCCTGGCTTGGCCGCATCTGGAAACTGTGCGGCGAGGCGCCCTTGTCCAGCAGGACCTCGGGCTCGCCCAGGCCCGCCATCACCGCCGCCGCCAGGGATTGCACCGGCAGGATATCGGTCACGACCTTCGGCACATCGGCCAGCGCGGTCTGGCCAAAGCTGGCGCTGGTCAGAAGAAGTGCAATGATATAACGCATCGTATAAGTCCTGCCTCGGGGTCTTTCCAAATCTCAGGGCAGCATCTATGGATGTTATAACATGACAAGTCAAGAGGTGCCAAATGGTGCTGCCCGTCGATCACGCCCATAGCCATGGCCAGGACTGCCCCGGTTGCGCCGATCCGGGCGCGGCCTTCCTGGCGCATGACCACGCCCATTGCGCCCATGACGTGCTGGACCGCGCCGATGCGCTGGCCACCGCCCAGGGCGTGCGGATGACGCCGGTCCGGCGGCGAGTGCTGGAGATCCTGCTGGAGGAACATCGGGCGCTGGGCGCCTATGACGTCTTGAACCGCCTCGCCGCCGAGGGGTTCGGCAACCAGCCGCCCGTCGCCTATCGCGCGCTGGATTTCCTGGTCGAGCAGGGCCTGGCCCATCGCATCCAGCGTCTCAACGCCTTTGCGGCCTGCATGCATCCGGGCGAGGCCCATGCCCCCGCCTTCCTGATCTGCCGCGCCTGCAATGCCGTGGCCGAGGCCCCCGCCGCCCCGGTCCGCGCCGCGCTGGACAGCGCGGCTGCCACGCTGGGCTTCACCGTCGAACGCGCGACGGTCGAGGCGCTGGGCCTGTGCCCCGGCTGCAAGGAGGCCGCGGGATGAGCCTGATCGCCGCAAGCCATCTTTGCGTTCGCCATGGCCCGACCGAGGTGCTGCACGACATCTCGTTGGCGCTGGAGAAGGGCGAGATCGTCACCGTGGTCGGGCCGAACGGTTCGGGCAAATCCACGCTGCTGCGCGCGCTTCTGGGCATTCTTCCCGCGGCCGGGGGGCGCATCGCCCGCGCGCCGGGGCTGCGCATCGGTTATGTGCCGCAGCGGCTGATGATCGACCGCATCCTGCCGATCACGCTGCGCCGCTTTCTGTCGCTGCCGGTGCGGGTGACCGACGCGGCGGCGCAGGCGGTGCTGAAGCGGGTCGGGCTGGAAGGGCAGGGCGGGCAGCAGATGGCGGCGCTATCGGGCGGGCAGATGCAGCGCGCGCTTCTGGCGCGCGCGCTTCTGGCCGAACCGCAGGTCCTGATGCTGGACGAACCGACCCAGGGGCTGGACCAGCAAGGCGAGGCCGCCTTCTACCGGCTGATCGAGGAAGTCCGCGCCGAGACCGGCTGCGCCATCCTGATGGTCAGCCATGACCTGCATGTCGTCATGGCGGCCAGCGACCGGGTGATCTGCCTGAACGGCCATGTCTGCTGCGAGGGCACGCCGCAGGTCGTTTCGGACGCGCCGGAATATCGCGCGCTGTTCGGGCTGGGCACGCAGGGCGCGCTGGCCCTCTATCGGCACGAGCATGACCATGACCATGCCGGACCCACCGAAGATCCGCATGCCCATGACCATCACGGCCATGACCATCCTCACCACCACGGGCACCATCATCATGCTTGACGACTTTCTGGTCCGCGCGGCGCTGGCGGGGGTGGGGCTGGCGCTGGCGACCGGCCCCCTTGGTGCCTTTGTGGTCTGGCGGCGCATGGCCTATTTCGGCGATGCCACCGCCCATGCCGCCATTCTGGGCGTGGCTTTGGCACTAGCCACCAGCCTGCCGATCACGCTGGGCACGCTTGTCGTGGCGCTGGCCATGGCGCTGACCGTGGCCGGTCTGGCGGCGCGCGGCTGGGCGATGGACACGGTGCTGGGCGTTCTGGCCCATTCCGCGCTGGCCTTCGGCCTGGTCGCCATCAGCTTTTTCCCGGCCGTCAGGAATGACCTGTCCTCTTATCTGTTCGGCGACATCCTGGCCGTATCGCGCCTGGACCTTGCGCTGATCTGGGGCGGCGCGGCGCTGGTTCTGGGCCTGATCGCCTGGCGCTGGCAGGCGCTCCTGACCGCCACTTTGAACGAGGATCTGGCCCATGCCAGCGGGCTGAACCCGGCGCGGGAAAGGCTGGTCCTTGTGCTGGCGCTGGCCCTGACCGTGGCGGTGGCGCTGAAGATCGTCGGGGCGCTGCTGATCGCGGCGATGCTGATCATCCCGGCGGCGGCGGCGCGCGGCCTGGCCCGCAGCCCCGAGGCCATGGCTTTGGGGGCCGTCGTATTGGGGGCCGCTTCGTCCCTGGCCGGGCTGCAACTGTCGCTCTGGCAGGATACGCCCGCCGGACCCTCGATCATCGTGGCCGCCGCCGCCTTCTTTGCCGCCTCCGCCGTGCTGGGGCGGCTGCGCGGCACGGTCTGACGCGCGGAAAGCACCAAAGCGCCCCGCCCTTGCCCGAAGCCTGCCCGAATCCCGCGCCACAACCCTGGGACGATACACGGCACAGGACAACGGATCACCGGCATGGCAGCCCTGCGACTGGCCTTCGGGCTTTTCTTCTCGACCATCGCGCTTCTGGGCTATCTGGCCTTTGACTACACGATGGTGAACCGCAGCATCGTGGCGACCGGGGCCGAACCCATCGGCTTTTTCACCTATGTTAAGGGCTGGACCGGCATGGTCGCCATCCTTGCGCAGGGCGATGGCGATGCGGCCGAAGGCGCGGTTGCCCCGCCGCCCGCCATGCTGGTCGCCATGCTGCCCAAGGCGCCGCAAGGCTGGACCCTGCGCGCGACGGAAGAGGCCGATGCCAAGCCCTTCCTGACCCCGGGCCTGGGCGAGAAGGAGCGCGCCCTTGTGCTGTCAGCCACCCTGCCGGAAACGGGCAAGGGCGTGGAACGCGCGGCGCAGACCTATCAGAACGGCGCGCGGCAGGTGGTGGTGGAACTTGTCCGCTATCCCGACATCATCTTCACCTCTCTGGCCGCGATGGCGCAGAAGATGCAGCTTCAGATGGCCAGCCTTGATGTGGCGGGCAAGGATTTCATGGCGGTGCGCGGCCTTGAAGTGCGCGAGGCGCGGCTGGGCTCCGACGCTGCGGCGCGGGTCTTTCTTGCCGATGTGGGCGGGCAGATCCACCTGCGCGTCCTGGCCCCCGCCACGATGAGCGACGAAGACCTGCTGACCCTGTTCGAAACGCTGAACGTGCCGGCGATGAATGCCGATGTGGTCGAGAAGGTCGCAGGGCTTGGCGAAGTGCCGGTGATCGTGCTGGCCTCGGTGATCGACAGCGAAACGCGCAAGGCGCGCGAGGCCGAACGCAAGGCGATGCTCGAGGCCGCAGAAGCCGAACCGCCAGCCGCGCTGGATGCCGTGGCAGAGGAGCCAGAAGCCGGGATTGAAGGGGCTGCGCCGGAAGAACCCGGCATCGCTGTGCGCAAGGGTGTTGAAAGCGGCAAGTCTGGTAAGTCCGCGCTGCCCGGCACTGGAAGCGGCTTCGGCTTTGACGGCAATTGCCGCACCGAAGGCGGCCGCAAGGTCTGCGGCGGCCTTGGCAACTGACGGCAAAGGGGGCGCCGAAGCGCCCCCTCGCGATCCTTCAGGATTTGTCAGGATCAGCCCGCATGGGGCTGCATCTGCTCAAGCTGCTCCTGGGTCGCCGCGACGCGGAAGAAGACGTTGCCATCGGCTTCCTTGACCAGCGTCAGCATCGAGCTGTCCAGCGCGACGGGCTTTTCGCCGATCCCGAGGAAGCCGCCGACATCGACCACCGCTGCGGCGATCTTGCCATCGGCGTCGACCGACACTGCCGAGATCTCGCCCACGTCCTCATCGCCCGGACCGTAGACCCGCTTGCCGATCAGATCGGCTTCGGCCCAGGTTGCCAGGTCAACCGCTTCTCCCGCAGCCATCGCATCGGCCGGGGCCGCTTCGGTCGCCGCCGTTTCGGCCGCCGGTTCAGCGGTCATGTCGGGAACGATGGCGGTCTCGGGGCTGGCCGGTTCGGCATCCGCCGTCACAGCGCCATCCACCGGGGCGGCGGGTTCGGTCGCGCTGAACACCATGTCGGGGTCAAAGGCCGGCGCGGCCTCAAGTTCGGCCTTCGAGCCGTGGAAGACGATGAAGTAATCGTCCGGGCTGTTCGAGTCCGGCACCATGGTCAGATCGTTCAGCGACAGGGCGACGGTCTTTTCCCCGATGCCAAGGAAGCCACCGAAATCGACCAGAACGGCCTCGGTGTCGCCCGCCATCGAGATGATCAGATCGCTGATCTCACCGGCATCCTGCCAATCGGCATTCGCCTGGGCGATCGCGGTATCCGACAGGCCCGTGGTATCGGCCTCGGTCACATAGACGCGCTTGCCGATGAAATCCGAGGCCCGCACGCCATCCTGCACGCCCGGCAGATAGGGCGAGGCGTCGGCGGCGGTGGTCGCGGCCGGGGCGGCGGGGTCGGCTGCAGTCTGCGCCATGACCGGCAGGGCCGACAGGGCAAGAACCGAGGACAGCGCGGTCGAAACGATCAGCTTCTTCATGGGAACTCTCCGTTGACAGTGGCGCCTGCCCGTGGTCGGGGGCGGCACCCATTACGGCGAGACAACTTTCGCGAAGGCGGTTGGTTTCCTGGGTTGAGATAACAATAAATTCAGTATGTTCCGGGACGGGCCGGGGAACCGGCCCGCCGCATTGGCGTTAAGAACGGTTGAACATGTCCTGTGACACGCCGCCGTCGTATTGTCGCTTGTCAGGAAACAAGACGGCGCAGGGCGGGCAGGGGGGCGATGACCACAAGGTCCAGCGCCAGCACCACCAGCAGCGCGACGCCCAGCATCGGGAAGGCCAGCGACAGGCCAAGCACCGCCAGGATCGCGCCTTTCGCCAGCGGAAATGCGCCCGGCTGCGGCGGGGCGGCCAGACGCACGGCCCCGGCAGGGCGGCGCTTCCACCACAGCACCAGGCCCGAGACCGGCAGGAAGATCATCGCCAGGCAGAATACGGTGTTCAGCACCAGGTTCCACAGGCCCAGATCGCCCTCATGGAAGGCGATGCCCCAGGCCATGGCCTTGGCATAGGCCGAATACTCCGCATAGCGCACATCGGCCAGGACATTGCCGGTATAGCGGTCGATATGGATCGTGCGATCCGCCGCCGGGTCCGGCCCGTCATTCGACATGCTGTCATGGCTGATCGTCCAGACGCCCTGGGCACTGCCGGGCAGGTTGATCTGGAAGCGGCGGTCAAAGCCCAGGCGGTCGGCATAGGCGGCGACGCTGTCGATATCGACATTCCCCGCAATCGCCTGCGTTCCGGCCAAGGAGCCAGAGGCGGGAAGCGGCGTCTGTTCCAGGCCCCAGGGCACCTCTTTCGCATTGCCATGGTTCATCGTGGCATGGATGTCGTCCGACAGCGGCACGGCATCCCATTTCTCGGCCGGAAAGGTCGACCAGGCCTGCACCAGCTTCTCGCCCCAGACGCCGGACCATGACAGGCCCGAGATCAGGAACAGCACCATGACCAGCGACATCCACATCCCGACTGCGCCATGCAACCCTTTCCACAGCGCGCGGCCCCGTTCCGCGCCGGGCAGAAGCGCCCGCCGCCAGCCCGCGCCATTGCGCGGCCAGTGCAGATACAGGCCCGAGACGATCAGAAGCAGCCCCAGGCTGGCCGCCGCCTCGATCAGCCGGTCGCCCGTGGTGCCGATCAGCAGCGTGCCATGAATGTCATTGGCCAGATCATACCAGCCGGCCCGCCAGGGAAAGGTCTTCACCACCTCGCCGCTATAGGGGTTCAGCGCCACGCCGGTGGTGACGCCTTCAGCCACGACGGCGAAAGAGGCGACGTGGTGCGCGCCCAGCGGCGCGACATATTGGGTGGCGGCACCGCCCGGCACCGCCGCCTCGGCCGCGGCCTGCAAGGCCGAAGCCGGCAAGGCCGCCGCGCCGGGCGTGACGGTCAGCCTTTCGGCCCCGATCCCGGCCAGCGCGGCGATCCAAAGCATGGTCAGCCCGGTCACGGCCAGCATGATCAGGAAGGGGATGACGTAAAGCCCGGCATAGAAATGCCAGCGCCAGACGGCGAAGTAGAATTTGTTCGCGGCAACAGGGGCCGCCGGGGCGCTTGCCCCGGAAGTGGAGTGGTCCATCGGTGAAATCCGTGACTGATGTTTCGGGTATTTGCGGAAACGTCAGGCGGAAGCGGGGGGGCCGGTGGCCGGGGGCAGGCCCGTCGCATGGCGTAGCGCCACAGATTGCACGGGCGCAGGCTGTTCTGTCCGACCCCTGGCTGCATCCCCAAGGATGAGGACGGGCGCCACCAGCTCGGCCACGGCCATCTGTCCACAGGCCCAGGCGCAATGGTCGGTCTTGTCGTCCCCGTGATCCGGGGCCCGTTCAACCGGCTGGCCCGTCGCCAGATCGACCAGCATCTCGACCGGCCCGTTGCCGGTGCACAGAACCAGAAGCATCGTGCCATCGGCGGCACGGGCGGGCATCACGGCCGGAGAGATCAGCGACAGCAGCAGGAAGGGCAGCAGAAGCACCCAGCCAAACGCCGCCAACATCCGATCTTTCTTCAGCGATCCCATACCGCTCGCGATAGCGTGAGCTTGCCCGCCCGGTCAAGCGCTGCCCGTCGCCTGCGACATGCTGGCCTGCCACGTCGCTTTCACATGTCGTTTTCGTATGTCGTTTTCGGATGCGGATTGTCGGGCCGGCTTGCCCGGTTCCACGGCACTCTGGCACATATGCAGCAAGCCATTTGCAGGAGACTCGGGGTCCATGAAGACGCATGTGAAAGCGCTGGTCGTCGGCGGCGGGGCAGTGGGGACGGGCATCGCCTATCACCTGGCCAAGGCCGGCTGGGACACGATGCTGGTCGAACGCGACGAGCTGACCTCGGGCTCGACCTGGCATGCCGCGGGCCTTCTGCCCCTGTTCAACATGTCCTATGCCACGACCCATATCCACAAATACTCGGTGGATTTCTACAAGGGGCTCGAGGCGGAAACCGGCCTCAATCCCGGCTTCTATGTCGTGGGCAACCTGCGCATGGCGCAGCGCCAGGAACGCATGGACGAATACATGCTCTATTCCTCGGTGGCCGAAACCGCCGGGGTCTATCACGAATTCCTCTCGCCCAAGGAGATCAAGGATCGCTGGCCGCTGGTGCGGACCGACGATCTGATCGGCGCGCTCTATCACCCGCAGGACGGCTATATCAATCCGGCCGACGTGACCCAGGCCATGGCCAAGGGCGCCCGGCAACTGGGCGCGACGATCGAACGCCGCATCCAGGTTGATGCCTATCGCTGGACCGGCAGCGAATGGGTCGTGTCCTGCACGCGGATGGTGGAACAGGGCGGGCGGCTCGTGCCCTCGGACGACAAGTTCGAGATCGTGGCCGAACATGTCGTCACCGCGACCGGCAACCACGCGCAGCGCACGGCCAAGCTGCTGGGCATCAAGATCCCGGCGATCCCGGTCGAGCACCAGTATATCGTCACCGAGCCCGACCCGATGCTGGTCGAGTACCGCAAGACCAACCCGCAGCACCCGGTCCTGCGAGACGCCGATGCCAAATGGTATGTCCGCGAGGAACGCGGCGGCTGGATCCTTGGGCCTTACGAAAAGGGCGCGCCTGCCCGGTTCCTCTATGACGTGCCGGAAACCTTCCGCGCCGACCTGTTCCCGCTGGATCTGGAACGGATCGAGGCAGAATACATGTCGATGATCCACCGCCTCCCGTCTTCGGAAACCGTGGGTCTGAAAGACGATTTCAACGGCCCGATCTGCTATACGCCCGATGGCAACCCGCTGGTCGGCCCGGCGCCCGGCCTGCGCAACATGTGGCTGGCGGAAGGCTTCTCCTTCGGCATCACTGCTGCGGGCGGCACCGGCTATTACCTGGCGCAGATGATGGTCAATGGCGAAGCCGAGATCGACATGGCCTCGCTGGACCCCAAGCGCTACGGCAATTGGATGACCACCGAATATGCCGCGCGCAAGAACGAGGAATGCTACGATCACGTCTTCATCCTGCACCACCCGGATGAGGAACGCGAAGCCTGCCGCCCGCTGCGCACCGCGCCGGTCTATGACCGGCAAAAGGCGCTGGGCGCGCAATTCGGCCAGGTCAACGGCTGGGAACGCCCGATCTATTACGGCCCGCTGAACGCGCCCGAGGATTTCGACCACAATTCCCGCAGCTTCCGTCGCGGCGGCTGGTGGCAATATGCGGTCGAGGAAGCCAAGGCGATCCGCGAGACCGCCGGTCTGATCGACGCAACCGCCTTTACCAAGCATATCGTGCGCGGGGCCGGGGCGACGGCCTTCCTGGACTGGTTCACCTGCAACGCGCTGCCCAAGGTCGGCCGTATCAACCTGACCTATGCGCTGACGCCCCAGGGCACGACGCGGACCGAATACACCATCGTCCGCAATGGCGAGAACGACTATTACCTCGTCTCGGCCGGCGCCTGGACGGCCTATGACGCCGATTACCTGAAGAAATGCGCCGAGGACATGGCGCCGAAATTCGGTGCCATCGAGATCCATGATGTCACCAGCCAATGGGGCGTCTTCGCACTGGCCGGTCCGAACAGCCGCAAGATCCTGGCCGAACTGATCAAGGATGCCGACCCGGCCACCGCGCTCTCGAACAAGCGTTTCCCTTGGTTGTCGGCCCGCAGGATCGAGCTGGGCATGTGCCCGGTCAACGCGATCCGCGTCGCCTATACCGGCGAGCTGGGCTGGGAACTGCATCACCCGATCGAGATGCAGCGCTACCTCTGGGAACAGCTCTTGAAGGCGGGCGAGAAGCACGGGATGAAGCTGGTTGGTGCCCGCGCCCAGAACTGGCTGCGCCAAGAGAAAAGCTATCGCGCCTTCGGCAATGAACTGGGCCGCGACGCCACCCCGCTGGAAGCCGGTCTCGACCGTTTCGTCGATCTGAACAAGGATTTCCAGGGCAAGGAAGCGATGCTTGCCACCGGCATCCGGTCGAAATGCGTGACCGTGCTGATCGACGGCCCGGACGATACCGATCCCTGGGGCAAGGAGGCGCTTCTGTCCGGCGGCGAGAAGGTGGGTCGCCTGACCTCGGGCGGTTACTCGGTGGCCTTCGGCAAGCAGATCGGCATGGGCTATGTCCGCAGCGATCTGGCTGAAGTCGGCACCAGGCTGAAGGTCAAGATGCTGTTGAAGGAATGGGATGCCGTGGTGGTCGAGGACAGCCCCTTCGACCCGTCCAACGCCCGCATCCGCATCGACGGGTAACAGAATCCTGCCAGTCACTTGGGCCGCGCCTCCGGGCGCGGCCTTTGCTATTTCAGCCGCCCGGAAACCTTGGCCCACCACCAGCGTGTGCCGACCAGCAGGAACCGCCAGTCCCGGAAGAATTCCGGCGGCTTGCCCTCGATGGCATGGCCGATGAACTGCAGCGCCCAGCCCAGCCCGAACAGCACCAGCGCCCAGGGCCAGAGGCCCGCCACGAACAGCGACAGCACGGCCAAACCAAGCGAGACCACGATCATCGGAATGCCGATGGCATGGGTGATCTGGTTCCATCGGTTGCGGTGGCTTTGCGCATATTGCGCGATCCAGTCGTCCCAGCTTCGCCCTGAAAGCATGGCTCCCTCCCTCGCCTTGCCCCGTCTGGACGAAGGCTAGGGCCGCGCCCGGCCTTGCGGCAAGCCTTCCGTCAGGTCACAGGCCCCGCGCCGCCAGCCAGGCCCCCCATTGCGCGGCGCTTCCGGCAAAGACGTTGATGTCGACCTTCCCCGCGATGCCGGGGATCAGCCCGGTCGAGGTATATTGCCAGAAGGTCCAGGGATGGCTGTCGTAAAGATCCTTGGGGTGCTTGGCCACGGCGCGCAGCCAGAAATCGGCCCCGTCGACCTTCCACATCTCATTGTCCTCGAAAAAGTCGATCGAGGTGTACAGGATCGGCCTCTGCCCGTAATGCCGGGTCAGCGCCGCGATGAAGACGCGCGCCTCCTCCCGGATCGTCGCCCCGTCGCGCCGGACGGTGCAGGTGGGCGAGAACGGCGTCCATTCCATGTCGAGGACCGGGGGCAGGGCGCCCGCCGTGCGCGGCACATGCCGGATGAACCAGCGCGCCTGTTCGATCGCGGGGCGGCAATGGTAGAAGAAGTGATAGGCCCCGCGCCGCACGCCCGCGCGCCCCGCCTCGCGCCAATGGTCGCGGAACATCTCGTCCACGCGGTCGCCGCCCTCAGTCGCCTTGATGAAGGCGAAGTTCACGCCATTGGCTCGCGCCGTGGCCCAGTCGATATTGCGCTGATACTTGGCCACGTCGATGCCGTGGACGGCAAAGGCCTGCGGCGGGGTGCCGCCCCAAGCGTCGACCGGATCGGCATCGGCGAAATTCGGCGGCACCACCATGTCGGGCGGCACCTGCACGGCGGGCCGGGCCGCCGGGGCATGGGTGGCGGGGGAACGGCCGCCGCCGCAGGCGGCAAGCGTCAGGACAAGAAGAAGGGCAAGGGCGCGTTTCATGCGCGCCATGCTGGCCGAAGGCCAAGCCCCTGTCACCCCCCGGAAATTCGCGCTCGGCGGAAGCCCCCGCCCGCGATCACGCAAACCGCGCGGGCGACAGCGCCGCCACCGTTGCCGCGTCGATCTGCGGCGCCGCGCCGCCCACCAGATCTGCCACAAGCTGCGAGGCCCCGGCGCTGGACTGGAAACCATAACCGCCCTGTCCGGCGCACCAGAAGAAGCCCCTGTCCTGCGGCGCAAAGCCGATCACCGGTACCCGGTCGGGCGCAAAGGTCCGCAGCCCCGCCCATGACGCGATCAGCCGCGTCACCGGCTCGGTCACGAAGCCTTCATACCGCGCCAGCCCCTCGGCCAGAACCATGTCATCGGCCCAGGCGTCATGCGGGTCCTGCGGGTCTTCTTCGGCGGGCGAGACGATCAGCGCGCCTGCATCCGGCTTGGCATACCAATCCTCGCCCGGCCCGAACAGCATCGGCCAGCGGGATACGTCCAGGCCCATCGGTGCCGGGATGCGCGCCATCGACCGGCGCAGCGGCGTGAAGCCCAGCGGCGCGATGCCCGCCATCTGCGCCACCTGATCCACCCAGGCCCCGGCGGCATTGACCAGAACCCTGCCCTCGGCGCTGCCGCCCGGCCAGGCCAGGGTCCAGCCCGTCGCCGTCCGCGCAATGCCCGAGACGCGCGCCTTCAGCACGATCTCGCCGCCATGGCTGCGGGCGATACGGGCGAAATGCTGGATCAGAAGGTCGGTGTCGATATCCTCGGCATGGGCGGCATGGGCCGCCAGGGTCACCACGTCGGGGTTCAGGATCGGGATGATCTCGCGCGCCTGGTCGACGGAGATCCGGGTGAACTTCATGGCGTCCAGATCCGCCTCGAAAGCGGCCTTCTGGTCGTCGCGCGCCACCAGCATCAAGCCGCGCGGCGTCAGCAGGTTGTCGATCCCGCGAAAGAAATCGTGCGAAGCCAATGACAGCGCCACCACCGGCGCCTTGCCGTAATGCGGTTCATACAGCGCGGCAGAACGGCCCGAGGCATGGTGGGCCAGGGCATCCTCGGCCTCCAGCACCAGCACCGATCCCAGAGGCGCCAGCCGCGCCGCCGCCGAGATCCCGGCGATCCCCCCGCCGATGATGATGAAATCGTGCGCCATGCCGTCAGTCCCCCGAAACAGAAAAAGGGGGGGCATCGCTGCCCCCCTGTCCAGTCTCTCTATCAGCTTGGGAAAAGAGGGCAAGCCGCGCCGCGGGGTGCTCGGTCCGCCTGTCAGGCTTTGCGCGAACGGCGGGCGATGACGCCCAATCCGGCCAGCGCCACGATCAGCAGCCCGCCGCCCGCCGGCAGCGGAACCGGGGCGATCTCAAGCAGGTCTTGCGATTCACCTTCGGCGCGGTGGAAGCGCATTCCCGCCGTGGTCGCCTGCCAGGTGCCATTTTCGATATTGCCAAGCCAAGTGGCGGCCAAGGAGATGGCGCCCGGGCTTTGGCCGCCATACTGGGTGAAGCGGATCGAACCATCGGTCACACCCAGATTGCCGGTGTCGGCCACGATCTCCCAGACCGCAATCTGGAAAGCCCCGGCGGTCAGCGAGTCATGCACCAGATCGAAGGCGTTCATCCGCAATGCGCCCAATGCGCCCTTCACGGCGGCGCTAAGCCCGGTCCCGCTGGAGTAATCGACATTGAGGTTCAGCCAGACATTCGGCGACAGGCAGAAGGCCACGAAATCGCGGTCGATCGGGCCAGGCAAATCCTCTTTCACGCGGAACAGGCCAGCGGCGACCTGCCGGTTGGCGCCACCTTCGCCATTGTCCATCCAGCGGTTGACCGGAACGTACCAGGCATTCTGGCCGGCGGCATCCTGAAAGACGTTCTTGGGATTCTGAGGGTCGATGTCATAGGTGGCGGCAGACGCCGGGGCCGCAACGGTGGCCGTCAAGAACATTGCCGCAAACAAATTGCGCACACTCATCATTTTCACACTCCCTATTCTGTAGTTTCCGGCCCACCTGGGCAGGCCATCAAGAATGGGTCTGACACAAATCCACCCCAATTTTAGGGGGAAAAACGGCAAAACTGCGGAAAAGCACTGTTTCTTGCGCGGCGGACGGGGTCGTTTTCCGCGTGAATTCAACTATTTAGTGTACTGCCTCCAGGATATCCTGCCGTATGGAAACGCCTTTCACCCTGTGGGTGTCGACATCGTTTCAACATGGTTCCGGCGATCACGACCTGACCTTCAGGCAGGGCAGCACCGTCCCCCAAGCGCCGTCTGACCGCTCGCAACAGCGCTAGGCAGAGTAGGATTTACAGCGTCGCAATCAAAGGGCGATCGGGGCGAATCACCCCGGGACGCTTTTCCAGGCCCCCCGGAAAGTGGGCCGCGATCATGGCCCGCGAATAGAAAAGGGCCGGGGAATGCCCCGGCCCGTCCCGTCAGATCCAAGTGCCAGATTGCGCTTACTTCGGGATGTCGCCCGAGATGCCTTCGACATAGAAGTTCATGCCCAGCAGGTCGCCATCCGGCGCGGTCGCGCCATCGGCCAGCCAGTCGCTGCCATCCTGCTTCTTGATCGGCCCGGTGAAGGGATGGACGGTGCCCGCCGCGATATCGTCGCGCAGCTTCTCGGCCTCGGCCTTCACTTCGGCCGGCACCGCATCGGTGATCTCGCCGATCAGCACTTCGCCGCCCTTGATGCCTTCCCAGGCATCGGCCTGCTCATAGCTGCCATCCAGAAGGGCACCCACGCGCTTGACGTAATAGGGCCCCCAATTGTCGATGATCGAGGTCACGCGCGGCGCGGGCTTGTAGGCTTCCATATCCGAAGCCTGGCCAAAGCCGATCACCTTGCCTTCGGTCTTGGCCGCTTCGGCCAGGGGCGCGGTGGAATCGGTGTGGCTGGCGATCACGTCGACGCCCGCATCGATCAGCGCCTTGGCGGCATCGGCCTCTTTCGCCGGGTCGAACCAGGTGAAGGCCCAGACCACGGACAATTCGACATCCGGGTTCACCTTCTTCGCCGCGAGGTAATAGGCGTTGATGCCCATGACCACTTCGGGGATCGGGAAGGACCCGATATAGCCGATCTTGTTGGTCTTGGTCATCCGGCCCGCGATCACGCCCTCGACGGCGCGGCCCTCATAGAAGCGGGCATTGTAGGTCGAGACATTGGGGCTTTCGCGCTTGAAGCCGGTGGCGTGCTCGAACTTCACATCGGGGAACTTGGCGGCGACCGCATTGGTCGGGTCCATGTAGCCGAAGGAGGTGGAGAAGATGATGTTGCAGCCGCCAAGCGCCATCTGGGTCAGCACCCGCTCGGCATCGGCACCTTCCGGCACGCTTTCCTGATACTGGATCTCGACCTTGTCGCCATAGGCCTCTTGCACCGCCAGCGCGCCCTGATGGTGCTGGAAGGTCCAGCCGCCATCGCCGATCGGGCCGACATAGATGAAGCAGGCTTTCACATGGTCCATGCCCGCCGCGAAGGCGCCGCCGGCCATCGCGAAGGTCAGGCCCATGGCCGCCGATGCAAGCAGGTTTCTGCGTTTCATTCAGACTCTCCCGGTTGTGGCAGGGCCTTGCCGACCCCGCATGTTGTGCCCGCCTAGCGCGAGGCGTGAAAATTCTGTCCCAAAGCGGCAGGCGCGCCCGTCGCCGCCCGTCCCCGGCTCGAGGACATGATGACCAGCACGAGGATGGTTATCAGATAGGGGGCCATCGACAAGTACTCGACCGGAATTGCCGTTCCTGTCGCCTGAAGGCTAAGCTGAAGCTGGGTGATCCCGCCAAAGAGATAGGCGCCGATCAGCGCGCGCCAGGGTTTCCAGCTTGCGAAAACCACTATGGCCAGCGCGATCCAGCCCGCGCCTGCGGTGATCCCGTCCACCCATTGCGGCACGCGCACCAGGCTGACATAGGCCCCGCCCATCCCCGCCATCGCGCCGCCGAACAGGATCGCCATCAGGCGGATGCGGTTGACCTTGTAGCCCAGCGCATGGGCCGCATCATGGCTTTCGCCCACCGCCCGCAGGATCAGCCCCGCCCGGGTCGAGCGCAAGACCCACCACACCGCCGCGACCATGGCGATCGAGAAATAGACCACCCAGTCATGCGAAAACAGGATCGGCCCCAGCACCGGAAGATCCGCCAGCGGGCCGAAGGGCACATCGGGCGTATGCGGTGGCTTGATGCCATTGTAGCCCTGCCCGGCAAGCGAGGACACGCCCAGCCCGAACAGGGTCAGCGCCAGTCCCGTCGCCACCTGATTGGCCAGGAAGACCTGGGTCAAAAGCGCGAAGACCGCCGAAAGTGCCGCCCCCGCCAGCGCCCCGCCCAGAAAGCCCAGAAACGGGCTGCCGGTGCCGACGGCGGTGATGAAGCCGCCGATCGCGCCGATGATCATCATGCCCTCGACGCCCAGATTCAGCACGCCCGCCCGCTCGACCACCAGCTCTCCGATGGCCGCCAGAAGGATCGGCACCGCCGCCACCATCAGGCTGGCGACCAGAATGACCAGATTGATGCCACCGATCTCCATCACTTCGCCCCCTGTTTCGCAGGCGCGCCCGCACCAAGGCGGAAGCGGTAATTGGTCAGCACATCGACGGCCAGAAGGAAGAACAGAAGCATCCCCTGGAAGACCTGGATCGCGGCGGCGGGCAGGCCAAGATTGGTGCTTGCCATCTCGCCGCCCACATAGGTCAGCGCCATCAGCAGGCCCGCCAGCACGATGCCCAGCGGGTTCAGCCGACCCAGAAAGGCCACGATGATCGCGGTGAACCCATAGCCGGTGTTGAAATCGATGGTGATCTGGCCTGCGGGGCCCGTCACCTCGAACAGCCCCGCCATGCCGGCAAGGGCACCGGAAATGCCCATGCACAGCAGCACCAGCCGCACCGGGCTGACGCCATGGAACCGTGCCGCGCGCGGGGCCTGCCCGGCCAGCTTGATCTGGAAGCCCAGAAGGTGCCGCGTCAGCAGGATATAGGCCAGAACCGCCACGCCCAGGGCCGCGACGCCGCCCCAATGCAGGCCCGATCCGGCGATCAGCTCGGGGTTGCTCGCTGCCTCGAAATTGCGGAAGTTGCGGCTGCCGGGGAAGCCCGCGCCATCGGGGTTGCGCAGAAACCCGGTCGCTGCCTTGGCCAGGATCGTCTCGGCCACATAGACCAGCATAAGCGAGACCAGGATCTCGCTTGTGTTGAAATAGGTTTTCAGGATTGCCGGGATCATGCCCCAGAGCCAGCCGCCGAAGGCCCCGGCCAGGATCATCGCCGGAAAGATCAGCCGGTTTTCGGTGGGATAGAAGGCCAGTCCCACACCGGCACCCACGATGGCGCCGATGATATACTGCCCCTCGGCGCCGATGTTCCAGATCCCGGCGCGAAAGCCCAGCGCAAGGCCGATGGCGATCAGGATCAGCGGTCCCGCCTTGATCAGCAACTGTCCACGCAGATAAAAGGCAAACTCGCCGAAGACCGGATCCCAGAAGATCGTCTTGATCACGGCAAAGGGATTCTTGCCCATGGCGGCGAACAGCAGCCCGCCCGCGACCATGGTCAGCAGCACCGCCGCAATAGGCGTGGCGTAAAGCCAGAATCTGGACGGCGTCGGCCGTTTCTCAAGCCGGATCATGCGATCTGCCCCATTGGCCTGGCGGCGCAAATTCCTTGGACGGAATCTGCAATTTTCTTCAAAGAAAATCGCGCCTCACTCCACATGATGCGCCACCTCCATGCCATGCGCCCCGCCCATCATCAGCCCGATCTCGTCCATGGTCAGCCCGGCCGTCGGCCGGGGCTTGGTCAGCCGCCCCTCGTTCAGCACGGCAAAACTGTCTGACACTTCCAGCAGCTCATCCAGATCCTGGCTGATCACCACCACCGCCGCGCCCTGTGCCGCCTGATCCAGGATCTTCTGCCGGATCGCCGCCGCCGCCGCCGCATCGACGCCCCAGGTCGGCTGGTTGATGACAATGACGCCCGCGCCCTGCATCAGCTCGCGCCCCATCAGGAATTTCTGCAGATTGCCGCCCGACAGGGCCCGGGCCGCGACATCCGGCCCCGGCGTGCGCACGTCGTAATCCCTGATGATCTCTTCCGCGAAATCCCTGGTCTTCGCCCAGTCGATAAAACCATTGTGCATCAACTCCCGCCGCAGGCCTGCGGTCAGGAAGGCGTTTTCCACCAGGCTCATATCCGGCGCCGCCGCATGGCCATAGCGGTCCTCGGGCGCCGCGACGAGCCCCGCCTTGCGCCGCCCCACCGGCCCCAGATCGCCCACCGGGCGGCTGTTCACCCGCACCTTGTCGGGATCGCTTGGCAATTCTCCCGAAAGCGCCAGCAGCAATTCGTCCTGCCCGTTGCCCGCGACCCCCGCGATGCCCAGAACCTCGCCCTTGGCGACGGTAAAGCTGACGCCTTTCAGCGAGGTGCCGAAGGGAATGGGCGAGGCCAGCGACAGGTCGCTGACGCCCAGCCCGACCTCGCCCTTCGGCCCGGGTTTCCGTTCCGGCGGGGTCAAGCTGGCCCCGACCATCAGTTCCGCCATCTCGCGCGCGGTCTTCTCGCGCGGGGTGCAGGTCGCCACCACCCGGCCCCGGCGCAGGATCGTGGCGGCATCGCACAGCGCGCGGATCTCTTCCAGCTTGTGGCTGATATACAGGATCGCCGTCCCCTCGGCCGACAACTGCCGCAGGGTGCGGAACAGGATCTCCACCTCCTGCGGGGTCAGGACCGATGTCGGTTCGTCCATGATCAAGAGCTTCGGGTCCTGCAACAGACAGCGGATGATCTCGACCCGCTGGCGTTCGCCCGCCGACAGATCGCCCACCAGCCGCGCCGGGTCCAGAGGCAGCCCGTATTCCTCGCTCACCGCCCGGATCCGCGTCGCCAATTCCCGCATCGGCGGCGGCGTTTCCATGCCCAGGGCCACGTTCTCGGCCACGGTCAGCGCCTCGAACAGGCTGAAATGCTGGAAGACCATCGCCACGCCCAGCCGCCGCGCCTCGGCCGGCTTGCCCGGCGCATAGGGCGCGCCGCGCAGATGCATCGTGCCAGAATCCGGCTTCACCAGCCCGTAGATCATCTTGACCAGCGTCGACTTGCCCGCGCCATTCTCGCCCAGAAGCGCGTGAACCTCGCCCTCGCCGACCGAAAATCCGACATCGGCATTGGCCACGACGCCCGGATAGGCCTTGGTCACGCCGTCGATGCGCAGGAGTTCCCTGCGTTCCGTCCCCGAACCCGTCCCCGTCATCCCGCGTTCTCCTGTCGTGACGCGTTGTTCGCCTTTTGCCGCAGCAGTGCTGCCGCCACCCCCACCGCGATCGCCTGCGGATGCTTGCCCAAAGCCGGGTCGCCGATCGGGCAATCGATCCGCGCCACCGCGCCCGGGCCATGGCCCAGCGCGCCCAGACGCGCCCGGAACCGCGCCCATTTGGTCGCGCTGCCGATCAGCCCGCAGCGGGCAAAGCCATGGGCCAGAAGCCTGTGGCACAGTTCAAGGTCAAGGGCATGGGAATAGGTGACGATCAGATGCTCGGCCCCCTGCGGCGCCTCTGCCACCAGCGCCTCGGGCCGCTCGGCGCAAAGCACTGTCACCCCTGCGTTCTCCTGCTCGGGAAACCGCGCGCGCGCCACATCGACCCAGGTGATCGCCAGCCCCGGCAGCGGGGCCAGAACGCCGACCAGCGCGCGCCCCACATGCCCCGCGCCCCAGATCCAGACCTGCCTGTCGGGCCGGGCGAAGGGCTCGACCATCCAGCCGTGCACCGCCTCGGCCGCAAGCGGCACCTCGCCATGGCGCGCCCGCCGCAGCCGGTTCGCCAGTTTCAGCGGCATCTCGCCCGCCGTGCCCGGCATGGCCCGCACCAGGGCCTCGCCCGTCAGCCCGGCCAGCCGCGCCGCCGTCCAGACCTCGGTCAACAGCACCACCGCCCCACCGCAGCATTGCCCCAGCGCCGGGCCCAGCGGCATCTTGTCCAGCCGGTCGCCCGTTTCCAGCGCCTCCCGGGCCAGCGCCGCCGCCTGATGCTCCAGCGCGCCGCCGCCGATCGTGCCCGATTGCCCGCCTTCCCAGACCAGCATCGCCGTTCCGGTCTCGCGCGGCGCGCTGCCCGCATGCGAGGCGATCACCACCCGCGCCACGCGTCCATGGGTCCCCACCGCCCTTGCCAGCGCGTCACGGTCAAACATCGCCGCGCACCCGCTTGACCGCCGCCAGAACCCGCTCGGCTGTCGCCGGGGCCTGCAGGTCGGGCCAGGCGCCCCTGCCGCAGGCCGCCGCCGCATCGGACAGCGCCAGGAAGGCCGAGATCCCCAGCATGAAGGGCGGCTCGCCCACGGCCTTCGATTTGCCCACCGTCTCTTCGCCATTCGCACGGCCCCAGAGGCCGACGTTGAACACGCGCGGCCGGTCCGAACAGGCCGGGATCTTGTAGGTCGAGGGCGCGTGGGTCGACAGCCGCCCCTTGCCGTCCCAGACCAGTTCCTCGGTCGTCAGCCACCCGGCACCCTGCACATAGGCGCCCTCGATCTGGCCCAGGTCCAGGGCCGGGTTCAGGCTTGACCCCGTGTCATGCAGGATATCGGCCCGCAGGATGCGGTTCTCGCCGGTCAGGCTGTCGATCACCACCTCGGTCACCGCCGCGCCATAGGCGAAGTAGAAGAACGGCCGCCCCTGACCCTTGACCCGGTCCCAGGCGATCTTCGGCGTGGCGTAATAGCCGGTCGAGGACAGCGAGACGCGCGCCTGATAGGCCCATTGCGCCACTTTCTCGAAGGCATAGACCTCGCCCGCGACCTTCACCATGCCTTCGGCGAAGCGCACGCTTTCCGCCGCGACCTGATGCTTCTCGGCCAGGAAGGCCGCCATGCGGTCGCGGATCGTCACACAGGCCTCGCGCGCCGCCATGCCATTCAGGTCGGACCCCGAACTTGCCGCCGTGGCCGAAGTGTTCGGCACCTTGCCGGTATCCGTCGCGGTGATCTTGATCGCGCCGGGATCAAGGCCAAAGACCGAAGCCGCCACCTGCGCGACCTTCTGGTTCAGGCCCTGGCCCATCTCTGTGCCGCCATGGTTCAGATGGACCGATCCGTCCTGATAGACATGCACCAGGGCGCCCGCCTGGTTCAGATGGGTCAGCGTGAAGGAAATGCCGAATTTCACCGGGCTCAGCGCGATGCCGCGTTTCAGGATCGGCGAAGACGCATTCCAGGCCGCAATCTTGGCCTTGCGGGCGCGGTAGTCGGACGTCCGCTCAAGTTCCGCCACCATCCGGTCGGCGATGAAATCGGTCACCTCCATGCCATAGGGCGTGGTCTGGGGCAGGGCGGCCAGCCGCTCGGCCTCGACCGCCGCCTTGGCCGCCGCGGGGGAATGGTCGGCCGCGATGCGTCGGGCATGGCCGGCTGCGGCAGCGCCTTCGATCCGCGTTGCGCTTCCGGCAGACCCCGCCGCCTCGATCCGCCGCCCGGTCCCGGCCACTCCTTCCGCCCCGCGCGAGGCAAGATCCACGTCTTCCCCTACCGAGGGCGGTGCGGGCTGGCCTTTGTCCTTCACCTGTTCATAAATATCCTCGGGGGGCCCGGGGGGCGAAGCGCCCCCGGCGTCTGCCGAAGGCTCGCCCCGCATCCCGCGATAGAAATTCGCCTTGCGCACCTCCAGCGGCTCGCGGCCCAGCGCATGGGCGACATGGTCCATCACCCGCTCGATGCCGATCATCCCCTGTGGTCCGCCAAAGCCGCGATAGGCGGTGGCGCTGGCGGTGTTGGTCTTCAGCCTGTGGCTTTCGATCCGGATCGCGGGCAGGAAATAGCAATTGTCGGCATGCAGCATGGCGCGGTCGGCCACGGGCAGCGACAGGTCCATGCTCCAGCCGCAGCGGAAGAGATGGGTGAAGTCCAGCCCCAGCACCCGGCCCCGGTCGTCAAAGCCCACGCGGTAGCGGATCTTCAGGTCATGGCGTTTGCCGGTGATCACCATGTCATCATCGCGGTCATAGCGCATCTTGCAGGGCCGCCCGGTGGCGCGCGCGGTGACGGCGCAGGCAATGGCCAGCCAGTTCCCCTGGCTTTCCTTGCCGCCGAACCCGCCGCCCATGCGCCGCGTCTCCACCCGCACCGCCGACATCGGCAGATGCAGGGCATGGGCGACCTTGTGCTGAACCTCGGTCGGATGCTGGGTCGAGGAATAGACCTGCATCCCGCCATCGTCCTGCGGCAGAACGGCGGCGATCTGGCCTTCCAGATAGAAATGCTCCTGCCCGCCGATCTCGAATTCGGCCTCGATCACATGCGGTGCTGCGGCGATCCCCGCCACCGCATCGCCCCGCGCCCAGATCACCGGCCCGGACTCGAACCGGCTCTCCGCCGCCAGCGCCTGTTCCACCGTCAGGATCGGCGTTTCCTCGGCATAGCTGATCTTCGCCAGCCGCGCCGCCTTGCGCGCCGCCAGATGGCTGGTGGCGGCGACGATGAAGATCGGCCGGGAATGGAACTCGATCCGCTTCGCGGTCAGCAGCGGCTCGTCGCCCAGCGAGGGCGAGCAGTCCGGCATCTCGTGCAGGTCATCCGCCGCGATCACCGCCATCACGCCCGGCGCTGCCCGCACGGCGGACAGGTCCAGCGCGGTGATTTCGCCGCAGGCGATCGTCGACAGGCCGAAGGCCAGATGCAGCGCATCTTTCGGCAGGGGAATGTCATCCAGATAGCGCGCCTGCCCGGTGACATGCAGTGCCGCGGAATCATGCGGCAGGGATTTGCCCATGCTCATGGCGCCACCTCCAGAACCGAGACCGTTCCTCCGGCAAGATCGTGGAAATAGCGCGTCAGCATCGCCTGCGCCGTCTCCATCCGATAGGCGGCCGAGGCGCGCATGTCGCTGAGCGGGGTGAAATCCCGCGCCATCTCTTGCGCGGCTCGCGCCACCGCCTCCTGGCTCCAGACCTGCCCGATCAGCGCGGCCTCGGCGGCGCTTGCCCGCTTCGGCACCCCGGCCATGCCGCCAAAGGCGATGCGGGCGGCGGTCACTTCGCCGCCGGTGACGGTCACGTTGAAACAGCCGCAGACGGCGGAAATGTCCTGATCGAAGCGTTTCGACAGTTTGTAGGCGCGAAAGGCGGGCGCGCTGTCGGGGAAAGACACGCCCGCGACAAACTCGCCCGGCCTGCGATCCTGCTTGCGATAGTCGAGGAAGAAATCCTCCAGCGGCAGGCTGCGCATCTCATCCCCCCGCCGCAGATGCAGCCGCGCCCCCAGCGCGATCAGCGCGGGCGGTCCGTCACCGATGGGCGAGCCATTGGCGATATTGCCGCCGATCGTCGCGACATTGCGCACCTGCTGGCTGGCAAAGCGGCGGAACAGCTCGGCAAGCGAGGGCAAGCTGGCTGCTACCGCGTCGCGCAGGGCGGCGATGGTCACGCCCGCGCCCACATGCAATTCGCCGCCGCGCCGCTCGATCCCCTGCAGGTCGGCGACCCGGTTCAGGAAGGCGACCGGTTCCAGATCGCGCAATTGCTTGGTGACCCAAAGGCCCACATCGGTCGCCCCCGCGATCAGGGTCGCGTCGGGGTTCTGGACATACCAGTCGGCAAGGTCGTCGCTCGAGGTCGGCTGGACCACTCCCGGGGCCGCTTCGCCCCCCGGATCGCCCGAGGATATCCGGGCCGAAATGAAGGCGGAATCCTGCGCCATATGGGCCGGTACCGGCTGGGCACCTGCCGCCTCGGCCGCCCGGATGATCGGGGCATAGCCGGTGCAGCGGCACAGGTTGCCCGCCAGCTGGTCGTCATGGTCGGCCGCGCCGTTCAGATGCGCGGTCGCCATCGAGACAATGAACCCCGGCGTGCAGAAGCCGCACTGGCTGCCATGGCACTCCACCATCGCCGCCTGCACCGGATGCAGCGCGCCATCGGGGGCGGCGATGCCTTCGACCGTGCGCACCGCCTTGCCCTGCAACTGGGGCAGGAACAGGATGCAGGCATTGACGGCCTTGCTGCCGCCCGCATCCGTGACCATGACGGTACAGGCGCCGCAATCGCCCTCGTTGCAGCCTTCCTTGGTGCCGCACAGGCCGCGATCTTCGCGCAGCCAGTCGAGAAGGGTCCGCGTCGGGCTTGCGCCTTCGACCCGGACCGGCGTTCCGTTCAACAGAAACGCGATCCCGCTCATATGTCAGTCCGCCGCGGTCTCCCCGTTGAAGGCATTCTGCGCGCCCGCCCGATGCGGCGTAAAGCGGGGCGCGCGCCCCTATTATGCTTGTTGATCGTCATCAAGCCGGGGGGGACGATTCAAGGCAAGACAAAATTCTCTGCCCCCGGACGAAGCACTTATGCCTTTTCCCGAAAGATTGCGCCAGCAACCTGCGCGTCCCGGCTGCGGTCCCGGGCGCGCCCCGGGCAGGGCAGGTGACGCAGGGTCAGGTTTTCCGCACTCCCTTGCATTCCTTTTGCCGCGTAATTGCACCGGACCGAATTTTTTCGAACACGAGACCTTTTCAAATGGACTTCCCTCTCCTCCTCAAATTCGTTCATATCTCCGCCGCCATCCTCTGGATCGGCGGCGGCTTTACCCTTCTTCTGACCGGCATGCTGCGGCAGGGCCGTGCCAGCGCCGACGAGCTGCTGGCGCTGATCCGCATCGTGGCCTTCCTTGGGCCGCGCCTCTTCATGCCGGTCAGCCTGATCACGCTGGCGTCCGGCGTCGCGCTTCTGTTCCTTGCGGGCTGGGGCTGGCAGGCCTTTACCGTGCTGGGCCTTGCGGGCGTCGCCTTCACCGCGCTGTTCGGCGCGCTGATCCTTGGCCCCTCGGCGGATCGCGCGGTGAAACTGGCCGGGGATCGCGGCGCTTCCGCCGCCCTGCCCGAATTGCGCCGGATCTTCCGCCTCGCCAAGCTCGATTATGCCGTGCAATTCGCCGTGGTCTTCCTGATGGTGGTCAAGCCCGGCTGGGGCGAGGTCGCGGTTCTGACCGGTCTGGGCGCGGTGCTGGTGCTGGCGGCACTCGCCACCCTGCGCCCGCTGGGCCAGCCGGCCTGAGCGCGGAGGCAGCCATGATCGACCTGCTTCCGCAGACCCTTGCCGCCCTTCTATATCCCCGCCGTCCGGGCCAGGACGTCAAGGCACCCGACCGGACCAAGGACTAAGACAGGGCGGCGGCAATCCATCGGGGTTTGCCGCCGCCCCGCATTCTGGGTAGCCTTGGCCCATGACCCAAGGCGCCCCCCGATTCATCCATCTGCGAACCCATACCGAGCATTCGCTGCTGGAAGGGGCCATCCCGGTCAAGAAGCTGGTCAAGCTGGCTGCGGGGATGGACATGCCCGCCGTGGCCGTCACCGACACCAACAACCTGTTCTGCGCGCTGGAATTTTCCAGCCATGCCAAGGATGCCGGGGTCCAGCCCATCATCGGCTGCCAGATCAGCCTGGCGCATGACCCCGCCGCGCCGGGCGAAAAGCCGCGCCTGCCTGCGCCCATTGTCCTTTTGGCGCAGGACGAGGCGGGCTGGCTGAACCTGATGAAGCTGAACACCTGCCTGTACCTGCGGGGCGACGGCCAGTTGCCGCATGTGACCTTGCAGGATCTGGCCGATCACGCCCAGGGCCTGATCTGCCTGACCGGCGGGCCGGAAGGCCCCTTGGGCCGCTTTTTCGCGGCGGGGCAGGGGCCGAAGGCGCGCGCCTTGGTCGAGGCGCTGCACCGTGCCTTTGGCGACCGGCTTTATGTCGAATTGCAGCGCCATCCCGGCGAAGGCGGCCGTCTGACCGCGGCAGAGGCGGCCTCGGAACGCGGCATGGTGGAACTGGCCTATGAACTGGCCCTGCCGCTGGTCGCCACCAATGACGCCTATTTCCCGGCGGCGAAGATGTATGAGGCGCATGACGCGCTGATCTGCATCGCCGAGGGCGCCTATGTCGACCAGATGGAGCCGCGCCGCCGCCTGACGCCGCAGCACTATTTCAAGACCGAGGCCGAAATGGCCACCCTCTTCGCGGACCTGCCCGAAGCGATCGAGAACACGGTCGAGATCGCGCGGCGCTGCGCCTTCATGGTGTCGAAGCGCAAGCCGATCCTGCCGCGTTTCGCCGATGACGAGGTTGAGGAATTGCAGCGCCAGGCCTGGGAGGGGCTGGACCGTCGCCTTGCCGTGATCCCGCTGGCCGCGCCGCGCGCGGAATATGAGGAACGGCTGCGCTTCGAGCTGGGCATCATCGAGAAGATGGGCTTTCCCGGCTATTTCCTGATCGTGGCCGATTTCATCAAATGGGCCAAGAAACATGACATTCCGGTCGGGCCGGGCCGCGGCTCGGGCGCGGGCTCGCTGGTCGCCTATGTGCTGACCATCACCGATCTTGATCCCTTGCGCTATGCGCTGCTGTTCGAACGCTTCCTGAACCCCGAACGGGTCTCGATGCCCGACTTCGACATCGACTTCTGCATGGATCGCCGCGAAGAGGTGATCAAATATGTGCAGGAACATTACGGGCGCGAGAAGGTGGCCCAGATCATCACCTTCGGCGCGCTGCTGTCCAAGGCCGCCGTGCGCGACGTGGGGCGTGTGCTGCAACTCAGCTATGGCCAGGTCGACCGCCTGTCCAAGATGATCCCGGTCGAAGGCGTCAAGCCGGTCTCGATCACCAAGGCCCTGGCCGACGAGCCGCGCCTGCGCGAAGCGGCCAAGGAAGAGGTGGTGGGCCGGCTTCTGACCTATGCCGAGCAGATCGAGGGGCTTTACCGCAACGCCTCGACCCATGCCGCCGGGGTGGTGATCGGCGACCGGCCCCTGGATGCGCTGGTGCCGCTTTATCAGGACCCGCGCTCCGACATGCCCGCGACCCAGTTCAACATGAAATGGGTGGAAGCGGCGGGTCTGGTCAAGTTCGACTTCCTGGGTCTCAAGACCCTGACCGTGATCCAGAACGCGATCAGCCTGATCCTCAAAGGCGGCCGCCCCCTGCACATCGCGCAGGATGGCCGCCAGCTTTACGCCCCGCCCGCGGGGGCCGAGAATGACATCGGCCACATCCCCCTGGACGACAAGGCGACCTACGACCTTTACGCCGCCGCCAAGACCGTCGCGGTCTTCCAGGTTGAAAGTTCGGGCATGATGGATGCGCTGCGGCGCATGAAGCCCACCTGCATCGAGGATATCGTGGCCCTCGTGGCGCTGTATCGCCCGGGGCCCATGGAGAACATCCCCACCTATTGCGAGGTCAAGAACGGGCTCAAGGACATTGAACCCCTGCACCCGACCATCGACCATATCCTGAAAGAGACGCAGGGCATCATCGTCTATCAGGAACAGGTGATGCAGATCGCCCAGGTCATGGCGGGCTATTCGCTGGGCGGCGCCGACCTGCTGCGCCGCGCCATGGGCAAGAAGATCGCCGAGGAAATGGCCAAGGAACGGCCGAAATTCATCGAGGGCTGCACCAAGACCCATGGCATCGACCCGAAGAAATCGGGCGAGGTCTTCGACCTTCTGGAAAAATTCGCCAATTACGGCTTCAACAAGTCGCACGCCGCCGCCTATGCCGTGGTCAGCTACCAGACCGGCTGGCTCAAGGCCAATCACCCGGTCGAATTCATGGCCGGGGTGATGAATTGCGACATCCATCTCACCGAGAAACTCGCGGTCTACAAGCGCGAGCTGGACAAGCTGGGGATCGAGGTGGTGCCGCCCTGCGTCAACCGCTCGCTCGCCACCTTCGATGTCGGGCAGGGCCAGGTGATCTATGCCCTGGGCGCGCTCAAGAATGTCGGCGTCGATGCCATGCGCCTGATCGTCGAAGCGCGGGGCGAGAAGCCCTTCGCCACGCTTTTCGATTTCGCCCGCCGCGCCGACCTGAAGAAGATCGGCAAGCGCCCGCTGGAAATGCTCGCCCGCGCCGGGGCCTTCGACCAGCTTGATCCCAACCGCGCCCGCGTCTTCGAGGCGCTCGACCCGCTGGTCGCCTATTCCGCCGCCGTGCAGGACGCCCGCGCCTCGGCCCAGGTCTCGCTCTTCGGATCGGGCGGCACCGACATTCCCGAACCGCGCCTGCCCTGGCGCGACGACTGGCTGCCGGTCGAACGGCTGGGCCATGAACACCTTGCCGTCGGCTTCTACCTCTCGGGCCACCCGCTGGATGACTACATGTCCGCGCTCCGCCGCAAGGATGTGAAGACCCTGTCCGAACTGACCCAGGCCGTCATGGTCCGCGGCGCCCCCATGGTCGCCAAACTCGCCGGATCGGTCAGCGCCAAGCAGGAACGCAAATCCGCCAAGGGCAACCGTTTCGCCTTCGTCTCGCTGTCCGACCCGACCGGCCTTTACGAGGTCACCGTCTTCTCCGACGTTCTGGAAGTGGCACGCGAAAACCTCGAACCCGGCCGCAATGTCGTTCTGACCGTCCGCGCCGATCCCGATGGCGAAGGCGTCAAGCTTCTGGCCAATGCCGTCACCCCCATCGACGCCGTCGCCGACCAGGCCGGGGCCGCCGACCTGCGCATCCACCTCAACCGGGCCGAGGCCGTCACCTCCGTCGCCACGCTGCTCGCCTCCGTCACCGGCAAGACCCGCGCCCAGATCACCCTCTGCGTCCCCGACGATCAGGGCCGCGAGATCGACCTTACCCTGCCGCAGCCCTATCCGGTCACGCCCCAGATCAAGGGCGCGATCAAGGCCATGCAGGGCGTGGTGATGGTGGAGGAGATATAGGCCCCCGTCAGCCCCGCAGCGCGCGCGCTTCACCCCGCCTTCACCCTGTCGGCCGCCTCCTCTCGCATCCCCCTTGCGAAAGGCGCCCGCCATGGACCTGCCCGAACTCCTGCCCGTCACCGCCATCGACCCCCAATCCCTCCTGCGCGACCGCAGCGAGCTGGACCCCGAAGAACTGGCCCTCCTGCGCCGCTCGATCTTTGAAGAGGGGCTGCGCATGCCGATCGAGGTCTATCCCCTGGCCGACCCCGAGCCGCCCTTCACCTTCGGCCTCCTCTCCGGCCTGCGCCGCCTGACCGCCTGTATCGCGCTCAGGCATGAGACGATCCCCGCCTTCATCCGCGGCCCCGCCACGATCCAGGCCGCCCTCACCGCCATGGTCTCGGAAAACGAAAACCGCTCTGCCATCACGCCATGGGAGAAAGGCGCGCTGATCTGGAACGCCATGGCCCTGGGCCATTTCCCCACGCTCGACGCCGCCGTGGCCGCCCTTTACCCCAACCGCAACCGCCAGACCCACAGCCGCCTGCGCGGCCATGCCAATGTGGTGGCAGCGCTGGACGGCCACATCACCACGCCGGAACGGCTGACCGTGAAACAGATGGACAGCCTGGGCGCCGCGCTGCGGCTGGGCATGGAAGAGATCTTCCTCAACGTCCTGCTGCCGCTGAAGGGAGAAGCGCTCGACGACCAGTGGAAGGCGCTTGTGCCGGTGATCGAGCATGAGGTCCTCCACCCCACCGACCCCCGCCCCGGCCGCCCGCGCATGGGCCTGTATCTGCATCACGGGCTGAAGATCACGCGCGAGCAATGCAAGGGCGGCTGGATCCTGCGCTTCACCGGGCCGGAGGCACGCAAGGGCGGGCTGGTGGATGACGTGCTGGACGAGGTGGAGCGGCTGTTTCAGAAGAAGTGAGGGGCGGGTAATGCAATGTGCTTTCTAGTCGTCAGCTTTCATCATTAGTTCGCTGGGTACTTCATGAGCGATCTCCGCGAAGGCCTTTGTCCAGAAGCTGTTGAGAATATCGCGTGCGGCATTTTCTGCGTTTGTCTGGATGCGTGCGTATACTTGCTCCGAAAGTATTGGCCCGGGAAGCTGGTTCCACCAAGTATTTGCAATTGCTAGGTAGGTCCCATATGCTCCACAGTAGCCGATCTCGGCTAGAAACTCATCTCCGTAACCCAGCCTTTGAGCGACCTCGCACATCTTCTTAATCTTCTTGGGATACTCTGAACTAATGGCTCCAGTTGGGATAAAGCGCTTCGGAAGCTCATCTTCATCGTCTGAGGTGGTTTCTCTATTCGAATAATGTGTATCGACCGCCCAGAGTTCTCTATTGTTCAAGACTTGCGTCGCGCCAAATAGTTCTCCAGATTGCCTGTCAAAATCGTAGACAATTGCGCCCCATTTGTTGCGTGCCTTTGTCCAGCCGTATGATGCGCTGAGCGGTTCAAGGTCGCCTACAGCGTCAAGGGCTTCTTTTGGCGTGAGGTTCTCGGTTCGCAATATCGGGATGAACCTTACATAGATAATAGACTCATTTGAATACATAATATCTGATCTGAGTCTCTGATCCACGATTTTCGGAATCAGGGCCTCTGCTCTTAGCCAGAATTTTCCACGGTTCTCTGTTGAGGGAAACTCTTCATGGGCTGCTGCAGGTCTGTGTATGGTAGGTTCTGCAATATACTCTTTGAGTATTCTTGCCAGTTTACTCGCAAGAGAATTTCGCTCTTGGGTGATCTGAGTTGAGCTTGAATCCGGCGGGAGGAGATATTGTAGAGGATGCCGCCGGTTTCTCAAGTCGAATGGCAGCTTATCTGGCCCGCCGCCGTAAGTGTTCATGACCTTGAGTAGTGACCTATCACTTACGGCCGATAGCGCGTATCCTAACTCAATCCCAACATTGCTGTTTATGTGACCCCGTGCATTATTCGCATCTGTCACAATGGACACATCTGCAACAATAAGGTCAGATTGCGAGATCTTCTCAAATATGACTTTTGAAATATCTGGTGACCCGAGCACACCTTGTGTGTCTTGGTCGATGCTGATTTCAAGCCGATCCGCGTCGGAAAGATCTATGTCCGCGGCAAGAATCTTCAGTGCCTCATCGAGCGCCGATCTGATAAAGTCCTTGTTGGTCTTTCTTGGCATATCCATCTGCCAAGAGTAGAATACTTTGAGACCCATTTGCGCAAATCCACACATTGGCTGTCATTTGGAGAGTGTCTGCGGAGGCAATGCCTGTCCGCAAGCCTTAAGTCTGTCAACCATCGCTGACGGCACTAATTGAAGCCGCGATCTGTCGGCAATTTCGTTCAGTTCCTTACCAAATCCTTAATTCCACCAAGCTAACCCCTTGAAATCCCTCACATCACCCCCCTGTCCCACCGTGGGACAGCCGCCCTTGCGGCCGCCTCACCCGTTGGGGGTCATCGACTTCCTCTGCCTTGCCCGTTTCAGCCCCAGCTGCCGCTCGCGCCAGATGATCAGGCAGCCCGCCAGCACCACCAGCGCCGCCCCCGCCAGCATCGTGGCCGTCGGCAGCTCGGCAAAGACGAACCAGCCGATCACCAGGGCGAACAGCATCGAGGCATAGTCGAAGGGCGCGATGACCGAGGCATCGGCCTCGCGGTAGCTCGAGGTCAGCAGGACCTGCCCGACCCCGCCGATCAGGCCCGCGCCGACCAGAAGCGCCGCTTCACCGGGCGTCGGCCAGACCCAGCCGAAAGGGATGGTGGCCAGCGACAGGACCGTCGCCGTGACCGAGAACCAGAAGACGATGGTCGCCGTCTTCTCGGCCATCACCAGCTTGCGGACGAAAACCTGCGCCAGCGCGGCAAAGACCGCCCCGCCCAGCACCAGCGCCGCGCCGAAAGCCTCGCGGTATGAGGCTGCGCCCTCGCTGACCAGCGACAGGCGCGGCGACAGCACGATCAGCACCCCCACCAGCCCCAGCGCCACGGCGGTGATGCGGAAGGCCCGCACCTCTTCGCCCAGGAACATCGCGGCGAAGACGACTGTCAGCAGGGGGGCGGCATAGCCAAGGGCGGTGACCTCGGGCAGGGGCAGGTAGCCCAGCGCTGAAAAGCCCAGCCCCATCGAGACCGTGCCCAGAAGGCCGCGCCAGAAATGACCGAAAGGATCGCGGGTGCGCAGTCCGGTCGACAGCTCGTGCCGCCACAGCAGCCAGACCACGATCACCGGGATGGCGAAGAAGGACCGGAAGAACACCGCCTGCCCGCCGGGCACATGGCCAGAGGTCGCCTTGATCATCGACTGCATGACGATGAAGATGAGAACCGAGGCAAGCTTGAGCGCGATGCCACGCAGCGGGCGGGTGGGGCGGGGGTCCATGCCCCCTTGCATTCCACAGCCCCGCCGCGCCCGCAACCCTCTGGACGCCGCGGCGTCTTCGCGGTCATCTGGCGGAAAAAGGAGAAGACCATGCCGCAGCCCCCGCTTTCCGACCTGATCGATCAGGGCCGCGGCCTTGCCCCCGCCGATCTGGTGCTGAAGGGCGGGCGGGTCTTTGACCTGATCACCGGCGATCTGGTCGAGACCGACGTCGCCATCTGCGGCGACACCATTGTCGGCACTTTCGGCAGCTATGCCGGACAGCGCGAGGTCGACGTCTCCGGCAAGATCCTGGTGCCCGGCTTCATCGACACCCATCTGCACATCGAAAGCTCGCTGGTGACGCCGCATGAGTTTGACCGCTGCGTCGGCCCGCGCGGCGTCACCACCGCCATTTGCGACCCGCATGAGATCGCCAATGTCTGCGGCCTGACCGGGATCGAGTATTTCCTCGCCTGCGCCGCCCAGACGCTGATCGACATCAGGGTGCAGCTTTCCTCCTGCGTGCCCTCGACCCATATGGAAACGGCGGGGGCGCGGCTCGAGGCAGCGGATCTGGTGCCGCTGATGCACCACCCGAAGGTGATCGGCCTGGCCGAGTTCATGAACTTTCCCGGCGTGCTGATGAAGGACCCGGGCTGTCTGGCCAAGTTGCAGGCCTTTCGCGGCCGCCATATCGACGGCCATGCGCCGCTTCTGCGCGGGCTGGACCTGAACGGCTATATCGCGGCGGGCATCCGAACCGAACATGAGGCGACAACCGCCGAGGAAGGGCTGGAAAAGCTGCGCAAGGGGATGCGCGTCCTGATCCGGGAAGGCTCGGTGTCAAAGGACCTGCACGCCCTGGCGCCGCTTTTGACCGAACGCCACTCGCCCTATCTGTGCCTCTGCACCGATGACCGCAACCCGCTGGACATCGCCGAGCACGGCCATCTTGACTATATGATCCGCACCGCGATCGCGCTGGGCGCGCCGCCGCTGGCGGTCTATCGCGCCGCCAGCCTGTCGGCGGCCGAGGCGTTCGGGCTGAAGGATCGCGGGTTGATCGCGCCGGGCAAGCGGGCGGATATCGCGGTGATCGACGGGCTGGAGAGCTGCCACACGGCGATGGTCCTGGCAGGCGGGGTCGAGCTGACGGCCCAGGCCTTCGCCGCGCGCCCGACCACCGCGCCGGTCGCCCGCCAGTCGGTCAAGGCCCCGCCGGTGACGGCGCAGGATTTCCGCACCGGCGGCAATCGCGCCGAAACCCCGGTGATCGGCATCCTGCCCGGCAAGATCATCACCGAACACCTGACCTTCGCCATTCCCCCGGTCGATGGCGACAAACGCCCCGATCTTGCACGCGACCTGGTCAAGATCGCGGTGATCGAGCGGCATGGCAGGAACGGCAACCGGGCGACGGGCTTCGTGAAAGGCTTCGGGTTGCAAAGGGGGGCCATCGCCTCGACCGTCTGCCATGACCATCACAACATCGCCGTCGTGGGCGCTGATTATGCCGATATGGCGCTGGCCGCCAACCGGCTGGGCCAGATCGAGGGTGGCTTCGTGGTGGTCGAAGGCGGCAAGTTTCTGGCCGAACTGGCCCTGCCCGTCGCCGGGCTGATGAGCCTTCTGTCCTTCGAGGAGGTCCGCGACAGGCTGGTCGCCCTGCGCGCCGCCGCAAGGTCGCTGGGCGTGACGCTGGAGGAACCCTTCCTGCAACTCGCTTTCCTCGCCCTGCCGGTGATCCCGCATCTGAAGATCACCGATCACGGCATGGTCGATGTGGACAGGTTCGAGATCATCCCCTGACGCCCCGGCGGGTTCTTCGGGGGGGGCGAATGCCTGGGGCAGCCCCCCAAGCAACCGCCGCCAAGGGGAGTTCCGCCCGGGCGCCGCGCCCGCTAGGGTGGCGGCGCAAGGGCTTCGGAGGGGGCATGTTCGCAATCGTTACGGCCGGAACCTCGGCCATCGGGCAAAGCCTTGTCCTCGCTCTGGCGGGGGCGGGGAATGACGTCGCCTTCACCCATCTGGGCAGCGCAGAACAGGCTGGCGCATTGTGCGACAGGGTCGCCGCGATGGGCCGCCGGGCCCGCGCCTGGGAGGCGGATGCGGGCGACGAGGCGCAGGTCGCGTCGTTTCATGGCGAGGCCGCCGATTGGGCGGGCGAGGCCCCGGATGCGCTGGTCAACAATGCCGGAATCCAGACCTGGGCACCCTTGCTGGACTTGCGGGTCGAGCAATGGGATGCGGTGATGCGCACCAATCTGCGCGGCGCATTCCTGAACACCCAGGCGGCGGCGCGCGCCATGATCGCGGCGGGCAAGCGCGGCGCTATCGTCAATCTCGGCTCGGGCTGCAACAAGCAGGCCTTTCCCCGGCTGGTGGATTACACCGCCTCGAAGGGCGGGATCGAGCAGTTCACCAAGGTCGCGGCGATCGAGCTGGGGCCACTGGGCATCCGCGTCAACTGCCTGGCCCCGGGCGCCATCGCCACCGAGCGCACCGCCGCCGAGGCGGGGGATTACGCCGCCACCTGGGCCCGCGTCACCCCGCTGCGCCGGGTCGGCCAGCCCGGCGATCTGGCCGGACCGCTATTGTTCCTGATTTCCGATGCCGCCGCCTTTGTCACCGGACAGACGCTCTGGGTCGATGGCGGGGCGTTTTCCCAGGCCAATTGGCCCTATGAGGTGACCCCGTGACCCGCACGCTTCTTTGCTTTGGCGACAGCAACACCCATGGCACGAGGCCGATGGAAACCCTTGCGGGCAATGGCCGTTTTGACCGCGCCGACCGCTGGACCCATCAGCTTGCCCAGGCCCTGCCGGGCTGGGAGGTGATCGCCGAGGGCCATCCCGGCCGGACAGTTGTGCATGACGACCCGGTCGAGGGCGCGCATCGAAACGGGATGCGGGTGCTGCTGGCGATCTTGGAAAGCCACAAGCCGGTCGATCTTGTGCTTCTGATGCTGGGCACCAATGACCTGAAGGAACGCTTCAGCGTCAATGCGATGGACATCGCCCTGTCGCTGGAAAACATGGTTCGCGCGATCCTGCGCAGCGATTGCGGCCCCCAGGGCGGCGCGCCGCGCGTCCTTCTGGTCGCGCCGCCGCCGATCGCCGAGACCGGCTGCCTGGCCGAGATCTTTGCCGGCGGGGCGGCCAAGTCGCAGGGCCTTGCCGCGCGCATCGCCGCCGCCGCCGCGCGGCAGGGCGTGGGATTTCTGGATGCCGGGCAGCATGTCGAGGTTTCGCCGCTGGACGGCATCCATTACGAGGCCGGGGCGATGCCCGCGCTGGCCCGCGCCTTTGAAGCCGCGATCCGCGAGATGTTCCCGGGCGGTTGATCGCTGCTTAGGTGCATCCTAATCACGGCTGCGCCACTTGATGCTTTTGCCAAAGGTGAATCCGGGTCACACCCTTTGCGTGACCCGATTGCCCAAGGATGCGCCCCTGCCTCCGCAGCCTCGTTCCAGCGCCGCCCGGATCTTTGCTGCGGGCTTGACGCGGGCCCGCTGCGGCAGGACGCTGCCTATCAACACGACCCAGCCCCCAGCCCCTCGCGAGGCCACCGATGACCAGCCATGACCCCGCCCTGACCCCGATCGAGGAACTGCGCGCCAATGTGGCCGCGCCTTTCGAACGCGCCCGCGCCATGCCGAAATCCGTCTATGTCTCGGAAGACTTCGCCCGCGCCGAGCAGGCGCATATCTTCGCGAAGGAATGGCTTTGCGCCGGACGCGCCGATGCGCTGGCCCATCCGGGCGATTACATGACGATGGAAATCTCGGGCGAGCCGGTGATCATCCTGCGCGACCGCGAGGGCCAGTTGCGCGGCCTGTCGAATGTCTGCCGCCACCGGATGAGCACGCTTCTGGAAGGGCGGGGCAACACGCGCTCGATCGTCTGCCCCTATCACGCCTGGACCTACAATCTGGACGGCACCCTGCGCGGCGCCCCCGCGATGACGCTGAACGAGGGGTTCTGCAAGGATCAGGTCGCGCTGCCCAAAGTGCGGGTGGCGGACTGGCTGGGCTGGATCATGGTCACGCTGAACCCCGATGCGCCCGATCCGGCCGAGGTGCTGAAGGATGTCGAGACGCTGGTCGGATACCTCGACATGGCCAGCTATCGCGAACATTTCCGGCAGGAATTCCGCTGGAACACCAACTGGAAGGTGCTGGCCGAGAATTTCATGGAAAGCTACCACCTGCCGGTCTGCCATTCCGGCACCATCGGCGGCACGGTCGACCTGCTGAAGATGACCTGTCCCGAGGGCTTTCCGGCCTTCAACTATCACTGGATCGTCAAGAACGATTCGCTGCCGCTGACGCTGGCCCATCCGTCGAACACCGCGCTGACCGGCGACCAGCGCCGGGTGACCTGGCTTCTGTCGATCTACCCCTCGCTTCTGATCACGCTGACGCCGGGCTATTTCTGGTATCTTTGCCTGACGCCCGACGGGCCGGATCATGTGAAGGTGCTGTATGGCGGCGGGATGAGTGCCGATTGGTGCGCCGACCCCGAGGCGACCAGCCATCTGAATCAACTCAGGGAATTGCTCGACGAAGTGAATCTCGAGGATAAGGGCTGCGTCGAGCGCGTGTTTCGGGGCCTCAAGGCGGGCCTGTCAGAGCCGGGCGCGCTGTCGCATCTGGAACGGCCGAATTTCGAATTCGCAAGCTGGATCGCGGCCCGTATTCCATAGATCGTAAAGCAATATTCAGGATTCCGGTATTAAGCATGCGGGAAGCGGTGCCAGCTGGTCTGGTGCCGGGCTTTGCCCGATCTTGTCCCGCAATCCACCCGGTCCGCCCCCGGGCCACCTGAAAGCAGATGCCATGACCGCCCCCCTGATCGCCCCGCCTTCCGGCCCCAAGGGCCCCGCGATCCCCGCCACCGCCGCGGCGCTGTCGCTGCGCGATCAGTTTCTCGCCGCCATGTCGCGGGTGGCCCAGACGGTGAATGTGATCACCACCGACGGGCCGGGCGGCAGGGCCGGGGTGACGGTCTCGGCCATGGCCTCGGTCTCGGCCGATACGGCGCTGCCGACGCTGCTGGTCTGCGTGAACAAAAGCGCCGCCGCCGATCCCGCGATCCTGGCCAATGGCCGCTTCGTGCTGAACATCCTGCGCGATGATCAGGCCTGGATCGCCGACGCTTTCGCCGGCCGGTTGCGCGACCGCCTGGCCGACCGCTTCAGCGTGACCGACTGGGCGGCCATGCCCTCGGGCTTGCCGCGGCTTGCCGCGCCGCTGGCCGCTTTCGACTGCCGCCTGACCGGCGCCACGCTGATGGGGACCCATCACGTCCTGACCGCCGAGGTCGAGGCGATCCATCTTTCGCCCGCAGGCCAGCCGCTGATCTATGCCCATCGCGGCTATGGCAGCCCGGCCCATATCGCCAGCACCGAGATCGGCCAGCCGCCGCGCAGCCGGCCGACGCAACTGTCCTTCGCCTATTTCCACAGCTTCGGCCCGCATGTCCTGCCTGAGATGCTGCGCCGCCTGATCGCGGACGGCCCGGTCGAACTGAGCCTGATCGAGGGCGACCAGCGCCGAGTCGAGGGCGCCTTGCAGGCGGGCGAGGCGGACCTGGCGATGATCTACGACATGGAGATGGGCGAGGGGCTGCACACGATCCCGCTGACCGATATCTCGCCCTATGTCCTTCTGCCCGCCGCGCATCCGCTGGCCGGGCGGCGGTCGCTTTCGGCGCGGGACATTGCCGAAGAGCCGATGATCCTGCTGACCACGCCGCCGAAAGGTGCCTATTTCCTGCGCTTGATGCGGGTGGGCGGGGTCGAGCCGAAGATCGCGCTGCACAGCAGCAGTTTCGAGATGACGCGCGGGCTGGTCGGTCAGGGCCTTGGTGTGGCGCTTCTGGCGACGCGCCCCGCCACCGAGACCAGCTATGACGGACACGCCCTGGCCTGCGTGCCCTTCGAGACCAATGAAAAGCCGGGTCGCATCGTCCTTGCCTGCCGCAAGGGCGCAGAACTTTCCCCTGCGGCGGAGAGGTTCATCTTCCTCGCCCAGGATTTTTTCGCAACCGACGCCTGAAGAAATCGGGCTGAAAGGACCAGAATGGCGCACTATCGCCACCGCAAGTTCAACACCAAGGACACCTATCCCGAGCAAAAGCTGGACAATGATCTGGCGCAGGCCGTGGTCGCCAAGGGCGGCACCACGATCTTCCTGCGCGGCCAATGCCCGCAGGATCTGGACACGGCCAAGAACATCGACAGCCATGACCCGGTCGAGCAGACCCACAAGGTCATGCAGAACATCCGCCAGCTGGTCGAGGAATGCGGGGGGCGGATGGAGCATGTGACCAAGCTTGTGGTCTATCTGACCGATGTCCGCCACCGCGAGGCGGTGTACCGCACCATGGGCGAATATATCCGCGGCGTGCATCCGGTCTGCACCGGGCTGACCGTGGTCGCGCTGGCCCGGCCCGACTGGCTGGTCGAGATCGACGCCACCGCCGTCATTCCCGACTGACCCTCCCGTTCCAGCCCCCGGGGGTGTGAAACCCCCGGGGCCAGCCGCAAGAGACCAAGCATGACCTTCTCCCTCCTCGCCCGCTGCGCCCGGACCGGACGCTTCGGCATGGTGATCTCTTCCTCCTCGCCCGCTGTTGCCGCGCGCTGCGCCCATGCACGGGCGGGGGTCGGGGTCGCCGCCACGCAGAACATCACCGATCCGGCGCTGGGGCCGCGGCTTCTGGACCTGATGCAGGGCGGCGCGACCGCGGCCGAGGCCATGGCGCAGGTCGTGGCCGAGGCACCCTTCGTCGCGTATCGCCAGCTTCTTTGCGTCGACCGAACGGGACAGGTGGCCAGCCATTCTGGCGGCAAGACCCTGGGCATCTGGGCGCTGGCCGAGGGCGAGGGCGTGATCGCGGGCGGCAATCTTCTGGCCGGAACCGGCGTGCCCAAGGCCATGGTGGCGGGCTTCAACGCCGCCAGGGGCGATTTCGGCGACCGGCTTATGGCGGGGCTGACGGCCGGTGCCGCTGCGGGCGGCGAGGCGGGGCCGGTCCATTCGGCGGGCCTGTTGATCGTCGATCGCGAAAGCTGGCCCGTGGCCTCGCTGCGCTGCGACTGGGACGAGGCGGCGCGGCCGATCGAGACCCTGGCCCGCACCTGGGAGGTCTATGCCCCGCAGATGGCGGCCTATGTCCAGCGCGCCAAGGACCCGCGCGAAGCGCCGTCCTATGGCGTGCCCGGAGATGAATAGGCGTGACGATTAGCGTTTGACCTTGACGGGCGCGCGGCTAGCTTGGCCGCCATGCCCCTGCGCTTTACCCTTCGCCAGCTCGAATATCTGGTCGCCGTGGGCGAGACCGGCTCGATCGCCGCCGCCGCCGACCGGGTCAATGTCTCTTCGCCCTCGATTTCGGCGGCGATTTCCCAGCTTGAACAGGAATTCGGCCTGCCCCTGTTCGTGCGCCGCCACGCCCAGGGCCTGTCGCCCACGCAGGGCGGGCGGCAATTCGTGGCCGAGGCGCGGGCGGTTCTGGCCGCGGCGGGGCGGCTGAACGATCTGGCCAATGCGATCACCGGGCAGGTGCGGGGCCCGCTGAATCTCGCCTGCTTGCAGACCTTTGCCCAGGTTGTGCTGCCGGGGCTGCGGCGGTCTTTCACCGCACGCTATCCCGAGGTCGATTTTCATCAGTTCGAACGCCATCAGGCCGAGATATTTGACGGGCTGCGCCAGGCGCATTTCGACTGCGCGCTGACCTATGACCTTGATATTCCGCCGGATCTGGAGTTCCAGCCGCTGCTGTCCCTGCCGCCCTATGCGCTTTTGCCCAAAGGCCATGCGCTGGCGGGGCGGGCGCAGGTGACGGCGCAGGATCTGGCCCCGCATCCGATGGTGCTGCTGGATCTGCCCTTCTCGACCGATTACTTCCTGCAGGTCTTCCGCCCGCATGGGCTGCGGCCCCATGTGGTCGAGCGGACGCGGGACATCGGCGTGATGCGGGCGATGGTGGCGAATGGCTTTGGCTATTCCATCGCCAATATCCGCCCCGCGCCCGAGATCGCGCCGGATGGCCAGCCGCTGGTGATGGTGCCCATTGCCGGGGTCGCGCCGCTGACCCTGGGCCTTGTGTTGGCCGAAGGCGGACGCGGGGCGCTGGTGATCCGGGCCTTCCTTGACCATTGCCGCGAGACGCTGGCGGCGGGGGTTGCGCCGTGAGCAGTGCCCTGATCGTGGCGCATGGCCAGCCCTCAGATCCCGGCCCGGCGGCGGCGGCTTTGGAAGACCTTGCGGCAAGGGTGGCGGCGCATCTGCCGGGCTGGGATCTGGGCGCGGCAACCCTGGCCGAGCCCGGGGCGCTGGCGCGGGCGGCGCAGGGCCGGGCGCCGGGGCTGGTCTATCCGCTGTTCATGGCGGGTGGCTGGTTCACCCGCAGCGCCATTCCGGCACGGCTGGCCGAGGCGGGCGTGACCGGCTGGCAGGTGCTGGAACCCTTTGGCTGTGACCCCGCCCTGCATGATCTGGTCCTGACCATCGTCGCGGAACAGGGCGGAGGAGAGGTTCTGCTGGCCGCCCACGGCAGCTTCAAATCGCCCGTTCCCGCCGCGATCGCCGCCACGCTGGCGCGGCGGATCGCGCTTGCCACGGGCGTCCGGGCCGAGGCGGCCTTCATCGACCAGGCGCCTCGGCTGGCGCAGGTGCGGGGCTGGGGCGCGGCGGCGATCTGCCTGCCTTTCTTCGCCATGGCGGGCGCGCATGTCGAGGAAGACCTTCCCGCCGCCCTGGCCGAGGCGGGCTTTCCGGGCCGCCTCCTGCCGCCCCTGGGCCATGACCCGCGCGTGCCCGCGCTGATCGCCGCTTCCCTGCGTCGGCCGCGCCCGCTTTGCGCCGTGTGCCGCTTCGCGCCGGATTGAGCCATGGACAGAGAAAGCGGGAATTGGTAAGTTAACCTAACCAATATCGGGGAATTCCAGCCATGCCCGTCATCACCTGCATCGAAGACCTCAAACGCCTGCACCAGCAGCGCACGCCCAGGATGTTCTGGGATTACTGTGAATCGGGCAGCTATACCGAGCAGACCTTCCGCGAGAACACGTCGGATTTCGCCAAGATCCGCCTGCGGCAGCGCGTGGCGCGCGATCTGTCGGACCGCGATGTCTCGGGGCAGATGCTGGGCCGGAAGGTTACGATCCCGGTGGCGCTGGCGCCGGTGGGATCTACGGGCATGCAGCATCCCGATGGCGAGATCCATGCCGCGCGGGCGGCGGCGAAATTCGGCGTGCCCTTCACCCTGTCCACCATGTCGATCTGTTCGATCGAGGATGTGGCCGAACATTCGCCCGATCCGTTCTGGTTCCAGCTTTATGTCATGCGCGACGAGGATTTCGTCGATGCGATCATCGAACGCGCCAAGCGGGCGAAATGTTCGGCGCTGGTGCTGACGCTCGACCTTCAGGTGCTGGGCCAGCGTCACAAGGACCTCAAGAACGGGCTGACCAGCCCGCCCAAGCCGACGATAGCGAACATCCTGAACATCGCCACCAAGCCGCGCTGGGCCTGGAACATGGCGCGGACGCCGCGCCGCCAGTTCCGCAACATCGTGGGTCATGTGAAGGGTGTCACCGATCTGGCCGACCTGACCGCCTGGACCAACGAGCAGTTCGACCCGAAGCTGGACTGGAAGAAGGTCGCCCGCATCCGCGACCAATGGGGCGGCAAGCTGGTGATGAAGGGCATTCTCGACGCCGAGGATGCGCAGATGGCGGTGGACAACGGTGCCGATGCGATCGTGGTGTCGAACCATGGCGGGCGGCAGTTGGACGGGGCGCTGTCCTCGATCCGCGCCCTGCCGTCGATCGCCCGCGCCGTGGCGGGCAAGACCGAGATCTGGCTCGATTCCGGCATCCGCTCGGGCCAGGACGTGCTGAAGGCGCTGGGCCTGGGCGCGACCGGCACGATGATCGGGCGTGCCTACATCCACGGGCTGGGCGCGATGGGCGAGGCGGGCGTGACCAAGGCGCTTGAGGTGATCCGCAAGGAGATGGACATCACCATGGCACTGTGCGGCGAACGCGACATCCGCGATTTCGGCCGCCACGACCTGCTGGTGCCGCAGGATTTCGAGGGCAATTGGGTCTAGACTGGCCCGCCGCGCCAATCTGGCGGCGAACTGGTCGCCCGATTGCTGCCGATCAAACCTGCCCGTCATGGGCCGTCATGCGCATGGCGCGGGCGGGGGCGCACCTCCCGCCCTGTGCTGTTTGAAGACTATCTGATATAGCGGCTGTACTGGATCTGGCCGCCCGAGCCGTAGGTGTATTCGGTCATATTGCGCCCGTCGGGCATAAGCTCGATCTCGACGGAAACCGATTTTGTCTTTCCGATCCGTGGGCTTGGCCCGCCTTCACAACTTGTCTGGAACTTCTGGAACTGGTGGCCGCGCTTGCTATAGGGCTTGCCGACCAATTTCAGGGGGCCGATCTGGCCCGAAGCGCAATCCTCGCGCAGGAAGGCTGCAAGTTCGGCGGGGGAGTATCCGTCCACAAGCAGGACGCCCTCGACGAGGCTGGTCTTCGACTTGAGGACATAGCCTGCGAATTTCTTGCCCTGGGCCTCGGCCGGGCTGGCGGCAAGAAGGCTGAGGGCGGCGAGGGCGACGAAGATCGACTTCACGACTGGTACACTCCGTAGGGCCATTGGCATCTTTGAACGGCTGAGTTCTGTGGGGTCAATTTGGCAGGATCATGGCGGGGAGCGGCCCTCCCTATGTCTGCCCGTACCCCTCCAGGGCAGGCCCCGCAGCCCTCTTGCTATTTGATCAAATTATGCGGCATAGAGAGGGCCTTGCATGAGGTCCAAGCATGTCCGCCCCGACTGATAAGAAAACGACCCCTGACACAGGCCTGATCGTCGGCATTCCGCGCGACCGTCTGGCCGCTCTGGCCGCACGCGAGGCCAAGCGCTTTGTGCAAAGCCGGCCCAGGGCCGCCAAGGCGCTGGCGAAGGGTGCGGATGTGTTTCTGGGCGGCGTGCCGATGCATTGGATGGCCGATTGGCCGATGCCGCATCTGCCCCTGATCGAAAAGGCCGAAGGCGCGTCGATCACCGATATCGACGGCAACCGGATCGACGATTTCTGCCTGGGCGATACGGGCAGCATGTTCGGTCATTCTCCGGCCCCTGTGGCGCGGGCGATTCGCCATCAGGCGCGGCGCGGGCTGACCTATATGCTGCCGACCGAAGCGGCCTTGCAGGCGGGCGCCCTGCTGACCGAACGGTTCGGCGCCTTCCGCTGGCAGATCGCCACCACGGCCACCGATGCAAACCGTTTCGCCCTGCGCGTGGCGCGTGCCGTCACCGGGCGGCCCAAGGTCCTGGTCTTCAACGGCTGCTACCATGGCACCATCGACGAGGCGATGGTCACGCTGGACGGGCAGGGCAAGACCATCACCCGGCCGGGCCTTCTGGGCCAGTTCGCCGATCTGTCGCTTTCCGCGATCTGCTGCGAATTCAACGATCTGAAGGGCGTCGAGGCGGCCTTGGCGACCGGAGAGGTCGCCGCCCTCCTGACCGAGCCGGTGATGACCAATTCCTGCATGGTCTTGCCCGATCCGGGCTTCCATGACGGCCTGCGGGCGCTGACCCGCAAATATGGCGCGCTGCTGATGATCGACGAGACCCACACGATCTCCTCGGGTCTGGGCGGCTATACCCGGGTGCATGGCCTGCAGCCCGACATGTTCATCGTCGGCAAATGCGTGGCGGGCGGGATGCCCACCGCAGTCTGGGGCATGACCGAGGCGGTGGCGGAGCGCTATGAAGTGGCCAATGCGAAGCGCCCCTCGGGCCATTCCGGCATGGGCACCACGCTTTCGGCCAATCCGATGCAATTCGCCTGTCTGGTGGCGACCCTGTCCGAGGTGATGACCGCAAAGTCCTATGCCCATATGGAACGCGGGGCCGAACGGCTGGCTGCCGGTCTGGCCAAGAGCATCGCCCGCCATGGCGCGCCCTGGCATGTGGTGCGGGTGGGCGCGCGGGTCGAATTCATCTGCGCCCCCGGCCCTTTGAAGAACGGCGCCGAGGCGGCCCAGGCCCATCAGCCCGTGGTCGAGGCCGCGCTGCATGTGAGCCTGTTGAACCGCGGCACGCTGATCGCGCCGTTCCACAATATGATGCTGGTCAGCCCGGCGACGCGAAAACGGCAGATCGACCGCTTGATCGCCCATTTCGACGAAATCCTGACCGACCTTTTCGTGAAAGCCTGACATGACACCGCCCGCCAATGACCCCGTCCGCAGCCCCTCCGGTTCCACCCTCGCCGAGGCCGAAGCCTTTCTCGACGCCCATCCCGAGATCGAAGCCTTTGACATCGTCCTGCACGATTCCAATGGCATAGGGCGCGGCAAGATCATCCGTCGTCATGAGCTGCTGTCGTTCTACAAATCCGGCCGGCATCTGCCGATCTCGATCCTGGGCCTGGATATCTGCGGCGAGGATGTGCACGAGACCGGGCTGATCTGGGATCAGGGCGATGGCGACCTGCGGGCCTGGCCCATTCCGGGCAGCCTTGTGGCGCTGCACAACACCACGCCGCCGCGGGGCGAGGTGCTGATGGCGATGTATACGCTTGAGGGGGCGCCGATGACCTCGGACCCGCGCCATGCCCTGCAACGGCAGGTCGATGCGCTGGCGGCGGAAGGCCTGTATCCGGCGGGGGCTTTCGAGCTGGAGTTCTTCCTGCTCGACAACCAGCGCGGCGCGGATGGCAAGATGCAGCCCGCACGCGATGTGCTGGACGGGCGCAAGTCCTGGAAGACCGAGGTCTATTCGGTCGATCACCTGCACGGGATGCTGCCGCTGTTCAACGACATCTACGCGGGCGCCAAGCTGGCCGGGATCACGGCCGAGACGATGATTTCGGAATATGCGCCGGGGCAATATGAACTGACGCTGCATTACCGCACCGATGTGATGCAGGCCGCGGATGATCTGATGCGGCTGAAGCGGATCGTCCGCGCCCAGGCCCGCGCCCATGGCGTGACCGCCTGTTTCATGGCCAAGCCGAACGAGAATTACGCCGGATCGGGGATGCATTTCCACGTCTCGATGCTGGACAAGGCGGGCAGGAATGTCTTCGTCGAAGAACAGGAAGGCGTTTGGAATCAGCGGCTTCTGCACGCTTTGGGCGGGCTGAAGACGACGATGGCCGAATCCATGCTGGTCTTCGCGCCGCACGCCAATTCCTGGCGGCGCTTTGCGGCGCAAAGTTATGCGCCGGTGTCGTTGAGCTGGGGGGTGAACAACCGTTCGGTGGCGCTGCGCATTCCGGCGGGGGACATCAAGGCGCGGCGGATCGAGCATCGGCCGGCCGGGGTGGATGCGAACCCCTATCTCGTGGCGAGCACGGTTCTGGCGGGCATCCGCAAGGGCCTGCGCGAGGGCATCGATCCGGGCCCGGAAACCACCGGCAATGCCTATGAGGATGGCGGCGATGGCGCGATCCCGAGCGATTGGAAATCGGCGATCGTGGCGGCCAAGGCCTCGGAATTCCTGAAGGATGCGCTGGGCGAGGACATGCACCGCACCTTCACCGCGATCAAGGCGGCGGAATATGCGCGCGTGATGCGGACCGTGTCCGAGGTCGATTTCGACCTTTACCTGCACACGGTATAGGGCGGGGTTCACCCCACCCCTTTCCGACCGCTCAAGGCTCAGGTCGGGGTGAACCCCGATCTGTGCGCTTGCGCGTCAGGATGCTGGAAACGCTGGGAAAACCGCGTCTTCTTTCGGTCTTCCCCCCGTCTTGCTTTCGTCTCTACCGCGTCTTCCGCCCCGGCGGCCCCTGAACCCCCAGCGCGTGGCGCAGGAAGGCGAAGCCCAGCGCCTGCTCGGCGGCCTTTTCATGGCTGCCGCCGCCCCCGCCATGACCGCCCTGATGTTCATAGTAGAAGGGCTGATGTCCGGCGGCTTTCAGCACGGCGGCGAAGCGGCGGGAATGCGACGGGTCGACCCGGTCATCGCGATGCGAGGTGTCGATGAGGGCTGCGGGCAGCGTCGCGGCGGGGACATTGTGCACGGGCGAATAGGCCCGCAGCCAGGCGCGGTCCTCGGCCCGGTCGGGATCGCCATATTCGTCGATCCAGCCCCGCCCGGCGGGGAAATGCGCGAAGCGCAGCATGTCCATCACGCCCACGCTGGCCCAGACCGCGCCGAAACGGCCGGGGTAGCGGGTCAGCATCACGCCGCAAAGCAGCCCGCCATTCGATCCGCCATGGCAGGCGATGCGGTCGGGCGTGGCAAGGCCGCGCCGGACCAGATCGGCGGCGACGGCGGCAAAATCCTCAAACGCCCGGTGCCGCCCGGCGCCCTTGGCCTGCAAATGCCAGTCGGGGCCAAGTTCGGCCCCGCCGCGGATATAGGCCATGACATAGGCGCCGCCGCGCTCGATCCACAGCTTGCCGGTGACCGGATCATACCAGGGGCCAAGGCTGACGCCGAAGCCGCCATAGCCATATTGCAGCACGTGCAGGTCGCTGCGGCCGTGATGCCCGCGCGGCAGGACAATGTGATAGGGCACTTCCGTGCCATCATCGGAAACGGCTTTCCACAGATGGACCTCGGCCCCCGTGGCGTCGAACCGGGCGGGCTGGGCATAGAGCAGGCGGAAGGCGATGGCCGCGACGCCCTTTGACAGATCGAACAGCCAGGTCTGTGGCGGGGTCAGGAAGCCCGAGATCTGCAGGGCGAGCGTGCCGTCGCCCGCATCCGGTTCGGCATCAAAGAAGCCGAAGGACAGGGTCTGGCCCGGAACGGGAGGGGCGATTTCCTGCGGGGCGGCATCGGGGTGCGACAGGTCCAGCGCCATCAGCCGGGGTTCCAGCCAGCGCGTCTCGATCCACAGAAGATGGCCGGTGACGAAGGCCAGATCGCCCGCCGCCGCGCCGGGTTCGGGGCGGAAGAGGATGCGTTCCGCACCGCCTTCCAGCGGCGCGAGAACAAGCGTTCCGGCGGGATGCGGGCCTTCTTCCTGCGCCACATAGGCCAGATGGCTGTGGCTGAAACTGGGGGTGCAGTCGGAGGGCGCGCCAAGCGTGAGCGGCGGCTTGCCCGGCCGCATCAGCGTGATCGCGGCCTTGCCGATGGCGCGCATGGTGATGCGGGCCTCGATCCAGTCGGCCCCGTCGGCCTTTGTCGTCCAGGCCTGGACCAGCAGATTGGCCGGGTCGGTGCGGTGGTCTTCGGCTGCGTCTTCGGGCGCCTGGCCGCGCGTCAGGCGGCGGATGGTGCCGGGCCAGCCCGCCTGCGTGGCATCGCCGTCGCGGGCCGAGGACCAGAGCACCGTATCGCGGCCCGCCCAGGCAAGGCCGCCGCGTTCGGGACCGATGTCGAAGCCGTTTTCCACAAAGGCCTTGGCGACCAGATCGAATTCGCGATAGCGGGTCAGGTCCGACCCCTCAAGCGACAGGCGGATCAGGACGCGGGCAGGATCGAAGGCCGAGGTTTCGGCCCCGCGCCAGACCCAGACCTGGCCGGTCGCGGCGCAATGGGCATCGACATCGAAGACCACTTCCCAAGGGGAATCGGGGCGCGGGGCCTGATCCTGCGGCAGGCGCAGCCAGAGGCCGCGCGGGTTCTGCGGGGTCTGGCGGAACGTGTAGATATGGCCCGCCCGGCGCGACAGGCCGCGCAGGCTGTCGGGGGCTTCCAGGATCTCGCGCACCAGCGCCTCGTCAGCGGCGCGGGCCGGGCCGGAGAGGGCGGCCTCGGTCGCGGCATTCTGGGCGGCGACGAAGGCGGCGATGGCGGCGGGGTCGCTTTCCAGTTCGGGAAAGGGGAAGTCGGCGGCGAGGGTCAGGGTCATTGTCGGGCCTTTCATGCGCGGCCAGTTAGCGCAGGCGTGGCCGGGGGATGCAAGCCGTCAAGGATTTGCGTCGGGCAGGGTGGGGGCGCGGGCAACGGCCTCGGCGATCAGGCCCGAAAGCCAGCGCAGGCGTTCATTGTCGCGCAGGCGGCGATGCGACAGAAGGCCGTAGGTGAAGTTCGGCAGGGTGAGGGGCAACTCGAAACTGCGCAGCCCCGCCGCCTGGGAACTTGCGGCAAGACGGCGCGGCACGGCCAGCAGAAGCCCGCCCTGGCGAACGGCCGCAAGCGCGCCCGCGAAACTGTGGGTGACCATGGCGACCCGGCGTTGCAGCCCGGCGGCGGTAAGCTGGGCGTCGACCGGGTTCACCGACGGATCGCCAAGCGAGATTGTGATCTGTGGGCAGGCGGCCCAGCGTTCCAGCGTGATGGGCGCTTGCAGCAGCGGATGGCAGGGAATGGCCAGACCGATCAGGGTTTCGCGATAGAGCAGCGTCAGGTCGAAATCGTCCGATGGCGCGGCATTGGCCCAGAAGCTGAACAGCAGGGCGCCGCTTTCCAGCGCCCGGGGCGTATCTTCGCCGATGGGGCGGGTGCGCAGGCGCAATTGCGGGGCGCGGCTTTGCAGCAGCGACAGCACATGCGGCATTGCGGACAGCAGGGCGTAATCCGAGGCGCCCAGAACCACCTCGCCCCGGTCGGCGGCCGGGTCGAAGCCGGTGGGGCGCAGGGCGGCGCGGGCGGCGGTCAATGCCTCGAGAACCTGCGGCGCCATGGAATCGGCGCGCGGCGTGGGGACAAGCCGGTTGCCGCGGCGGCGGAACAGCGGATCGCCGGTCAGGTCGCGCAGGCGGCCAAGGGCATGGCTGACGGCGGGCTGGCTGAGGTTCAGCGCGCGGGCGGCCTGGGTGACCGAGCCGCCATGGAGGATGGCCTCGAAGACGATGAGAAGGTTGAGATCGGGGCGCGGGTCATTCATCTGGCGAATGGTGTGGCAGAACGGAATGAATTGGAAGCCGGATTCAGGGTCTGGCAGGGCAAAGGCAGTGCTTCATAGCGAGTATCGCCTGAAAGGACTTCCGCGCATGACGACCAATCGAGTGGTTTTGTTGATTGCTGCCGTTCAGGCCGGGATCGTGGGTGTGCTGTATTTCTACCACGTCTGATCAGGCCGCGCGGGCCGGGGAACCGGCCCGCGTGGGGGTATGCGACAGGATCTTCTGATCCGACCGTCAGGCCGAATGCGCGCCAGCCGCCAGGGCCGCGACCCGCTCCAGCACCTGCGCCACGGCCTTGCCCTCGCCGATATCCTTGACAATGGCCGAGCCGACCACCGCGCCATCTGCCACGCTGGCGATGGTTCGGGCGGCCTCGGGCGTGGTGATGCCGAAACCCACGATCACGGGCAGGTCGGTCGAGCGCTTGATGCGGGCGACCTCGGGGCCGACATCGGTGGCCTGCGCCGCCGCCGCGCCGGTGATGCCGGTGATCGAGACGTAATAGACGAAGCCCGAGGTGTTTTGCAGCACTTTGGGCAGGCGCTTGTCATCGGTTGTCGGCGTGGCGAGGCGGATGAAGTTCAGACCGGCTTTCTGGGCGGGGAGGCACAGCTCGCTGTCTTCCTCGGGCGGCAGGTCGACGACGATCAGCCCGTCGATCCCGGCGGATTTCGCATCGGCCAGAAAGCGGTCGACGCCGCGGGAATAGATCGGGTTGTAATAGCCCATCAGGACGATCGGGGTCTTCTGGTCGGCGGCGCGGAAGGCGCGCACCATGGCCAGAAGCTTGTCCATGGTCATGCCGCCTTCCAGCGCGCGCTGGCCGGCAAGCTGGATGGTGGGGCCATCGGCCATGGGATCGGTGAAGGGCATGCCCAGTTCGATGATGTCGACCCCGGCGGCGGGCAGGCCCTGCATCACCGCAAGCGAGGTTTCCGCATCGGGGTCGCCGCCCATGATATAGGAGACGAAGGCCTTTTTGCCCTCGGCCTTGAGCCGCGCGAAGGTGTCGTCGATCCTGGTCATGGAAATCCCCTAGAAACCCCGACCGGGTTTGCACGGGCGGGCGGGGAAAATCAATGGGGGGAGAGGGCAAGCTCGGTCAGGGGGGCGCCGGTGTCGATGAAAAACCGCGCGCCGGGCGCGAGCATCGCGCGCAGCCGGGCAAGGGCGCGGTCGCCCGCCTGGGGATGGCGCCCGTCGAAGGCGCCGACACGCAGCGCGAAGGCAAGATCATAGGGCGCTTCGCCGGGCAGGAGCACCAGATCCTCGGCGCGCTGTGGCGCAGGGCGATCAGGCCCGCCACGATCCCTTCGCAACAGCCTGCGCGGGCCTGGGCGCAGCGGCAGCGCGGCGACAGCCGCCGCGATGCGGGCCGATGCCGCCGTCACCCCGGCTGCCGCCAGGGGGCCGAGACCATCCAATGCGTGCCGTGGCGGTCCTTGAGCATTCCGAAACCGTCGGACCAGAAGGTCGGCGCGAAGCCCATGATCACCGCGCCGCCCTGGGCCAGCCTGTCGAATGTGGCGCGGGCGGCATCGACGCTGTCGGCGACATGGCTGATGGTGACGGCCTGCTGCGGATCGCCGCCCATGCCGGGCGGGAAATCCGAGGCCAGAAGCATCCTGCCCGAAGGCAGGGTCAGAGCCGCGTGCATGATGCGGTCGCTGGCCTTCATCTCGGGCGGGCCTTCGGGGGCGTCGGAATAGGGCATCAGGTCCAGCCTGCCGCCGAAGATCGTCTGGTAATCGGTCATCGCGGCGCGGCAAGTGCCGAGGAAATGGAGATAGGGGTCGAATGACATCGGGCATCCTCCTGTGCGTGCCAAGACTAGGCGCGGTGCCCCGAGTCGGGGAACTTGAACCTTTCCGCGCCCGGCCCTAGAAGCGGGCGGTCGCCGAAGGAGGGCATGATGGGTTTCAAGATGGGCATTGTCGGGCTGCCGAATGTGGGCAAGTCCACCCTCTTCAACGCGCTGACCCGCACGGCGGCGGCGCAGGCGGCGAATTTTCCCTTCTGCACCATCGAGCCGAACGTGGGCGAAGTGGCGGTGCCGGATGCGCGGCTGGACATTCTGGCCGGGATCGCCGGATCGAAGCAGATCATCCCGACGCGGATGACCTTTGTCGACATCGCCGGTCTGGTGCGGGGCGCGTCGAAGGGCGAGGGGCTGGGCAACCAGTTCCTGGCCAATATCCGCGAATGCGATGCCATCGCCCATGTGCTGCGCTGCTTTGAAGATGGCGACATCACCCATGTCGAGGGCCGGATCGACCCGGTGGCCGATGCCGAGACCATCGAGACCGAGCTGATGCTGGCCGATCTTGAGAGCATCGAGCGCCGCCGCGCGAACCTTGCCCGCAAGATCAAGGGCGGCGACAAGGAAGCGGTCGAGCAGGACCGCCTGCTGACGCTGGCCGAAAAGGCGCTGTCGGCGGGCCAGCCCGCGCGCACGGTGAAGGTCTCGGATGATGACCTGCGCAACTGGCGGCTGCTTCAGCTTCTGACCTCGAAGCCGGTGCTGTATGTCTGCAATGTCGAAGAGGCTTCGGCGGCCAATGGCAACAGCCAGTCGGCCCGGGTGGCGGAAATGGCGGCGCGGCAGGGGGCGGGGTCGGTGGTGATCTCGGCCCGGATCGAGGAGGAGCTGGCACAGCTTCCCCCCGAGGATGCGGCGGTCTTCCTGGAGGAGATGGGGCTGCATGAGGCGGGGCTCGACCGGCTGATCCGGGCGGGTTATGCGCTTCTGGGCCTGCAGACCTACTTCACCGTCGGGCCGAAGGAAGCGCGGGCCTGGACGATCACCAAGGGCACGCTGGCGCCGCAGGCGGCGGGCGTGATCCATGGCGATTTCGAGAAGGGCTTCATCCGGGCCGAGACCGTGGCCTATGACGATTACGTCGCGGGCAAGGGCGAGGCTGGCGCCAAGGAGGCGGGCAAGTTCCGCGTCGAGGGCAAGACCTATGAGGTCAAGGACGGCGACGTCCTGCATTTCCTGTTCAACGCCTGAGGGGCGCTGTCCCACGGTGGGACAGGAATAGGGTCAAGCGATTTCAATGGCTTGACCCTTCAGGATTCAGATTTGGTTAACCCTTGGCCGCCTCAGGCCGGGTCGATCAGGCGGCCCAGCACCCGGCCGCCCAGGATGTGCAGGTGGTAATGCGGCACTTCCTGCATGCCATGCGCGCCGGCATTGGTGATGCCGCGATAGCCGGCTTCGGCCAGGCCCAGATCGGCGATCACCTTGGCGATAGTGCGGTGGAAATCGACGATTTCCTCGGCGCTGGCCTCGGCGGCGAAATGGTCAAGGTTGACATAGGGCCCCTTGGGGATCGCCAGCACATGCACCGGGGCATGCGGGCGGATGTCGTGGAAGACGAGCGTATGCGCCGTCTCGGCCACGGTCTTGTTGGGGATCTCGCCGCGCAGGATGCGGGCGAAGATGTTCTGCGGGTCGTAGGTCCAGGTCGTTTGGGCGGGCATAGGTCTCAATCCACGAAAAGATATTCGGTCGCCGCGATGGCGCGGGCCTTCTCGACCGGGATATCAAGAAACTCGGCCAGCGGCACGGTGTTTTCATCGACGGTGGCGGATTGGCGGATGCGCTGGAAGCCCGGGAAATTCTGTTCGCGGATGCGGTCGCTTTCAAAGCGCACATCGTAGCGGATGGTCGGCAGGAGACGGTTGATCGTCTCTTGCGGCGTGTGGTCGCCCGCCAGCCCGACCCGGCGGGCATGGCCGATCAGGTAATCGTCGGTGAACTCGCATTCGATTTCCAGAAGCCGGATCCGGGCCTTGTCATTGTAGAAATCCTGCATCAGCTCGAC
>Ga0209369_1000343_pt1 | contig 78344 bp, 66 predicted proteins | sample EBPBio142010_DNA_FD_185865 | JGI IMG/M metagenome (GOLD analysis project Ga0209369, IMG submission 185865) | Wastewater treatment Type I Accumulibacter community from EBPR Bioreactor in Madison, WI, USA - Reactor 1_10/4/2010_ DNA (SPAdes)... | ecosystem: Engineered > Bioreactor > EBPR >...
GCTGTTTCAGACGAGCTTTGCCTTTGCCTGCAAGCGCAATCCGAAGACAGCAACCATAATGCAGAACCACACCGCCCCACCGTTCTGAAAGAACGTGCTCTCCATACAAGACATATATAATCCGTAAAGCCAAAGGCGAATATAGAGGAGCGTTAATATAAGGTCGTTATCTGTGCTTTCCGCTTCCTTAATATACCGAAGCGGTAAGACCATTATCCAGATAAGCGTCAGAATTAAACCAATAATCCCAGCATTGATCATCATATCCAGAAAAGAATTATGTGCATTGAAGGCTGCAACCGCCCAGCTTGCGCCACCGCCACCTGCATAGACCATTTCCGGCGTTTTCCAGAACGAGTCCAGACCGTAGCCGAAAATCGGCTTTGCCGAGATTGCGGCGAATGCGAGTTTCCAGATGTCAGATCGATTTGTAAAGCTGGCGTCAACGCCCAGGCTTTGAACAAGCTCGCGCAAGGGATCGAAAACGGCCGCCCCGACAGCAATAATATTGAAAGCAGCGATCCCGCCGATAGCAATGAAAACACGTGTCCATTTCAGTCGCACAAACACCAGCGACATCACGACGATAAACGGCAACATGGCCGTCGATGTCTTGCCGCCCGTGTTAAGAACAAAGAACACGCAAAGGGCGACGATAAGCATACCCGTCTTCGGCAAGCCGGTTTTCCAGATATAGAGGCCGAAAAAGCTCATCAGCACCAGAGAGGCGGCGGCGGCATTCTTGTGTGGATAGTGGCCGCGCCATGCACCGGCCAGCATAGGTTCAATAACTTCAGTACCCTGATGAATAGCCCGTTGCGGCATAAAGATTACGCCGAAATAGGCAAACGCCAGTGTTATCAATGAACCGGCTGCCAGCAACCGTGCCATCTGGCGTTCGGATTGCGGCAACATGAGAAAGATGCTCGCATTCAACGCGGTCAGGATAGACAAGACCACTTTCTTGCTGGCGATCATCGGGTGAGCCGACAAAAGGGCCGTCATAAAGAGCCAGAAGAAAACCAGGCCAATCAGAACGCGCGGTTGCAGAATGGCACTGCGCATGGAGCTGCTCAGCGCGCAAACCAGAAAGCTGCCCGTCAGAAACAAGGTGACCAGCTGGTTGAGCGAGCTGGAATCTGCAGCTTTGGCTGTGACGCCGGTCACGGCACCAAGATCCGGATAGGGATTGGTGCCTATCCAGATGAATAAGAACATGCAGAGAAAGAGAGCGGCCCCGATAGCTGACGAGACTCGCGGTTGTATCTCCTCACGGTAATGAACCGATAGTTCAGCCAAGTCAGACCAGACCCTCACGGTTTCGACGCCATGCACCAAGATAGCCCAAACTGAGCGCGAGAACCACACCAAGGCCCATCCCGGCAATGCCACCCCCAGCACCAAGCACGACGGTCTTGGGTGGCCAGCTGCGACCAATCGGAGGAATGGCAGTCGAAATGATCCGGATATTGGTCGCATCGAGTTGCTGGCGCTGGCTCGTCTCCGATGAGCGGGTCAGGAACGTGTTGTAGATAGAGACCTTGGCGGCCATGTCGCGTTCGAGGTCCGACAGCTGGACTTGCGCGTCATTGTCGAGCGCAACAGCCGAACGTGCTGAAGCTGCCTGTGCGTTGAGAGCCGCTACAACGGCATTTGCCTGATCGAGGTCAACCTTGGCCGATTGCAGGATACGCGCCCGTTCCTGCGCCAGCTGCTGTTCCAGACCGGCAAGCTGGCGTTCCGTATTCATCAGTTCCGGATATCGCGGACCGTAGGTCATGGCGAGAGCATCGTAGCGCTGTTTCAGCGATGCATATTGTCCACGCAGGTTCGTCATCGTGGGCGATTGCAAGGTGCTTGCCGGACTAACGGCGCTGCCGGTATCCTTTGTCAGCTCCTGATAGCGCGTGCTTGCGTCGGCAACGCGCGCTTTGGCATCGACCAATTTAGAATTGATCTGCGTCATCGACTGGGTGCTGACGAGTTCGCCACCTGATGTTTGCAGGCCGTGCGCCCGGCGAAACGCCGAGACTTTTTCTTCCGCCTCAGTTGCCGCCTTCTGCAGAGAGGACAGACGTTCGGATAGGGCAGCGGCAGCACGTCCTGCGCCATCAGCATCTGCTTGCGCAACTTCCTCCTGGAAGGCGTTCGCCAGAGAATCTGCGACCTTTACCGATTTTTCGGGATTTTCCGTCCAGACCGCAATCGTAACCAGATAGGATCGTTCAGGACGCGTAACGTTGATCCGCTGCGACAGTGCACGTACAGCAGTCAGTGTATCATCTTTCGGACCCGCCGGTTTGCTGAGGCCAAGCATAGCCCTAACATCGAACGCTGGCGGAGGAGGCACAAACTCCTCATCCTCATTCAGCTTCAAGTCCGTCACGACCCGCCGGAGTACGTTGCCGGAAGTCAAGATGCGCATTTTGCTTTCGATGTCGAGAATCTGGCTGTCAGCCTGCAGGCTCTGGGCATAAACATCGTTGGGCAACAACTGGAGTCCAGACGGCGGAACCAGCAAATCCGTATAGGCTGTATAACGAGGCTTTGCCGTCATGCCGTAGGCGAGACCCGCCAAACCACCTATTATTGCGAGCGCTGCGATCAAAATCCACCGGGCACGCATCCAGGCGAGCGCCTCGAACAGGTCGAGTTCCGGCAGCATCAGTCCCTTGTTTGCAGGCGCAATGGTTTCAGTAACCTTTTCTTCTTCACGGACAACATACGTCTCGCGTCTGACTGCACGCAGCCGGTCATCGACGGATGCCAGATTTTCACTGGCAGTCTCTGTTACCCGTGCTTTCGAAGCGAGGTCGCGCAAGGTGTACATTAGTCGTCCCTAAGGTTCACTCAATAGCGCAAACATGGCGCTACTATTTTCCTTAGACTTAAAGATTAAAAAATTCGGTTAATGAAAGGCAATCATCTGCACGAGTGTCACCAAAATGCAAATGACGGTCATTTAGTCCTGCAGTTTGTGATAAATTTCGGTCGACATGCTTGGCACCTCATGTTCTTCGGGACTAAGAGAAAACAGTGCATATGCCTCATCATCAGAAGCTTTACGAAAAAGAAGCCTCTTCGCTGTCATAACCTTATCTTGAAGTTCCAAGCGCGCCTTTGATCCTCCAGAAGCACGCTGAGCCATAGCGGCCCGAAAACTCGGTATGAAAATTTGAAACGCCATTGGTCGACATTACTGTCCTACGCAGCTTCTAGCGGCAGCCTTTTTGCGGCAAACATCGCACAGCTTTTTACATTCGCTATTCTGGCACGCTATCTTGGCTCTCACGAGTTCGGTTTGTTCGTGACGGTGATGGCCGTTACCAGCATCGCCACCTTCATTTGCGGCCTGGGCGGAGCGGAATGCCTCGTACGTCGCGTGGCGCAGGATCGAGCGATCTATCCGGCAATGCTTGGCCACAATCTCATTTTGATCGCAGTTACAGGCGTTGTCCTCGTCGCCGCCGGAATGGTGATATTGCCGTTCTGGCTGAGTGGCTCTCCAGAATTTACAAACAACCTGTTTGGGCTTTTTCTGCTACTTGTCACCAATATTGTGTTGGTGCGCCTTATCCTGCTGGTCGAGCAAATTTACATTGCGCATACTGACTTCGTATCGGCCAATCTCTCCGTCGTCGGATTTGCCATTGCCCGCACCATTGGCGCGACAATCGCCTGCCTTGTGTTTGGCGTATCCACTGTTGTCGGATGGGCTTATTGGCAGTTCGGGGTTCATGTGCTGGTCGCCGTGGTTTATGCCTTGTTCCTGCGCAGACTCGGTCTTCCGCAATACACAATCGTGCGCGATGAACTGCGGCTCGGAGTGATGTTCGCATCACAGTTCATCTTCAAGGCGGTCCGCCAGAATGCCGACCTTCTGCTTCTCGGAACATTGGTAACTCCCAGCATTGTTGGCAGCTACGGCGTCACTCGTCGCATCATCGACAGCAGCACATTGACCGTCGAGGCGATGAACCGTCTCGTCTACCCGCATCTGGCCCGCGCCAGCGCAAACGGCATCCATCATGCGCTACCGATTACAATGCGCCTGCTCGGCGCCGCGATTGCAATCGGCATATTCACATCGCTGGCCGTCTTTATCATTGCGCCCTATCTGCCCTATCTCTTCGGCAGCGAATACGACACGCTGGTTTCCTTCTGCCGCACGCTTTGCTGGATCACGGTGTTTGTTGCTCTATGGTCGATAGCGGTGGATCTTCTGGGTGCAGCCAGCCAGCACAGCTATCGCACGGCGGTCCTGAACACAGGCAACATTCTTGGTGCACCGCTTCTGGCACTGGCCACCTGGTATGCGCCAATCACAGGAACTTTCGCAGCTATTTACGTAATCGAAATCAGTATTGTGTTGGCATCGTGGGGATGCGTTATCTACCTCGTTCGCCGGAGTCGTGACGCAGAAGAGAAAAAAGGCGGTTTCAAGCAGGCGGGGGCTTAGATGACGCGCATCTCTACACCAGCAAATGACATCAAGTCGCGACGTGTTCGCGCGATGCATATTGATGATATTCCTGCCGTCCGCACGCTGTTCCAGCGAGTTTTTCGTCCACACTCAAAGTCATGCAACAAGACTTTCGATCAGTATTTTCAGAAGTTCTTTTTTGAAAGCCCCTACTACGACCCTGCAATTGGCAGCGTGGTCCATGAGGACGAGCACGGTGAGATCGATAGCGCGATCTCGGTTCTGCCCATTCCCTATAGGGTCAATGGTCAATCGATCATGGGGCGATTGCTTTGCGCTTTCATGATGAAACCGGAAATGTCGCCACGCGGCGCCGCCGAATTGACACTCACTTTGCGTCCAAGTGAAAAGATACTCAACTTCACCGACAGTGCTGCGCCAGTAAGCCTCAAACATTCCGAAGCAATTGGGGGGATTACACTCGGCACACATGGACTCGGATGGACACGCATATTCCGGGCTGCCAGCTATGTGGCCAGTTACGTTGCAGAACGGCGTCCAATCCTCGGCGGATGGGCAACAAGCTCAGTAGGCAGAATGCTCAACCCGCTTTTTCCGATTCCTGCGATCATGAGAGCTGCCAAGCCCCGGGCGAATGTGAAGGAAATTGCGCAAGACGAAGCCATATCTCTTGTTCCAGGTTACCTGCAAAGCTATTTGGCACATCCAGCCTGGACAGAAAGCGACATCAACTGGCTGTTCCTGATGGCGTCCGACAATCAGGCTGCCGGTACCTTGCGTTTTTGTGCGATCAACGACCGCACCGGCAGTCCGAGCGGCTTTTTTTGTTACTACGTCCGCTCCAATGGCATTGCAGAAGTTCTGAACATCCTCGCCAAGGCCGGAATGGAAAAACATGCCGTCGATGCGATGCTGCTCCATCTGCAGGATGAAGGGCATGTCGCAGCGCAAGGCCGGGTCGATCCGCGTTATCTCAATGCGCTCTCACAACAGTCGATCATGTTCTTTCGTCTGAAAGCCAACGTTTGTGTAGCCACAGCAAACGCGGATATGCTGAACGCCGTTCAGCGTAATGATATCTTTATTGGCGGGCTCGCTGGCGAAAGCTGGAGCAGGCTGTCGACGGATTTCTATTGAGCTGCAAGCTTCCGTTCCAGCAAGAAGAACGTCGTCGGCCCTGCTTTGCCAGCTCCATTGTCCAGCCGGAAGGCAATGGGGCCAGACCCGACAGCTATCTTGTCATGAATCTTCCCATCAAGACCGACTGGCGAGAGTGTCCATGAAACAGTATTTCCTGCCAGTGTCACATCCACCCGGTTACGCAGCAGAGTGACTGGCAACCGTCCCCAATCCTCTATGATTTTCTCCGCCTTGTCGCGGAAGCGCATGTCGGTATTACGGGCATCACTGGCGAAAATTATCAGCAGCTTTTCACTGTCCTTCAATGGCTTCTCATCAATAGCCGAAACAGCAAACAAGCCCCTCTCCTCGGCATTGCCGAGGGATAGCTCACGCAAAGTCAGGCGGTCTTTCAGTTCAGCAAAGGCAATGGCCTCGGTCTTAGGCGTGACAACCTGCATCCGCAGCTTGTTACGGTCGAGCCGGATTTGACCAGTGGCGCTTTCAAACAGGCCTTGCGAGGGATTGGTCGCGTTGTCATCTGCAAGGAGACCCGCCGTTTTCAGACGCTGCAACACGTTATCGAGTGATACATTTCGATAATCGACCGCGACTTTTTTTTGTAGGCCTTGCGGCCAGGCCAGTTCTTTCGTGGCAAGACCGATCCCGCCAACAAGTGCCAGCGGTTTCAGTCGCGCCGATTCTCGAAACTCAAGCGATTCACCAAGGCTCGCCTCACCCTGCATCATGAACGGTAGATTGAAATCTGCAGTTTCGATGTCGCCTCGACGAAACAGGAGTGACGCCAGCGTTTCGCCCGCACGCGCGACAGGATCGACGGCAAAAGTGTAGGGAACGATACGTTGGCGGAATGGTGCTGCCTCATCAAATGCAAGCGTTAGCGGCCCCTGCCCATGGCGACAGATACCGTCCCAGCCCTGCAATGCGGCATAGGCCGGAAACACCAAACCCGCTTCATATCGATAGCGGTTCCAGAACAGATGCTCGTACTCGGTCACAAGAAAAGGCCGCCCGAGCCAGCGCCCGACAGCGATTTCACTGACATAGGAAGCAGCGTCGGCAATCGAACTCGTATGCTTGATTTCCGTTCCTGGGCTGAGGGTTCCGATCCAGTCATGATAGGTATTGGCAACCAACGCTTTCTGGCTCTGTCTTGAAAGAGCCGTCTGGACGGTGAACCAGTTGTTATAGGGGGCGACAAGACCGCGATAGCCAAGACCGCGTAGGCCCTGTTCCATCCGTTGCGCCAGTAAACGTTCACTTTCAACGAGGAAAGCCTGAAAATCCCGAAGCCGTCTCCCGCCGCCGCTACGGCTTTCAGGCAATTGGATGGTTTGTTGCTCCAGATTTTCGTTGGGAGCCAAACCACCCCATGCTCGTGACAAGGCAGCGGTATTCGCATAGCGCTTTTTCAGAAATGCATTGAACGCGGGACGATAGCCGGGCCAAAATGTGGTCCCGTCGTCATGCTCGTGCACAAAGCTTGTGAATTCGATACCATTTTCATTGAACGGAATGATCAGGGCGAGTGCGGGGTCTTCTAGAGGTGTGAGGCCTGTATAAGGATTGATCGTGGCGTAGACTTCTTTCTGGAAGCGCAGCCAGTGATCGAATGCTGCATCGTCCACATAGGTTCGGCGTTTCAGATTGCCTTCAAGTCCCCAACGATCAGTGTCCTTCCCGCCCAAGGCGCCGCTTTCGGAGGTAAGTCCGTCAATGATCCAGTAAATGCCTTCGCGTTTGAGCGCCGCCATCAGGTAACGCATCCGGTCGAGAGCTTCCGGACGAAAATCGAAATCGCGCTCCTGTCCAAGCATCAAGTCGGCATCAACAAAATGAAGTCGAGCTATATTGTAGCCGTGCAGGCGAAGCTGTCGCACATATCGATCAATGAAGGCATGATCTACCACGCCAGATGAGGGTGGCCCCCAGGCAATCGCGGCACACTGCAGCCGCATCGTTTGGTCAGGCTCGTCGGCTTTTGCGAAACGCCCGGCGGCATTTGCGATCAAACGATTTTTCTCTTCAATCGGGATGTTTGTCAGAAACCCCGAAAAATCGAGCGGACTTCCATCGGAAATTTCGAGATTGTTTTCTGTGACCGGAAGCCATTCCTCAGCACCAGCGTTGGACATCGCGAGGCCTATAAGTGAAACGGATATGGCCAGTCGCAGGATTTTCATCAAGGCTCCCTTATAACCTTACTTTCGATCCAGTCGGTTGGTTTGCGGCGCGGCTGAAAAAAGCCAAGCGGTAGTGCAGCTGCATGAAATATCCATGCTACCACCGCGTAGACGCCAAGCTCGATACTACGCGAACGAATGGACATTGCCGCGAACGGGATCGCCGCAATCACGGCTGCCGCCAGAATTGCCAGCGGCCATCCCGGCACGAAAACGAGAGCCGCCAAGATCACCAGCCACCATAGATAAACCGCGCCCCAAAGCCGTAATTCCGGCAGTTCACGGAACAAATTCTTCTGGTGTGCCTGCCCCATTGCAGCACGCAAAACCTCGCCGGTTCCACGCAGATATTTGCTTTTCCACCGGCGAACCAGAAGCTTATAGGCATTCATGGTATAGCCAAAATGCTGCACAAAAGGGCGATCCAGACGATAGAGTTTCCAGCCTTTACTACGCAGCCGAACACCCGCATCAAACTCTTCATGGCCATGAAGATTGCGATCGGAAAAATATCCCGCCTGCTCGATCGCGCTGCGCCTGTAAAGTCCACCGCCATTCATACGGTCGATGTCACCTGTTCGCGCTTCCGGCGAATGCCGCTTCGCACGACGCTGGAACTCCAGGCTTTCCAGAATCTGGTCCACGACATGGCCGGTCACGCCACCGACATCCGGGTGCTTGTCGAGATAATCAAGAGCTGCCGGCAGAAAATCTGGCTCGATTGTCATGTCGCCATCGATCAGGCAGATATAAGGCTGCGTCGAATACTGAAAGCCCAGTTGTGGACCGAGACCGCAGCAGGCCCGCGCGGGAGGCTCGATCTGCACAATCTTGATCGGATAAGACTGTGCTATCTCTATTGTGCGATCCGTGGACCCGCTATCTGCTACGATTACTTCCACTTTTCCGCCAGGCAAAGCCTTCAGAGCGCTCTCTACAGCCTCGGCGATGCGCTTTTCTTCGTTCAAAGTTTTGATGATAATCGAAACAGACATCGTTGACCTAGTTGGGAGAAAGCACGCGCCTAGCAATCTATTGGCAGAACCAATCAAGCTAGCATTTCATAGTTTCCTTTGGTTTCAAATCCACTAAACACTTCAACTATAAAATGAGATTCGACCTACTCAAATAATTGAGGTTTCCTAATTTAGGAAGTCCTGAAAGACATTTATGCTGACCAAAGATTTTGACATTCGGGTCTATAGCAGCACGGAACAGCTATCCAGCGACTGGCCAGATGCCGATGACAAAACCGGCAGCGCATTTTTTGTGTTCCAGACCAAATCTTTCGTAAGAGCATGGGACGCAACTTACGGGCGCAGACCCGGCACGCAGCTATGTTTGACCGAGGTTCGCCAGCACGACGGCACCCCACTTCTTTTTCTGCCGCTCTCAATCACACGTATTTACGGATCCCGTGTGCTGGGATTCATCGATGACGGTGTGAGCGACTACAACGTGCCTATCGTGTTTCCAGCTGCGGCGAAACTTTCCCCTGACACTACCGCACGCATTCTCGCAGCTGTTATCGCGGCCGCTCCCTCCCATGATGTGATTGCATTCTGCAAAATGCCGGAGCGAGTGGAAGATCTCACAAATCCACTGTGGCAACTGACAAACAAACTTTCTAACGCATCGACACATGCGATTTCTCTGATGCGCCCGATGGATGAGATAGAGCGATCCATACAGAGTATCAGCAATATCAAGAAGCGTGATCGGATGCTTCAGAAGATGGAAGGATGTCGGTTCCTTATAGCGCAAACCCAAGCGGAACGACGATCTGTTCTGCAGGTCATGCTACGCCAGAAACAGCGCCGCTTTGAAGAAACAAAAGTCCCTGGCTTCGATGCGCATCCTGAAAAGCGCCGCTTCTTTGAAGAGGCAACCGAGCAACTAGCTCAACACAATGGCCTGCATCTTTCAGCGCTTGCCGTTGGGGAAACAATATTGGCCACCATGTGGAGCGTCGTTCGCAATGACCATTACTGTGCGATGATCACAACCTTCGAGGCCGGAACATGGAGCAAATTTTCACCCGGCAAAGTGATAATTCTACGCCTTTTGCACAGGCTGAAAGCAGATGGCTACGCCTGCTTCGATCTTGGCTTTGGCGACGAGGGGTGGAAAATCGGCTTGTGCGACCGGACAATACCCCTGCGCGACTATATTCGCCCCGCCACTCTTCGGGGACGCACCTCACTCATTCTTGCCCGTTCACTGGAATGGATACGTTCAACCTTGCTTTACAAAAAGCTGCGCCCGTTGAAATGGCGGGTGCTGCGCAAGTTTGGTTAGAAAGCCTACACAGTACGTTTCGGCATCCGCACCGTGAAAGTTGATCCTTCGCCCAATTGCGAGCGAACAACCAGACGACCGCGATGGCGCGCAAGGATATGTTTGACGATGGCAAGCCCAAGGCCCGTCCCCTTTTGAGCCCGGCTTGTTTCGACGTCAATCCGATAGAAACGTTCCGTCAGGCGCGGCAAATGCTCAGCTGCAATGCCCGGACCAAAATCCTGAACTGATGTCACCACCTCAGCAGAACTGCCGCTGTTATCTTCGTCCAGTTTTACGATGACGCGCTTGCCTGCCTGCCCGTATTTGCAGGCATTTTCGACGAGGTTCTGGAACACCTGGATAAGCTCGTCACGCGCGCCAGTGACTGTAACGGGATGATCCGGCAGTTGACGCTCGATACGGATATCGAGACCGGCTGCCAAGGGCGTCAGTGTGTCGGCAACGTGATTGAGGATGGACGTCATGTCCACACATTCATTGACCGCCAGATGTGCCCGCATTTCAAGGCGAGACAGGGACAAAAGATCGTCGATCAGGCGCGACATGCGTTCGGCCTGTTTCTGCATGATATCCAGAAAGCGGTCGCGCGCAGCTGCGTCGTTTCGAGCTGGCCCTTGCAGCGTCTCGATGAACCCGCGAAGCGAGGCGAGCGGCGTGCGCAGTTCGTGACTTGCATTCGCAATGAAGTCTGAACGCATACGATCAATGCGACGCGTTTCGCTCTGATCGCGGAACAGCAGGACGAAAAGTTCAGGCCTGCCATCCTTACCCGGCAAGGCCTTGACCATCGCCTTGAACCAGCGATCAATCGGGACGCGTTCGAAATATTCAATACTTCGCGCTTCGCCGTCTGCAATCACGCCTTGAATGAGAGCATGCATTTCCGGCGCTCGAAACCGCAAGTAGAGCGCTGTGCCGGTTTCCAGCGACTGGAACGCCTCCAGAGCCGCAGAATTGTTGAATAGAACGGTTCCGCTATGATCGAAGACGACCATCGGATCGGTCAGAAGATCGGCCAGACGCTCGCCGGACACTCCCGCCATTTCGTTGGGTGCCGCTGTCTTCACCGGCTCTTCGTCTGGCTCGCTGCTCGCAACTTCGCTTGCGAGCCACACAGCGCCGAGTACGACAACGGCCAGGAGGCCAGCTCGAAACCAGAAGGGGAGATCAAGAGCCAGCACGCAGACCGCGAGAACCATGCTGGCAATCAAGACACCCTTGACCCGAAGAAGCGGTTCGAAAATCGACTTCTCCGCCTGTGGTTCTGGATCGGTGCGGTTGCCTGCCTCGCTCATGCTGCTTCCTTCTGCGGTTGGGGCATAGACTTATCCGGAAATGCTCGAACGTCCTTTACGCGGCTTCCAAACAGCCCATATCATGCTTTGATATAAACGAAAGGGAATTGCCGTGGGTGACAGTTCGAAGACAGCTAACAAAAAGAAAGACAAAAAAGACGAAGCGAAGCCGATCGACAAGCCAATCAAGCTGAAAATTGACGGTGTAGCGCGTTCGTTTGACATAAATGATCCGAAACTGCCGAAATGGATCGACGATAATGCGCTGCAGTCAGGTGGATATCCCTACCCATCCAAGATGAAGTCGGACGAATATGAAGAAACGCTGGAGCGGCTTCAGATCGAACTCGTCAAACTTCAATACTGGCTTCAGGATACAGGCGGTCGAGTCATCAGTGTTTTCGAAGGCCGCGACGCGGCTGGTAAAGGCGGGACAATCTTTACTATCCGTGAGTTCATGAACCCCAGAACCGCGCGGAACGTTGCTTTGCCGAAGCCCACCGAAACCGAACAGGGTCAATGGTATTTCCAGCGTTATGTCGCGCATTTTCCAACTGCCGGCGAGTTCGTTACGTTTGACCGATCATGGTACAACCGGGCTGGTGTGGAACGGGTGATGGGTTTTTGTACCCCGGCGCAGCTTGAAACCTTCCTGACTGAAACACCCGATTTCGAGCGCATGATCGTTACGGACGGTATTCATCTCTTCAAATTCTGGCTGGATATCGGTCAGGAAATGCAGCTCAAGCGCTTTCATGAACGTCGCCATAGTCCGCTCAAGAACTGGAAGTTCTCGCCGATGGATGTGGCGGGAATCTCCCGCTGGAATGATTACTCCGACGCACTACACACCATGCTTGAACGGACCGATACAGGTTACGCATCCTGGACGATCATTCGGTCGAATGACAAGCGACGCGCCAGATTAGCTGCAATCCGGCGCATCCTTTTGACGCTGCCCTATGAAGGAAGAGACCTTCAGGCAATTGGAGCCGAGGATCAATCGATCATCGGACGCGGCTCTACATTCCTCACCTCGTCTTCTGCGGAAATGTAGAACAGGCTTGGCTGGTGCGGTGTCTTTTCCCACAGATGAGGCACACGCATCAGCTGCCATAAGGCGCGCCACGCGGAGATTGAAATCAACACCCAGTATACCGGGATTGAAAACAGATAAGCATATCCTCCCAGTTCCGTTGGCTCCATTGTTCTTGCACCCAGAAGATAGAAGCTAAGATAGGCCAGCAGAATATTCGTTACATCAATCCCCAACAGCCAGACGCCATGGGTTGTCAAAGGCCCGAATAACATGCTGGTCAGCAAGATCGCGAACATGGCCAACATGAGCGGATGCAGAAGCGCTGAACTGATTATACCTAGCGTGTAGATCTGATTGACAGAAAACCGGAACCAGCCAAGTTCACGCCATGTGTTGTGCGGCTGGCGTCCATGAACGAGCCATGTCTGCATCCAGCCTTTGAGCCAGCGTGTTCGCTGTTTGCGCCAGATATCATAGTTTACGGGTGCGTCCTCAATCGTTCCGCGCGTGATGACGCCGATGTGATAACCGAACCGGGCGAGCCTCACCCCGAGATCGGCATCCTCCGTGACATTGTAGGCATCCCAGCCGCCAACTTCTTCCAGACAAGATCGCCGAAAATGATTGGAAGTACCGCCGAGAGGAATGACAAGCCCCCGCGAAGCGAGCCAAGGCAACAAACCGCGGAAAAGCGCTGCATATTCAAATGCAAACATTCGTGTCAGCAGGTTGTGGCGGAAGTTCCCGATAATCAGCGGTGCCTGCACACAGGCCAGCTTGTCGCCTTCAGCCTGAAAAGTCTGCCATGCTTCCAGCAGCTGGTCAGGGTGTGGACGGTCTTCAGCATCGAAGACCGCTACAATCTCGCCTCGCGCAAATTGCAATGCATAATTCAGTGCCTTCGGCTTCGTCTTGGGTCCGCCAGACGGCACGAGAACCAATTCGAAATTCAACGGCAGCCGTTCACGGCGTATCGCCGATACTGTATCGAAATCATCCTTCTCGCAAACAAGCTTGATATCGAGTTTGCTGGCGGGCCAATTCAGCCGTTTCAAGCTCGTAATGAGCTGACCGATCACTTCCTGCTCCCGATATAACGGGACCAGGACTGAATAGTTCGGTAAGTCACGCGGATTGCATTTCCTGATTTCGAGAAACTTCAACCGGCGTCCCGAAACAGCCGCGAACAAACGGATCATCACGCATCCGAAGAAGAATACCGACAACGCCACATGAAGCACCAGAAGCGTCATCGTCGGCCAGTTAAACACGCAGGCAAAGAACGCATAGATTGCCATGGCAATGATAAATGCCTGTGGCGTATCCAGAACGCGCGCTGCTGAAAACGACTGCGGCGTCATTTCATGAGCCCGCGCAATCAGATCCTTCTGATGTCGTTGCCGCATGATCTGTTTCAAAAGTGTCGGCGTACAGATCCGAATTCGGCTCTTCAATTGCGGTGTCGCAAGAATATGATCTCGAAGTTTTCGGATACGATTTTCGGACGGAGCAATGTAGAGATAACTATTTCCGTCTGCGCCGAGCACCATAACCTGTCCGACATCGATGAAAGCCGATGGCTTTTCCTCCCCCGATACGAAAATGCGCGACGGTAAAGCCTCGTTTGTGAATTCCAATCCCAGAAGATCAGCGATAGCTGCATAAATGGCCGATTCCGCAACATCTCCTCGCTGAATCAATTCCACACAAAAAGATGTTCCATGGTGAGTAGCCGTACTATACGCCCCCAACAACGCATCTCTAGACACGCCACATTGTTCCAATCTGGCTGATATGGCACTGCATATCTCCAGATCGAACGCAATCGATCCATTACTCATAGCACCCCCGCACTACTGAATACCTATATTTATTTATTTTATGCTTTAATAATTCAATTCTTTACTATTTTACCATTTACTTCATTAGGTATTTATTTCGGTAAAATTTGCAATCGGAAGGTAATATACTGAAAATGAATTGCAACCTTTATTTTTATTGAACCTTCGTTGAATATTGCTCGTCACTCGATAACTCAGTTAACGCGAAATTATAGAGAAAAAGGCAAAAGCGGGTCATGAAACGCTACCTTCCAAGACTGCTCGTCGCGTTGGCATTCACGTGTGGCGCCCATGGTGCCTGGGCCTCAGACGCACAGCCAGAGGCTCCATCTTTCATCAACCAGAAAGAACGCCTGCCGTTACCGTCCTTGCAGGCGCTCAATCGGTTGAGGTTCATCACAACCGTTGACTTTCCCCCGTTCAACATGCTTGGCGATCAGGGACAGCTGTCCGGCTACAATGTCGACCTAGCCAAAGCCCTTTGTCGTCAATTGGGTGTTGACGACGTCTGTCAGATTGAAGCTGTGCCGTGGAATGAGCTTGAGGAACGACTGCTTAGCGGACAAGCAGAAGCCATCATAGCCGGATGGAAACCAACCGATGAGAATCGTGGTCAATTTGCTTTCTCGCGGTCCTATATGCGATTGCCTGCGCGATTTGCGACGACCAACGCAGGCGCATTTAATGACGATGCAATTACGGCCACAAAAGGTAAAAGCGTTGGCGTTATTGCGGGATCGGCCCACGAGCAACTGCTAAAAAGCTATTTTCCTCAAGCGGTCGCCAAACCGTACCCTGACGCATCCATCATGCTCGCTGACCTCAAGAGCGGTAAGGTCAGCGCGGTGTTCCACGACGGCATGTCACTTTCAGTGTGGCTGAATAGTCCTGAAGGCCATGCTTGCTGCAGCTTTACAGCCGGCGCTTACCTCGCACCGCAATATCTTGGCTCCGGTCTCAGCATTGCGGTCGCACAGAAGAACGCTCCCCTTGCCAGTGCCTTCAACAATGCTCTTCAGGCCTTGCAGCAGAAAGGCACGCTAACGGAGCTTTATCTGCGCTATTTCCCCAACAGCTTTTATTGAGCCTAACTCAAGACGGATGGAATCGATAAAACTGGGATGCCCTTTGCGTGCCATTTTGACGCAGAGAAGGGCCGTCACTAAACGAATTTTCAGATATTCTTGAAATTTCCGATATAACGATACTTACAGTAAAAAAGTAAAAATATTTCATATCAAATATATAGCTCAACAAAATCGCGTCCGAAGCGTGATAACTATACAACTTGCACCGCGAATTGCGCCGCTTATAGCAGAATAAGATCAATAAATACATGCATTTATTTTGACTTGAACAAATCACCCTCTCATCAATAATCAAGTTGAGGGAGAAGGAGGATTTATACAATGTTCGATGGCGTTCCTGCCCAATGGCACAAGACTCCGGAACAAACAAAGCGCTCGCCCAATGAGGCCGCCTATGTGTTTCTCGGTATCATGCTTGCAGCGCTTAGCGTACCAGCGACTTTTCTGGGCTGGGCAATCGTTCAGAGTATCGCATCGCTGTTTTAGAACACGCACACCCTTTGGTTCGAGGGATATGTCGCAACGAAATGCGAATACAGTCTGATAAGCATGAGCATTAACTGATGTAAAAAAGCCCCGCCTATCGGCGGGGCTTTTGTGTGAAGTTCGAAACGGACTAGATATCTGTCTGCCCATTCGGGCCAGTCGTTTCATTCACATCTTCATCCTCTGGCCGCTTCGGCGGCTTGCGCGCTATCAGACTATAGAACATCGGAATGAAGAACGTTGCGATGAACGTTGCAGCCAGCATACCGCCGATGACACCCGTACCGATCGAGTGACGGCTTGCCGAACCGGCACCCGTACTGATCGCGAGCGGCACTACACCGAGAATGAAGGCCAGCGAAGTCATCACGATCGGACGGAAGCGCAGGCGGGCCGCCGACGCTGCCGCCTCTATCGCGGACTTGCCTGTCTCTCGCTCGAGTACCGCGAATTCCACGATCAGAATCGCGTTCTTCGCCGCCAGACCTATGAGTGTCACCAGACCAATCTGGAAATACACGTCATTGGTCAACCCGCGCAGATCGGTCGCCAGCAGCGCACCGAAGATAGCAAACGGCACTGCGGTAATAACGGCAAGCGGCAGGCTCCAGCGCTCGTATTGCGCCGCAAGGATCAGGAACACCATGACGAGACCGAAGATCATCGCCTGCGTGCCTGTGCCGCTTGTGGTTACTTCCTGATAGGCCGAGCCCGTCCATGCAATCTGGTAGCCCTGCGGAAGAACCTCCGCAGCCACTTCCTGCATTGCCTTGATGGAATCGCCAGAGGTGAAACCTGGTGCCGGATTACCGGTGATCTTCGCTGCATTGAAGGCGTTGAAGCGTTCAAGCTGATCCGGGCCAACAATACGTTTGACGGTCACAAGAGCATCAAGCGGGATCATGCTGCCGGAATTGGCCCGCACGAAGACATGCTTGAGATCGCTTGGATCACGACGGAACTCAGCCTCCGACTGCAGGTTGACCTGATAGTTGCGGCCAAACAGCGTAAAGTCGTTGACGTAGAGACTGCCGAACGTTGCCTGCATTGCAGTGAATACAGAGTTGATCGGCACACCCATAGCCTTCGCCTTTTCGCGATCAAGCTGGATGTCATATTGCGGAACGTTCGGATCGAACGTCGTGCGCACGCCCTGCAGTTCCGGTCGCTTGGCCGCAGCCTCGGTGATGAGTTTGGTCGCACGCGTCAGCGATTCGACACCACCTCCGGTACGATCCTGAACATAGAGTTCAAAGCCACCGGTCGTGCTGAGGCCCATGATCGGAGGCGGGTTGAATGCCAGCACAAGCCCGTCCTTGATGCCCGAATTCATGGCCATGATGGCACCGGGAAGATTGCGGGCATCGGTTTCAGGTGTCGTGCGTTCCTTCCAGTCCTTGAGCATGATGAACATCGTGCCCGCACTGGTTTTCAGACCGCCCGACAGAAGATCGAAGCCGGATACCGCGAAGACGCTTTCCACAGCCGGGCTTTTCCGGATATTCGCGCTCGCCTGATCAAGAACCGCCGTTGTGCGCTCCAACGAGGCCGCAGGAGGCAGGACAGCAACGCTGAACAGGTAGCCCTGATCTTCGTCAGGTAACAGCGATCCCGGAACCCGTTCAAAAAGATAGTATGTAGCACCAAGAAGGCCTGCAAAAATGATCAGACCGATTGCAGCGCGCTTCAAAAAGAAGCGAACGCCACGAGAGTAACCGTCCGTCACCCGCTCGAAGAAGCGGTTGAAGATGCGGAACGGCAGCATCGGCTCGTGATGACCCGGCTTGAGGATCAACGCGCAGAGCGCCGGTGTCAGTGTCAATGCCACAAGACCAGACAACGTCACCGAAATCGCGATAGTGACGGCGAACTGCTTGTACATTTCACCGACAAGACCGCCCATGAAGGCAACCGGAATGAACACGGCGCAAAGCACGAGAACAATCGCAACAACCGGCCCCGTCACTTCACCCATGGCCTTGATGGCGGCCTTGCGCGGCGACAGCTTATCGGTCGTCATGATACGTTCGACGTTTTCCAGAACCACGATAGCGTCGTCGACCACGATACCGATTGCCAGCACCAGACCGAACAGCGTCAGGAGGTTGATGGAGAAGCCGAGCACATACATGCCCGCAAAAGTGCCAATGATCGAGATCGGCACTGCGATGATTGGAATGAGCGTCGCGCGCCAGTTCTGCAGGAAGATGAACACCACCAGCACGACGAGAATGATCGCCTCGATGAAGGTGTGTATCACTTCCTCGATGGAGACCTTGATGAACTTCGTCGTATCGAACGGGATCGAGTAATCGATACCCGCCGGGAAGCTCGCCTTCAACTCGTTCATACGGTTCTGAATGAGTTCCATCGTGTTGAGCGCATTCGCGCCCGGCTGCAGATAGATTGCAATCGGAACTGCAGACGTACCATTAAGATTACTGTCGACGAGATAACTTTCCGTGCCTAGCTCGACGCGCGCAACGTCCTTCAGACGCAGCGTTGCGGCGTTAGAGCTGGAACGAAGGATAATGTTCTCGAATGCAGCGGCATCCGGCAGACGCCCCTGCGTGGTCGCCGTATAGGTGAACGGCCCGGCCTGCGGATCGGGCTGATCGCCGAAACGACCGGCTGCGAACTGTGCGTTCTGTTCCTGGATAGCCGTCGAGACATCGCTAGGGGTCAGATTATACTGCGCCAGCTTGTCTGGACGCAGCCAGATACGCATCGAATAGTCAATATTGCCGAGCAGCTGCACGTCGCCCACGCCCGACAGACGCTTGAGATCGTCGACCACGTTCAGCAGCGCGTAGTTACCGACGTAGGTGCGGTCATAACGATCGCTGTCGGAGAACATGGCGACCATGCCCAGAATCGTGGTGGAACGCTTGTCCACCGTGACGCCGAGACGCTGAACCTCCTGCGGAAGCGACGAGGTTGCACGCTGTACGCGGTTGTTGACGTTGATGGTGGCCTGATCGGGGTCGGTGCCCAGAGCGAAGGTCACGGTCAACTGCATCGTACCGCTACCAAGGCTCGAGGACTGCATATAGAGCATGTTCTCGACGCCATTGATCTGCTGTTCCAATGGCGCAGCAACAGTCTGCGCCACCGTTTCGGCACTTGCGCCGGGATAGGTTGCACTGACGACCACCTGTGGCGGCGTCAGTTCGGGGTACTGCGCAATCGGCAGGATCCGGATGCAGATCAGGCCAGCCAGCACGAGCACAATGGAAATGACCGCCGCGAAAACGGGGCGGTCGACGAAAAATCTATTCATTGCTTGTCTGCCGCCTGTTCTTTGCCAGCTTCAGCACCCGCCTTGTCAGGCGATGTCTGATTGCTTGCTTCAGTAGCTGCGTCGACCGGATTCACGGGCTTACCCGGGGCTGCCTTGACGAGACCTTCGCTTATAACCCGTTCGCCTGCATTGAGACCTTCGGAAACAAGCCACGCGTCACTCAGTTCACGCGACACCGTGATCGGTCGCACTTCGACAACATTGTCCTTGTTGACCACGTACACAAACTGCGTTTGCGGACCCTGGAGCAATGCGGCCTTCGGGATCGTGATTGCATCCTTGACCTGAATACCGAGGATCACCGCACGGACGAACTGACCAGGGATCAGGCGGCGATTAGGGTTCTCAACGACTGCACGGGCGCCAAGAGTGCCTGTTTCCGTATCGAGCGACGATGAGGTGAAGTCGATCGTACCTTCATGATCATAAGCCTGTCCGTCACCAAACAGGACCTTGATCTTGAGGCGATCGGCATCTTCACCCGTTGCACCGCGTTCTGCGCGCAAACGGTCGATTTCGGCAGCTTCCGTATCGGTGAAGGAGAAATTCACGTACACCGGATCGAGCTGGGTAATCGAAGTCAGAAGACTGGAGGATGCATCAGTACCGATGAGGCTGCCCTCATTGACCTGTTCCTGACTGGTAATGCCGCTGATGGGCGCGGTGACCTTCGTATAGCTCAGATTGAGTTCTGCGGTGCGAAGCTGTGCCTTGGCTGCAGCAACCGCCGCCTTGTTCAGGTCGCGCGTCGCAAAAGCGGAATCACGAACTGCCGTGCTCTGCACCTTCTGCTGGACGAGTTGTTCTGCGCGCTCGGCATCCCGAATGGATTGCTGATACTGCGCTTCGGCCTGCGCTACCTGAGCCTGAGCCTTTTCAAGCTCGGCCTCATACGGTGCAGGGTCTATTTCGAACAACACGTCGCCCGCTTTGACTTCCGTACCTTCGATGAAATTGCGGTGAAGCAATATTCCGCCCACGCGCGCTCGGACCTGAACATCGCGATAGGCGCTGATACGCGCCGCATATTCATAGGTAACAGGTACATCATGCGGCTTGACCACCGTAACGGATACCTGTGGCGGAGGCGGTGTAGCCCCCCCGGGTGCCTGCGCCAGAACGGGTTGCCCCGCAAAGACAAGAAATGCGGCCCCTGCCGCAAAAAGCCGAATGGAACGGTTCAAAGTCATGATGGGAGTGCCCTTGCTGTCGCGCGGTGCTGCCAATTTAACATACACGAGTGTTTGTAAATACGGACTACCGTGTTATAGTCAATCACCTAATATTACAGATCACGAATGAGTTATCCAGATTCAGTGGCAAACTGGGCCACTAGCCTGCATCTACCTGAGAGAAGTCATGCGAAGAACGAAAGCCGAGGCAGCCGAGACCCGGGAAGCCATTCTGGTGGCCGCCGAGCAGGTTTTCCTCGAACGTGGTGTCAACCAATCTACACTGATGGAAATCGCATGTCATGCCGGAGTAACGCGTGGTGCGATTTATTTCCACTTCCACGACAAGCTTGAAATCGCGCGCACAATCATAGGTAATGTCCGCTTCCCGCAAGAAGAAATCATGTTGCAGGCAGCGGCCGTTAATCACCCCAATCCAATGCATGTTCTGGAACAATCGATTATCCAGGCGCTGCATCTTTTTTCGAACGATGTACGCCAGCAGAACATTTTCATTATCATCAACCAGCGATGCGAATTCGTCGGCGAGATGGCCCCACTGGAAGACAGACTCAGGGAAGCGCGATCTAATGTCCTCTCATTGCTCGCAGGATTGCTCGACGTGGCGGCAAGACGCGGGGAGCTTTCAAAGGAATGGACTGCTGATACGGCAGCACTGATCCTGCTTTCCATGTTGAGCGGGCTCCTCAATGAATGGTTGCGCGGCGACCGAAACTACGATCTCGTCACCTATGGCGGCAAGGCAATCTCGATACTCATTCGATCTCTGCGAAATCAGGAATTCGAAGCTCATCAGACGCAAGATTACACATAATTGCGATATGCCCCGCCCATCGGACCTGCTATTTTCTCCCGTGGTTTCTTTCAACCTATTGTGATTGCTGAACTTAAAAATTGGGGAAGACGCTCGACTCCTTTATAATTTACGCTTACGTCAATGTAACTCTTGCGAAGAGAGTAAAACTCGACCACATTTATGGTGAGGAGGCTGTCCGGGCGGGCAGCTTGGGAGACGGCGGGCGCACAGGCTGCCCAACTTAGGACGGAGCAATCCGGGGAGAAGACATGGCGAAAAAAACGACTGGGCAAAGTGCATCCGTAGTTGAATCCGTCGCAGCAGATACAGCCAAGAAAGGCGCGTTGAAGCAGGAAAAAATCTGGCTCAAATCGTATCCGGTCGGCGTTCCGCACGAAATCGATCTGAGCAATACCTCGTCTATTGGCGATATGATTCTGGCGTCCTGTCGGCAGTTCCCCGACAATCCCGCCTTTACCTGCATGGGTAAGGATCTCTCTTTCAAGAAGCTGGACGAATACTCTCGCGCCCTCGCAGCATTTCTCCAATCGCGTGGCCTCGTCAAAGGTGATCGCGTCGCAGTGATGATGCCAAACATCCTGCATTATCCAATTGCGTTTACGGCTATTCTCCGCGCCGGTTTCGTGGTGGTGAACGTCAATCCGCTTTATACGCCGCGCGAGCTGGAACACCAGCTGAACGACTCCGGCGCCAAAGCATTGATTGTTCTGGAGAACTTCGCATCGACGGTGGAGAAGACCCTTAACTCCGTCAATGTTCCCAATATCATTGTCGCTTCAATGGGCGACATGCATGGCTTCAAGGGCCACATCATCAATTTCGTCGTGCGCCGCGTGAAGAAAATGGTCCCTGTGTGGAACATCCCGGGCCATATCCGTTTCAAGGATGCATTGGCTCAAGGCCGTGCCCAATCCTTCAACCCCATTCCGGTTCAAGGTTCTGACCTTGCTTTCCTGCAATATACAGGCGGTACGACGGGCGTCTCGAAAGGCGCCATGCTCACCCATAGCAATATTCTTGCGAATGTGGAGCAGATGCATGTCTGGATGGAGGTTGCTTTCCGCAACAAAGGCAAGCCCAAGGCCCTGAATTTCGTATGCGCCCTGCCGCTTTACCATATTTTCGCGCTCACGGTGAATGCGATGATCGGCATTAAGCTTGGTGCACGAAATATCCTCATTCCCAATCCACGCGATATTTCCGGCTTCGTCAAAGAGCTGAAGAAATACCCGTTCCATATCTTCCCGGGCCTCAACACCTTGTTCAACGGCCTCATGAACAACCCTGATTTCCAGACGCTGGATTTCAAACCTCTTATTCTCACTCTCGGCGGCGGAATGGCTGTGCAACGTCCTGTTGCCGAACGCTGGCAGAAAATGACTGGTTGCCACGTCACTGAAGGGTATGGCCTTTCGGAGACCTCGCCCGTCGCCTGCGCCAACGCGCTTGATGCGACCGAGTTCTCCGGCACTATCGGCCTGCCCATGCCATCGACTGATGTGGCAATCCGTGACGATGACGGAAATGACCTGGCACTCGGAGAGGTCGGGGAAATCTGCGTGCGCGGACCACAGGTGATGTCGGGCTATTGGGAACGTCCCGATGAAACCAAACGCGCGATCATGCCGGATGGTTTCTTCCGCACGGGCGACATGGGCTTCATGGACGAACGCGGTTACACCAAGATCGTCGACCGCAAGAAGGACATGATCCTGGTTTCCGGCTTCAATGTCTATCCAAACGAAATTGAAGAAGTTGCCGCCGGTCACCCCGGCATCGTGGAAACGGCTGCCGTTGGCATACCGAACGAACATTCGGGCGAAGTCGTCAAATTGTTCGTTGTCCGTAGCGACCTCAACCTGACCGAAGACGAAGTCAAAGCCTATTGTGCCGAACGTCTCACCAACTACAAGCGTCCGCGCGAAGTCGAGTTCCGCGAAAGCCTGCCAAAGAGCAATGTCGGTAAGATTTTGCGTCGCGAACTTCGCGACTGAGAACGTTGAAGTTTACAAACAAATACGGCCGGACATTTCATCCGGCCGTATTTGTTTCAGACTGAATCATGCTGAGGGCGGCACCAGAGGCTGAACGATCTCCTGGAAAGGTGCCAGCGCTTCGCATCGAGCTGCCAGACCAGCCAATGCCGGATGTTTCTGCTCATCAAAGAGGCTTGGATGCGCCTCGCGCAGAAAGCGAAGCGCACAAGCCGCCGCGATATCGGTATGTCCGATATCATCTCCAAACCAGTATGATGATTTCCGTTCCGCAAGATCACTTTCCAGAACATCCAGCACCCGCGCGATCTGTGTCTCGCAGCGTTCCACCCAAACGCTTGATTTTTCGCTTCGCAGCAAACCTTCATAGAGAAGGCTCACGGCCTTATCGGCAAGACCGGTAGAAAGCGCACATATCTTCAAAGCCTGACGGCGCTCGATACCTTTTTGCGCCACCAACGGAGGCTTGCCGACCGCGATCTCATCGAGATAATCGAGTATCGCCGCGCTTTCGATCACGACGTCGCCATCGTCGAGGACAAGCGTCGGCACGCGGCTCAGCGGATTGAACTCCGCAATCCTGTCCCGGTCACCGAATGTCGACCATGGTTCATGCTCGAATGGCAGGCCGTAAAGCCGCATGGCGATAGCGACACGCCGCACAAAAGGGGAATCATACTGGCCGATCAGGATCATGGACATAGCTCGGGAACGTTGAACGTTCCGTCATGCTACTCCACACCGATCACACCGCAAGAGCATTGAGGATGAATTGTCATGATGCTTCCATTCAACGAATTGAATGGAAGCCAGCACTCATCACTTCAATAATTCAGGCAATCCAGCAACGCTATCCAGCACCACATCGGCATGAGGCTCCAGCGCCTCACGAGGAGAGTTGCCCGATAGAACACCGACCGCAAGCCCTGCCCCGGCAGCATGGGCTGTTTCCAGATCATGCAGATTGTCGCCGACCATGGCGATCTCGTGGGGTGCCAATCCCAGCTTTTCTGCAAAATAGAGCAGCGGGTCGGGATAAGGTTTTGGGCGCGCCGCCGTGTTGTAGCCAATCACGACTTCGAAGAGCCCGTGGATACCCAGAGCTTTGGCGGTAGCGTGGGCACCAGCCTCGGAATCGTTGGTGGCGATACCAAGGCGAAGCCCCATCTCCCGCAGCGTTTCCAGCGTTTCGCGAACGGCTTCGATCGCAACCGCCGAACGCGCACCTTCGGTGACGCAGTAAGCGTCATATTCTTCGACCAGTTTGCGCACCTGCTCGGATGCGACGTCTGGATGCCAAAGTGAAACGATATCTTCGACTGTACCTGCCGCGATGACCGAATTGGCCCGGAAACGCTCGGTCAGCCAGTCATAACCTCCCGCATCGAGCAACGCGCGAGCCCGCACCTCGTCGCCTTTTGCTGCACGCTGCGCCAGTTGCCACGAGATTGAAAACCAGGTGCGGTCGAAATCGATCAGGGTGCCGTCCTTGTCGAACAGGACGGCACGGATTGATTTCATACGCTCTGCGGAAAGCTTGTCGCTCATGCTTCCAGCGCACCGGCACGCTTCTTGACGGTTGAAGGCTGTGCTCCAAGCAGCTTGAGAAGATCATCCCCACGACGCACATAGCGCAGCGAGCGACGCGTCAGAATACGTCCATCCTGCGGTGCGGTCAGCGTGATATCGCCCTCTGGTTCACCCGGCTTCGTAACCACTGTAACCAGCTTCGTTCCCGCCTTTACTTCATCGCCCGGCGCTACATGAAAGAGCACCATACCGCCTTCCGGCGCGCGCAACATTTCAACATGTGAGAGCGGCGTGACAAGACCCTTATATTCCGTCTCTAGCTTCACATTGTCGTCGCGAACAACGCCCCGATGCACGAGGAATTTATACAGACCTTCGGCATCGCCTTTGCCCATATCGGCATAAACATCGCTCAAGCCACGGAATTCAACCGTTGTAACAGCCCGGCGCTTCATGTTGCGCTTGTCCGCCGGCAATTGCAGAACCGGATGCGCACAGGCTTCTTCAAAAGCTGCGTCGGCCGTCGTGTCCCATGCGAGGATTGCCGTCGAATTGAGCGCGATGGCCAGATCCTTCATGTCTTCGGCGAATTCCTCCGCGATATAAACGTAATTCTCGCTCTCGTCGTCGCAATGCAAGTCGAGCACGATGTCGTTCGGCAGGGCCAGCTTCAAAAGCGTCGCCTTCAGGCGCTGAGCCAGTGAGATCGGCGCATCCGGCTCCGGCAGTTCAGAGGTGTCAAAATCCGGCAGTAGCGGGAAAGCGCGATTGAAATTGGTCAGCGAAAACGTCTCGAAACGACCGAGATGCTGATGTGCCTGCCACTGATTGGAGCCGATCGGATTGGCTTGCGGAACAACGGTAATATTACCAAGAATGCGCCCTTCATCGGCGGCCTTCTTCAACATCGGAACCAGGAAATGAAGAGCCGCCTGCCCCGGAAGTTCCGCACCGTGAAGCGAAGATTGCAAATAGGCGGAAGGCGCATCGCTGTCCTTGCCTGCAAAGCGCAGCACGCGCAACTCGATGGCATTTCCCGGTACATCGCCGGCAAATTTTACGATCTCGGTTTTCATTTCATTTCCCATTTATTTCTCATGAAGAGAGCCGGGTTACAAACCCGGCTCTCCTTTATTTCTAGCTGTGCAGAGAATACCGTCAAGCTTTCCTTCGCGCATGCAGATGCGCGACAAGCCCTTGTGTGGAAGCGTCGCGACCGTCGCTGCTCTCCTCACCCGAAACCACCGGCAGAAGTTCGGTGGCAAGTTCCTTGCCAAGCTCCACGCCCCATTGATCGAAAGCATTGATGCCGAAAATCTGTGCTTCGACGAACACGCGGTGTTCATACAGCGCTACCAGACGTCCGAGAGCAAACGGATCAAGCTTGTCATGAACCAGCGTCAACGAAGGGCGATTGCCTGAGAAAACGCGATGCGGAGCAATGCGTTCAACTTCGCTCTCTGGCAGGTTCTTCGCCTTCAACTGCGCTCGCGCTTCATCAAGGGTACGCCCCTTCATCAAGGCCTCGGACTGTGCAAGGCAATTCGCCAGCAACATTTCATGTTGATGGTCGAGGTGCTTTTCATGGCCCTTTGCTGCAACGATGAACTCGAGCGGAATGGTGTCGGTGCCCTGATGCAGAAGCTGGAAGAAAGCGTGCTGGCCGTTCGTGCCAGGTTCACCCCAAACAACCGGGCCTGTCGGACCGGAAACCGGCTTGCCATCGACCGTGACGCTCTTGCCATTCGACTCCATGTCCAGCTGCTGCAGATAGGCTGGAAGACGGGCGAGACGCTGGTCGTATGGAATGATCGCACGGCTGCCATAACCACAGATCGCACGATGCCAGTAACCGATGAGACCCAGCCAGACGGCTAAGTTCTTTTCCAGCGGCGCATCTCGGAAATGCACATCCATTGAATGCGCACCTGCCAGAAACTTGCGGAAATCCTCCGGTCCAATCGCAATCATCACAGGCAGGCCGATGGCCGACCATACGGAATAACGTCCACCGACCCAGTCCCAGAAACCAAAGACCCGGTCTTCAGCAATGCCGAAGGCGGCAACCTTGTCCAATGCGGTTGAGACAGCAGCGAAATGGGCGCCCACAGCCGCTTCTCCAAGTGCATCTGCTACCCATTTACGCGCGGTCTGCGCGTTGGTCATTGTTTCGATGGTCGTGAACGTCTTGGAAGCGATGATGACAAGCGTCGTCGCAGGATCGAGAATGCCAAGCGTATCCGCAATATGAGCGCCGTCGATATTGGAGACGAAATGCGCACGCGGGCCATCATGATATGGGGAAAGAGCCAGAGTTGCCATGACCGGTCCGAGGTCGGACCCGCCAATGCCAATATTGACGATATCGGTGATCTTCTTTCCGGTCGCTCCCTTGATCGCGCCCGACCGAATGCCATCCGCAAATGCCGCCATACGGTCGAGCACTTCCTTTACATCCGGCAGCACATTGTGTCCGTCAACAAGCACTTCCTTCGAGGACGTGTCGCGCAGCGCGACATGGAGAACGGCACGGTCCTCCGTGTTGTTGATGTGCTCACCCGCAAACATCGCCGCACGACGACCTTCGACATCGGCAGCAATAGCGAGTTCCTTGAGGAGCCCGATCGTCTCGTCATTGACCCGGCATTTTGACCAGTCGAACAGAAGGTCATCCAGGGATAGCGAATACCGCTCGAACCGGCCCGGGTCTGATTTGAACGCCGCGCGCATATCGTGCGGGGCCGAATCTGCCCAGTGCTTTTTAAGCTTTGCGACCGTTGCTTCAAGCTTCGTCGCGTCTCTTGCCATGATGCTACTCCCGAATCAAATCGATTTAATTGCGGACATTAAGCGTTTTAGAGAGGATTTGCGGCAAATAAATTACCGAACTTCCAATTTGGACAGAGTGTCATATACACCATATTGATCAATTTAGGGTGATCCACCTCGGAGTGAAGCATGGACCTGACCGGAGAAGAGCGGATTGCGGCACCACGCCAAGCAGTCTGGGATGCGTTGAACGACATTGAAACGCTGAAATCCTGCATTCCCGGTTGCGAAGATATAGAGCGCATTTCGGAAACAGAGATACGTGCCGCCCTCAAAGTGAGTTTCGGAATCCTGAAAGTCCGCTTTCACGGCATTCTGGAATTGTCGAATATGAAACCGCCGGTCTCCTATACGATTTCCGGCCACGGGGAAGGCTCCATAGCAGGGTTTGCTCACGGTGCGACCGATGTGCGTCTGGACGAAGATGGTACCGACACGATTTTATCCTACGCCATACGTGGCGATGCCGGCGGCAAGGTGGCACAGATCGGCACGAAATTGCTCGGTTCAGTCGCACGAAAAATCGCAGACCGCTTCTTTGCCAATATCGCAGAAGCGGCGTCGAACGCCGCCGCAAAAACGACCTGATCCAGCTTCACTCTTATAAAGCTGCAACGGTGTTCCTTAACAATCCGGTATTCGATAATTCGCAATACTTCTTGAAAGCCCGCTGGCATGAAACCCAGAGACGTCGCGACCTATATTTTCCTTGCCGTAGCATGGGGACTTTCGTTCCTCGTGGTGCTGCGCGTGGTCGAAGCCTTTGGCTGGGCCGGTGCGGTTGCCTTCCGCTCTTTCATTGCCGCCGGAACACTTTTTGCAATCGCGAAACTCTCCGGACGCAATCTTGATTTTCAGGCGGGCTGGAAACCCTTCGCCGTGGTTGGTGCAACCACCGTTGCGGGCCAGCTTATTGGCCTTTCCTACGGGACGCCGCTGATCGGCACCGCAATGGCCGCGATCTGCGTCGCATCCATTCCGCTTTTCTCGATGGTTATCAGCCAGCTCTGGGGTCTCGACCGCATCACGTCGCGCGGCCTCATCGGCCTGCTCCTCGGCGTGACCGGCATTGTGCTTCTGGTCGGCTTCCCGGCTGTTGCGGTTACGCCTGAATTTATCATGGGCTGTATTGCTGTGCTTTTCTCCTGCTTCTCGGCAGCATTCGGCAGCAACTATGCAAGCCGTCGTCTTTCTACCACCGGCTCATGGGAAACCACCATCGGCGCATTCGTGTTTGGCGGCATATTAAGTTTGCCACTGATCTTGGCCGTTCCTGTGCCAGCCATGCCGGGGATGATTGATTTTGTATATCTGCTGATCTCGGCATGTGTGATGAGTGCGCTTACCTATGTGCTTTACTTCAAACTGGTTGGAAATGTCGGCCCGACCAAAGCCATCAGCGTTGAATTCGTCGTGACTGTCATCGCGGTTCTCGTCGGTGCGGTGTTCCTCAAAGAACAGCTTTCCTTGATCCAGTTTGTCGGCGCTGCTGTCATCATCAGTGGCTGTGCTCTGGTGCTAAGCTCACGCCCGGCACTACCCAAAGAATCCCAAACTTTCCCTACCTCGGAAGCGACACCGGACGGCCTCAAGTCCGATCCGCTTTGATTTCACACTCTGATCAACTGTCAAAGGCCCGCGCTTCCAAAGCCGGGCCTTTCTCTATTTCTAGTGCCTAACTCTCATAAATTGACCAGATGATAAAAAATTTGACCTTCCGTAAAAATCTGTCATCCTGTCATTAACGGGCATCACGCGACGGCAAAGATCGCAGCCCGGAACAACGTTTAAGGTGCGCAAAGGGAACCCGCGCCTGAACAAGCAAAAATGGGAGATGCGATCGATGAGATCAGCAGACAATTCGCCTATTGATGCAGTCGATAATCCGGGACATACGAACGGGCCTGATATTCACGGCTCGCGGCTTGAGAAGGCCGACTATGCGCATGTTTTTGATGATCTGCATCCGCCGCTGAACAAGCATGAAGCCCTCGTTGAATCCGACCGCTGCTATTATTGCTATGACGCACCTTGCATGAATGCATGTCCTACCAGCATCGATATTCCGCGTTTCATTCGCCAGATTAACACCGGCAATGCCATCGGTGCAGCCAAGACCATTCTCTCAGAAAATATTCTGGGCGGCATGTGCGCCCGCGTTTGCCCGACAGAAACGCTCTGCGAAGAAGTGTGTGTTCGCGAAACCTCCGAAGGCAAACCGGTCAAGATCGGTGAATTGCAGCGCTATGCCACAGATGTTCTGATGGAAACCGGCAATCATCCATTCAAGCGCGCACCCGATACTGGCAAGCACATCGCAATCGTTGGCGCGGGCCCGGCAGGTATCTCCGCAGCACATCGCCTTGCGATGTATGGGCATCAGGTGACGATTTTTGAAGCGCGACCCAAGGGCGGCGGTCTTAATGAATATGGTATTGCCGCCTATAAGACGGTCAATAATTTCGCCCAGCGCGAACTGGAATTCGTGCTGAAAATCGGCGCGATCAATATCGAATATAACCAGACGCTCGGTCAGGACATCACCATTGAAACGCTGAAGGCTGGCTATGATGCAGTTTTCCTCGGCATGGGCATGCCAGGCGTCAACGATCTGGCGCTTGTCGGCGAAGATGCGCCCAACGTGATCGATGCGGTGGATTACATCGCCAATCTGCGTCAGGCAAAAGACCTCTCATCCCTCCCCGTTGGCCGCAATGTGGTAGTGATCGGCGGCGGCATGACGGCGGTAGACGTTGCGATCCAGACCAAGAAGCTAGGCGCTGAAAACGTGACAATCGTTTATCGTCGCGGTCAGGAAAGCATGAATGCCAGCGCCTATGAGCAGGAACTGGCACAGATTCATGGCGTGGTGATCCGTCACTGGTTGCAACCGCATGCCCTTGAGCGGAACGAAGACGGCACGGTCAATGCCGTGGTCTTTGAATATACCAATGCCGATAGCGGCAAACTTTCCGGCACCGGCGAATATCTCATTCTTGAAGCCGATCAGGTGTTCAAGGCTATCGGCCAGAAGTTTGAACCAGAGCCAATTGCCGGGTCTGGCATCGGACTTTCCAAAGGGCGCATCAGCGTCGATGAAGATCGTCGCACATCCGTTGAGGGCATATGGGCAGGAGGCGACTGCGTTGCAGGTGGTCAGGATCTGACCGTTGCATCGGTGGAAGACGGCAAGGTTGCAGCAGAATCCATCCATGCGACGCTGACAAAACGTCCCGAAGCGATTGAAGGTTTTGCCGATGCGGTGTTGTCGGGCGGCGCACTTCATGCGCCCTCCCCGTCTGCTTCGCGTGACCGCAGTGTGCCATTGGGCCAGGAACAGGGCTGAGGAGAGTAAAAATGGCTGATCTTTCAACGAACTTCCTCGGCATCAAGTCTCCAAACCCGTTCTGGCTGGCTTCGGCCCCACCGACGGACAAAGCTTACAATGTCGAACGGGCTTTCAAGGCTGGCTGGGGTGGCGTGGTCTGGAAAACGCTGGGGGCTGAAGGCCCGCCGGTCGTAAACGTCAATGGTCCGCGCTATGGCGCTATCCATGGTGCTGACCGGCGCCTGCTGGGTCTCAACAATATCGAGCTGATCACCGACCGGCCACTGGAAGTGAACCTGCGCGAAATGAAAGAAGTGAAAATGCGCTGGCCCGACCGCGCATTGATCGCTTCGATCATGGTGCCATGCGAAGAAGAAGCGTGGAAAGCAATCCTGCCCCTGGTGGAAGAAACCGGTGCCGACGGCATCGAGCTGAACTTTGGCTGTCCGCACGGCATGAGCGAACGCGGCATGGGTGCGGCTGTCGGTCAGGTGCCGGAATATGTCGGGATGGTCGTGAAATGGTGCAAGCAATATAGCCGTATGCCGGTGATCACCAAGCTGACGCCGAACATCACCGATATTCGCAAGCCAGCGCGTGGCGCGAAAGAAAACGGCACCGATGCGGTATCGCTGATCAACACGATCAATTCGATTGTTTCGGTTGATTTGGACAGCATGTCGCCGGTCCCATCCATTGACGGTCGCGGCAGCCATGGCGGCTATTGCGGACCAGCGGTCAAGCCGATTGCGCTCAACATGGTGGCGGAAATTGCGCGCGATCCTGAAACCTATGGCCTGCCGATTTCAGGCATTGGCGGGATTACCACATGGCGCGATGCTGCGGAATTTATCGCGCTCGGCTGCGGCACGGTTCAGGTCTGTACCGCTGCTATGACCTATGGCTTCAAGGTCGTTGAAGAAATGATCGACGGTCTTTCCGACTGGATGGATAGTAAAGGCTATCAGACGCTGGACGATTTCCGCGGCATGGCTGTGGGGCATGTCAGCGACTGGCAGTATCTCAACCTCAATTATGTCACCAAGGCACGGATCGATCAGGATTCCTGCATCAAGTGCGGCCGTTGCCATATTGCCTGCGAAGATACCTCGCATCAGGCAATCACCAGTCTGGTGAATGGTGCGCGCCACTTTGAGGTGATCGATGAGGAATGCGTTGGCTGCAATCTCTGCGTCAATGTCTGCCCGGTCGAGGATTGCATCACCATGGAGCAGATCGGCGATTTCGATCCGCGCACCAAGGCACCGATCCCGGCACAATATGCCAATTGGACCACGCATCCAAACAATCCGATGGCCGTGAAAGAGGCCGCGGAATAAAACAAAGACGCCGGGCAAAAGCTCGGCGTTTTGATGTTAGCGGCTGACGCGTTTGCCTTTTTTCGGCTCGAACACATGGCTTGTTGCCGGATCAATCGCAATGGTCAGCACATCGCCCGGACGCACGGTCAGGCGCTCGCGGAACAGGCAGGTAATCGGCTGATCACCGAGCTTGCCCATGACCATGATTTCCGAGCCGGTGGGTTCAACGATTTCGACCGTGACTGGAACGCCCTGCTCTGCGATCTTCATATGCTCAGGGCGCACACCATAAACAGCCTTGCCCGAAAGACTTGCATAATCGCCTTCCGGAAGCGGCATACGGAAGCCGCCGTCGGCCACAAACGAACCTTCTTCGATCTTGCCATTGACGAAGTTCATCGATGGTGAACCGATGAAGCCAGCCACAAACATGTTGGCCGGACGGTCATAAAGATCGAGCGGCGCGCCGATCTGTTCCACGAGGCCATCGCGCATGACGACGATCTTATCAGCCATGGTCATGGCTTCGATCTGATCGTGGGTCACGTAAATCGTGGTGGTCTTTAGGCGCTGATGCAGTCCCTTGATCTCACCGCGCATCTGCACGCGCAATTTAGCGTCGAGATTGGAGAGCGGTTCGTCAAACAGAAACACCTGCGGATCGCGAACAATCGCACGGCCCATGGCCACACGCTGGCGCTGACCGCCGGAAAGCTGGCGTGGAAAGCGGTCGAGCAGCTTGTTGAGGCCGAGGATTTCTGCTGCACGATTAACGCGGCTGTCGCGTTCTTCCTTCGGTGCATTTTTCAGCATGAGCGCGAAGCCCATATTGTCGGCCACCGTCATATGCGGATAGAGCGCATAATTCTGGAACACCATGGCAATATCGCGCTCTTTAGCGCGTAGGTCATTGACCACACGCGGACCAATGGCGATTTCGCCGTCACTGATTTCCTCAAGCCCTGCGATCATGCGCAGAAGCGTGGATTTTCCGCAGCCCGACGGGCCGACCAACACGACAAATTCGCCGTCCTGAATATCCACGGACACGCCGTGCAACACGCCGACATTGCCATATTTCTTGATTGCATTTCGGATGGATACAGATGCCATCTTGAACCTCAACTCTTATTTGACGGCGCCTGCTGTCAGACCTGCAACGATCTGGCGCTGTGCGAAAACGGTTAGCAACAGGACCGGCAATGTGACCACAAGGGCTGCGGCGGCAAGCGGACCCCAGCTGACCTGTTCAAAGGACAGCATGTTGTAAACTGCGACCGGCAGGGTGCGTGTCTCGCGGCTTGCAAGCACGATGCCGAAAACGAAATTGTTCCACGAGAAGATCACCGCAAGGATGAGCGACACCACAACGCCCGGCTTGGCGATTGGAAGTGCCACCTTCATGAACACCTGCCACGAGGATGCGCCATCGATAATGGCGGCTTCTTCAAGCTCCAACGGCGTTGTCTCGAAGTAGCCGATCATGATCCAGATCACGATTGGAACAGTCACAACCAGATGGATGATGATCTGCGGCCAGAGGGTGCCGAGCAGTCCGAGCGTCTGAAACAGCAGAAACAGCGGGATCAGGTAGGACAGACCCGGCGTCATACGCGCAATCATGATGACGATTGCCGACTTGTTGGCGCGCAGTCGTGCAATGCCGTAGCCTGCCGGAACCCCGACCAGCAATGCCAGCAAAGTCGCTGTTCCGGTCACGAGAATACTGTTCCAGAAATAGAGCAGAAAATCGTTGGTCTCGAAAATTCCGCTATAGTTCGACCACGCGATGCGGTCGGGGATCAGGATCGGTGGATAGGCGCCGTTGTCGATTTCATATTTCAAGGAAAGCGACAGCATCCAGACGAAGAAGAAGATTGCAGGCGACACGATGATGAAAACCATGAGTGCCGTGCCAAGCTTTGAAAGAATTGACTTGCGTGCCATGGTCGGTCCTCACGAGTTCCATTTGGTTCGCTGGCGCAGGGCCAGAAGGATCATCGACATGGCGATAATGACAATGAAGAACACCACGGCAATCGCCGATCCATAGCCAATGTCATAATAGGAAAACGCCACGTTATAGAGATAGATATTGATGGTTTCCGATGCCGTTCCGGGACCGCCCTGCGTCATCGCATAGATAATGTCGAAGCTTTTCAGCGCATCGATCGAGCGGATGATGACGGCCACCATGATAAAGGGCAGGATCATCGGAAGCGTGATATAGCGGAACTTCTGCCAGCCATTGGCACCATCGATTTCCGCACTTTCAAACGGATCGCGCGGCATGGAGGCCAAGCCGCCGAGCACAATCAGCATGACCAGCGGCGTCCACTGCCAGGTTTCAACCAGCACCAGCGACGGGATAACCGTGCTCTGATTAAATATCCACTCCTGCGGCGCAATGCCGATCAGCGAGAGAAGATAGTTCAGCACACCGAGCTGCGGGTGATACATCATCGTCCAGACAAGGGCGACGGCAACCGGCGTCGCCATCATCGGCATCACGAAAATACCGCGCAACAGCCCGCGCATTGGCAGCTTGCTGTCAAAGACCAGCGCTGCAATCGTGCCCAGAATCATCGGCGCCACGACCGAGAGAACTGTATAGACAAGCGTATGCCACATGGATTCCCAGAAGCGCATATCGGCTGCAAGACGCAGATAATTGTCGAAGCCGACAAAGCTCTGCTCCCCGCCGAGCTGCCACTGGTTGGCGCTCATCCAGAGCGTAAACACCCATGGGAAGACGATCACCGCCCCGACGGTAATCAAGGCTGGAAGAACAAATGGCCAGTAACTTGGCCGCAAGCGGCTCTTGCCAGTCTTGGTGGAGGAAGCTGCATTGGCAGCAGCTTCCGTTTTTGCACCTATCGGGGCGGCAGATGTCATTTTCCTTCGCTCCGTGCGAGGACCGGACGGAATTCTTCCGTCGCGCGTTTCATTTCAGTTTCTGCATCCGCACCATTCAACAGATTGGTGAGGCCGACACCGATAATGTCGCGGAATTCCGTGACAGGTACGATGACCGGCAGGCAGAGCTGGCTGATTGGTGCGGATTTTGACAGAGCTTCCACCCAGCCCGCTGGCATGGTAACGCCCTTGCGCACGGCTTCATCATCGATGACCGACTTGCGGAACGGAACACCCGATCCCGACTGCAACAGGCGAGCGCCCATTTCCTTGGAAATGGCCCACTGGCAATACAGATATGCAGCTTCCTTGTTCTTGGAAGCTTCGGTCACGCCGATACCATCGCCGGTGGTTGGTGCTGCCTGCGCATTCGGGCCTGCTGGCATGACGCCATAGCCAACCTTGCCGACAACACGCGACTTGTTCGGATCTTCGAGCGGCGGCGCAAAGCCGATACCGTCGAGCCACATGCCGACACGGCCCTGCAGGAAGTTCGACTGGCATTCAGCCCAGTTAAAGCCTGCAACACCGGGAGGTGCCGATTTGGTCATCAGGCGCTGATAGAGCTTGGCGGCTTCAATCCCTTCAGCCGAATCCATCTGCAGATTACCGTCTGCGTCAACCGACTGCTTGCCATAGCCGAGCAGGAGGCTGGTATAGACCGGCGCATTGGCATTCTTCATGCCGCGAGCGACAAAACCATAGGTTCTGGTTGATGGATCGGTGAGCGCTTCTGCAGCGGCAACCAATTCTTCAAAAGTCTTCGGGAATTCGATGCCCTTGGCGGCAAAGAGTTCCTTGTTCCAGTAGATGATCCAGTAATCGACCGAGAAAGGCAGCGCGCCGAAGCGGCCATTGGCATCCTTGGCGAAGGTCAGACCGGCGCTTGCAAAATCATCTTCTGTGAGTGATGCATCGGTCAGCGTCGGGTCTTTCAGAAACGGGTTGAGGTCGGCAAGCCAGCCACCCTTTTCAAATTGACGCTTCTGAACGTGATAGCTGATGTGAATAACGTCGAAGCTTGGACGACCGGACGTCAGCTCGATCACCGCTTTCTGGCGCTGCTGCTGTTCCGGCATCTGCTCGGAATTGACCTTGATGCCGGTGAGCTCTTCGAATTCCTTCTGATATTTCTGAAGGATTTCGCCGCGCGGGCTCTTGATAAGATTTACTTCAAGCGTGGTGCCAGCATATTTCTTCCAGTCAACGGTCGACTGCGCGAAAGATGGGCTGATGCCCGTGACACCCGAGGCGGCGATGGCCGCTGTTCCCGCCAGAAACTGACGACGTGTTGGACGTAATAGATTCATTACATGCTCCTCCCCTATGGCTTCTTGGCCCTATCATTCTTCCGGCCCGGCAACTCCTCTTGCGCGGCCCTGGTTGTTAAATCTGCAAAGCCAGCTTCCGTGCATTGTTGATGTGAACGGCGATGGCATCCATGGCTGTCTGCGGATCGCGTGTTTCGATTGCAGCAAGCACAGCGAGATGCTCCTGCATGACCGGGATAACACGCCCGGTGATACGGAAGCGCTCCTGATTGATCAGGCGCATCTTGATCGTATTGGTCTGGTAAGCACGCCAGATGATCTCATTATCGAGCGAGCCGACAATTGTGTCGTGCAGGCTCCAGTCGATATTCTGCGCCCGTTCTTCAAGCTCCGGCGTTTCACCTTCGCTCATTGCGCGATTGAGAGTGTCTTCATGCTCGGCACGCAGCGAACGCAACAGCTCGTCGGAAGCCGACTGACAGAAAATCGCAATCGACTCCTTTTCGATGAAAAGGCGAAACTGAAACGCTTCACGGATCAGATTAAGATCGATATGGGCGATCTGGAGCCCGCGCTGCGGCACTGTCTTGATAAGACCTTCCGCCTCAAGGCGCGGGATCAGTTCGCGGATCGCACCCAGTGGCAAGCCCGTCATGGTGACGAGCTGGCGCTGCGAAACGAACTGGCCCGGATGAAAATCACGCGCCAGCAAATGCTGGGTGAAGCTCTGATAAGCCTTATCCCGCAATTTTACTGGTTCGTTGTGATCGTCTGCCAAAGCCTGCCCCCTCTTGGTCCCGTTTGCTTATGCCGCCCTTAAGCTGCTTTTGCCATATGCAAACGGTCGAATACACTGCCGATTGCATCGAAATCCGCATCATTCAGTGAAATCAGCGGTGCACGTACGCGACGCCATTCCTTGTCACCCGTATGACGCGCCACCATGGCCTTGACCGCAGGCGTTACCGGATAGTTCAGCAATTGCTGTACTGCGCCGACCAGTTCGGCATCGTCCTGACCGTCGTTGATCATGCCCAGCAGGCGATCCGGGAACAGATTGGCCATGCCGGAAATCGCACCCTGCCCGCCGAGACGTACGCCGGCAGCAAGGTCGCGTTCATCGCCGATCAGGATCGCAATGTCTTTATGCGCAGCAAGCAACTTTTCCGTATAGGCCCAGTTACCGGACGAATCCTTCACGCCGATGATGATGTCACCGAAAGTTGCGCGCAGGCGACCGATGAGATCGACCGACAGTTCAACTGCAGTCACCGACGGAATATTGTAGAGAATGATGCTGCGGGCATTACTGCCCAGACCTTTGAACACCGCTGAAAACCAGTTGAACAGACCTTCGTCGGAGAGATTCTTGAAATAGGAAGGCGGCGCCAGAAGAATAGCCTTGCAGCCGCGACGCAGCGCATCGGCCGACTGCAGGACCGCATCGGCAATCGAATTTTCCATGACGCCGACAACGATGTTCGCAGCCGGGAAGCCCTGCGCGATGAAGGCATCGAGAAGTGCTACGCGCTCAGCATCGGCAATTGATGACCCTTCGCCAGTGGTGCCAAATAAGGTTACGCTTGAGCAGCCGCTGTCGAGGCGTGCGCGTGCGTGCTTCAGCGCACGGCTGACATCGATTTTGCCATCTACATCGAATGGCGTCGTAAGCGCTGCAGAGAGTCCAAAGCGCTCCTGACCAGAATTATTGTGTGCCAAAACTGGCTCCTCCCAAATTTGAACCTTAAGCTTGCACATACTAACATGTTAGTAAAGAGTCAATTCGAGTTCAGTGCGCAATCGCATGATTTTGGGAGAACGTGGGAGAAAGCAGAATTCGAGCGCTGACCTCTCCTTCCCTCATCCTGAGGAGCTGTTGAAAACAGCGTCTCGAAGGACGAGGGAAAATGAACCAAATGCCTCCCCTCGTCCTTCGACACGGTGCTTCGCATCGGCTCAGGATGAGGGAGGGGACGACAGGAGACGTTCAATTTATCGGACTGGAACAACGCCGGTTTCGATGAAAGAAAGAACTTCTGTTTTGCTTGGCGAACCGGCACGTCCGCCGAAGCGCGCGCATTTGATGGCGGCGGAAGCATTGGCAAAGCGGATGATGTCGGTCATCGGCTTCCCTTCCACCAGACCATGCGCGAAAGCGCCATGGAAGACGTCGCCCGCGGCCAGCGTATCGACTGCATTAACCTTGAAGCCCGCCACATGGGAAACAGGCTTGCCAGCACCTTCAGTCCAATAGCAGCCATCTGCGCCAGCCGTGACGGATGTGAAAACATCATAGCGGTTGCTAAGAATACGGACGCATTCGTGCAGATCCGTCGTGCCCGTGACGCTGATTGCAGCGGGTTCCGACGCAACAATATGGGTTGCAAGCGGTAGCAGCGTTTCCAGCAATTCGACAGGCGCGGTATCGGCATCCAGAATCGCCGGAATACCGGCATCGCGAGCCGCACGCAGCGCCGTTTCCGCAGCCCACGGCCAGCGCACATCGGTCATAACAGCCGCATAGGCTCCCGCCACAATCGGCGGCACCAGATCAGACGGGCTTGCAAGCTTGCGATCATAAAAGGGCACAATGATGCGTTCGCCATTTGCATCGACAAGGATTGAAGAGAAGGCCGTGCGTGCGCCTTCCAGCCGCCGGATATAGGAACAATCAATGCCTTCGGCTTCCAGTTCGGCGACGGCGCGATCGCCCACCGGATCAGTCCCCGCAGAAGCCCAGAGCGCCACGTCGCCGCCAAGCCGGGCAATCGCGGCAGCGGCGCTCGAGGCCATGCCAGCTGCAATCTCGACCGCTTCGCGCGGCAGATATTTGCCTGCCTGTTCGGGAAGCGTGTCGAGGCGGAAAATGGTGTCCATTGTGAGGGCACCGACACAGAGAATTTTGGAAGTCATGATTAGGAAATGAGGCCTTCCGAGCGAAGCATGTTCCAGAATTCATCCGGAATCGACTGCTCGAACCAGACCACATTTTGCCTGATCTGTTCTGGCGAACGGACGCCGATCAGAATGGAGCTAACGGCCTCATGCCTCAACGGAAACTGCATGGCGGCAGCGGCAAGCGGCACATTAAACTGATCGCAAATATCATGCAGACGATTGGTGCGCGCAATGATGTCGGCAGGTGCATCGGCATAGTCGAACTTCTGTTCGCCGCCGCGCGGTGCCGCCAGAATGCCTGAATTGAATACACCAGCAATCACCAGCGCCATGCCACGCTTTTGCGCCAGCGGCAGGAACTCTTTTTCAGAAACCTGATCGAGCAGTGAATAACGGCCAGCGAGAAGCGAGCAATCAAGATCAGCTTCTTCCAGCGCATCGCGAATGATCTGCCATTCGTTCACACCAAGACCAAAGCCCTTGATATTACCTGCCGCGCGCAACTCGGTCAGCGCACGGAAGCCGCCCCCCTTGGTCAGCGCATTCCAGTGAAGCTCGTGTCTGTCGCCATGGGTCACACGGCCAATATCGTGGACATAAAGCAGATCGATTTCAGGAAAGCCGAGGCGCTGTTGGCTGTCATCGAAGCTCCGCATGATGCCATCATAGCTGTAATCGAAAACCTCACGGAAATTGAGGCCATTATGCCAGCCCGAATCGAGCGGATTCTTTGGCGGCGATGGTGGCAGCGTGCGACCAGCACGCTCATTGGTCATCAGACGCCCGACTTTGGTGGAAATGACGGCGCGCTCGGGTTTTTCACGCAGCATATCGCCAAGAAGGTGCTCGCATCGGCCATAGCCATACATCGGCGCACTGTCGAAATAACGGATACCGCTGCCCCAACCAGCTTCCAGCAAAGCGTCCGCATCAGCACGCGAAACCGGCGCATACAGTCCGCCCAAAGGCGCGGTTCCCAGACCAAGCGCGGTTACAGTCAAACCAGTTCGGCCAAGCGTCCGCTTTTCGGATGCCTTCAATTGCATGGGTATCTCCTCGATCGCGGCATGCAGCATGCCGCACTCCTTTTTCAGCGCGTCTTATCCAAAAACCGCTTCACACTTTTTGGGACGCGCCGCCTCTTCCAGCGATTGATAGGAGCAAGCTTGCCGAAGCGCAATCGGAAAAGCATGCGCATGCAAACAGTCTATTCACTCGCAAATAAACCGCGCTTGACAGTCTCGAATTCCTGTCGATATTACTATGATGTCAGACCAATTTAAGAACCAATAAGGGAACCGGCTCTGACCTGATTGCGCGTTGAGACTCTGGGCCAGACCCTGGGCTAGTCTCTGGGCCAATCTGTGAAATGGAGGCAGAATGAAAGATCGCAGGCTGCTGCAGATTGCACCACTACCGCCGATGGATCGCGCCCGGCAGGTAACAGACGCGCTCGCCAACTACATCGCGACAGCGCATCTTCAGGCCGGTGATCGCCTCCCCGCTGAACGTGAATTGATGGCTGCACTGGCCGTGGGGCGCTCCACCATTCGCGAAGCAATCCGTCATTTTCAGGCATTGGGTGTGATCGAAGCTCGCAAAGGCAGCGGCACCTATCTGCTCAAGCCAATTTCGGCAGCAACCATTCATATGCCGCTTTCATTCGACCCCGCGCAATTGCGCGATGCATTGCTGCAATCGCTTGAAGTGCGCCGTGGCATCGAAGCCGAGGCCAGCATGGTCGCCGCCCGCAAACGCACGGCGGAAGACCTCGTCATCATCGAACGCAATCTCAATGAGATGGAGCGCGTTCATATCGCGGAAGGCACGTCAGGCCCGGAAGATCTGGCGTTTCATCTCGCCATTTACGACGCGACCCATAATCCGCTTTTCAGACAATTGCTCGAACAGATGCGCGAAGCCTTCTTGCACTTCTGGGATCATCCGTTTGAGCGGATCGACTTCGCGCGGCGGACCTTTCCGTTCCACCGCACGCTCTTTAACGCCATCGTGGCTCAGGACCCTGAAGCCGCACGGCAGGAAACACTCAAGATCCTCGACATTGTCGAGGAAGACATCAAGGAAATGTCCAAATGACCGACGGGATGGATCCGCTGGATTTCGCAGCGCTTACGGTTGCTCATGATGAAAGCAATGCCTACGACGCCGTGGTTCCACCCATCGTGCAGACCTCGCTTTTCACCTTCCCAAGCTATGACGACATGGTCGCCTCTTATCGCGGCGAAAAGGTTCGCCCGATCTACACACGCGGCCTCAACCCGACCGTGCGGGCATTTGAAGAAATGCTGGCAAAACTTGAAGGCGGCGAAGACGCGCTGGGCTTTGCCAGCGGCATGGCTGCCATCTCTTCAAGTGTGCTGGCCTTCGTCAATCCCGGTGATCGCATCGTTGCGGTACGTCATGTCTACCCGGATGCATTCCGCCTGTTTGGCACCATTATGAAGCGTATGCAGGTGCAGGTAGACTACGTCGATGGCCGCGACGAGGAAGCGGTTGCAAAAGCCCTGCCCGGTGCAAAGCTCTTCTACATGGAAAGCCCGACGAGCTGGGTCATGGAAGCCCATGATGTCGGTGCCCTGGCAGCGATTGCCAGGCAGCATGGCGTGCTGAGCATCATCGACAACAGCTGGGCCAGCCCGATCTTCCAGCGCCCACTGTCGCTTGGCGTTGATCTCGTCGTGCATTCGGCATCGAAATATCTCGGTGGCCATAGCGATGTCGTGGCCGGTGTCGTGACCGGATCGAAAGCCCTGATCAATACAATCCGCGCAGAAACCTATCCATATCTCGGCGGCAAGCTTTCACCGTTTGATGCGTGGCTTCTGGTGCGTGGCATGCGCACTTTGCCGACGCGCATGAAGGCGCACGAGGCTTCGGCACTGGAAATTGCAAAGCGTCTTCAGGCACTGGATGTGGTTGAAACCGTCTGCCACCCGGCACTTGCCAATCGTCTGCCTGCGGGTCTCAAGGGCACGTCCGGCCTGTTCTCGGTCATCTTCCGGGAAGGCGTGAACATTCGCGAATTCTGCAATCATCTCGATCTGTTCAAGCTCGGCGTGAGCTGGGGCGGTCATGAAAGCCTGATCGTGCCGGGCGAAGTCGTGCTGCAGCAGAAAGCACAGCCAAATTCGGCACATACGTTCGGCATCGACCCGCGCTCCGTGCGCCTGCATGTCGGACTGGAAGGAACGGAAGCGCTGTGGCGGGATATTGAAGGAGCGCTCGCAGCATCGACCGAATAACGAAAATCCAGTGAGGAGCAATAAGGGGAACTGCAATGAAAAAACTAATAGCAGCCGCATTCGCAACCATGCTTTTGAGCGGTACGGCGCTTGCCGATACCACTCTGAAGCTTGTTGAAGTCATCACCAGCCCGGAACGCACCAAGACGCTTGAATCCATCGTTGCCAAGTTTGAGGCAGCCAATCCGGGTACCAAGGTCGAAATCATCTCGCTGCCATGGGGCGAATCCTTCCAGAAATTCGCAACCATGGTTTCGGCTGGTGAAATTCCCGATGTCATGGAAATGCCGGACACCTGGGTTTCGCTCTATGCCAACAATGGCATGCTGGAAAACCTCGAGCCATATCTCGAAAAGTGGGAAACCACGCCAGACCTGACCGAGCGCGCACTTGAGCTTGGCCGCAGTGTCAACAACACAGCCTATACGCTGCCTTACGGCTTCTATCTGAACGCCATGTTCTACAACAAGAAGCTGCTGTCTGAGGCTGGTGTGTCCGAGCCGCCAAAGACGATGGACGAATTTGTCGAAGCCTCCAAAAAGATCGCAGCCCTTCCCGGCAAGTCCGGCTTCTGTATGCGTGGTGGCCCCGGTGGTCTCAATGGCTGGGTGATTTTTGCCGCATCCATGGCCGGTGACAATAAGTTCTTCAACGAAGACGGCACCTCGACCATGAACAGCGAAGGCTGGAAAAAGGGCATCACCTGGATGGTCGATCTCTACAAGAACGGCCTTGCACCGAAGGACAGCGTCAACTGGGGCTTCAACGAAACCGTCGCCGGTTTCTATAGCGGCACCTGCGCCTTCCTCAACCAAGATCCAGATGCGCTGATCGCCATTGCCGAACGCATGAAGCCGGAAGATTTCGGCGTCACCATCATGCCAAAGGGCCCGGATGGCAAAACCTTCCCGACCATCGGTTTTGCCGGCTGGTCGATGATGAGCGGCAGCCAGAACAAGGACCTCTCCTGGAAGCTGATCTCGATGCTTGAAGGTCCGGAAGGCAATATCGAATGGAACAAGCGCACCGGTGCATTGCCGGTTCTTAAATCTGCTCAGAACGATCCGTTCTATAGCGGCGAGCAGTTCAAGGGCTGGTTCGATGAACTGGCTGACAAGAACGTCGTTCCAACCGTCATGCCGACCTATCTGGAAGAATTTGCCTTCTTCAAGGATTCGCTCGTCATCAAGACCTCGCAGGAAGCGCTTCTCGGCGACATCACGCCAGATCAGCTGGCCGACCAATGGGCAGAATATCTGACCAAGGCACAGCAGAAGCACCTTTCAAAGCAATAGCACCATGAACAGCCTGCAGGCGTGGAACAACCGCGCCTGCAAAGCGAATGATGCAGCCCCGCGAAGGGAAAAACGATGAACGACACCGCTTCCATAAAGGCCCCGGTGCGCAACGAAGTGCCGAGTGAAAAGCAGGACCGCCGCAGCTTTCTGCAGCGACTTGCGCATGCATCCGAGCCTTATCTTTATAGCGCCCCCGCACTGATCCTCATCGGCGCCATCATGCTGGTTCCGCTGGTCCTCGGCGTCTCCTATGCCTTTCGCGACATTCAGTTGCTTAACCCGTTTTCGGGTGGCTATGTAGGGCTTGATCATTTCCGCGAACTTGCAACGGATCAGGCTTTCTATCGTTCTTTGAAAAACACACTCTGGTGGACCGGTTGTTCGGTGCTGCTGCAATTCGTGTTCGGGCTTATTCTTGCCCTGCTGCTCGACAAACCATTTGCCGGACGTGGGCTGGCACAGGCGCTGATCTTCCTGCCATGGGCTGTGCCGACTTTCCTCACAGGTCTTAACTTTGCGTGGCTTTTTAATCCGGTGATCGGCCCACTACCGCACTGGCTGCATGCAATCGGCCTTCTAAGCGCGCCAGACAATATCCTTTCCGACCCCAATCTTGCGATGTGGGGCATCATTACCGCGGGTGTGTGGTGGGGTATTCCGTTCTTTGCCATCACCATGCTGGCCGCTTTGCAGGCTATCCCGCGCGACCTTTATGAAGCAGCAGCCATCGATGGCGCCGGCCCAGTCCAGCGTTTTCTCTCGATCACACTTCCCTATCTTGCGCCAACCATGGCCATCACCATTTTGCTGCGCACCGTCTGGATTGCCAACAGTGCCGATCTGATCGTCGTGATGACCGGCGGTGGCCCTGCCGACCGGACACAGATCGTCGCCAGCTACATCTTCACGCAGGCCTTCAAACGGCTCGATTTCGGCTATGCCTCGGCGATTGCGATGGTCCTGCTTGTGCTGCTGATGGTCTATTCGATGCTCATCGTGCTGTTGCGCCAGACGCTTCTGAACAAGGACTGAGGCCATGACCAACCGTAAACTCCTCCTTGTCGGCGCGCATCGCATTGCCATTCTGCTGTTTGTTCTGTTCGCGCTGTTTCCGATCTTCTGGCTGGTGAAGGTTTCCGTCACGCCCAATGATTTGCTTTACAGCGAAGGCGTGCGGCTCTGGCCATCACGCATGACGTTCGATCACTTCAGCCATGTGTTGAATAACAGCTCGTTTCCGCTGTTCTTCCGCAACAGCCTGATCGTGTCCGGCTCAACTGCCATTATCGTTACGCTGCTGGCATCACTCTCCGGCTATGCGCTGTCACGTTTCAACTTCCGCGCCAAATACTGGATTGTGGCGTTGATGCTGCTGACACAGATGTTTCCGCTCGTGATGCTGATCGCGCCGATCTACAAGATCATGGCACCGCTCGGTCTCACCAACAGCCTGATCGGCCTCATCATCGTCTATTCGGCATTCAATGTGCCTTTTGCAACCTTCCTGATGCAGTCGTTCTTCGACGGCATTCCGAAGGACCTCGAAGAAGCCGCAAAGATCGACGGCGCAACGCAGTTCATGGCTTTCCGCCAGATCATTCTGCCGCTGACCCTGCCCGGTATTGCAGCAACGCTCGGCTTTGTTTTCACCGCAGCGTGGAGCGAGCTTCTGTTCGCGCTGATGCTGATTTCCGGCAATGATTCAGCCACGTTCCCGGTCGGGCTTTTGAGCTTCGTCTCAAAGTTCTCGGTCGATTTCGGACAGATGATGGCAGCGGGCGTGCTCGCGCTGATCCCGGCCTGTCTCTTCTTCTTTCTCATTCAACGATATCTCGTGCAGGGCCTCACGGCTGGCGCGGTCAAAGGCTAGAGCATGTCTCCCAAAAGTGGGAACCGGTTTTGGGATAAAGACATGCGTTAAAACAGATAGATAGAGCATTTCTAACGATTGATCTTAGACAAGAAATGCTCTGAAAGGATTTTTCCCTATGGCTTCCATCGATATTCAGTCAGTCCGCAAAAGCTATGGCGAACATGCTGTTCTGCACGGCGTTGACCTTGAGATCAAAGATGGCGAATTCATTGTGCTTGTCGGTCCGTCAGGCTGCGGCAAATCCACATTGTTGCGCATGATTGCAGGCCTTGAAGACATCACTGCCGGTCAGGTGCAGATCAGTGGCAAGCGCGTCAATGAACTGGCGCCCAAAGACCGCGATATTGCGATGGTGTTTCAGTCCTATGCGCTCTACCCGCATATGAGTGTCGCCGACAATATGAGCTACAGTATGCGGCTGCGCAAAACGCCGAAAGAAAAGATCGCAAGCGCCATCAAATCGACCGCCGCCAAACTTGGCCTTGAGCCTTTGCTGGAACGTCGACCGAAGGCGCTTTCCGGTGGCCAACGCCAGCGCGTTGCAATGGGTCGCGCCATTGTGCGTCAGCCCAAGGCCTTCCTCTTTGACGAGCCGCTTTCCAACCTCGATGCGCGCCTGCGCGAGCAGATGCGTGCCGAAATCAAGAAACTGCATGGTGAGCTGAAAGCCACATCCATTTATGTGACACATGACCAGATCGAAGCCATGACTCTGGCCGACCGTATCGTCGCCATGCATGGTGGTGTGGTGCAGCAGGTCGGCTCTCCACTTGAGCTTTATGACCACCCGGCCAATCTCTTCGTGGCAGGTTTCATCGGCTCACCCGCCATGAACTTCCTCGATGTGACCTATCTTGAACAGGATGGTGGCCCGCGTCTGAAACTCAAAGACGGCACGCTCATCGCATTGCCGCAGCCCGTAAAACTCAAGGATGGCGCGAACGCCACGCTTGGCATTCGTCCAGAGCATGTGCATATCGAGAATTCAGCAGGCCTGACGGCTGATGTCGATTTGGTCGAGCCGACCGGCTTCGGCATTATTCTGCATCTCAGCCTGCACGGGTTGCCGTTCAAGATTTTCACACTGGATCGCGATGCGCTTCATGCGCAGGGCTCCATTCAGGTGAGCTTCCCGGCACAGCACCTGCATCTTTTCGATGGCGAAGGAAATCGCGTCGAGAGCGCTTAAACTGCATCCAAAAACCGCGCCTGAATGCTCTGTGAAAGCAGGGCAACAGGGCGGCTTTGATCGCCAGCTTTGAGCCAGATCAGCTCTTCAATCTCGCTGGAAGCGGCAGGCACCTGCCCTTCCTTCAGCGTGAGGTGAAACAGCTCTGCTTCAACCGTTGCATCAAGCTCGTTAGCTGCAGGCGCTGACATTTTCGCAGCATAGCTTAACTGGTCCTCGTCAATGCGAATGCCAAGCTCTTCCTCGATTTCGCGGATAAGGGCTGTTTCAGGCTGCTCGCCTGCATCGATCTTGCCGCCAGGCTGAAAAAAAAATTCGCTGCCGCGCTTGCGCACGAGGAGGAAACGGCCCGCTTCATCACGGACAATGGCTGCTGCAATAAGAATCGTTTTCATGATGCCGAATTTTCGTTTCGTGGGCGGATGCCGTCAAGAATAATGGCACTCACCGCTTTGGCCGTCTCATCATAAAAACCGGCCTCCTCCGACCGCCTGCCGAGAACGGCCCCGACCTGCACGGAAAAATCCGAATAATGCTGCGTTACCGCCCATATGGTGAAAATCAGATGATAAGGATCGACCGGAGCCAAGCGTTTTTCAGCAATCCATCGATGAATGACTGCCGCTTTTTCATCGACCAGTTGCTTCAGATGCCCTTTGAGAAAGTCAGAAATCGCCGGAGCGCCATGCAGTATCTCATTGGCGAAAAGGCGCGAAGCCTCCGGTTTCTTCGCCGACATTTCAAGCTTCACAGCAATGTAGCGCCGCAATTCTTCCAGCGGATCACCGTCCGGATTAATGTGTTCGAAAGGCTCCAGCCAGGTGGCAAGCGTATCTTCCAGCACGGTCACATAAATATTCTGCTTGCGCGGGAAATAATAAAGCAGGTTTGGCTTCGACATGCCTGCCTTCTCGGCGATCTGGTCGACCGTCGAACCTCGAAAGCCATAAGCGGAAAAAACCTCCAGCGCTGCATCGAGGATAAGCCTGCGATTTATACCCTGAATGCGCGTCGCGCCTTCCGACTTGTCGTTCGACATTTTCTCGTTTTCAACCGTGTCGGTCCGTGAGTCTGAAGGAGCTGTGGCCATTTGACACCTTTCAGCAGTGTAGAATTTTTCAAAAGCGCTTGACCATATTCAAACGCTCTTCTAGCCTGCAATTTGACCAACTAGTCAAGTTTTTGCCCGCAAGGCAAGAATATTGTGGCCAAAGAGCCGGGTCGTGGGAACATATATTGGCGGGTGGATACGGGCTAGAAGTATAATGGCCCGAATTTAAACGCACATACATAATGCGGAGGCAGAGCGCATGGTGCTCACCAGCAATCTTAGAGTCAATGGCGATCGTCTTTGGGACAGTCTGATGGACATGGCCCAGATCGGTCCCGGCGTGCGCGGTGGCAATAACCGCCAGACCTTGACCGATGAGGACGGCGAAGGCCGCAAATTGTTTCAGAGCTGGTGCGAAAAATCCGGACTTTCCATGGGCGTGGACACGATGGGGAACATGTTCTTCCTCCGCCCCGGCGAAGATGCCGACGCCGATCCGGTCTATATGGGCAGCCATCTCGACACGCAGCCGACGGGTGGTAAATTCGATGGCGTGCTGGGCGTGCTCGGCGGCCTCGAAGTCATGCGCACGCTCAACGATATGAATATCAAGACAAAGCGGCCAATCGTCGTCGTCAACTGGACCAATGAGGAAGGCACGCGATTTGCCCCGGCGATGCTGTCATCCGGAGTTTTTGCCGGTGTCCACGAGCAGGACTGGGCCTATCAGCGCACCGACGCCAAAGGAAAGAAATTCGGAGACGAACTGGAGCGCATCGGCTGGAAAGGCGATGAACCGGTCGGGCAGCGCAAAATCCATGCGATGTTCGAGCTTCATATCGAACAGGGACCAATCCTTGAAGTTGAGCACAAGGATATCGGTGTTGTCACGCACGGTCAGGGGCTGTGGTGGCTGCAGGTGACCCTGACCGGCAAGGAAGCACATACCGGCTCTACGCCTATGAAGATGCGAAAGAATGCGAGCCTTGGCCTCGGCAAGATGCTGCAACTCGTCAACGAAATCGCCATGTCCCACCAACCGGATGCGGTTGGCGGTGTCGGCCATATCGACGTTTCACCCAATTCACGCAATGTGCTTCCGGGCCAGATCGTTTTCACTGTGGATTTCCGTTCGCCCAACCAGGATGTGCTGGATGACATGAAAACGCGGTTTGAAAAGGAAGCGCCGAAGATTGCCGCAGAACTGGACATCGGCATCGAGATTGAGGTGGCCGGACATTTCGACCCGGTGACCTTTGATGATGGTTGTGTGGTGGCGATCCGCAATGCGGCAGAGCGACTTGGCTACAGCCATCGCAACATCGTTTCCGGCGCAGGCCACGATGCCTGCTGGGTCAATCGCGTCGCACCGACCGCCATGGTCATGTGTCCATGCGTGGACGGGCTCAGCCATAATGAAGACGAGGATATTTCGAAGGAATGGGCGTCGGCGGGAACCGACGTGCTTCTGCATGCGGTATTGGAGACTGCTGAAATTGTAAGCTGATTTCACAACCATCCACTACTGCTACTGTTCGCAACAAAACCAAAAAGGGGAACGACGAACAATGGCAAAGGTCATCAAAGGCGGAACCGTCATCACGGCTGACCGCACCTTTCAAGCCGATGTTCTCATCGAAGGCGAAAAGATTGTCGCTGTCGGCGACAATCTCTCCGGCGATGAAGTCATAGATGCATCCGGCTGCTATATTATGCCGGGTGGCATCGACCCGCACACCCATCTGCAAATGCCCTTCATGGGGACCTACTCTTCCGACGATTTCGATACCGGAACTGCGGCCGCCCTTTCCGGCGGCACGACGATGGTAGTCGATTTCGTGCTGCCGGATTCCGAAGGCAACCTGCTCGACGCACTTCAGGAATGGTTCCAGAAAGCAGGCAAGGCGCGCACTGATTATTCGTTCCACATGGCGATCACCGGCTGGAACGAGCGCACTTTCAATGAAATGGCCGAGGTGGTGAAGCGCGGCATCAATACCTTCAAGCACTTCATGGCCTATAAGGGCGCTTTGATGGTGAATGATGACGAGATGTTCGCCTCGTTCCAGCGTTGTGCGGAACTGGGCGCCATGCCGCTCGTCCATGCTGAAAACGGCGACATTGTTGCGCAGTTGCAGGCCAGGCTGATGGCCGAAGGCAACGATGGGCCGGAAGCCCATGCCTATTCGCGTCCGCCGGAAGTGGAAGGCGAAGCAACCAATCGCGCCATCATGATTGCCGATCAGGCAGGCGTTCCGCTCTATGTCGTGCATGTTTCCTGCGAGCAGAGCCATGAAGCGATCCGCCGTGCCCGGCAAAAGGGTATGCGCGTGTTCGGCGAGCCTTTGATCCAGCACCTGACGCTTGACGAGAGCGAATATCATAACAAGGACTGGGATTATGCGGCACGCCGCGTGATGTCTCCGCCATTCCGTGACAAGGTCAATCAGGACAGCCTGTGGGCCGGTCTTGCGGCTGGAAGCCTGCAATGCGTTGCAACCGACCACTGCGCATTCACTACTGAACAGAAGCGTTACGGCATCGGCAATTTCACCAAGATTCCGAATGGAACGGGCGGTCTGGAAGAACGTATGCCAGTGTTGTGGTCGCGCGGCGTGCGCACTGGTCGCCTGACGCCAAATGAATTTGTTGCTGTCACCTCGACAAACATTGCCAAGATCTTGAACATCTATCCGCAGAAAGGCGCAGTGCTGCCGGGTGCTGACGCTGATCTTGTCATCTGGGATCCGGAGGCAACCAAGAAGGTTTCTGCAAAAACACAGCTTTCCTCGATTGATTACAACGTGTTCGAAGGTTTTGAGCTCAAGGGCCTGCCGAGGACGACGCTTTCACGCGGACGTATCGCTTTCGACAAGGGACACGTCAAGGCAGAGCCAGGCGACGGGCGCTTCATCGAGCGCGAACCGAACGGTGCCGTCAATCGGGCGCTGTCACAATGGAAGGAAATCGTTGCGCCGCGCAAGGTGGAACGCAGCGCCGAACATATGCCGATAGGGGTCTGAGACATGGCCATCGTCCAGCTTCGGGAACCGCGCATGAACTTGAATGACAGCATGGCCCCGGAGAGGGGCGAGGCAAATGCGCAGACAGTGATCGACATCAAAGACTTGTCGCTCGTCTTCGAGACGAATGACGGACCTGTCCATGCGCTGTCCAATATTGATCTTGCCGTCAAGCGCGGCGAGTTCGTTTCCTTCATCGGACCTTCGGGATGCGGCAAGACTACGCTGATGCGCGTCGTGGCCGATCTGGAGCAACCGACATCAGGTTCTGTCACGGTCAACGGCAAAACACCGGAGCAAGCCCGCCTCGACCGGTCCTATGGTTACGTATTTCAGGCGGCCGCTCTGTTTCCGTGGCGCACCATCGAAGACAATATCAGCCTGCCGCTGGAGATTATGGGGTTCTCCAAGGCAGAAAGGCGCGAGCGGATCGAAAAGAACCTCGCGCTCGTCAATCTCTCAGGCTTTGACAAAAAATATCCCTGGCAGCTTTCCGGCGGCATGCAACAGCGCGCATCGATAGCCCGCGCATTATCATTCGATCCTGATATGCTGCTGATGGACGAGCCCTTCGGCGCTCTGGACGAAATCGTGCGCGATCATCTCAACGAACAGCTTCTCAAGCTTTGGGCAGCAACCCGCAAAACAGTGATTTTCGTCACACACTCGATCCCGGAAGCGGTGTTTCTCTCAACCAAGATCGTTGTCATGAGCCCGCGCCCAGGCCGCATTCATGAAATCATCGATTGCGATCTTGGCCCGGACAGACCACTTGAAATCAGGGAGTCCGAAGCGTTCCTGAAAATTGCCCACCGCGTCCGTGAGGGTTTGCGTTTGGGACACATCCATGAATAAGGGCACTTTTCAACGGCATCGTGCTGGAGATCGTCCATGAAAGGCTTCCTGCACGACAGATTCATCCCCGTGGCGACTATACTCGCCGTCATTATTGCGCTTTGGTACGGCCTGGCGGCGGTACTCAACGCCCCGTTTGAGCGTGATCAGGCGACACGCGCAGGGACAGAAATCACCTTCTCGACGCTTGTTGCCAATACGATGCATCAGGACCGACCGGTCCTGCCCGCACCGCATCAGGTAGCTGAAGAAATCTGGAAAACCGTCTTCGGTGTCAAACCGAGTTCCAAGCGCAGCCTGATCTATCACGGATGGGTCACACTATCGTCCACCCTGCTCGGTTTTGTGCTTGGGTCGGCGCTGGGCGTTCTTCTCGCTGTGGGAATTGTTCATTCCCGCACACTCGACAAGAGCCTGATGCCATGGATCATCACCTCACAAACGATCCCGATCCTCGCCATCGCGCCGATGATTATCGTGGTCCTGAATGCCATTGGCATATCGGGCTTGCTGCCCAAAGCTATCATCTCCACCTATCTCTCTTTCTTTCCCGTGGCGGTGGGAATGGTGAAGGGGCTGAGATCGCCTGATGTGATGCATCTCGACCTCATGCGCACCTATAATGCATCAAGATCGCAGGTGTTCTGGAAACTGCGCTGGCCTGCGGCCATGCCATTCCTGTTCACATCGATGCAGATCGCCGTCGCGATCAGCCTCGTTGGCGCGATTGTCGGTGAATTGCCAACCGGTGCAGTCGCCGGTCTTGGTGCCCGGCTGCTTGCAGGCTCGTACTATGGCCAGACCGTGCAGATATGGGCAGCACTCGTTGCCGCTGCTCTGATGGCTGCGGTGCTGGTTGCGCTGATTGGCGTCGCGGCACAGCTCGTGAACCGACGCATGGGTGTAAAGCCGGAAAGGGCAGCCACATGATGACAGGCATCCTATCCGTCATAGCGCTAATAGCTGTTTCATGGCTGGTTGTGGGCTGGGTCGCAAGTCTCAAGACCCGTAACCCTTTGGGCCAAAAGCTTCTGGATATCGCAGTGCCAGCGCTCTTTGGCATCGCAATGTTATTGCTCTGGGAAGTAACCGTCCGGCTTTTCGCTATTCCTCAGGTTCTCCTTCCAGCACCATCAGCAATCTGGGCACGCATAACGGCGTCCGTACCAATTCTCTGGGCGGATTTCCGACAGACCTTTCTGAAGGCCGTCATCATCGGCTATGTGGCGGGATGCGGTCTCGGTTTCATAACCGCCATCATCGCCGACCGGATTCCATTCCTGCGTAAAGGGCTGTTACCGCTCGGCAATCTGGCTGCAGCACTTCCAATCGTGGGCGTCGCACCGATCATGGTGATGTGGTTTGGCTTCGACTGGCAATCGAAAGCAGCGGTCGTCATCATCATGACCTTCTTCCCTATGCTGGTGAACACGGTTGCGGGCCTTGCCAGTACCGGGGCAATGGAACGGGACATGATGGAAACCTACGGCTCAAGCTACTGGCAGACATTGTTCAAGCTGCGTCTTCCAGCGGCCATGCCGTTCATATTCAACGCTCTCAAGATCAATTCCACCCTCGCACTTATCGGAGCGATCGTGGCGGAGTTTTTCGGCACGCCGATTGTCGGCATGGGGTTCCGCATCTCTGCGGAAATCGGGCGCATGAATGTGGATATGGTTTGGGCTGAAATCTTTGTAGCTGCTCTTGCGGGATCGCTCTCTTATGGGCTGATCGCGCTGATCGAGCGCAGAATGACATTCTGGCACCCTTCATACAGGAGGGCATAAGCCTGAATAATTGGCATCTGCAAAAATAAGGCAGACCAAAGTGCATTCCGAAAAGTGGGAACCGGTTTTCGGGCAAAATGCGCGGCAATAAAAAGAACCAGAGGAGAACTGAAATGAAAAAGGCAATTTCTTTATGCCTTGGAACAGCCGGACTGGCGCTCGCGCTTATGAGCAGTTCGGCAATGGCAGCCGACAAGCTGACCTTGCAGCTCAAATGGGTGACGCAGGGGCAATTTGCCGGTTACTATGTAGCCAAGGACAAAGGCTTCTATGAGGAAGAAAATCTCGATGTCGATATCAAGCCGGGCGGACCGGACGTCGCTCCGCCGCAGGTGATTGCCGGTGGTGGCGCGGATGTTGTGGTTGACTGGATGCCGTCGGCGCTCGCGACCCGTGAAAAAGGCGTCCCGCTCGTCAACATCGCCCAGCCCTTCAAGAAGTCCGGCATGATGCTGACCTGCCGCAAGGATACTAACATCACCAAGCCGGAAGACTTCAAGGGTCGCACGCTCGGTGTCTGGTTCGGCGGCAATGAATACCCGTTCCTGTCATGGATGAGCCATCTGAAAATTCCGACCGAAGGCGGCAAGGATGGCGTGACCGTGCTCAAGCAGGGCTTCAACGTCGACCCGCTGATCCAGAAGCAGGCCGACTGCATTTCTACAATGACCTATAATGAATATTGGCAGGTGATTGATGCAGGCATTCCAGCCGATCAGCTTGTGGTCTTCCCATATGAAGAGCAAGGCGTCGCCACGCTGGAAGACGGTCTCTATGTGCTGGAAAAGAGCCTAGATGATCCGGCAATGGTCGACAAGCTCGCCCGTTTTGTCCGTGCCTCAATGAAGGGCTGGAAATACGCATCCGAGAACCCTGGAGAAGCAGCTGATATCATACTCGACAACGATGCTTCCGGTGCTCAGACCAAGGAAGTTCAGGAACGTATGGTCAAGGAAATCGGCAAGCTGGTTGACGGCTCCGATGGCACCCTTGATGTGGCGGCTGCCGACCGCACCGTGGAAACGCTTCTGGGCGGTGGCTCCGACCCCGTCATCACCAAGAAACCGGAAGGCGCGTGGACAGCCAAGATAACCGACGCCATGAAGAAGTGATCCCGTTCAAAACAGCAAAAAACCGGCCCCAAAAGGCCGGTTTCTTTTTGTTTATTCCGCCGGTTCAGCGGTGCCACCCTTTTGTGACTTCCCTTTAAGGGCGTAGTTCAGCTCTCTTTCGAGCCGTGCTTCCTCTTCGGCTTTGGGCTGCGTAAAGCGTCCCAGCAGCAGATAGGCGACCGGCGTTACATAAAGCGTAGCAATCGTTGCTAATCCAAGACCACCCACAATGACCCAGCCCAGAGCCACACGGGCTTCTGCGCCAGCGCCACTTGCCAAAACCAGCGGCACACCGCCAAGCACGGCGCAGATCATCGTCATGCAGACCGGGCGAAGACGAATGTTGGATGCTTCCTCGATTGCTTCTCGAACGCTCAAGCCCTTGTCACGCAATTGATCTGCGAATTCGACAATCAGGATACCATTCTTGGCCATGATGCCGACCAGAAGCACGAGACCGATCTGGCTGTAGACGTTTAAGCTCGTACCTGTGAGCAGCATCGCAAAAACCGCACAACCAAGCCCGAGAGGAACCGTCGCCATCACGATCAGCGCACTGACAAAGCTTTCAAACTGCGCTGCCAGCACCAGAAGAATGATGATGATGGCAAAACCGAACACCATTGCCAGGCCGCTTGATGTTTCGCTGAGCGTCGAAGCTTCCGCCAGCGGAATGATATGGCTTCCCGGAGGCAGCAAAGGTGCCGCGATTTCCTGTGCGACCTTATAGGCATCGCCCAACGCGAAATCGTCGCGCAGATTTGTCGTTATGGACACCGAGCGCTGGCGCGTCTCGCGATCAAGCTGCGGCGGAACCGCTTTCTCAACGACCGTAGCAATAGACGACATCGGCACATAACGACCGTCCGTCGTCTTCATGAATATGTTTTCAAGATCGGTCGGATCGTTGATCGGGTTGGTGGTGGCAACGAGTTTCACATCGAAACTGCGATCTCCGACATAAACCGATCCGATCTTGCGACCGTCGAGTACCGACTGCACAGCATTCGCAAGCCCTGTGATGTCGATACCAAGATCGGATGCTCGTTCGCGATTGATCTCGACGGAAAGCTGCGGCTGGGTCGGCTCGACGGACAGTCGCGGCTGCACGAACCGTGGATCCTTTTCCAGCGCGGCAACGACCGCCTGCGCGGCAGGCTGTAGCTTGGCATAATCGCTACCGACTATGGCAAACTGCAAACCGTTGCCCGCACCACGAATACCAAGGCTGTTCGGCTGGGTGGTAAAAATACGCACCGCCGTTATGCCTTTGATGCGCTGGGTAATGTCAGCCATGATTTCCTGCTGGCTGCGCGCGCGTTCCTTCCACGGTGCCAGCGTCAGGACAACAAAGCCGTTATTGGACGACCCGCCGGAACCTGCGATGGCATAAGTAGTAATGATTTCACCGCTATCGCGCAGAGGCTGGACGGCCTCCTCAATCTTGTCGAGCTGAGACTGGAGGAACTCCACACTGATGCCCTGCGGCCCATTGATACGCAGCAGTGCAACGGCACGATCTTCCGAGGGCGTCAGTTCCTGACGGATCAGACCGTAGCCGACAAAGGATGCGCCTGCGAAAAGCATTGCCACCAGCACAACAACGAATGGCGCCGACAGACAGATGTGCAGCGTCTTTTTATAGAAGGTCGCAAGCCCGCCGCCAATACGACGCAGGAAAAGCGGACCGTGGCCGCCGTCTTCGCCATTCCCTTCCTTGAGGAAGCGAGAGGCAAGCATGGGGCAAAGCGTCAACGCAACAACAGATGACAGAAGAACAGCAATTGCCAGCACGAAGCCGAATTCACGGAACAGACCACCCGCCTGCCCCGGCAGAAACGAAATTGGAACGAAGACTGCCGCCAAAGTCAGCGTCGTGGCAATAACGGCGAAGAAGACTTCCTGCGTGCCGAGGACTGCCGCAGCACGCGGCCCCATGCCCTGATTGCGTCGTCGGACAACGTTTTCCAACACAACAATGGCGTCATCGACCACGAGACCTGTGGCGAGCACCAAAGCCAGAAGGGTAAGAATATTGACCGAGAATCCTGCCAGATAGATGGCCGCAATCGTGCCGATCAAAGCGACAGGCATGGACAAGGCCGGGATGAGCGTTGCGCGTATATCCCAGAGGAACACGAAGATAATCGCCACAACGATGATCACTGACGCGATCAGTGCGATTTCCACCTCGTGGATAGCGCCATTGATGAAATTCGCATCGTCACTGGTAACGGCGATATTCACGCCCGCGGGCAAGGTTTTCTGCAAATTGGCGACCGCTGCCCGAATGCCCTCCGAGATATCGAGCGTATTCGACTGTGCCTGACGGACGATGCCGAGACCAATTGCCGTCTTGCCGTTGGACCGGACCGCCGAGCTTTCGATATCCGGCCCAAGCGTGACGGTAGCAACATCGCGGATCTGCGTGCGTCCGTTGATGTAGACGTTCTCGAAATCCTCAGGCTTTTCCAGATTGGCCGTGGCACGGACAACGATGGACTGATCGGCGCTACGCAAAGAACCGGCAGGGGCGTCCAGCCCCATGGAAGAAAGCGCCGTAGAAATATCCGCAATGGTCAGACCATAGCTCGCAAGGCGCGCCTGATTGATATCGATGCGGAATATCTTGTCGCGGTCACCGTTGATCTGGACGTCAGCCACGCCCGGAACCGCGGAGAGGATATCCTGTATCTGGTCTTCGACCAGCACCGTCATGTCATCGACAGACATGGTGTCGGACGTAACCGCCAGACGCATCACGGGATCAGCGTTGGAATCGGCCTTGATGATGCGCGACGGGTCCGCTTCTTCCGGCACGTCATTGGCGACACGGGAAATCGCATCGCGCATGTCGGCGGCGGCAACGTTGAGGTCTACACCATCGTTGAACTCCACCGTGACGCGGCTGCGTTCAAACGACGATGTTGAAGAAATAGATTTTACGCCCGAAACGCGCGCGACAGCGTTTTCGAGAACCTGTGTCAACTGACGGTCAATAGTTTCAGCGGATGCACCACTGAAATCCGTGCTGATTGTCACCACAGGCCGGTCAACGTCCGGCAGTTCGCGAATATCGACGCCTGTGAAAGCAGCAAGACCCGCGACGACAATCAGAACGTTGATAACGAAAGCAAAAACTGGACGACGGATGAAAAGCGCCGTCGATCCGCCGCTACTGGATGAGGAATTGTGACCGGTCACGCGTTTACCCTCATCCTGCAGTACGTGTTATCGAAACAGGATCAGCCAGTGCCGTACCCTGCTCGTCCTTTACACGTACAGGCGCATCATCGCGCACGGTTTGAACACCTTGCGTAACGATCATGTCGCCCTGCTTCACCGGACCATCGATGAGAATGTTGGTTGAATTGCGCTGAACGATACGCGCGACAATTCTCTTGGCGACACCGTCCTCAACACGCCACACATAGGAACCGTCAGCCCCCCATTGAATGGCCAGCGGGTCGACCGAGGGATAGCGATCACCCGGAAAGAGAACCGTGACGGAGAACGACATGCCCGCGCGCAGACGATCCTGCGTGTTCGGCACTTCTGCGCGAACATGCAGCGTACGGCTGGCTTCATCCAGCATATTGTCAACCGCGTTGATCTCGCCGCTATAGGTCTCACCCGGGAAAGCGGTCGATTCCGCTGTCAACGGCTGGCCAACCTTGATTTGCGGTGCGAAGCGTTCTGGCACCCATATATCGATCAGCACTTTCGACCGGTCATCGATACGACCGATGGAAGTCTGTGCGGTAATGTAGTTACCCACATTGACAGGAAGAATACCAACAATACCGGAGATTGGCGCACGAACCGTGCGACGGCTCAAGGCGAGCTGCGCGTCCTGCAAAGCAAGCTGCGCATTGGCGACCGCCAGCTCAGTCTCAACCACCTGAACTTCAGTTGCGGTGTTCGTCGCTCGCAATTTTGCAATGCGCTGGCGTGTCGTCTGCGCATCCTTCAACGCCGTCTCGGCCTTAGCGACAGCGATCTTTTCCGTCTCGGCGTCAAGTTCGGCAATCGAGTCGCCTTCCTTCACGCTATCGCCCGCCTTGACGTAAAGCTTCGTCATGTAACCGCTGGAGTACGGGGTTATCGACACGGTGCTGAGAGCCCGTGCCGAACCGATAGCCGTCAAACGGTTGTTGATGGTCTCTTCGCCGGCGGCCTCGACAACAACGAGTGGTGCGGATCGCCCGCCTTCGCCTTTCGGCGCTTCCTCGCCCGTTGCTGCGGTCTTCACCACATCATTCTTGTTCTTATAGGCATACCAGCCGCCAACGGCAGCCGCAGCTATGAGCAGGCACAAGGCAATCTGCTTCCAGGATTTCATTCAGCTCTCCGGCAAGGCCTACCGTCACCTGACGGCCCTCGTTTTCGAAACCAATTTGTCGGGCGCGGAAAATGCCAGCAAATAGTATCAGAATGATGATTGCCTTCACATTGCGCAAATCATGCAACCCATCAGGATGCATGGATTTTTCCAACCAAGACTTTGCACGCACGATCTCAAGGCGTCGAGTTAAATTTCGGTAATACTGCTCGCAGAGATCCCGGGAGCGGGTGCGTTCTTAACCGATTGAACAAAGGCTGTTGGATTTATCGATCGGCTCCATATATAGGAGGCTACCTTTATGTATTGCGTTTCGATGGCACACAGGTTGAGGCACTGCGGCGATTAGGCCGGTTCACCTCGCGTTGGAAGCACAGGCTATGGCGGTTGTTGAAAAGACCACAGATACGGGCACGCCTTCCCCTGAAGCGGCCTCCCAAACTGCGACCACGGAACGGCTCTCGTCAACCCAGTTCACACGTTTACCCTGGCGAAACCGGCTTTCGAGCAAGCTATTGCTCTTGACCGCACTTGCCGTGCTGATCACCGAAGTTCTGATCTTCGTCCCGTCTGTTGCCAATATGCGCGTGCGCTGGATGAGTTCGAGACTTGATACGGTGGGCGCGGTCAGCGAGGTTCTCGCCGCAGGCGGCGATATGGATGTGCCGCGTGACATTCAGGACAAGGTACTTCTGGCAACCGGTACGAAAGCCATAGCCATGCGTGAAGCCGGTGCTTCGCGTCTGCTCGCCATGTCGGAAGTACCCGGCAAGATTGACCAGGTCATTGATCTCAACAATATCAGCGAAGCAGCTGCCATATGGGACGCATTCGGAACCTTGTTCAACGGCGGAGACAGAACGCTACGAATCTATGGTTCGGTTTCGCCATCCAGTTCTCCGGGACGTATTATTGAAATCGTGACCTCGGATGCACCCCTCCGACACGCTATGCTCGTCTATGCGCGCAACGTGACTTTTATCTCGCTCATCATTTCAGTCATAGCGGCGAGCCTGATTTACCTGATCATTCACGAAATGCTGTTGCGGCCGGTGCGTATCATGCATCGCAACATGATCGATTTCGCCTCATCCCCTGACAATCCCGCGCTGATCCTTGTGCCAGAAAACCGCAAGGACGAATTCGGCGTGGCCCAGCGTCAGATATCGCATATTCAGAGCGACCTTCAGAGAACGCTCAAAGAACAGAAACATCTCGCCGATCTTGGCCTCGCCGTCTCCAAAATCAACCACGACATGCGCAATATTCTGGCCTCAGCGCAGTTGATGTCTGACCGGCTTGCCGATACCGAAGACCCAATGGTGCAGCGGTTTGCACCCAAACTTATCCGCACTCTCAGCCGCGCGATCAGCTATTCCGAAAGCGTCATGGCCTATGGTCGCTCGCAAGAAGCACCACCGCGCCCGCGTCGCGTTCTGCTGCACACAATTATCGCTGACGTTCAGGAAACCCTGAGCCCCAGGTCAGAAAGCAGCGTTGAGTTCGAGAATCTTGTCCCGGAGGATTTCGAACTCAATGTCGATTCAGAGCAGTTGTTCCGCGTGCTGAGCAATCTTTGCCGGAATTCTGTGCAAGCCATGGAGCGTGATCAGAGCATTGATGACGCGACCGTCAAGCGACTCACGATTTCTGCCGGAAGAATCGGGACGATGGCAATCATCGGTGTCGAGGACACCGGCCCCGGTTTGCCACAAAAAGCACGCGACAATCTTTTCACGGCTTTCAAGGGATCGACACGCAGTGACGGCACTGGTCTTGGGCTTGCCATCGCGCAAGAACTGATCCGCGCGCATGGTGGGACAATCGAGCTTCGAGAAGACCGCCCAGTTGGGGCACATTTCGAGATTCGCATCCCCGAATTGCCGATGCAACGCGGAGACCGGAGCCCCCAACGGGCAGAGGAAAGTGTTTAGGCAATCTACCGTTGTGCCAACTTTGAACGAAAAGCCCGGAAATGTGGGACCTGACAAGAAATCTTCACAGAACCACATTTTTTTCTAAGAAGACGCTTGCATTTAGCGATCCGTCCGATTATCAACCGCCCATCGCCGCAGCGAGCGGCACACAGGCAAGCACCCGTAGCTCAGCTGGATAGAGCACCAGACTACGAATCTGGGGGTCAGAGGTTCGAATCCTTTCGGGTGCGCCATTTTTCTCAAAACAATCAGTGATTTTTTTCGGCGCGTGACGAACCGGTTTATGCATTGCTTTGCATATTTCCCAAAATGACTGCCCCCGACCTCGTGACGTTTTTGCTCGCCCCGCTATATGTGGCTCGACATATCGGCATCACATTTCTGCAGTGGAATTTTTCTCATGAAGCATCACGCGCTCGTCTGGCTGCGTAACGATCTTCGAATCAACGACAATCCCGCACTGGATGCAGCCGCCGAAACAGGCGGCCATATAACAGCAGTTTACGTTCATGAGACCGTTGCCGAGATTCGGGCGCCCGGCGGCGCGGCGCGGTGGTGGCTCGATCAGAGCCTTGAAGCGATAAGAAAACAGCTGGCTGATCGTGGTATCGAACTTCTCATCGAGACCGGTGATCCGAGGGATATCCTCCCTCAGTTGATCGCGAAACTGGCCGTCACCGAACTGTTCTGGAACCGTCGCTACGCACCGGCGGAACGTGAATTCGATGCAAAACTGAAGTCACAACTCAAGGAGAGTGGAACCGGTGTAACCTCATTTCCTGGCAATCTTCTTCTTGAGCCCTGGGAGCTCAAGACGGCCAGCGATACGCCGTATCAGGTCTTCACCCCTTTCGCCAAAGCGTTGCGCCTCCACAACGTTCCCCGCCCGCTTTCGCGCAGGCAATGGAACGTTAAACCAACACAGGAAGCCCACTACGCGCCCAACGTTCCTGCCTGGGCGGAAAAGTTCGATGGGCTTTGGAATATTGGAGAAGACGCAGCGCGCGACTGCCTGCCACGTTTTCTGGAGAGCACGCTTTCGACCTATACCGAGGATCGCGACGTTCCCGGCATCGACGGAACTTCAAGACTTTCACCTCATTTGCGGTTCGGTGAAATCAGCGCGCGTCAGGCGTGGTATGCCACGCTGGCGTTTATGGACGAGCATCACTCTGCACGCGCTGGCGGTGAAAAGTTTCTGTCAGAGCTGATCTGGCGCGATTTTAATTATCACCAGCTCTATCACCGCCGCGACATCAGTCGACACGATATGCGTGACACACTGTCCGGCATCGCATGGCGCGATGATCGAGCTGCATTCGAAGCATGGCGTCGCGGACAGACGGGCTTTCCCATCATCGATGCCGGTATGCGTCAGCTTTGGGCCACCGGATGGATGCACAATCGCGTGCGAATGCTTGTGGCATCTTTTCTCACCAAGAATCTGCTCATCGACTGGCGAAAGGGTGAAGAATGGTTCTGGGATACGCTCGTGGACGGCGATATCGCCAGCAATCCGGGAAGCTGGCAGTGGGTGGCAGGCTGCGGCATGGACGCTGCGCCCTATTTCCGGGTGTTCAATCCGATCTTGCAGGGTGAAAAATTCGATGCCGAAGGACAATATGTCCGGCATTGGGTGCCAGAACTATCAGGCCTGTCCAACAAATGGCTGCACAAGCCGTTTGAGGCCCCCAAGGATGTGCTGACCAGCGCTGGAATTGCGTTGGGCAGTACCTATCCCAAACCAATCATTGATTTGCAGGCCTCACAACGGGAGGCCCGCAAACGGCTCAACAGCCAGCCGTAATCAACGCGCTTCCAGTCCGCCATTCTCAACGATAAAGTCGATGATTTCCGGCACGCCCTTGCCGCGATGGAGGTCGGTGAAACCGAATGGACGCTTGCCGCGCATGCGAGCCGCATCGCCTTGCATAATATCGAGATCGACGTGCACATGAGGAGCAAGATCACTCTTGTTGATCACAAGAAAATCTGACCGTGTGATACCCGGACCGCCTTTGCGCGGAATTTCCTCACCCTGACAAACAGAGATGACATAAAGCGTCAGGTCCGCCAGATCCGGCGAGAAGGTAGCAGCGAGATTGTCACCACCGGATTCGATGAAGACGATCTCCAGATCGGGAAATCGCCGGTTCATTTCGGCAATTGCCTGCAGATTGATGGAGGCATCCTCGCGGATTGCCGTATGCGGGCATCCGCCCGTTTCGACGCCCATGATCCGATCTTCGGACAAAGCCTGAGAACGCGCCAGAATGAGGGCGTCTTCCTGCGTGTAGATATCGTTGGTAATCACGGCGACCGAGTATTTATCACGCAGCGCTTTGCAAAGCTTTTCGGTCAGCGTCGTCTTTCCCGATCCCACCGGTCCGCCGATGCCGATACGCAAGGGTCCGTTTTTCTGTGTCATGTGCGAAAAAGCCTCGAATGTTGGGTTTCGTGTTTCATGGCCATGATGTCGCTAATGTAAGTCGCGGAACCAAGGTCACTCAATGAAGTTTTTTCTATTCGCGCCGCTGTTTCGGCGAGAACCGGCTCCAAATCCGACATTGTCGCAGTCACGCCGTTCTGCCCCATGACCGAAAGACGGATCGATGCCTGCAAAAGATTGATACAGAAGGCTTGCAGAAAGGCGGCGAGTGTCAATCCAAGCGATACTTTGTTAGCGCCCGCCACAGCACCGACTGCCACCGGATAGGGACAATCGGCTGGCAGGCGGTCGAATACAGAACTGGACCAGCTTTGGGCTGCAGCCAGAAACGCCTCGCCCTGCAGCATCGTCTCCATATGACGTTCGCGCGAACCGGCCAGTGCTTCGGCCAATTCTGCAACTTCAACAAGATCGCCTTTGGCAACCGCACGCCGCCAGCTTTCCGCGCAAAGCACGGCATCATTCCAGCCGGAGCCACGTGTTACAAGCCAGCGCAGCCAATCGCTCATTGTGGCGGTGTCTGCGACATAGCCATCATGGACGGCCCGCTCCAGCCCATGACTATAGCTGAACGACCCGACCGGAAAGACGGGCGACAGCCAGGCCATCAGCCGCAGCAAAGCGGTGGTGGTATCAGTCGTGGTGGTGGTGATGATGTTCATGATCGTGTTCGTGATGACCATGATGATGATCGTGGTCATGCCCATGGTCATGATGCGAATGGCCGCCGGAATAAGCACCGCGTAGGGGACTGAATATAGCCGTTACATCCGTAACTGTCGCACCAAGCCCCTCAAGCATCGCCTTTATGACATGGTCGCGAAGAATGAAGATGCGATCACTCTCGATCTGAGCCGCGAGGTGACGGTTGCCGATATGCCAAGTGAGTTCGGCAATATGCAGCGGATCACGCCCGCGGATTTCGTAAAGTTCCTCGCTTGCGGCGCGGATTTCAATCTCGCGTCCGTCATCGAGGACGAGCCGGTCGCCGTGCTCGAGCACAATTGGCTCTGCGAAATCGACGAGCACCTTCTCGCCGCCTTCCAGAACAATGGCCTTGCGCCGCAAATGACGTTCATCACGTTCGAGAACGGCATGGCCCGCAGGCACGGCATCGATCACCTTATCCGCACGAATAATGGCAGTGGCACGAAACATTTGTTTGCCTTTCAAGATCAGAACATGAAGTAGCGTTGCGCCATTGGCACGACGTCGACGGGCTCGCAGGTCAGAAGTTCGCCATCTGCGCGCACCTCATAGGTTTCCGGGTCAACTTCCATTTGCGGCATCGCATTGTTGAGGATCATGGAATGTTTGCCGATACCGTCTCTGGTATTGGCCACGGCAATCATCTGCTTGTCCACCCCAATCTTCTCTCGAAGCCCTTCATCCATTGCGGCCTGCGAAACGAAGGTAATGGACGTATTGGTGCGGGCTTTCCCGAATGAGCCGAACATCGGACGATAATGCATCGGTTGCGGCGTTGGAATTGAGCCATTCGGGTCCCCCATCGGCGCGGTTGCGATCCAGCCACCAAGCAGAACCATCTCCGGCTTGATTCCGAAGAAAGCAGGATTCCACAAAACGAGATCGGCCCGTTTGCCCACTTCCACCGAACCGATTTCATGCGCCATGCCATGGGCGATAGCAGGGTTGATGGTGTATTTCGCGATGTAGCGACGCGCCCGATAATTGTCATTTCCGGGCTTGTCGTCGGGAAGACTGCCACGCTGCTTCTTCATCTTGTCCGCAGTCTGCCAGCAGCGAATGATCATTTCGCCGACACGGCCCATCGCCTGACTGTCGGAGGAAATGATGGAGAACGCTCCCATATCGTGGAGGATGTCTTCTGCAGCGATGGTTTCCTTGCGGATACGGCTTTCTGCAAAGGCAATATCTTCAGGAATTGCCGGGGACAGATGATGGCACACCATCAGCATGTCGAGATGCTCTGCAATCGTATTGACCGTGTAGGGCCGGGTCGGATTTGTCGAAGCCGGCAACACGTTCGGATACTGACACACGCGAATAATATCCGGAGCGTGTCCGCCACCAGCGCCCTCCGTATGGAAGGAATGGATCGTGCGCCCCTTGAAGGCGTTGAGCGTGTCTTCGACGAAGCCGCCTTCGTTCAGCGTATCGGTGTGGATCGCAACCTGAACATCGAACCGGTCTGCAACCGACAGGCAATTATCGATCGCGGCTGGTGTCGAACCCCAGTCCTCATGCAACTTCAAACCACAGGCACCGGCGCGGATCATTTCTTCCAATGCACCGGGCAGTGAAGCGTTTCCTTTGCCGAACACGCCGATATTCATCGGCAGGCCGTCGAATGACTGGATCAGCCGGGCTATATGCCACGGCCCCGGCGTGCATGTGGTTGCAAGCGTGCCATGGGCAGGTCCGGTGCCGCCACCCACCATGCAGGTGATGCCTGCATTAAGTGCTTCATCCACCTGTTGCGGTGAGATGAAATGGATATGCGTGTCGATACCGCCCGCCGTGAGGATCTTGCCTTCACCCGCGATAATCTCCGTACCGGGTCCGATGATGATCGAAACGCCGGGCTGCGTATCCGGATTTCCGGCCTTTCCGATCACCGCGATACGCCCGTCGCGAAGCCCCACATCGGCTTTATAAATACCGGTATGATCGAGGATCAGAGCATTGGTAATGACTGTATCCATCGCACCGTCGGCGCGCGACATCTGGCTTTGTCCCATACCGTCGCGGATAACCTTCCCTCCGCCAAACTTCACCTCTTCGCCATAGGTGGTGAGGTCCCGTTCGACTTCGATAAACAGTTCCGTATCGGCGAGACGCACCTTATCGCCAACAGTAGGGCCGAACATTTGCGCATAGGTGGCGCGACTAATTCTGGCTGGCATGAAATGTCTCCGTCACCTGTTCTAAAGCTTTCCCATGACCATCTGGCGAAATCCGTAGATCTCGCGCTTGCCGCTCACGGGAACCAATGTCACGTCGCGTTCCTGACCGGGCTCGAACCGCACGGCAGTTCCGGCTGCAATATCCAGCCGCTGTCCGAGCGCCTTGTCGCGTTCGAAAGAAAGGGCCGCATTCACTTCGTAAAAATGAAAATGGCTGCCGACCTGGATGGGGCGGTCGCCGGTATTGGCGACCTTGATCGTGATGGTGGGTTGCCCCTGATTGAGTTCTATATCGCCGTCCTGCGTAATAATTTCGCCGGGGATCATGTCACACCTCACCCAGCCATCAGCATCAGGCCGCCAAGTGCGGTAGCGCCACCGGCCAGACGCAAAGCAATTTTGCCATTCCTGCCCGCCATAAGCCGTCCTGCGGCAAGGCCGACACCCATGCCAGCGGCGTGTAGCAGTGCGGTCGCAAGCGCAAATCCAGCCGCATAGGAGAGGAATGTCGCGCCTCCGATTTCCCCGCCGTGTGCATGACCGTGAAAGAAGGCGAAGAAGCCGGCAATAAGTGCGCCAACAACCGGAGTGACAGGGAAGGCAAGCGCCACCATAAGACCAAGCACGACCACCGAAGCCAGAATGACCGGCTCAACGAAGGGCAGCGGCATGCCCAGAAGTGCCGCCACAAAACCAAGCAGCATCACGCCGACAAATGCCGCTGGCACGACGAAGAGTGCCCGTCCACCGAGCATGGCGGCCCAAAGTCCTACCGCAACCATCGCCAGGATATGGTCCGCGCCGGAGAGCGGATGCGTGAAGCCCGCCGCAAACGAGCCATGTTCGGCCGGATTGAGATGGGCAAAGGCAGGGCTTGCGGTGAGTGCCATTGCCACCGCGGCAAGGACCGTAGTCTTCTTCATTATCGTACCTTTCAAAAAACAGGTTCGCCTCGGCGAAACCTGAAAATCAGCGGATCGGCTCGTGAACGGTGACGAGCTTTGTGCCATCGGGAAATGTGGCTTCGACCTGAATGTCGTGGATCATTTCGGGCACACCATCCATCACCTGTTCACGGGTGATGACGTGCGCGCCTGCTTCCATAAGATCGGCAACCGTGCGCCCATCGCGGGCACCTTCAACGACAAAATCGCTTATCAGTGCGATCGTTTCTGGATGATTGAGTTTTACCCCGCGCTCCAGACGGCGGCGGGCAACCATGGCGGCCATGGCGATCAAAAGCTTGTCTTTTTCCCTGGGCGTCAAATTCATGACTTCATTCCAACTTCATACTTTCAAAGCGGTATGCATTCCGCTGGCGTTAAAAGCGGCGGGATTGCCGCGAACTCAAAATGTCCAAACTTTGGGCAGTCCTGCCTTACCGTTAAGCAGGGCGAGCAATGGCCCCAGACGTTTGCGCAAGGTGTAACTATCCGGCGCGTGAAGCCGCATCATCAGTTTGGTTGCAGGGCCAACCTGCCAGAGGCTGGCACCGCCCTCCTCTCCAATGATCTGCCGGGCTGCTTCCAGATGTTTCCCGGCCTCCCCTGAAATCAAGAGCACGGTGGCGACTGCACAGGCCGCATCTGCCACCGGACGGGCTTGCAATTCGGCCCCAATATCCGGTCCCAGCCGAAACTCTTCTGCATGCACAAGCCTCCCATCGGGCCGCCCACCCAATCGCACACGCCAACGATCACTGAACATCGCTTCATCAACCCGCTCACCCATGGCAAGGCGCCCGAATATAGTCGCCTCCACCACCAGGATTTCCGCCCCCTCCTCCAGCTCGACATCCAGCGTTCGTGACAACACGGATTGATTGAACAGAATGGTTTCCTGCGGAAGCCAAGCAAGACGCGTGCCTTTTGCCGCCTTCAAACGCGTGGCAATGCGTGCCTCGCCGCCCCCTGAGCGATAGATACGCTCACAGGCCTGCGTGGTAATGACAGCCGAAGCGTTTTCGCCAAGCTCCACATCCCATTGCAGTCGGTCACCGCCCGTCAGCCCTCCTGATGTGTTGATCAGGATTGCTTCCAGCGGATCGCCTCCGACTTGCGGCATGCGGATCTTGGCTGCGCCTTCCTGGTAAAGCCTGGAAATGCGCGAACGCCCGTCCTTGAAATGTATCGAAAGCCCACCCAGCCCGTTGACGCGCTGCGAGGAGAGCTCCGCTAACTTATTGTTATTTATTATCATCTGCGCGAATCTCGTCTTGCTCTTCTAAAGCAGAACTGACCGCATAATAAAGGGGGGTGGGGGTGCGGCAGGACGCCGCCACATATTGGAAAGCTTGAAAATGTTTCATCAAAAGCCACGGCAATCCCACCCGAAGCAATGTTTCGGATGGGATTTATCGATCAGTTCCTCGGTCAAATACGCATTGCCGCCGGGTGCGTGACCGTCTTTCGATAGAGATGCCAGGTCGCATGCCCAAGGATGGGTATTACTACCGCCAGCCCGGCAAACATCGTGGCAAAACCGACGACCAGCATCGCAGTTACGATTGCAGCCCAGAGCAGCGATTCCATGGGGTTGCGCATGACAACACGCAACGATGTCGCAACCGCTGCCGCAGCGCCGCAATCCTGATCAAGCAGCATCGGGAAAGTCACAATCGTCGAGCACAGGACAACGATTGCAAAAAGCAAACCAATGCCACAACCGGCAAAAATCAGACTGCGTCCCTCTTCCGTTGACGACACCTGATTCATCAACATGGAGAAGCTCTCGGGCGGCATCGGCCCGAAATAGTGAACATAGAGATTTTGCGCCACCAGCAGCCAGACAATAAAGATTGCGAACAGAAAAGCACCGACAGCCACGATGGACGGCAATGCCGGGGAATGGCTCACATCGAGCGCACGTTTCCAGGATGTATCCAACCCTTCTTCACGGCGGCGGCTCATCTCATAAAGCGGCAGCGCAGCAATTGGCCCGATCAGGGCAAAGCCGGACATCAGGGGAAACAAGAGCGGTAACGCGTTTGCGTTCGTGCTCCAGTAAGTGATGAACAACCCCGCCAGCGGGTATATGAGGCAAAGGAAAACGTAATGCGATGGCTTTGCCCAGAAGTCGTTGAAGCCCAGACGCAGGGCATCAAATACATCTGCCATGCGAATGCGCTTAACTTCAGGATAAAAGGCTGATTGGTCTCGACCTGCAACAACATGAAACTGTGCCATGACGCTCCTCCTGCGGATTAAGCAGTCCTGACGGCAAGGAAACAGTCAGGACATGGCCTGCACGCAATTTCTGGCTTTCAACCGGTCACCGGACAAATCCGATTTCGTGACGCCAATTCGTCAGACCAGAGCCTGACGGTCTGGCGAATAGTATACATCGAAAAGACTGGTGGCGAAAGAAAAGCGGCTCAATGAGATTGAACCCCTGCGTGAACTGATCTCAAATCAGCAACCACACGCACTTTCCATTAGAGCGCATCCCGAAAAGTGTGAAACGGTTTTCGGAAAAGATGCGCGTAACAACAAATGATTAGAGCGCCGATTTGATCCAATCAGATCGAAACGCGCTTTAATGAAAGCACGGCAAAGCCAGTTTCTGGATTTTATTGGAAAATAATGGTGCTGCGAGAGAGGATTGAACTCTCGACCTCTCCCTTACCAAGGGAGTGCTCTACCACTGAGCTACCGCAGCAATCTCTTGAGTGCGGCGGACTTCTGCCACATCATTACGCAAATCGCAAGCAAGCAATTGCATTTCTTTTCACATAATGTGGAAATCTGCCGGACACGCATTTGAAAGCAGCTTTTCCGGCCCTTTTTCCCGTAGTAGAAGACCGCCATGAGCGAAAATACGACCAACAAAGAGAAACAAACCCAATCGGACCAGCGCAAAAAACGCCGGGCCGAGGAGTTGCGCGCGAATCTGATGCGCCGCAAAGCACAATCCAGATCACGTCGCGCAGGCGAAGCGGATGAACGAAACGACGGCATCACCGCCGCCAGCGACGATACCGACTGAGAATCGCAACAACAAAGCCTTCCTTGAAGATAGGGGGGCTCTGCGGTAAAAGCTCATTTCTGTTCTTCGCAGCGATGTCGTCCTATTGTGATTCGTATTTGACGTAATTTGGCCGCAAGACTCGTAATTTCATGACGCAACGCCACCGCGCCTTAAGGGCTGCCGGATTTGGTGAAAATTTATCGGGCAAGGTATCGGCCCAGAAGGTGACACAGCATGGATCGCATCAAAATCGTTGGTGGCAACAAGCTCAACGGCATCATTCCAATCTCCGGCGCAAAAAATGCCGCTCTGCCGTTGATGATCGCCTCGCTTCTGACCGACGATACGCTGACGCTCGAAAATGTGCCGCATCTGGCTGACGTCGAACAGTTGATCCGCATCCTCAGCAATCACGGCGTGGATTATTCGGTTAACGGACGCCGCGAACATCAGGATGGGGCCTATTCGCGTACGATCCATTTTACTGCCCGTAATATCGTCACCACCACTGCACCCTATGAACTCGTATCCAAGATGCGTGCGAGTTTCTGGGTTATTGCGCCGCTTCTCGCCCGCATGGGCGAAGCAAATGTTTCCCTGCCGGGCGGCTGCGCTATCGGGACACGCCCGGTCGACCTTCTCCTCGAAGCCTTATTAGCTCTTGGAGCCGACATCGAAATCGAAAACGGCTACGCCAAGGCGAAAGCCAGGAACGGTCTCGTCGGCGCACGCTATAAGTTTCCGAAGGTCTCCGTCGGCGCGACCCATGTCATGCTGATGGCAGCAGCCCTCGCCAAGGGCGAAACCGTCATCGAAAATGCCGCCCGCGAGCCGGAAGTCGTCAATCTCGCCGACTGCCTTAATGCAATGGGCGCCAAGATCACCGGCGCCGGAACCAGCACTATCCATATCGATGGGGTCACCAACCTGTCGGGTGCGCGCGTTCGTGTTATTCCAGACCGTATCGAAGCCGGCACCTATGCCATGGCCGTCGCCATGACCGGCGGCGATGTGCTTCTGGAAGGTGCTCAGGAAAGCCAGCTTTCCGCCGCTCTCGAAACGCTGCGACAGGCCGGAGCTGAAATCACCGAGACCAACAGCGGCCTCCGCGTTGTCCGTAACGGTCATGGTATCCATCCCGTTGACGTTACTACCGACCCTTTCCCCGGTTTCCCGACCGACTTGCAGGCGCAGTTCATGGGCCTGATGACCAAGGCCAAGGGAACGTCGCGCATCACGGAAACCATTTTTGAAAATCGCTTCATGCACGTGCAGGAGCTGGCACGTCTTGGCGCAAAGATTTCTCTGTCCGGCCAGACTGCAACCGTCGAAGGCGTGGAACGCCTCAAAGGCGCGCAGGTAATGGCAACGGATCTTCGGGCTTCGGTTTCGCTTGTGATCGCTGGCCTTGCTGCTGAGGGCGAAACCATGGTCAACCGCGTGTATCATCTGGATCGCGGCTTTGAGCGTCTGGAAGAAAAACTGTCACGCTGCGGCGCGACAGTAGAACGTATCAGTGGCTGATCTGACCAAGCCGGAGTGACATTCATCGCTCCGGCTTTTTCTTGCGCTAGGCTAAAGATTCCAATCGAAGGGCGACAGGCTTGAAAAGCCTGTCGATTTTTTTGTTTTGACATGCCAAGCTGATAATTGGCCGAGCGGGTGATTGATTTTCTGCCTGTTGGGAGCAGTTATTAACCGACAACGGAAAGTGGTGCTGGAGTATGGAGATGTTGAAGCTTGTGGCGCTGGATGAGGAGGATTTGCAGGTCCTGTCCGCTCATCTTCAGGACGCAGTTTTGAAAGTATCCGACCTTCAGTATCTCGGGAACGAGAAGCGCTTCGTTCTCACGGCAAACCGCTTTGTCTGGGAAGAAAGCAAGCCGAAGTTCCTGCGCAAGCCGCAATATCAACGCAGGCGTACCGCTCTGCACTTCAACCGTGTGATCGCAGCCAAGGCAGTCGGCATTGACCGCCAGAAACCGGATGAAGTGCTTTCCCTGATGGCCATTCAGTTCACGGCCGGTGAAACACCTGCCGGAACAATAGAACTGACTTTCTCGGCAAATGCGGCTATCCGTCTTGAAGTGGAATGTATCGAAGCGCAAATGACGGACCTTGGCGCGGCATGGGAAACAGAATCACTTCCTCGCCATAACGTCTAATACCCAACCTTGATGAGTTGAATCATCGAGATTTGGAAAGCCCGTGTGGCGATTGAGCATTTTCAGGGCTTGGATAGCGTCAGCATCTTAGCGCCCTGGCATAAGAGAGGGTTATACAAAACCGTCTTTCGTCAGCCAGACGCCAGTCTGGCAAAGCATATTTGAAGGAACAGAAGCGTGGTCAAGACGCTCAGACAAACCGATCCCGATTTCGAGAATAATTTCGCGACATTTCTGGCCAGCAAACGCGAGGCGTCCGAGGATGTCGATCGTGCGGCCCGTGAGATCGTTGAACGGGTGCGTCGTGAAGGTGACAGTGCGCTCATCGACTATTCCCGGCGCTTTGACCGGATCGATCTCGAAAAAACCGGAATTGCGGTCACTGAAGCTGAAATCGATGCCGCATTCGACATAGCCCCGGCATCGACGATCGAAGCGCTGAAGCTTGCTCACGAGCGCATCGAGAAACACCACGCGCGGCAGTTGCCGAAAGATGATCGTTATACGGATGCGCTTGGCGTTGAGCTCGGTTCGCGCTGGACCGCTATCGAAGCTGTGGGGCTCTATGTTCCGGGCGGCACGGCAAGCTACCCAAGTTCCGTATTGATGAACGCTGTTCCAGCCAAGGTGGCAGGTGTAGAGCGCATTGTCATGGTGGTTCCAGCACCTGACGGCATTCTCAATCCATTGGTTCTGGTGGCAGCACGTCTGGCTGGCGTTTCCGAGATTTATCGTGTCGGCGGCGCGCAGGCTATCGCTGCCCTCGCCTATGGCACCGAAACAATTAGTCCGGTTGCCAAGATCGTCGGCCCCGGCAACGCCTATGTTGCGGCGGCCAAACGCATCGTCTTCGGTACGGTCGGCATCGACATGATCGCCGGGCCATCGGAAGTGCTGGTCATCGCCGACAAGGACAACAATCCCGACTGGATCGCCGCTGACCTCCTTGCTCAAGCGGAGCACGATACCGCTGCGCAATCGATCCTTATGACCAATGATGAGGCTCTCGCTTCGGCTGTCGAAGAAGCTGTCGAGCGGCAGCTTCGCAACCTCCCGCGCGCGCAAACTGCCGCCGCGAGCTGGCGTGATTTCGGCGCAGTTATTCTGGTCGAGGATTTCGAGGCAGCCATTCCGCTTGCCAATCGCATTGCAGCCGAGCATCTGGAAATCGCTACGGCCGATCCGGAAGCATTGCTGCCCAAAATCCGTAATGCGGGATCGATCTTCATCGGCGGCTATACGCCGGAAGTGATCGGCGATTATGTCGGCGGCTGTAACCACGTTCTGCCGACGGCGCGCTCAGCACGTTTTTCATCCGGCTTGTCGGTTCTCGACTACATGAAACGCACGTCGCTTCTCAAACTCGGCCCTGATCAACTACGCGTGCTCGGACCTGCGGCAATCGAGATTGCCCGCGCCGAAGGCCTTGACGCACACGCGCAGTCTGTCGCTATCCGGCTGAATCTATGAGGTGACATGACCGCCGCTGTTCCAAATGCGCGCCTTGTTGACGTCGAGCTCGATGAATCCATCGGGCGCTCGACGCCTGACGTCGAGCATGAACGTGCGGTGGCCATTTTTGACCTCATCGAAGAAAATTCCTTCCACCCGATCGGAGACGACACGGGAGGGCCGTACCGTCTCAAGCTTTCGCTGATGGAATCGCGACTGATCTTCGCCATCACCCGGGAGGCCGGTGAAGACGTCGCAACTCATATTCTCTCGCTCACGCCCTTACGGCGCGTCGTGCGGGATTATTTCATGATTTGTGAAAGCTATTATCAGGCGATCCGGTCGGCCACACCAAGCAAGATCGAAGCAATCGACATGGGACGGCGCGGCCTACACAATGAAGGATCGCAGACGCTCCAGAACAGGCTGCAGGGCAAGATCGAAGTTGATTTCAACACGGCACGGCGGCTTTTCACACTTGTCTGCGTCCTGCACTGGAGAGGCTGATCATTGATGGTCATCACCGATGCCCCTCCCGTGAATTTTGGCGCCGACGGCGACGACGATCATAAATCGAGCCTGCCCAAGTCCCTGCTTTTTGTCTGCGGCAAGAATGCAATTCGTTCACCCATGGCGGAGTTACTTGCAAGACAGGCCCTGCCACCCAATATTTATGTAGCTTCTGCAGGTGTGAAGCGGGGCGAACGTGATCCGTTTGTCGATGCTGTCCTTCAGGAAGAAGGCTTGTCACTTGATAACAGGCAACCGCGTGGCCTTGAAGAACTTGCGGATGGCTATTTCGACCTGATTGTAACGTTGACGCCACTCGCTCATCATACTGTGCTGGAGCGAATGCGGGGTTTCTCGGTTGATGTCGAATATTGGCCAACGCCGGACCCCACGCTGGTGGCAGGCAGCAGAAGTCAGATCATGGCGGCTTATCGCGATGTGCGGGACCGCCTGAAGCGGCAAATCATGCAGCGTTTTGACAAGAACGGTTCCGGCTAATACGGAATCGGCGAAACCGCTCTAACTGTTTGTTTTGTCGCATTATCCGACGCAAAATGGCTTCGCACTTTTGCTGGAAATGCTCCAGCATCAAGTTCACGGAATTCCGTTGTTCACAAATGCCGCCTAATCATATAGGTTCCGCGCAAATTCCGACCTAAAGACCGCTCGAGAGCGGCATTTTATCAAAGAAAGACACAGGTATCGCATGGCGAAAGAAGAAGTCCTAGAATTTCCGGGTGTTGTTACGGAACTGCTGCCGAATGCTATGTTCCGCGTGAAGCTCGAGAACGAACATGAAATCATCGCCCATACGGCAGGCCGTATGCGCAAGAATCGCATCCGCGTTCTGGCCGGCGACAAGGTTCTGGTTGAGATGACCCCTTACGATCTGACCAAGGGCCGCATCACCTACCGCTTCAAGTAAGCAATCCGTTCCCGTTCCAGGAAATGTCTATTCGATGAGCGCGCAACACAAGCTGGTTCTTGCCTCCGGTTCTCCACGCAGGATCGAGCTTCTGGGGCAGACAGGCATCGAACCGGACCACATTCATCCGGCCGATATAGATGAAACGCCGCAGCGCGCGGAACACCCGCGCTCGCTGGCGCGACGTCTGTCGCGGGAGAAGGCGCGCAAGGCACAAGAGCAGCTGAAGGACGATGCGAATTTCGCCGGTGCCTTCATTCTTGCTGCCGATACTGTTGTGGCCGTGGGCCGGCGCATTCTCCCCAAAACGGAGATTGCCGACGAGGCAAGAGAATGTCTGCGGCTGCTTTCCGGGCGTACGCACAAGGTTTTCACAGGAGTGAGCCTTGTCTTGCCGAACGGGAATTTGCGCCAGACACTGGTTGAAACACGATTGCGTTTTGAACGGTTATCCCGTCAGCAAATGGACGCCTATCTCTCGTCTGGTGAATGGCGAGGGAAAGCGGGCGGCTATGCAATCCAGGGGCTGGCCGGTAGTTTCGTCGTGAAGCTGGTTGGCTCCTATACAAACGTCGTGGGATTGCCGCTGCAGGAAACTATCAGCCTGCTGAACGACGTCGACTACCCGGTTTACGCTAACTGGAACAGCGGGAAAGTCTGAGAGCAGGTATGAGCGACAAGAAGGACATATCGACCGCAGCAGGTGCACGAGTGACGCCATTGCGTCCGACGCGCCCCTGCCCGGAATGCGGAAAGCCTTCATCGCGCGAATCCTATCCGTTCTGTTCGCCACGCTGTAAAAGCATCGACCTCAATCGCTGGCTATCCGGCAGCTATGTCCTGCCGGGGAAGCCGATTGACGAAGAGGAAGAAGAAGGAAACTAAGCCTCTCTCAAAGTGGCTTCCTCCAATAAAATCAGTTATTTATCAAAGATGTGAGAAAAGCTGATAAAAATTGCGATACGGTGCTGGACAGCGCGAAATTTAATGCTATAACCCACCCACTTCCGGCGGGAACCAACACCGCCTCGAACGAGCTAACTGCTTGTTACGGATGCCCGGATAGCTCAGTTGGTAGAGCAGCGGATTGAAAATCCGCGTGTCGGTGGTTCGAATCCGCCTCCGGGCACCACTTTAAGCCCTTCAATAGTCGTCGCAAAAATACTTGTTCAATCAGGCCTCTGTATTCGGCTCGATCATGCTCGAATATTGACCTGACGATTATCCTCTGCAAGGACTAATCATTCCATTTGTTCCTTCCAGGTTCTTCACCAAGCGAGGAAATCTCCATGCTCTGGACGTTGTTCGGCATCCTTTCCGGTGCCTGTATTGCTATTCAGGCGCCAATCAATGCAGCCTTGGCTCGTGGATTGGGGTCGCCGGTGACGGCTGCTGCGATTTCGTTTCTTTCCGGTGCTGTCATCCTTGCCGTTATCGCCGGAATTACCGCGCGCGCGACGGGTGCGATGCCAGCGTTCAACGTGCCTGCGGGCTGGCTGTTCGTGGCTGGCGGTGCGCTTGGCTGTATCTATGTGACCGCATCGGTGTTGCTGACGCCGCGTATCGGGGCTGCTGCCGTGATGGGGCTTGCTGTTGCTGGACAATTGATGGCCGGACTGGCTGCTGACCGCATCGGCTTCATGGGCGTTGCGGTGCGTGAAATCACCGCCGGGCGCATTGTTGGTGCGGTTCTGTTGCTTTCCGGCGCACTGATGATCCGCTTTCTCTAAAAGCAAAGCCGCGCTTTTCAGCGCGGCTTTTTATTTACGATAAGCCGAATACTGGCTCTCAACCCTTGAACGTATATTCCGCAATCGACTGCGGTTTCATTTCAATCGAGAAGCCCGGCAGCGATGGTGGCATATAAGCCGCATCCTTGATGATGCATGGCTCGATGAAGTGTTCGTGCAGGTGATCGACATATTCGATCACACGACCGTCCATGGTGCCGGAAACGGCCACATAGTCGATCATGGAAAGGTGCTGCACATATTCACACAGGCCAACGCCGCCCGCATGTGGCCAAACCGGCTTGTTGTATTTTGCAGCAATCAGCAGCACGGCCAGAACTTCATTCAGGCCACCCATACGGCATGAATCGATCTGAACGATGTCGATAGCGCCTTCCGCGATGAACTGCTTGAACATGATGCGGTTCTGGCACATTTCACCAGTCGCAACTTTCACATCGCCAATGGCTTCGCGAATCTTGCGGTGGCCTGCAACATCGTCCGGGCTGGTCGGTTCTTCGATGAAGAAGGGCTTGGAGAAGGCAAGCTTGTTGACCCATTCGATTGCCTGATCGACTTCCCAGACCTGATTGGCGTCGATCATCAGATAACGATCCGGGCCGATCACTTCGCGCGCGATGGTGAGACGACGAATATCGTCTTCCAGATCACGGCCAACCTTCATCTTCACATGGTTGAAACCCTCGTCGATGGCTTCCTGGCAAAGACGACGCAGCTTGTCATCGTCATAGCCGAGCCAGCCAGCCGAGGTCGTGTAGCAAGGATAACCCTTGGCTTCGAGCTTCGCGATACGCTCAGCCTTGCCGGCTTCCGCTTTACGCAGAATTTCGACAGCTTCGTCGCGGGTCAGCGCATCGGTGAGGTAGCGATAATCAACGATATCGGCGATCTCTTCCGGCGACATGTCGGCGACAAGCCGCCATACCGGCTTGCCAGCCTGCTTTGCAGCCAAATCCCAGAAGGCGTTGACGACAGCGCCGGTGGCAAGATGCATCGCGCCCTTGTCCGGGCCGATCCAGCGCAGCTGGCTGTCACCGGTCAGGTAGCGCCAGAACTTGCCGGGGGCCGCGAGGAAATCATCCATCGAGGCACCCACGACCAGATGACGCATGGCGAGAATCGCCTGACAGCAAATGTCGTTGCCGCGTCCAATGGTGAAGGTCAGGCCATGGCCCTTCAGCGCCTCGTCATCCGTATCGAGGATAACATAGGCTGCCGAATAGTCCGGGTCCGGGTTCATCGCGTCAGAGCCGTCCAGACTTTGCGAAGTCGGGAAGCGGAGATCGAAGACG
>Ga0209369_1000344_pt1 | contig 78325 bp, 65 predicted proteins | sample EBPBio142010_DNA_FD_185865 | JGI IMG/M metagenome (GOLD analysis project Ga0209369, IMG submission 185865) | Wastewater treatment Type I Accumulibacter community from EBPR Bioreactor in Madison, WI, USA - Reactor 1_10/4/2010_ DNA (SPAdes)... | ecosystem: Engineered > Bioreactor > EBPR >...
GGCTGGATCAGGAGTGTGCTTTTTGCGGCAGTTCTGTTGCCGTTGTGGACATCATTGCTGGTGCGTACTGCGGCCTGGTTCATTCTTCTACAGGACAAGGGACTTATCAACGATACGTTGATCTGGTTTGGTGTCACCGATGGACCGCTACCGTTGATCTTCAACAGGGCAGGGGTAGTGATAGCCATGACCCATGTACTTTTGCCGTTCATGGTGCTGCCGATTTATAGCGTTCTTGTATCGATCCCGAGCAATCTCATGCCGGCTGCTGCATCGCTCGGCGCACCGCCTTGGAGGGCTTTCGTGCGGGTACTACTGCCTTTAAGTATGCGTGGCATCCTGTCTGGCATGCTGCTCGTGTTCATGAGCGCTATTGGCTACTACATAACTCCGGCTCTGATCGGTGGACCGGGCGACCAGATGATAAGCTCGATCATCGCCTATTACGCAACCGGTTCGGCCAACTGGGGTATGGCCGGCGCATTGGGACTCGTGCTGCTCGTCGCCTGTCTCGTACTCTATGCTGTCTACGGACGGCTCACTGCCGATGAACCGGGGAGAGCGTAACCATGGGGCGCTTCGCGAAAATCCTGTTCGGCGTGGCCGCGGTGGTCTTTTTGATTGCTCCGCTGTTTGCAATTCTTCCACTTGCTTTCACATCCAGCGTGTTTCTGACCTATCCAGTGCCCGGCTGGTCAGTGCGCTGGTTTGAAGAACTCGCCACGGCGGATGTCTGGCGGCGCGCAATCGTCAACAGCCTTATTATCGGCTCAGGAACGACGATTTTGGCGACTGTGCTGGGAACGATGGCCGCACTTGGCCTGCGCAGCAGGATTTTGTTTCTTTCAGGCCCCATTAAAACTTTGTTCCTGTTGCCCATGGTCGTTCCCGCCGTGGTAATGGGCGTCGGTATGCAGCTATTGTTTGTCCGGCTCGGAATAGCGAATTCCTATCTCGGTGTGATTATCGCGCATACAGTGATTTCGATCCCCTTTGTTCTGGTGAGCGTTACGGGTGCTCTGGCAGGTATCGACCGCCGTGTTGAACTGGCAGCCGAAAGTCTTGGCGCATCGCCTCTGACAGTTTTTCGTAAAGTCACACTTCCGCTCGCCATGCCGGGCATCGCGTCTGGTGCAGTATTGGCGTTCGCGACTTCATTGGACGAGGTTGTGCTGACGCTGTTCGTCGCTGGTCCAAATCAGCGTACTTTGGCACGCCAGATGTTTTCGACAATTCGAGAAAATATCAGCCCGGCTATCGCTGCCGCAGCATTTTTGTTCATCGCAGGCACCGTGCTTTTAGGCCTTGCGGCAATGCTCTTTCGCCGAAAGCGCACCAGTGGAACAGTCTCCATCTGATAGGTGAGAGCGATCTCGTTTTCTGCCGTACTAATCTTGTGCCTCAGCGATAAATTCGCGTCGAAAGGATGATGGATGACATCGTGCGCTCAACGCCTTCCAGCGCGCCTATACGATCCAGAACGGCGTCGAGTTCCTGTATAGAAGGAGCTTCCACAACGACGATCATATCGAAATGCCCGCTGACGGAATGGAGCGAACGAACGGCCATCATGCCGCGCAGAACTGTTTCGACTTTGGGCGCGAGCTTGGGTAGTGCGGTCACCAGCACATGAGCGCGAACCAGATCACGCTCGAATTCCGGTGCGATTCGTACCGTGTAGCCCTCGATAACTCCGCGTTTCTCAAGCTTTTCGATGCGGCTTTGGACAGTAGTTCGGGACACTCCGAGGCGCCGTGCGAGGTCAGCTGTCGAGGCGCGGGCATTTTCACGGAGGAGGGCGATGAGGGTAAGATCGGCTTCTGTCGTCATAATGCATATTAAATACGTCAATATGTGCAAACAAACAACGTCATATCGTCAGTTTGTATGCTTCTTTTTGCATGGAACTATGCGATTCTTGCATATCCGAATTGCATTCCAAGGGGAAAGTTATATGAAAGAGATCGTAGTTGTCGGCGCAGGCAAAATCGGTGCCACCATTGCCGATCTTCTCGCTTCCACAGGCGAGTATGCCGTTACCGTTGTCGACCGCTCTCAGGCGCAGCTCGATGCACTGGAATCGGGCGCAGAAGTCAAGACGCAGGCACTTGATATTGAAGATGCCAAGGCTCTTGAAACTGCTCTGACCGGAAAGTTCGCTGTACTCAGCGCCGCTCCATTCCATCTGACGACCCGTATCGCCGAAGCAGCTGCTAAGGCAGGTGTTCACTATCTCGACCTGACCGAAGATGTTGCCAGCACACGCCGCGTCAAGGAACTGGCAAAGGAAGCCAAGACCGCTTTCATTCCGCAGTGTGGCCTCGCTCCTGGCTTCATCTCCATCGTTGCCTATGATCTGGCAAAGCGTTTCGACAAGCTCGACAGCGTTCGTATGCGCGTTGGCGCTCTGCCGCAGTACCCTTCGAATGCTCTGAACTACAATCTGACGTGGAGCACCGACGGCGTCATCAACGAATATATCGAGCCGTGCGAAGCCATCGTGAATGGCGAGCTGAGCGAAGTTCCTGCTCTCGAAGAACGCGAAGAGTTCTCGCTCGACGGCGTTACCTACGAAGCCTTCAACACCTCCGGTGGTCTCGGCACGCTCTGCGAAACGCTCGAAGGCAAGGTCCGCACGCTCAACTATCGCACCATCCGCTACCCGGGTCACGTTGCGCTGATGAAGGCGCTCCTCAACGATCTCGGTTTGCGCCATCGCCGTGAAGTGCTCAAGGACATCTTCGAAAATGCCCTGCCGACGACTCTTCAGGACGTCGTGGTGATTTTTGTGACCGTTTCCGGCACCAAGAACGGCCGTCTGGTTCAGGAAACCTACGCAAACAAGGTTTATGCCGCTCCGGTTGGCAAGATCATTCGCTCGGGCATCCAGATCACCACGGCTTCGGCGATCTGCGCTGTGCTCGACATGCTGGCCAAGGGTGATCTTCCACAGCAGGGCTTTATCCGCCAGGAAGACATTACGCTCGAAGCATTCCTCTCGAACCGCTTTGGCAAGGCATATGCACAAGAAGATCATTGCGCACGTATGGTTGCCTGATAGCTTCTGCCGCATGAATGCTGGGTCTGTTGCGCTGGTACGCAGCAGACCCTTTTTGCGTTTTGGTATTCAGTCAATCTGTCCTATCAAAGTCGCAATTGAATGGGATCGGGTGTAAGCGCATTGCCCAATCCAGACTGGCGGATGGATGTGCTACTCCGCCTTATGTGTGTCTACCGGCGCATCTTGACTGAGAACCGTTTCACAGTTTTCGGGTGCGCTTCTAAAGAAGTAGGAAAGTCATGTTGAAATCAGTTTTGCTGGCCGGTCTGGCCTCAGTCTTCCTCGCTTTGCCTGTTCAGGCAAAGGAGTGGAAAGAAATCCGCATCGCCAGCGAAGGTGCATATCCGCCGTTCAACTACATGTCTCCAGATGGCAAGCTTGAAGGTTTCGATCTTGATATCGCAAATGCACTTTGCAAAGCGATGGAAGCCAAGTGCACGATTGTCGCCAATGATTGGGACGGCATGATCCCGGGCCTGCAGGCCAACAAGTTCGATGCAGTCATCGCTTCGATGGCCATCACCGAGGAGCGCGAAAAGCAGGTTGCCTTCACCGAGCGCTATTACACGACCCCGCTTGCGGTTGTCGTGCCGAAGGATACGGATATGACTTCGCTCGATCCGTCGGCATTCGATGGAAAGACGGTTGGTGCACAGGCTGGCACCACGCAGGGCAACTATGCTGATGATGTCTACGGCAAGGCAGGCGCGGATGTGAAGCTTTACCCGACGGCTGACGAAGCCAATGCCGATCTCGAAAGCGGTCGTCTGGACGCAATCGCTGCCGATAAATTCCTCGCCGCAGATTGGCTGAAAAAGCAGGGCGCAAACTGCTGCAAGTTCCTTGGTGATATTCCGGGTTCTGAAACGAAGATCGCCGTTGCCCTGCGCAAGGGTGACGACGATCTGCGTGAACAGTTCAACGCCGCAATCAAGAAAATCCGTGACGACGGCACCTACGAAACGATCCGCAAGAAGTATTTCGATTTCGACATCTATTGATGTGACAAATTAGACTCCGGGCGTCTTCAAAACCTGCTTGCAGTGGAAGGCGTCCGGTGCTTCAGTCATGGCAAGCGCATGAAATCAGGCGCTACCATTCGCGGGGGGTGCCCTGCCAATTACAACGATAACAAAGCAGTAAGGGGAATAGTTATGTTGAAAGCCATCCTATTTGCGGGCGTAGCATCTGTAATCGCTGCCTTGCCGGCGCAGGCCAAAGAATGGAAAGAAATCCGCATCGCCACCGAAGGTGCGTATCCACCTTTCAATTTCGTGGCGGCGGACGGTTCGCTTCAGGGACTTGATGTCGAAATAGCCAATGCCCTGTGCAAGGCGATGGATGCCAAGTGCACGATTGTTGCTAACGACTGGGACGGGATGATTCCCGGCCTGAAGTCGAACAAGTTCGATGCGGTCATTGCATCGATGAGCATCACGGAAGAGCGCAAGAAGGAAGTTGCGTTCACGGACAAATATTACTCCACACCACTTTCCGTTGCCGTGTCGAAGGATAGCCCGATCACATCGCTGGATGCCGAAGCATTCAAGGGAAAGTCGGTTGGCGCTCAGGGATCGACGACGCAGGGCAATTATGCGGAGGACGTCTACGGCAAGGCTGGCGCTGATGTTAAGCTTTACCCGACTGCCGACGAAGCCAATGCTGACCTGAAGAATGGGCGGCTTGATGCGGTTGTTTCCGACAAATTCCCGATCTCTGACTGGATCAAGGGCGACGGTGCGGATTGTTGCAAGCTTATCGGCGATATTCCCGGCACGCAGACCGATACCGGAATTGCACTCCGTCAGGGCGATGACGATCTACGCGAACAGTTCAATGCGGCAATCAAGAAAATTCGCGACGATGGAACCTATGCCACGATCGTGAAGAAATATTTCGACTTCGACATCTACTGATTGCTTGTAAAAGATACAGCTCTTTGCTGTAAGCAACAACGCGCCGGCTGCAATCGGCGCGTTTATTTGTTTGGTTTTGTGGATGCCGGAAATGCCGATTCAGCAACAAGATGTCATCGTTCTGGGCGCCGGTATTGTTGGCGTGTCCACGGCACTACATCTGCAGGCGCGGGGCCGTTCTGTCTGCCTGATTGACAAAGGTGAGCCCGGAAATGGCACCAGTTTCGGCAATGCCGGTCTGATCGAGCGATCAAGCGTTATTCCCTATTCCTTTCCGCAAGGCTTCTGGACGCTTGTGCGTTACGGGATGAACCGTCGCTCAGACGTTCGCTACAACCCGTTTTACATACCGAAGATGGCTCGCTGGCTGTTTCAATATTGGCGGGAATCGTCGCCAGAGCGGTTGAAGACTGCCACGAATGCTATGTTGCCCTTGATTGAAGCGAGTGTTCGCGAGCATGATACTTTGGTGGCCCAATCGGGCAGTGAACGGTTGATCCGGTCGCAAGGATGGATCGAGGTGTTCCGGTCATCTTCTGCATTCGACGCAGCAGTGCGCCGTTTGCCCGATTTGCAACGCTTCAAACTGTCTTATGATATTCTGGATGCGGCAGCCTTGCGCCAGCGTGAACCGTCGCTTGGCGATGTGGTTGGTGGCATTCACTGGCTTGACCCCAAGACGGTTGTGAACCCGGGTGGGCTGGTTAAAGCCTATGCTGATCTGTTCGGCAGGAATGGTGGCGTCTCCGTTCACGGAGATGCTGCAAGCCTGGCACAGAATGAGAGTGGCTGGCAGGTGGCGACGGAGGTGGGTATCGTCCGTGCGCGCGATGTTGTGGTCGCACTTGGTCCGCAATCCGGCCTCATCTTCCGAAAGTTCGGCTATCCGGTCCCGCTTGGCATCAAGCGTGGTCATCATCTTCATTTCACCATGAAGGATGGCTCGCGGCTTGGTCATACAGTGGTGGATGAAGAAGCGGGCTATGTTCTTGCCCCAATGGTACAAGGTGTGCGGCTGTCGACAGGCATAGAGTTTGCTTCACCGGATGCGCCTGCCAACCATATACAACTCAGGAAGGACGAGAAAATCGCGCGCAAGCTTGTGCCTCAGTTGGGAGACCCCATCGAAACGACGCCATGGCTTGGATTGCGCCCGTGCCTGCCGGATATGCGCCCGGTGATTGGGGCAGCGCCAAAACATAAGGGACTATGGTTCAATTTCGGTCATGCTCATCATGGATTGACGCTTGGGCCTGCGACAGGACGCTTGCTCGCTGAGATGCTCGTGGGAGAAGAGCCGTTTGTCGATCCGAAACCCTATTCGGCTGAACGGTTTCTATAGTTTTATCTAAAACTTTCGTGACAGGCTTGTCAGTTACGGTAGAGCGGGGCTATCAATTGGTCCCATTCTCATATCGCGCAGTCGCGAACAATCGATCCGGAAAATTCTCGTGAAAATGAAGCCTTTGGGCCGTACCGGCCTTACTGTCACTGAAATTTGCCTCGGCACCATGACCTGGGGCGTACAGAATACCGAGTCCGATGCTCATGAGCAGCTCGACATTGCTCTCGATGCTGGTATCAACTTTATTGATACTGCCGAGGGATATGCCATACCGATGAGTTCGGAAAGCTATGGCAAGACAGAGACCTACATTGGTAGTTGGCTCAAGAAATCTAGAAAACGTGACAAGATCGTACTGGCGAGCAAGATCGCCGGTGGCGGTAGGCAGAAGTGGATTCGAGACGGCGCCAGGCCAAGCCGAACCAGTGTTCGCGAGGCGGTGGAGAACAGTCTGAAACGGCTTCAGACGGACTATATTGACCTCTATCAGGTCCATTGGCCGATGCGTGCACACTACCATTTCGGCCAGAGCTGGAGCTTCGATCCGTCCAACACGGATTGTGCGGCAGAAACTCAACAGATGCATGATGTTCTGCTCGGGCTCGGAGACATGGTTCGCGACGGAAAGATCAGGCATATCGGTCTTTCCAATGAGACAGCCTGGGGAACGATGCAGTGGCTTCGGTTGGCGGAGCAGCACAGTCTGCCACGCATCGCCTCAATCCAGAACGAATATAGTCTTCTGCAGCGCCAGTTCGATTTTGACATGGCAGAGCTGGCGCTCTGCGAAGACGTTGGACTGCTTGCTTATTCGACGCTTGCAGCTGGCGTTCTGACCGGGAAATATCTGGGCGGCAGGTTGCCCGCCGGTTCGCGCGCGGTCATTTCCGAAGGCGGCATCTGGCGGAACAATGTTCACTCAGAGCCCGCAATTCGCGCCTATATCGATGTTGCGAAGAAGCACGGTCTCGACATCGCCCAGATGGCGATTGCCTTTACATTGACACGCCCGTTTATGACCTCGGCCATCATAGGCGCAACGACTGTAGATCAGTTGAAGACCGATATCGCGGCCCATCAAGTCAAACTGTCGGAAGATGTCCTGACTGATATCGAAAAAGTTTACAGGCAGTATCCGCGTCCGCTTTAGAGCCGAGAGGACGTATAGAGAGCCTGCCGACTGGCAGGCTTTTTCTATCCGGCAAGATAAATTTCGTGTTTGACGATCCATTGATCGATTGGTGTCTCGCTTGAAGAACTGACGATCACCATTCGGTCGAAGCGTAGATTGCGACCAGCAAGTGATCTTGCTAGGCGAGTCATCTCTGTTTCGCGCGAAGCTCGATCAGCAACGCCATAGGCAAGCGAAACATGTGGAAGGAAAGTCGAGATGTCGTTCTCTCCAGATATACCCAGTGAATCCTGTTTCAGTGCCATGAGTGCAGGTGTTTTCTGCAGCGTGGCGTAGAAAGAGCGGAAATAAGCCTCGGTTCCGGTCACGTTCTCAATGAGAACATCCAGAGGTTTGCGACCGACCGCAAGGCTGAGCACCAGCGGCAGCAGTTCGTCTGCCGAGCGTATCATATCGGGTACAAGTGTCGCATGTGGTTCAAATACGGGCGAAGCAAAGTGGCCAGCCAGTTCTGCAACGATGGATTCCAGAAATTTGAGGTCATCGCGTGCAGGACGCAACCAGATGGAGTGGAAAGTCATTGATTTGGCATCCCTCGAACGCCGCGTTCGTTTTTAAGTGGCCTGACGCTGTTCCGCAATATGAGCGGTAGTTCGAGCACAACTGTCTGAGGCAGCGCATTTGGCGCGGCCTGTCTCTCGTCAAGCAGACGGATGATTTCGGCAGAGAGGCGTTCAGCATTCTGATCGAATGTTGTCAGCCGGTAGGCCCCCCAGCGTGCTTCCGTGACATTATCGAAGCCGATAACCGAAATATCGTCAGGAATAGAGAGATTGAAGACATCGCGCGCGCAGTCCATCAGGCCGAAAGCCATAAGGTCGTTGACGCAAAACACGCCTTCGACGCGCTCTCGCTCGCCGAGGAGTAAGGAGGCCGCGCCGTAACCGCCGTCATAGTCGGTCAGGTCACCGCGCTGTATACTGACGCTCAATCCGAGGCTTTTGCCTTTGGCGATGAAAGCTTCCTCACGTTCAATCAGATTGAGACTACCGACATTCGACGTTATGAGGCCAAGCTTTTTCATGCCTCGTGCCGCGAAAATTTCGACAGCCGTTTCCGCGGCTAGTCGATTGTTGATGTGAATATGATCGGCTCCCTCTTCGGTTCGCCCGACAAGGATCAGGGTCTGGCCGTTTCGTTGGGCAAGATCGACAAATGACGACGAGGGCATGCCGGAAAGAACTACCGTCGCTTCGGCACGATAGCGCAACAGCGTTTCGTGGGCTGCAGAGAGGTTTTCTCCATGCTGGCCGGTCGGGATCAACACCGGCACACTGCCACGTGCTGCAAGTCGACGGGAAAGCGCTGCAATCTGGCGGGAGCGAAAAGGACTATCCGGGTCTGCCGCAATCATTCCGACGATACGACTGCGATTGGCAAGAAGACCGCGCGCAAGGTCATTGACCTGATATCCAAGTTTTTCGGCAGCTTTGAGCACTTTCTCGCGTGTTGAGGGCGAAACACTGGCGCCAGGCGTAAAGGTTCGGGACACAGCGGAGCGTGACACGCCTGCCTCGAGCGCGACTTCATGCGCGCTGATGAACCGTGGCTGGTTATCCGCGCCGTCTTGTTCTCGCTGCATTTCTTTATCCGGCATTTTATCGCCCTACTTTTGAAAGAACATCGGCCCTGAGGAAGCGCTCGACCACGAACATGAAGGCAATTGATGGCACCAGCAATATCAATGCGCTGATCGACGCGATTTGATAATTGCCGCCGGAACTCGCTGTATAAAGCAGCAAGGGCAGGGTGGAAATATCAGGGGCGCCAACGAAATAAGTGCCGGTGAACTCGTCGAGCGATTCAAGAAAGACAAAGATCGCGCTTGCAAGCAAACCCGGTGCGGCTATTGGCAGGGTGATGTCGAAGAACGTCTTGAGGGCGGAAGCGCCCATTGAGCGCGCCGCTTCTTCAAGCTCCCGATCAATTGCCGAAAACGCTGCCGTGGCGATCCAGACGGCATAGACCAGACCATGAGTGACATGCACCAGAACGACACCTGTGATCGTGCCATTCAAGCCGAACGAGTAGAACATCTGCGCGATGTTTACGTAAACGGGCAGGTTCGGAAAAGCTTGCGGGATCAGCAGCGTCAGCAGGATCAGCCCGCGAAACGGCAGTTTCAGGCGTGCGAGAGCGTAACCGGCGGGAATGGCGAGGCCAAGTGAAACGATCACTGTCAGGCCTGCAATAAGAACGCTTGTGCCAAGTGACGAGAGCGCATTGCCGCGAGGCGAAAACACATTCGTCCAGAAAGAGAAACCATACTGAAGCGGCAGTGTGTGTGGGAAATACCAACGCTCAGCTACAGCCCACAGAAGCAGGTTGGCGAGTGGCCCGAAAATCGCGAAGGCGAGCAGACCAAGCAATATGCCACGTGGTATCCAGCGCCAGTCGATGATGTTGCTCATTGGCCGTGTTCCTTCATGGTCTGGCGCAGGTAAACCCAGGCGACGAGGCTGGTCATGAGGAGCGAGATCGTACCCAATGCATTTGCGACGCCGTAATCCCCATAAGCATTGATACGGAATGCCATGTTTGCCGTAATCATCGTTGGTGATTGGGCGTTGATCATCAAAGGCACGGACAAGACGGACATCATGGTGACAAAGCTCAGTATCAACCCAACGAGCAGCGTTTGGCGGACTTGCGGCAGAACAATCTCGATGAGAATGCGCAGCCGCCCGGCACCAAGATTGCGAGCGGATTCAATCGTGCTGCGATCGATGGATGCCATTGCACCTGCCAGCAACAACGTGACAAATGGCGTCTGTTTCCAGACGAATGCAATGACGATGCCACGCCAGTCGAGAAAGCTCATTGCCTGCAAGGGGGTAAGGACCCCTGTTTCGATGAGCAGGCTGTTCATCAACCCGTTCTTGGCAAGGAAGGTGCGGAGTATCTGGCCAACGACAATGAAGGGGATGAAAAGCGGCCAGCGATAGAGCCAGCGCAGGACAGTGACAGCGCGCGGGTTCGAGCCAAGCGTCAGGTAACCGCCGATGGCGATAGAGAATAACGCAATCAGCAGGGACGACAGTGTAACGATGACAAAGGTGAAGATGATGTCGCTGGAATAAAGTTCGAATGCTTTGGTGAAATTGCCGGTTCCCCATTCCCCGGAAACATTGAAAGCTCCGGTGATCGCTCCAAAAAGCGGTACGATGAACAGCAATAGGACGATCGCCAGTGCCGGCGCGACAAGAAGAATCCCCGTCAGTCGATGCGACATTCGAAACCTCATGAAGTAGGATGCGCGCCGGAAACACTCGTGGTGCTTTGATTGCGTAATCCGGCGTCAATTTCGGAGCGCTCCGAATGGAACCCAGTTCGTCAAAGCGCTCCGATAGAAGGCAGGATTGTCGGACTTAATTGCCGACCTGACGCTCATAAGCTTCCAGAATCGCGCTGTTATAAGGTGCGATTGGGAAGGGTTTGCCGTATTTAGCAAGCTCATCCGGCGAAATGTCGGTGAAGAGCTTGTTCCAGGTGTCACCGTCCAGCTCTGCCTTGACATGGTCGGCATCGATGCCCGGATACCAGTTGAAGCGCTTCACGATACCTTCGGCCTGTACTTTCGGGCTCGTCGCCAATGCCACGAATTTTTCGGCCAGTTCCTTATGCGCGCTTTTTTCCGGGATCACATAATGCATCGGCTGACCGGGCATGCCGGGAGCCGGTAGGACAAGTTTCATTTCCGGGGGAAGCTGTCCATTCGCCTTCCACGAATAGAACATGTCGACCCAGACTGGTCCCATCGCGATTTCGCCACGGCTCAACATGTCGAGAGTGCCTGCATTGCCTGGGGTGAGGGTGGCGTTCTTAGTAAAGTCCTTTAGCGAGGCAAACGCCTTGTCCCAGTTCTTCGCTTCGCCCTCTTCGAATGGACCCTTCATCAGCTTGTCTGCGTCGCCACCATAAGCATAGATCCAGCCCATAACAAAGCTCACGCCCGATGCGCCACCCTTGATGCCGTTATAGCCGAATTGCTTTGGGTTTTCCTTGGCCCATGCGACGAGCTCGTCATAACTCTTTGGCGGATTGGCAACGAGTGCAGGATTGTAGGCAAGTGCGGTCTGGCTGTTGAACATCGGCATGACGTAGCCGTCGACATCCGTACCGAGCGCCATTTTCGCATTATCGCGCGTCACCAGCTTACCGCTGTCGATTTTGCCGCGATAATTTTCGAGGAACTTCGCTGTTACCATAGGTCCGACGAACTTCTCGTGGACGACGGCGACGTCGGTGTCCCATTTTTCCACGCCAGCCTTGGACTGGGCTTCGAAACGCTCGAGAACCTTCTGCGAACCCGCATCGCCGGGACCTGTTCCCACAACGCGAACGGTCGTTCCGGGATTTTCCTTCTCGAACAACGGTCCGAGATACTGATTGATATAGTCAACCATGTTCTGGTCACCTGCCGTGATGACGGTAAGCTCATCGGCGGTGGCGGGTGCAACGGTGAGGCCAATTGCCATTGCCGCGTTCAGGATAGTTCTCATGAAAAGGACTCCTGTATGAAACCGGGATTTCCGGTCTTTTGATTGAAAGCAGATGCAGTGCATCCAGTGGCGTCTATCGGGAATGGTGGCATTCACGGGCACGAAAATGCCCGTGAAAACGATCTTGAAACGGGGGGCCCCATTTTGGTGCGGGAAAGACGTCGAGGTCAACGTGCACAGCTGTGCACGATCAAGTTCAACGTGAATTGCGTATTTCGTTGATCTCTAGTCTCCCATTAACTCAATGACGCATCATCAGCACACTGACGAAAAGACGGCGAGCGCCTGACTATTTGTCGAACAGAAACAGGGCGTGTTCAGGTATGTGGATTTCTACATTGGCGCCGGGCTGATGGCTTTCCTGTGCGTCGACCATGATGTGCCGATCCCCGACGCGGATCATGTGTCTCCAGAGGCCACCGGGATAGCTGGTCTGCTCCACCGTGCCGTTGAGGGCTAATTCGGACGTCGGGGAGTTCCGATCAACTCCCGGCTTGGTGAGACAGGCTGCTTCGCTGCGGAAACGAGCCGATGCCATGCCGTCGGACAGATTTCGGCGTCCTGCCGAAATCGTGCTCGCCTTGTTGTTGGCGCCTGCTGCGATCTCGATACGGTCGGCTTTGATCTGGATTGGTACTTCGATCAGATTCTCAGCGCCCATAAATGCCGCGACGAAATCCGAGGCGGGGTGGTTGTAAACCTCTTCTGGAGCACCTGCCTGAGCAATTTCGCCATTATTGAGAATGACGATACGGTCGGCCATGACCATGGCTTCTTCCCGATCATGCGTTACGTGAACAGCTGTAATGCCGAGACGGCGCTGCAAAGCGCTGATCTCATGGCGAACCGATAGTCTGATGCGTGCATCGAGATTGGAGAGCGGCTCATCGAGAAGCAGGATGTCAGGCTGAATGGCGAGGGCGCGCCCGAGGGCGACGCGCTGGCGTTGTCCGCCGGAAAGGGCGGCAGGTTTGCGCTCCAGCAAAGCATCCAGCCCCAGCAGGCAAGCAACTTCATCAACCTTCTGCTTGATGGTCTCCTTCGTCGTGCCACGAATACGCAGACCATAACCCATGTTCTGCGCGACAGTCATATGCGGCCAGAGCGCGTAAGACTGGAAGACAAGGGCCATTCCGCGTTTATCCGGGGGCGATTTGGTGACGTCTCTGCCGTCTACACGGATCGCACCGTTGGACGGCATGTTGAAGCCTGCAATCGCACGCAGCAGGGTTGTCTTGCCGCACCCAGACGAGCCGAGAAGCGCGACGAACTCACCCTTCTTGACGGATAGATTTACGCCTTTGAGAACTTCATTGTTGCCATAACGAACGCGCGCGTCCGCCACCTCCAAAAACGCTGGCATAAGCGTCTCCTCCCCAGGATCGCCGGCTGATTTTATTTTTTCTGCACAGCCGTGCAAATTGGATTGAAGCATCTTTAAGCCACCTCGACAAGCCGCAAAAGTGAAGTTGCGCTGAAAAAACTATCTTCAGTTCCATTTTGGAACGTCGTCTAGGCGCTGTTTAGCGAGAATTTATAACAGCTGTATGACGTAAAAACGAAGACGTGGACAGCTTTGCAAAGCTGTCCACGTCGCACGCAAGCAGGTCCGACGGAGAGTGTACAGGACCCAGCTTGTTATGAGCGTTCAGTCAAACTTCTTCTGCACGTTCTTCGAACTTGGCATTTCTCCGGGAAGAGTAGATGAACGCGGCGAGAAACATTGCGGTCATCAGCAGAACGATTGTCGGAGCGGGCGCGCTGTCGATGAAAAAAGCCAGATAGACACCGAAGAAGGATGCGGTGACCGCAATTGTTACGGCGAGCAGCATCATGGTGCTGAATTTGCGTGTGAGCAGAAACGCAATTGCACCGGGCGCAATCAACATGGCGATAGCCAGAATGATGCCTACGGCCTTCAAAACGCCGACAATTGTAAGTGAAATCAGGCAAAGCAAGCCGTAATGCAGCAGGCGGACCGGTAGGCCGACGGCTCTGGCTTGCGCCGGATCGAAAGCGTGCAGCAGGAAGTCGCGCCATTTGACCACAAGAATACCAGCGGTCAGTGCGGCGATAATAGCCGTTTCGATGAGGTCGGACAATGTTATTCCGAGCATGTCGCCGAACAGAATATGATCGAGATGCACCGTCGAGCGGATCGCAACATAAAGAACCAGACCAAGACCGAACATGCCGGAGAATACGATGCCCATCACCGTATCCTGCTTGATGCGGCTGTTTTCGGTGAGGTAGCCGGTTGCAAGGGCGCAGGCCATGCCCGCTACGAAGGCTCCGATACCGAAGGGTATTCCGATAATATAGGCGACAACCACACCCGGAAGAACCGCGTGGCTGATAGCGTCACCCATCAATGACCAGCCCTTGAGGACCAGAAAGCACGACAGCAATGCTGTTGGTATCGCGATGAGCACGGAAATAGCCAGTGCATAGCGCATGAACTCGAACTGAAACGGTGAGGCCAGCATATCCAGAATGGTCATTGCTGGAACTCCCTTAGAGCGATTGCCGCTTTGCGGCGTGCGGCCAGCAGCCCATGCTTTGGAGCAAGCAGAAATACACTGAGGAAGACAAGCGTCTGGAGAACGACGATGATGCCTCCCGTCGCACCGTCCAGAAAATAGCTTACATAGGCTCCTGTGAAGCTTGTGACAGAGCCGATAGCAACAGCAATCCAAAGCAGTCGCGAAAACCGGTCTGTCAGTAGATATGCGGTTGCACCGGGCGTTACCACCATACAGATGACGAGAAAGGCACCAACCGTCTGCATCGCGGCGACAGTCGATGCCGACAGCAATGTGAAGAACATGATCTTCAACAGATTGGGCTTGAGACCGATCGAACGCGCATGGTTTTCATCGAAGAACACTACCATCAGATCTTTCCACTTCAAAAGAAGCAGCGACAGGGAAACGAAGCCGATGATTGCCAGTTGTAGAGTATCTTCCGGTGTGATGGCGAGGATATTGCCGAGAACGATGGTCTGAATGCTGACGGCCGTCGGCTTTAACGAGATCATGAAGAGGCCAAGCCCGAAGAATGACGAGAAGATCAGACCGATGATCGCATCTTCCTTCAGCTTTGTACGTTGGTTGAGAAAGAGCATCGCTGCTGCGGCGAGACCGCCAGAGAAAAATGCGCCGATGGAGAAGGGGAGGCCAAGCATATAAGCGCCCGCAACGCCAGGGACGATGGAATGGGATAGAGCGTCGCCAATCAGCGACCAACCTTTCAGCATGAGATAAGCCGAAAGAAAGGCACATACCCCGCCCACCAGCGCCGAAACCCACATCGCATTCAGCATGTAGCTATAACTGAACGGCTCAAGTAATACGGTCATTGTTGCTGGCTCCGTTTGCGGGTCGCGGAGTCTTCGTTCTCATAAACAACAAACGGGCGCTCATCGTCAGTTATGACGCTGACGGCGCCTCGTCCTGCACCGCTAGTCTCGCCGAGTACAAGATGGCGCAGCACGCCGCCGAAAGTCTTTTCGAGGTTCTCTTGTGTGAAAACCTCCGCAGTCGGCCCGTAACCGAGAACTGTTCGTTTCAGTAATACGGTTCGGTCGCAGAATTCGGGAACACTGCCAAGATTGTGGGTCGAGACCAGCATGACGCGCCCCTCATCTCGCAAACTGCGAAGAAGTGTGACGATTGCTTCTTCGGTCTTCACATCTACGCCAGTGAAGGGTTCATCCAGAAGAATGACGCGCCCGTCTTGTGCGAGCGCTCGTGCAAGAAATACCCGTTTCTTTTGCCCGCCTGAAAGCTCACCGATCTGTCGATGACGAAATTCGAGCATATTCACGCGATCAAGCGCTTTTTCTACGGCTTCTTTGTCGGCGCGGCGCGGGATGCGCATCATGCCCATATGGCCGTAGCGACCCATCATGACGACATCTTCGACGAGAACCGGAAAGTTCCAGTCGACGTCCTCACTTTGCGGGACGTAAGCCACTAGGTTCTTCTTGAGCGCAGCCCCAACCGGCATTCCGAGAATAGATATTTCGCCCTTGGCTAGTTTGACAAACCCCATAATCGCTTTGAACAGGGTCGACTTGCCGGATCCGTTGACGCCGACAAGCGCTGTAATCGTTCCGGTTGGGGTCGTAAAACTTGCATTGTGTAAAGCCGTATGGCCGTTTCGATACGTGACAGTTGCATTTTGCACGTTGATACCGTCGACCGCGCTTTTATCCAGCACGGCGAAGGTATCTCCATGAAGATCTATGGGTGCATTCATTGTTTGAGCCCTTGGGCAATCGTGCTGGAGGTGACTTTCAGGAGATCAATATATGTCGGCACGGGACCGTCGGGGTCCGAAAGTGAATCAACATAGAGAACACCGGCATATTTTGCGCCGGTCTCACGAGCGACCTGCTTGGCTGGGGCAGGAGAAACCGTGCTTTCGGAAAAGACAGCCGTAATGCCATTTTCGCGCACTGCATCGATCACTTTTCGCACCTGCTGTGGAGTGCCCTGTTGGTCTGCATTGATTGGCCAGAGATAAAGCTCTTTCAAACCGAAGTCCCGAGCCAGATAGGAGAATGCGCCTTCACTTGAAACGAGCCAACGCTTGTCTTCAGGAATAGCCGTCAGCTCAGCCCGGATAGGATCGATCGTCGCTTTAATCTTCGCTTTGTAAATCTCTGCATTTGCCTTGTAGATGTCAGCGTTCGCCGGATCATTTTTGACAAACGCATCCCGAATATTGTCGACATAGATCAATGCGGCATTCGGTGACATCCAGGCATGCGGATTTGGCTTGCCGCTATAAGGTCCCTCGCTGATATCGATTGGATCAACGCCATCGGAAACAACTGCGCTTGGAACATCCTTGAGACGCGAAAAGAATTTTTCGAACCATAGTTCCAGACCAAGGCCATTCCAGAGGACCAGCTTGGCGTCCTGAGCTTTAATCAGATCTCCCGGTGTTGGCTGATAATTGTGGATCTCGGCACCTGGCTTCGTGATTGACTCAACCGTCGCGGCATCGCCCGCAACATTCTGCGCAATATCGGCGATAACAGTGAATGTCGTCACGGCCTTGAATTTCTCCGCAAAAGCAACGCTTGCGCTTGTCCAGAGAAGAGCTCCGCTCACGAGGCCGAGTGTTGTTGTTCGTAAAATACGACGCAGCATATCCAAATCCTTGTTGCCAATCAGTTGCAATTGCATAGCCGATCGCTGTTTTACGATCAAGTGCTATTGCGAACCATTTGCAAAAGAATAATCGATGTTTAGCGCTTGAGATTCCGATTGCAAATTTCAACTACACGTTTAAATTGTATTATTGTGAACATTGAAGTTGATTGGTTGTATTCTTTACAAGTGTACGACAGGGAGGCTGTGCGCGGTCTAGCAACAAACTGTGTGTTCTTATTCTCTGTTTTCAGATCGAATGATTAAGGTGAGGATGAGCTTAGTGATTGAATTTCAATCAATTATTACAGGTTAGAGAGCGGGGAAGGAGGCTGGTACAAAAGTGCAGACGAAAGCGAGCAAGAGCGGTTTAACGTGCGCGACTACCCAAATCGGGGTGGCGAGTTACCACAGAGATGTTACAACCATCATGGTTCTGCGAGAACAGGTCCACAATTTAAAATGGTATTCTTCTGTGCGGCAAGATGAGAAATCTAGTTACCCCGCTGGAACTGTTTTCATTATTCCGGCTTCTACGGATTTATCAATCGACTGGCCGAATCCCATCGAAATCATATCCATGCAGCCAGATGAGCAGCTTTTGCAGGACGGGCCCTTTCTGGCCTCTCTATTCGGGGAAATCAACGGCTCCAAGAACGTTGCGAGTTTCTCATGCAAAGATTGCATGCCGCTATCTCATATGATCTGGGATGAAATTTGCCGGCGAGGTGGGCAGGATGAAGCTTACCTGAATGCTCTCGGGTTGGTTCTAATGCGCACGGTCGCGCGCAGCTTGTTAAATGAGCGCGCTTCAATCGACAATAAGGTCGGACTCAGCAAAGCAGCGCGTCATCAGATAGAAGCCTATCTCAACCAAAACTTTCACAAGCCTCTTTCGGTTCCAGATATGGCAGCATTGTTGGGAATTTCAGCTGGGCATTTTTCGACATGCTTTCGAAAGAGTTTTGGGCAGACGCCTCACCAGTACCTGATGGAACTGAGGCTTGACGAAGCTGAGCGGTGCCTCAGAAAAACATCGATGCCAATAAATGAGATCGCACACCATTTGAATTTTTCCAGCCAGAGCCATCTTACAACGGCTTTGCGAAAACACCGACAGACCACGCCAGGCGAATTACGCAAGTAGAACTATCGGGGCGCTCTTGGCAATGATGGCCCATTCTTGTGTCGTCCTCATAGAGCAATGGGGCTGGGCGATAGCAACATCAGGCACGCAATAGCTGAACAACTTTACGCGTCGGTCGGCCTTCGTTTCAGCCATTTGCGCCAGATGTGGATTTCACTTCTGCGGCGCAAGCGACGGACGCGATGAGAATCGTGAGAAAGCACGATAAGCCCAAGTGGAAGCATCCAGAAACCGAGAATCGGGAGAAACCCCAACGAGCCGCCGACGACGAGCGTGCCGCCAAGCATGCGCCGCATCATGACTGATTGCGGCATTGGGATTCGCCGACCAAGAATCACGATGGCTTTTTTCCGGGGTGTTTCGGCGTATTCGTCACTCACAGGCGCATCTCTTAGGCTGATATGTTACAATTCACAGGAGGAAAACGTCCCAGAGAATATAGGGTTTTTGTCCCATAATGCAAAAAGATGAAAAAAAATGGATTTAGCCCTTTGCAAACGCGAAATCCTTTTGCTATACGCCACCTCGCTGACACGACGAGCACCTGTTCCCCGGTAGCTCAGCGGTAGAGCAACCGGCTGTTAACCGGTTGGTCGCTGGTTCGAATCCGGCCCGGGGAGCCACTTCATCTCATGAAGTTGCTCAGTTTTTCATTGCATTCAAAACGAAGTTTCTGGCGCAGTGCACTTTGGTGCGTGACCGAACTACTTGGACACTCTATTGATTGCGGTGTAAGGGCACGCTAACGATTTAGCGAGTTTGTCGAGACGACGTAGCTAAGCGCTTGAGAGCGCAGGCATTGTACGGTCGGCCATACCTTCGCGAATGATCAAAATCCCTCCATGTGAGCTCGCCGGTATCATCTCAATTCAAAGCGGATAGATAGCAATGAAGCTATGATGCGTCCTTTAACGGGTGATGATATTCATTCTTTGCTGAAGCATTTTGAACCAAATCGTTTTTCGTGCGTTGGTTAGCTGTCTGTTAACCATGATTGGAGAATGGCAATGCCTTGGTATTTTCGTCTCGAATCCGGATTCGCCGCAGTTTTTGTTATCGCGGTCTGCGCCCACATGCTTGTTCAGTTGATCCGATAACAATTCGGCGTGTTACAAACATTAGGTAACATTGATGGTCAAGGGTGGCAGATCAATTGGATTGCCATTGGCCCGTGCGGGGAGCGTTGGTTCGCGCTTCCTCCGAGCGATTATTGAAGGTTGGGGAGATATCAAGAAGGCTAACTTGATGTGATTCAAGTCTGGTGAAAATGTCTGACCGTGCCCCCCCCAAAAAAATTTTATCCAGTTTTGAGTTCGCTCCAGCGGTTTTGGGTTGCTGTATTTGGGGCGGTAGCGGCGGGTTGCGGTGCGGACCCATTTCGGCTGCGCAGTACCGCATCGCGTCGCGGGTCGATAGTCTGAGCGAACTTGGCAGGTGTCAGCCAGCCGAGAATAGAATGTGGTCGGTGGCCGTTGTAATCGCTGCGCCAAATTGAAAGCGCTGAGCGAGCTTGGGGCAATGACGAGAAGAAGGTTTCATTCAAGAACTCGTCTCGCAGCCGTCCATTGCAGGATCGCGTTGCTGGTGAATTCGCTGCCATTGTCACTGACGATCAGTCGGGGTTTGCCGCGTTCCTCAATGATCCGGTCAAGCTCGCAGGCAACGCGCAAACCGGAAAGCGACGTCTCGCCGACGAGTACCAGGTACTCCCTCGTGCAATCATCGACGACAGTCAGGATCCGGAACCTGCGTCCATCGGTGAGTTGATCCGAAACGAAGTCTAGCGACCAACGATCATTGGCTGCCATCGGGATCAGCATCGGTGTACGTGTGCCTATCGCTCGCTTCCGACCGCCACGCTTGCTTACTGTCAACTTCTCCTCCCGATAGAATCGGAAGAGTCTCATTCGCTCGCGAAGGTCATGGTCGTCGATACAGCTGCTTTCGTAACGAACCGTCATCCGGCAAACGCTGATGGCTTTACACGTCTGCCGTTCGCTCATCCGATGGTGGTTCATCAGATACGCGACAGCATTCCGTTGGGCTGCGGGCGTCACAAAAGGTCCTTCAAAGCTGCATTATAGAGCATCGCCTCCGCCAAGAGACACCTCAGCTTCGTGTTTTCGTCCCCCAGCGTCTTCAGTCGCTTGGCCTCAGATACGTCCATCCCGCCGAACTTGGCCTTCCATTTATAGATGCTGGCATCGCTGACGCTGTGATTACGACAAAGCTCCGAGACCAGTGTGCCCGCCTCATGCTCCTTCAGAATACCAATATATAGCGCGACAATCAGGATGAGACGCTTGCGACAATCTGGATGAGATTCTTAGGTCGCGGTCGGGATCAAATTATCATGCTGATTGCCGTTGACAAGTTCTTCTTCGTTTTCTGATTGCCGCTGCGCGACAGACAGCGTTGAGGTCCTGATTGTCGCAAACGAGGCCGGTCGGCCCCGCTGGCGTTTTTCCTCAAGCGCGGTTCTGCGGCGATAACTTTCGACATTCATCTCGAAGATCGTGGCATGGTGCACAAGCCGGTCGACTGCTGCGAGTGTCATGGCAGGATCTGGAAAGACCCGGTTCCACTCTCCGAACGGCTGGTTGGCAGTGATCAAGATCGACCGGTGCTCGTATCGTGCCGAGATCAGCTCGAATAGCACGCTTGTTTCCGCCTGGTCCTTGGTGACGTAGGCGAGGTCATCGAGGATGAGCAAGTCGTACTTGTTGAGTTTATCGATGGCAGACTCAAGCTGCAGTTCCCTGCGGGCGACCTGAAGCTTCTGCACAAGATCGGTAGTCCGGGTGAACAGGACCCGCCATCCGTTCTCGATCAGCGCAAGGCCGATAGCGGCAGCAAGATGGCTCTTTCCTCCGCCGGGCGGACCGAACATGAGGATGTTAGCTCCCTTGGCGAGCCAACTGTCGCCAGCGGTAATTGCCATGACCTGCGCCTTCGAGATCATGGGTACCGCGTCAAAGGCGAAGCTGTCCAAGGTCTTTCCGGGCGGCAGGTGCGCTTCGGCGAGATGTCGTTCAATCCTGCGATTGGCACGCTCTGCCAGCTCGTGCTCGGCAATAGCCGACAGGAAGCGAGCGGCTGGCCATCCTTCCCGGTCCGCCTGCTCGGCAAATTGCGGCCACAGCGTTTTGATGGTCGGTAGCCGAAGTTCGTTGAGCATGATGGCGAGCCGTGCTTCGTCGATAACGTGAGCGTTCTTCATGCGGCTTCTCCTGTCCCGATCAGGGCCTCATAACCGTTGAGCGATGCGAGCTGCACATGAACGGTCGGCAGCTTGGCTGGATCCGGACCGAAGAGCGTTCGCATGGCGGCCAGATCCGGTAAATCGCCCGCATCCAGGGTTCTGGCCAATTCTTTGGCAAGTTCGCGCTCGCAACCGCGGTCATGCGCCAATGCCAGAAGCTCAACGGTGATCTTGCAAGCCTGCTTGTCGGGAAGATGCTCGATGAGGGCTTCGAAGGCCTTGCGATATTCCGGACGCGGGAAGAGTTTGTCGCGATAAACGAGGCCGCGGAGCGCCATCGGCTTCTTGCGCAGGGAATGGATGACGTGGTGGTAGTTGACGACCTGATCGTGTCGCCCGTCGGGGTGGCCGCGTCCGCGGCGCAACGTCATCAGATGCGTACCGCCGACGAAGACATCCAGCCGATCGTCGAACAGGCGAACTCGTAGCCTGTGGCCGATCAGGCGGGATGGCACGGTGTAGAAGACCTTGCGCAAGGTGAAGCCGCCCGTCCGGGACACCGTGACGACAATCTCTTCGAAGTCCGTGGTCCTGCGCTCGGGCAGCGCCTGCAGATGGGATCGCTCAGCATCGATACGCTTGCCATGGGCAGCATTGCGACGGCTGACGATCTCGTCGACAAAGGCGCGGTAAGAACCGAGATCGTCGAACTCCTTGGTCCCCCGCATCAGCAGGGCATCATGAACGGCGTTCTTGAGATGGCCATGGGAGCTTTCTATCGAGCCGTTCTCATGCGCGACGCCTTTGTTGTTGCGCGTCGGCGTCATTCTATAATGGGAGCAAAGCTGGTCGTATCGGTGCGTGAGATCGACCTTGGCATCGGCGTCGAGGTTGCGGAATGCCGCCGAAAGGCTGTCGCTTCGATGATAAAGCGGCGTACCACCCACGGACCATAGAGCATTTTGAAGCCCTTCGGCCAGCGCGACAAAGCTTTCTCCGCCGAGAATGACATGGGCATGTTCGAAGCCCGACCAGACAAGCCGGAAGTGATAGAACAGGTGATCAAGCGGCTGGCCGGCGATGGTCACACCAAGACCGCTGGCATCGGTAAAGTCCGAAAGGCCCAACCGGCCTGGCTCGTGCGTCTGGCGGAAGATAACCTCCTGCGCTTCGCCATGGACAGCACGCCACGACCGAATGCGTCGTTCAAGCGTGCGGCGGATACCTTCAGACAGTTCTGGATGTCGGCGCAGCATCTCGTTGTAGACAGCGACGGCACGGATGCCGGGTGCGGCCTTCAAGAGCGGGACGACTTCAGTCTCGAATATTGGCTCCAAGGGATCAGGGCGGCGGCGTCCACGCGGCGCTTTGCTCTGAGATGGTAGTTGCACCTCCTTGTCGAGGCGGTATGCCGTAGCTCGGCTGATCGACGCTTTTGCTGCGGCGACCTCTACGGAATGCGTTTGTCGGTACTTCATGAAGAGTCTCATCTGATGATCGGTTACATGGCAACCCGGCACAAACTGGTTCTCCAATCCAGAAAACCGCAAATGTACCGGACCGACCGCGATCTTGAGACGCCAAATTCTGCGCCACGCCGGGGTATGACTACGATCGGGCTACGCCCTCACTCCGTCACACCCCGGCGCGAGTCTCATCCTGATTGACGCTGAATCTCACCTAGATTGCCGTTATGCACCAATAATTTGTTCGTCGATGAAACGGTTGCGCTTCATTCCTTGGCTCTCTCAATGGGCCAGAGCTTACTTCAATATGGATTATGTCAACGGACAAGGTCAGTTAATCCTTGCCCCGAAAGTTCTAACCGGACGCTAGCTGGGTCGCTTATTACAGGTTGGTCCGGTTTTTAATGCCGGCGGAAGCGGTGGGTTGAAGTCGCTTTGAGCCTTATTGTGCCGGCGTATCGTTTTCTTGCGGTTGAGAAGCTTCGGCAGGCGCGGGAGCAGGCTGTTGAGGTGCTGGTGCAGGTTCTTCTGCAAGGACCTCATTTGTCTTGGTTTTTATGTCTTCTGCTGTCTGTTGGCTGATCAGTCCTTGCGACGCGGCAAAGCCGACAACAACTGCGATGACTGCACCCACAAGGGCAGCTTTAAGCTTCGGTGACATAGCTGGCTCTCCTGCCAAGTATAGTTTACGTCCCGCCCGATGCATCAAATCAGTCATACAATACATGCGTCATTTTTTTCAATGGTTTCTCATTTTTTCTCGCGGTGTTTGGTGTTCTTACACATCGGTAAATAGCTGATCTCGTTCTAAACTAAAGTGACGGGTGACAAATTTTGACCGTATGATAAAATATACAAAAATAGTGGGAGGGGATAATGCTTGATAAGAAAGGCATAGAAGCGCCTCGTATACGAGCGATTGAATGGATCGAGCAGCTTTCGATACCGAGGTTCTTGGTGCTTGTTGCGCTATGTAGTGCTGGTACGGGCGTTATTCTTAGTCAGCTGATATGAATAGTGGCCGCAAAGTCTTGTCCTTGCGCCGTTAGAGTTCAGAAGTGTTTGAAATATTTCTTATCTGGCAATAGCGGGATTGCGCTTGCCAATTCTGTCGAAATTACAAAGCGTCTAAATTACGTATTTATTGCGTGTTACACGAACACAAATACCACCAAACATGACTGCAATTTCTTTAGACTTCACCTGCCGAGGCTTTTGTTTTGTTCACGACAACAAACAGAGCCAAGTATGTTGCGCTCGATGTCACACGGGTTCGCCCAATTTTTGCGTCACCATTTGTAATTTATAGGAATTAACTTCCAACATGATGCAACAAGGCTCGCCATGTCGAATTCGACGCTGATCTCAATAGTCTATTGATTTTATATATGGAAATATTGGAGGCCTCGCCCGGAATCGAACCGGGGTGCAAGGATTTGCAGTCCTCTGCGTAACCACTCCGCCACGAGGCCTTCCGTAAGGCAGTTGCCAAATCAGTTGGTAGCGCCTTGGCCCGTTCCAATATTGATACAGATCGGTCTCGTCAAGCCGTTAGAGCCAAATGTAGAAGATTTCTACAAAGGTTTCTTCGCGCTTTGTAATTTCAATGCTGGTCGTCTCGATCTGGCGGCATTTGCGGGCGTGCCAGATTGCCCTTGGAGAAGGTATAGCCGGTTTCGACAACACTCAATCCAAATTTGTTTCGCAACTTGTCGATGGCATTTTCGGCGACGGCGCGTTTGGTCGCCTGAGTGTCTACAAGATCGGGCGGATCGGCGCGATCACTTGAAGAAAGCTCGCTAACCCCAATCCCTAGCAATCTAAATCGTGTTCCATCCAGTTCTTTTTCAAGAAGCTGCAATCCGTGGCGGAAGATTCTGTCCGCGAGCTGGGTGGGATCAGAAAGCTGCCGATTGCGCGTACGCGATTTGAAGTCGTGTGTTTTCAGCTTCAAAACGACAGTACGCCCGGCTATTTCACTTGCTTTCAGTCGCCGCGAGACCTTTTCGGCGAGCGCCCGAAGAACAGGAACGAGATCGTTGGCATCCGACAAGTCATTGTTGAAGGTTGTTTCTGCCGAAACACTTTTCATGTCGTGGTCCGGCTCGACCTTCCGGCTGTCCTGTCCTCGTGACAAACGGTAAAGACGCTGCCCGATAGTGCCATACGCCTTCATAAGTGCACCTTCTTCCATCGTCTGGAGTTGGCCAATCGACCTGATTCCGTCACTCTCCAGTTTGGCTGCGAAAGCCTTGCCTACTCCCCAGATCGTGCTGACGGATCGGTCTCGCAGAAACGTCAGGGCTTCTGCTTCACCGATAACGGAAAAACCGCGCGGCTTTTCGATATCTGATGCAACCTTGGCCAGAAACTTGCAATAGGATAGCCCGATCGAGGCAGAAATGCCTATTTCATCCTCTACGCGTTTGGCGAAGTGGGCGAGAACAATAGCAGGTGGCGCTTTATGCAGGCGTTCCGTGCCGCTCAGATCCAGAAAAGCCTCATCGATGGAAAGAGGTTCGACGAGGGGCGTCAGGTCACGCATCATTTGCCGCACTTCACGACCAACGCGAACATACTTTTCCATGTTTGGCTTAACGACGACGGCGTCGGGACAGGCTTCCAGTGCCTTGAACATGGGCATGGCAGATCGCACGCCATGAATGCGGGCAAGATAGCAGGCCGTCGATACCACGCCGCGTTTTCCGCCGCCGATGATGAGCGGTTTGTCCCGCAGTTCCGGATTGTCGCGTTTTTCGACCGAGGCGTAAAACGCATCACAATCAACATGCGCCAGAGAGAGCTTATAAAGCTCGCTGTGACGGAGAAGGCGAGGGCTGCCGCATGCATGGCATCGTCTGCCAGTGTGCGATTTTTGCGGCGCAAGGCAGTCGCGGCATACACCTTTTTCCGAACTGTTAGGTGCAATGGTGTCAGCCATGAGGACGAACCGTCTGATGAACATAAAAGGAACATCCTTTTATAGCATCGAAAGGCCGAAGTGCCATGGGGATATATCATCCCGGTTGGTCTTACACTTGACATTGCCGGGAATATCACCAAGTTTAGCAATATGAACAACCGTTTTGCATCCATACTTCATCGGGTTTATCCGATCACGGGATAGCTGCCCTCGAGTTCTGCCTAGCGCAGGGGAACTCCGGGGGACGGTACGCCGCTTGTCCAAAAGCGGATTTCAAATAAGCGCTTTCATTAAAATCAATCTGAACGGCTTCGTGCAGAAACAGCACGGAGACTTATTACCTTTCAACAGCAGTGAGCACTCGCCATGAGCGGAAAGAATCGCAAGAAGCCCAATATCGTTGTTAGCGAAATCGACTATGAGCGTCTGATGGGGCTGGCCACAAACGTTTCGGAACGTCTCGAGGAGATCGCCGAGGAGTTGATGGTTGAACTTGACCGCGCGAAAGTCGTTCCTGCGAAGCGTTTGCCGCAGAATGTGATTCACATGGGCTCTACTGTGGAGTTTCGCTCCAATGACGGGCAGGAGCGTCGGGTGACTCTGGTATATCCGGGCGAAGCGGATATCGCGCAGGGCAAAATTTCGATTCTCACGCCTATCGGTACTGCGCTGATCGGCCTTGCACCCGGCCAGTCGATTTCCTGGACTGCACGGGATGGCAAGCAGCACGAGTTGAACGTATTGTCGGTTTCGAACGAAGCCGAGGTTTCTGCGGCAAATCCCGCTGCTGAATAATTACCAAGAAGCCCGGCAATGCCGGGCTTTTAATTGCGGATCGAAGTCTTTGCTAAAGGTGCTGGTTCAGCCCGCCGGGCAGATATGACAAGGCTTTCTCAATTGTTGCCGGATCACGGCCAGCCTCGTCGCAGTAGCGCAGCAGCGTCGGCTCATGTGTCAGAAAAAATTGTAATACACCCGCCAGAAAGCCAGGTTCACGTGCTGCCTGCCGGATCGACGCAGCTTCAATGCCTGTCAGGGCGAGGAAGCGAGGCAGCAGGTCCTTGTCCTGAGCCAACCACGCCAACGCTTCAATGGCGATCGCTTCCGCATCCGCCTGGCTCATCGGCGTTTTCATGTGGTTTCTCCGCTTTTTCTGTTGCTTTGCCGAATGTGTAACGGTCGCTCAGTCGAGGAACAATGGAATTATTTGCCTTTCATCAATGAAATGAGGTTAAACTACCCGCAGTCTAAGAAGTGGGGACTCTCTGGCGGATAAGAAAATCGAGCAAATGCCGGGTTGCTGCAGGGAATAAGACCAAGGAATTTTCGATGCCGAAAAGCGTGATGATTGTCGAAGACAACGAACTCAATATGAAGTTGTTTCGCGATCTTATCGAAGCCAGCGGATATGAGACCATCCGGACGAGAAACGGGCTTGAGGCGCTCGATCTTGCGCGCGAACATCGACCTGATCTGATTCTCATGGACATACAGCTTCCCGAGGTGTCGGGACTGGAAGTCACAAAATGGCTGAAAGACGATGACGAGTTGCGGCACATTCCGGTTATTGCCGTGACGGCTTTTGCAATGAAGGGCGACGAGGAGCGTATTCGGCAGGGCGGCTGTGAAGCCTATATATCCAAGCCGATATCGGTGCCGCGCTTCATAGAGACAATCAAATCCTATTTGGGCGACGCTTAGCGGAAATCAGGGCGAGGGGCATCATGACTGCACGAATTCTCGTCGTTGACGATGTGGATTCCAATGTAAAGCTCCTCGAGGCAAGGCTCCTCTCCGAATATTATGAGGTTATTACGGCTTATAGCGGTCCTGAAGCCATTGAGCTTTGTCTGGGCGGCCAGATTGACGTCGTTCTTCTAGATATATTGATGCCGGAGATGGACGGTTTTGAAGTATGTCGTCGATTGAAAGATGATCCACGTACGTCCAATATTCCTGTTGTGATGGTGACGTCGCTCGATGGTGTCGATGACAAGATTCGCGGCCTTGAAGCTGGCGCCGACGACTTTCTGTCAAAGCCCGTCAGCGATCTTCAATTATTGTCGCGTGTGAAGAGTCTGGCGCGGCTGAAACTGGTTTCTGATGAGCTTTTCCAGCGAACGGGCACAGTTGCGGACGCGGAAGTGGAAACGCTGCTGGCAAGCAAGATGGGCGGGAATTATGCCGATAAGGATGAGGTCGCCCGCATTCTCATAGTTGATGAGGACGAACTGGCGGCTGCACGCCTTCGTCTCATTCTTGGAGAGACCTATCGTGTCGATGTGGCCAGCGATGCCAACACGGCTTTGATCCGGGCGATAGATACGGATTACGACAGTATCGTCGTTTCAGCCAACTTCACTTATTACGATCCGCTGCGCCTTTGTTCGCAGTTGCGAACCATCGAACGCACAAGGCTGGTGCCGATCATTCTCGTTGTTCGGGAAGATGAGGGCGCGCTCGTGGTGCGTGCGCTGGAGCTTGGCGTAAATGACTATCTGATGCGTCCGCTTGAGAAGCTGGAGCTGTTTGCGCGCTTGCGAACCCAGATCAAACGGAAGTGCTATAACGATTTACTGCGGCAGAGCCTGAACCGTACGATCACCATGGCGGTGACGGATAGTCTCACAGGGCTGCACAACCGCCGCTATCTCGATACACATATGCCTGTCCTGCTGACCCGCGCCATGGGGCGCGAGCGGCCATTGTCAGTCATCATGCTCGACTTCGATCACTTCAAACGGATCAACGACCAATACGGGCATGATGCTGGTGACGATGTTCTTCGCGAATTTGCGACGCGCCTGCGCAAGAATATCCGTGGGATGGATCTCATGTGTCGCTACGGCGGAGAGGAGTTTGTCGTCGTTCTGCCGGATAGCGATGTGGAGGCTGCGAAGGCTGTTGCCGAGCGAATCCGGGTTGCTGTGTCAGACACGCCCTTTGCGGTTGCCACCGGTAAGCACAAGGTCAACTTGACCATAAGCATGGGCGTTGCAGGGCTGAGGCTGATGGGGGATAGCGCTGACGCTCTTTTCTCGAGGGCAGATGCTGCGCTCTATCAGGCAAAGAAAGGTGGTCGCAATCGCATTGTCTCTTCGGCTGCCTGAAGAACCCACGAAGCTGGAAGCAAAAAAGCCGTCTCGGAAGAGACGGCTTTTTATCTCAATCATCTTGTCGATGACGACCGAAAACGAATTACTTGATCTTCGTTTCCTTGAACTCGACGTGCTTGCGCGCAATCGGGTCGTACTTGGTCTTTGTCATCTTTTCCGTCATCGTGCGGCTGTTCTTCTTCGTTACGTAGAAGAAGCCGGTGTCAGCGGTCGACAAAAGCTTGATCTTGATCGTCGTAGCCTTGGCCATATCGAATTACCTGCTCTGTATCTTTGCCGGAGCATGATCTTGCCGAAAATCGGTTCCCAATTCTCGGGATCATGCTCAATGGATGGAAACCTCCAGCGATTCCGGTAATCTCATCCGGCAGCGGAAATTTGGCGCGACACTACGTATTGGCGGCGAAAAGTCAAGCCCGCTTCTTCCTCAAAAGCAGCCTTCCTGCTGCAAAGAGTGCATATGCGGCAAAAAACACACCGAGAGTCATGGGGAATCCTTTTGGTCCCAGCATGTCCATACCGACACCAACGGCTTGCGGTCCTGCAAGCATGCCGATGGCATAACAGAACACGAAAGCGGCATTGGCGGATGCCAGCTCACGTCCCGTCAGCTCGGAGCCGAGATGCGCGAGGCCGATCGTATAGAGGCCAGCCACTACACCGCCCCATAGGAACAGAATGGCTGCCATGAGATACCAGTGCTGCATGAGATAGGGCAGGGCGATCATACCGATCAGGCCCGTCGTGGCGCAGAAGAGCAGAAGTTTGCGGCGATCCGAAATGCGATCGCTGACAAGGCCTAATGGAATCTGCATCAACACATTGCCGAGGCCGATCATCGTAAGCAGAAGTGCTGCGTCTGCTTCCGGATAACCGATACGCGCTCCGAAGACTGGAAAGAGGGCAAAGCCGCCGGTTTCCACAGCACCAAAAACAAAGACAGCCATAGTTGCAGTCGGAACGGCAAAGATGAAGGGCAGGAACGGGACGTGTTCGCCTTCTTCGAAGTCGGGACTGTCGCGCCATGCGAACGCAACCGGTATGAGGGCGATCAGAATGATGACGAAGCCGACATAGAAAGGCAGTCCGCCCGTGCTCCCGATTTTCGAGAACAACCACGGTCCGAGTGCAAAGCCCAGCGAAAGTGATGTCGAATAGATTCCAAGCACGAGCCCGCGCTTCTCAGGTGGTGCGGAGGCATTGATCCAGTACTCGGACAAAACGAAAAGTACGGTCAGCGCGAAATGCAGGACGATGCGCAGCGCAAACCACGCCCAGAGCGGTTGAAAGAAGTGGAAGCCGAGAAAGGCTCCGCTTCCGATGATGAGCATAAGGAAAATCGCCTTGACCACACCCAGTCGTGCGGCGATGGGGGCGGCAAGGGGAGCCGCAACGATGGATGCCAGTCCTGCCACGGCAGTGTTAGCGCCTATCAGACTGGCGGAATGACCGCGGCTTTCCAGAAGAACGCTCAACAGCGGAATGCCCAGCCCAATTGCTGCACCAACTGCACTGATCGTGGCAATGGCTGCTGCAAGCGAACGCCAGTGCATCTGGCCCTCTGCCGGCCCGCCGCCAGGTTCTTGCGGGACAAGATCGGCGGGTTGGATTTCTTTATTCATCGGGTTCAGATCACTTCGCGAATGAAGCGGCCATGCCGCTTCCAATATTGTACCACCGGCAAGGTGGCTGGCAGTTCAAATTCGGTATCCGTTAGAAGCACGCGCGCTTCTTTCAAGATCGCCTGAGTAATATGAGCGACGTCGAGTGAATCGATTTGATCAATGGAAACCCAATCGAGGTCTTCCAGTTCGCCACTGGGAACGAGTGGCTGCTGATCGAGTTTCGATATATGATCGCGAAATGCGATAAAAAAACGGGTGTCGAAACGGCGAACATAGTCCGGGGGCGTTACCGCACGAGCAAAATAACGCAGGCTGTTCAAAGCCGGCATCATGCCTTTATTGAGGAAGGCCGACCAGTCGCGATGTGTGGGCAAAGCAACCGGTGCTGAGGTCGCTTGCCCGATGCGAAGGCCAGTCTCTTCAAAGGTTTCGCGAATGGCACATAGGCCGAGTGCACGGGCGCGGCGCAGCGATGCACGAGCCCCCATGCCTGCGAGCAGCTTGGCAACATCATTACTATTCAGTTCAGCCGCGGCAGCGATAGCGCCGTCTACAGGATCGGCACGACCACCCGGAAAAACAAACTTTCCGGGCATAAAGGCGAGGCTGGCGTGGCGTCTGCCCATGAGAATTCGCGGCTTGCTGCCCGACCGGTCGACAAGCAAAAGGGATGCGGCGTCACGCGGTCGCAAAGCTTTCACGGCTTTAGTCGAAGTGGATGGGGGCTGAACCATGGCAGTCATGGTGACTTTCAGGTCACGTCGCCATATTCACCTTCGCCCTTACCTCCGAAACCATGCATGTAGAGCGCCCATTGCAGGCCGATAGTCGCGCCCTTCATAGGTTGAAGCAGCAGCAGCGACATGATCACAGTCAACGGTCCCCAGATCGCCATATGAGCCCAGAGTGGCAGATTGGTGGTTGCTTCCACACCCATGAAAGCGCCTACAACCACGTGTCCCACGATCAGAATGGTGAGGTATGCAGGAAGGTCGTCGGCACGTTGTTCCGTGTAGTCTTCGCCACACACGGAACACTGCGCCACTGGCTTCACAAACGACCGGAAAAGCTTTCCTTCACCACAATGCGGGCAACGTCCGCGAAAGCCGCGCCACATAGCTTCACCCAAAGGGCGTTTCGGGTGAGCGGCCTTGGGGCTTTCGCCACCGAAAACCTGAACATTTTGCGCGGAATTGGCCTCTAGCGTGCTCATCAGCGACCTCTTCTCTTCTGACGCGGAATACCCGCGGGTTTACCCCTTCGCCCACGCATCGTCCGGCTTGCCTTATGATGCGAGCGGGTCGCCATCGGCAGGGGATGCGGTTCCGAAACCATCTCAAAGCGAAGCGCGCCCGCAACGGGGAGCGCCTCTACAAGCCGAACCGTCACTGTATCACCAAGCCGGAAGCCTTTACCGCTCCGTTCACCGGCAATCGCATGGTTCGCTTCGTCATATAAATAGTATTCATGACCTAAAGTTGAAATGGGTACCAGCCCATCCGCGCCATATGTCGCAAGGTTCACGAAAAGGCCTGCCCGTGTGACGCCCGTAACGCGCCCTTCATATTCGTCGCCGAGATGTGCGGCGAGAAAATGCGCGATGAGGCGGTCTACTGTTTCACGCTCGGCCAGCATGGCGCGACGCTCGGTCGAGGAAATCAGTGCGGAGATTTCTTCGAGCTGTGTTTCTTCTTCTGTCGTTAGTCCGTCACTTCCCAGTTTCAGGGCTTTGATCAAAGCGCGGTGAACGATGAGGTCGGCATAGCGGCGGATCGGCGAGGTGAAATGCGCATAACGGCGCAGATGCAGGCCGAAATGCCCGATATTATCGGGGTTATATTCCGCTTGGCTTTGCGTGCGCAGCACGACCTGATTGACCAGTTCTTGATGATCCGAGCCTTCAACGGCCTCAAGAATCCGGTTGAACTGTGCTGGCTGCAGCTCCGCGCCCTTGGCAAGACTCAGATCAAGCGTACGTAGGAATTCACGCAGGGTTTCCTGTTTGGCAAGAGCCGGAGCATCGTGAATGCGGAAAATCAACGGCTGGCGGTGCGCTTCCAATGTTTCTGCGGCAGCGACGTTCGCCTGAATCATGAACTCTTCGATGAGCTTGTGTGCATCGAGCCGTTCAGGAACGATAACCTTGTCTACCTTTCCATCGGGCGTGAGCAGAATTTTCTTTTCTGGCAGGTCAAGTTCCAGCGGCTCGCGGGCATCGCGCCCACGCTTCAGCACAGCATAGGCGTCCCACAGCGGTTTTAGTATGCCGTCGAGAATGGGCGTGGTCTTGTCATCCGGCGCGCCGTCAATGGCAGCCTGGGCTTGCGAGTAGGCAAGCTTAGCTGCCGATTTCATCATGATGCGATGGAATTTGTGTGACTTCTTGCGCCCGTCAGAAGCAAAAATCATACGGACGGCAAGAGCGGGGCGATCTTCAAGCTCACGAAGCGAACAAAGGTTGTTTGAAATCCGTTCGGGAAGCATCGGCACGACCCTGTCCGGGAAATAGACCGAGTTACCGCGCTTCTGTGCTTCACGATCAAGCGCGGAATCCGGACGGACATAGGCGGCGACGTCAGCAATCGCTACGATAACAATCTGGCCACCCGGATTTTCAGGGTCTTTATCCGGCTCGGCGTAAACGGCGTCGTCATGATCTTTGGCGTCAGCCGGATCAATGGTGAGAAGCGGAATGTCACGCCAGTCTTCCCGGCCGTCCATCGTCGCAGGCTGGGCGGCTTCTGCTTCGCTCAGCGCTTCAGCCGGGAAAACATGCGGAATTTCATGCTCATGGATGGCAATCATCGACAGGGCTTTTTCGCTGTCGATAGACCCAACCACCTGTCGAACTTTGCCGCGCGGCAATCCCTGACGACGCGAGGAAATCAGGTCCACTTCAACAAGATCGCCAGCTTCAGCGTTTTCCAGCTGTGCCGGATCGAGCTGCACCTCAGGCTGTTTTCGGTTTACAGGGTCCAGCCGCCATTCACCGTTGCCGAGCTTGCGAACAATACCCAGCACCGCGTTCGTGCGGTGCTCGAGACGCTTCATGACGCGGGCGGTATAATCTGGTCCGTCGCGATCTTCACTGCGGAATATTTTCGCCAGAACGCGGTCGCCGACGCCGACTGCCGGGCCGCCTTCTGAGGCTTTGTTGAGCCGGGTGCGGCGGATCAGGACAATAGGTGGTTTGCCGTAACCGGCCTCGTCCCATTCCGACGGACGTGCGAGCAAACCGCCATCTTCGTCGCGCCCGGTAATATCCAGCACGGTGACAGCAGGCAGTGCGCCGGGGCGAGACAGTTTGCGGGCGCGTTTTTCAACCAGACCCTCATCAGAAAGTTCGCGTAGAAGATCTTTCAGATAAACCCGCGCATCGCCCTTGATGTTGAATGCTTTTGCCAGTTCGCGCTTGCCTGCCCGGTCAGGATTCTCTTCAATATATTTGAGAACCTCTTCGCGGGTTGGCAGAAACGCATTGGGATCGCTCTTCCCATCGGCAGATTTTGCTTTGGCTGCACGCCGTTCGGTCCGTGCGGATCGACCGGTATCGGATTTGGAAAAACGGCGTGCCAATTGCTACTCCTCTACCGTCTCGGCCTTGGATTTGGCTTTCGGCTTGGCTGTCGACTTGGCTTTTGCTGATGCCTTCTTGGCCGCGGGCTTTTTTGCAGCAGCTTTCTTTTCAGTGCTGGCTGAAGCCTTGCGAGCAGGGGCTTTTTTACTCTTGGACGACCCGGCCTTTTCCGTAATCAGAGCCAATGCTTCTTCCAGCGTGACACTTGCCGGGTCCTTGCCCTTCGGCAAAGTGGCATTGACCTTGCCCCAGTTGACATAAGGCCCATAGCGACCGTCGCGAACTGTAATCGAGCCACCGTCTGGATGGTCGCCAAGTGTCGCCAATGCAGCCGGCGTGGAGCGGCCACGACCGCCCCCCTTCGACTGTTTGTCGGCCAGAACCGATACGGCGCGATTGAGGCCGACGGAGAAGACCTCTTCGGCATTCTCCAGATTGGCGAACGTGCCGTCATGGCTAACATAAGGCCCGTAGCGACCGATGCCAGCGGAGATCATCTTGCCGGTTTCTGGATGCTGCCCGATGTCGCGCGGCAGGGACAGAAGCGCAACGGCTTTCTCATGGTCGAGCGTATCTACGGTCCAGCCTTTCGGAAGGCTGGCGCGCTTTGCTTCCTTGCCCTCGCCACGTTGGACATAGGGGCCGAAACGACCGGTCCGTGCGGTGATTTCCTCACCGGTGAAGGGGTCCTTGCCGAGCGATTTCGGTTCGTCCGCAGCAGCAGATTCGCCGTTGGCGTCGCCGCCGAGCTGGCGAGTATACTTGCATTCCGGATAGTTGGAACAGCCGACGAATGCACCGTATTTTCCAAGCTTCAACGACAGCATTCCTGTGCCGCAGGTCGGGCACGAACGTGGATCGCTACCGTCTTCTCGTGCCGGGAACACCAGTGGTGCCAGTTCTTCGTTCAGTGCGTCGAGAACATTGGTGACGCGCAATTCCTTGATGTCATCGACATTACCCGAGAAGTCGCGCCAAAAATCGCGCAAAACGTCTTTCCAGGAAAGCTTGCCGTCCGAAATAAGATCGAGCTTTTCCTCAAGGTCTGCCGTGAAATCATATTCCACATAGCGCTCGAAGAAACTCTCAAGGAAGGCGGTGACCAGACGACCCTTGGGTTCCGGAATGAGCTTGCGCTTGTCGATGGTGATGTATTCGCGATCGCGCAGCGTGGCCAGAGTCGCGGCATAGGTCGAAGGACGACCGATACCGAGTTCTTCCATCTTCTTGATGAGCGAAGCTTCCGAATAGCGCGGCGGCGGTTCGGTCGAATGCTGGGTCGCATCGATCTTCGCGCGCGCCAGAGCTTCACCGGAACGAATTTCCGGCAGCTTTGCGCTATCCTCGTCGTCGTCCTCTTCTTCGCGATGATCCATATAGGCTGCGAGGAAGCCATCGAACTTAGTGACAGACCCATTGGCGCGCAGCATGGCCGAACGCGAGCTGTTGACCGCCTCAATGTCGACGGTTGTACGCTCAATGTCGGCAGCCTGCATCTGGCTGGCGATGGCGCGCTTCCAGATGAGCTCATAGAGCCGCGCCTGATCGTCATCGAGATAGCGACGCACATCCTTCGGGTGACGCGAGAAATCCGTTGGCCGGATGGCTTCGTGCGCTTCCTGTGCGTTCTTTGCCTTGCTGGAATAATAGCGCGGCTTTTCCGGCACATATTTTGCGCCGAAGCTTTTGCCGATGGCGTCGCGGGCCGCATTGATGGCTTCCGGAGCTATCTGCACGCCATCGGTACGCATATAGGTGATCAGGCCGGCAGTCTCGCCGCCAATATCGACACCTTCGTAAAGTCGCTGCGCCACTTGCATGGTGCGCGAGGCAGAAAATCCGAGCTGGCCGGATGCGGCCTGCTGCAAGGTTGACGTGGTGAATGGCGGTCCCGGATTGCGCTTGGTTGGCTTTGCCTCGACAGAAAGAGCCTTGAAGCTTGCGCCTTCCAGCATGGTGCGAATGGCCGTTGCCTGTTCACCATTCTTGATGTCGAGTTTGCCGAGCTTCTTGCCGTCAACGGCAGTGAGACGGGCGGTGAAACTGTCATTGCGCGGCGTTTTCAACAACGCCGCGATATTCCAGTATTCCTCACGGATGAAGCGTTCGATCTCGGATTCACGATCTGCAACGAGACGCAGCGCAACAGACTGAACGCGGCCAGCCGAGCGCGCGCCCGGCAGTTTGCGCCACAGAACGGGCGAAAGCGTGAAGCCGACAAGATAATCCAGTGCACGGCGTGCAAGATATGCATCGACCAGAGGTTCATCGATGTCGCGCGGATTGGCGATGGCATCCAGAACAGCCTTCTTGGTGATGGCATTGAAAGCCACACGTTTGACTGTCTTGCCCTTGAGCGCCTTTTTCTGGTTGAGCACTTCAAGCACATGCCAGGAAATGGCTTCACCTTCGCGATCCGGATCGGTTGCGAGAATGATGCCATCGCTGTCTTTCAGCGCTTTGACAATATCGGCAAGGCGTTTGGAGGAATTGCTATCCACCTCCCACGACATTGCAAAGTCTTCGTCGGGACGAACCGAGCCATCCTTGGCTGGCAAGTCCCGCACATGACCGAACGAGGCCAGAACCTTATAGTTCGAGCCCAGATATTTATTGATGGTTTTAGCCTTGGCAGGCGATTCGACAACGACGACGTTCATTTAAAGCAGCCCAGATTCGCGCCCCATGGAGATAAAATACCTCCTCTCCGCGTGAAATTCGTTGCCTTCACATGAACAGCGGGCAGCGTTTGGTCAAGAGCAGGACAACAAAAATCACGAAATACAACTTAAGATTGCTGTTAAGTTGAATGAAACCAATAGTAGCATAGGGTATGAAGAAATCGAGTTTATCTCTCGAGGAGATAGGTATGGATGATACGGCGAGTTTTCCAGAGATGGAAGACGGTGAGGATATGGAAACCGCGACTCGCTCCGAGACGGTAGCATATATAGAGCAGATGCTTGAACAGCTCAGTTTGATGGCGAAAAGTACGAATTATGTGTTGCTGGCCTATATGATCGAAATAGCTCTCATTGAGGCTCGGGAAGCGCTTCACAATGAGGCCGAGTCGTAACAGTCGTCACTCCATCGGAACCAATGCCACCTGATTGCCGGCATATCGATGGAGCCGCCCTGCCAAGTCCAGTTCCAGCAGAATGAGCTGAACAGCTCCAGTATCCATACCCGTGTGACGAACGAGGGTGTCAATGTCGGTCGGTACAGGACCGAGCGCATCGATAACGATGTCTCTTTGCTCTTCCGTTGCGAACGGTTGGAGCGATTCCGGTTCTTCCAGCGCTGGGGATAAAAGATCTGGCTGTGCTGGTATATTCGCCTGATAGGCGTTTGGACCGGCCAGCGGCCGGAGTGCTTCAATGACATCGTTTGCTTCGGTAACCAGTGTCGCACCTTGTTTCAGAAGCAGGTTTGTGCCGCGCGCACGAGGATCAAGCGGAGAGCCAGGAACAGCGAACACGGTGCGTCCCATGTCCCCAGCCATACGCGCGCTGATAAGCGAGCCGGAACGCTCTGCTGCTTCGACGACGATCAAACCCAGCGACAAGCCTGCAATAATCCGATTGCGGCGTGGAAAATCACGCGAGCGTGGCTCTGCGCCCATTGGCATTTCGCTTATGAGCGCGCCACCTTGTTCTGGTATGGCGTGATAGAGTGGAAGGTTTTCCGGCGGATAGGGGCGGTCAAGTCCACCTGCAAGTACTGCTACGGTACCGGTTTTCATGCTTGCGCGGTGCGCAGCGGCATCAATGCCGCGGGCAAGTCCGGAAATCACAGCAAATCCTGCCTCGCCAAGATCATGTGCCAGACGCTCGGTAAAACGTGCGCCAATCACCGAAGCATTACGTGAACCGACAATAGCGATGGGTGGCTTGCTGAAAATGGCTGCATTCCCCTTGATCGTAACCAAAGGGGGCGGAGCCTCACAATTCTTGAGTTGCTGTGGATAATCCGGTTCGCCCATGCCGACAAGACGGGCACCGGCGCGTTCAATAGCTTCAAGCTCGCGCTCAGCGTCGTCCATGGACGCAACGCGGATCGGACGGGCACTGCCGCCTCTGATATTGAGATCAGGTAGCATTTCTATCGCGCTTGATGCTGAGCCACAAAACAGAATCAGATCGCGAAAGGTGACAGGGCCGATATTGTCGGTTCGGATGAGGCGTAGCCAGTTAAGCCGCTGGCGATCAGAGAGGCGAATTCCAGTTTTCGAATTCGCGCTTTCCTTCATCCCTTGGCTCCGATCTTGCTCTCGGTGCCGTTTAAGAGGCGCGTAATGTTGGCCTTATGTTTGAAGATAACGATGACCGTCATGATCGCAAAGAGCACTGCGATTGCTGGATACCCCCGCGAATAGAGCGCAATGGGAACAACGATGCTGGCGATAAGTGCCGCAAGGGAGGAATAGCGCGTCAAAAGTGCCGTCACGATCCAGACGGCAGCGAAGACCAATGCTCCGGGCCATGCAAGCCCGATGAGGACGCCCAGATAGGTGGCGACGCCTTTGCCACCCTTGAAGCCGATCCATACTGGAAAGAGATGCCCGATAAAGGCACCGAAGCCTGCACCAATAGCGGCGTCCGGGCCGTAGCGTGAAGCGACGAGAACGGCGACCGTACCTTTCAGCATGTCAAAAATCAGCGTCGCAGCGGCAAGCTTCTTGTTACCGGTGCGCAGCACGTTCGTCGCGCCGATATTGCCCGAGCCGATGGACCGGACGTCGCCCAATCCTGCAAGCCGGGTCAGGATCAAACCAAATGGAATGGAGCCAAGAAAATAGCCGAAGACGAGCGCCCCTATGAGCGTCAAGCTAAGGAATCCCGGTTCGGCCATGAATGTCCCCTTGTTTCTTGATTCCGCCTACCCGGAATTTTCGAATGATTGTTCCGGGTTATGCGGCGTTTTTCAAGCCGAGTAAACGGTCTTGCCAGCCACTAAGGTGTGGACGACGCGACCTTGAAAGCGAGCACTTTCAAAGCAACTGTTCTTGGATAGCGAGTGCAGATCTTCTTCACGTACGATCCAAGGCTCATCCAGATCGACAATGGCGAGATCTGCCTTGGCGCCTGGCTTTAGCGTACCAGCATCAAGGCCGAAAATACGCGCTGGAGCTGTTGATAGCACTTCAACCAGCCGCGGCAGCGGAATGCTGTCATTGTGATAGAGACGAAGTGCGGCCCCCAGCAATGTTTCAAGGCCGATGGCACCGGCTTCGGCATCAGCAAAGGGCAGGCGTTTGGTATCGACATCTTGCGGATCATGAGCCGAAACGACAATATCGATGGTGCCGTTCTTCACGGCTTCGACCATAGCAAGGCGATCCTGTTCTCCGCGCAAAGGTGGCGAAAGTCGGAAAAACGTGCGGAATTCACCAATGTCGTTTTCATTAAGCGACAAATGGTTGATCGATACGCCTGCCGTTACCTTCGCGCCGAGATCCTTGGCGCGGCGAACAGCTTCCGCCGACATTTCGCAGGAAAGCTGTGCGGCATGATAGTTGCTGTTGGTCAGGGCTGCTAGACGGAGATCGCGTTCCAGGGGAATCACCTCCGCTTCACGCGGACTCCCGGAAAGACCGAGCCAGCTTGCAAACAGACCCTCGTTCATCACGCCATTCGCACCAAGGAACGGATCGCGTGTTTCGCAGGCAATCACGGCATTGAAATCGCGGGCGTAGGTCAGAGCGCGCCGCATGAGCTGGGTATTGGCGATCGTCTGCCTGCCTTCCGTGAAGGCGACGGCACCGGCATCGCGCAGCAGGCCGATTTCGGTCATTTCTTCGCCGCGCAGACCTTTGGTGATCGCCGCAGCCGGGTGCACATTGACGACAGCCGTGTCACGCGCCGTGCGTTTGACAAATTCCACCAGAGCTACGTCATCGATCACCGGATCGGTGTCGGGCATCATGATGATTGAGGTTACACCGCCAGCAGCTGCCGCGCGGCTTGCCGAGGCGATGGTTTCGCGATGTTCAGCGCCGGGCTCACCGACGAAGACGCGGGCATCCACGAGGCCAGGCAATACTGCCTTGCCATTCAGGTCGATGATTTCTGCGCCTTCCGGCGCGCCCTGATTGCGGGCATCCGCTCCGGCGGCAACAATCTTGCCATCGCAGATCAGAACGCTGCCGGTTTCATCGAGACCGCGCGACGGATCGATGACGCGCGCGTTTTCAAACAGGATCGCGCTCATGCTGCTTCTCCGTTGCTGGGATTACGGCGCGGATCGAGCAGGGCTTCCATCACGGCCATACGCACGGCGACACCCATTTCTACCTGTTGCTGGATCACGCTCTGCGGTCCGTCGGCAACGTCGGATGCGATCTCGACGCCGCGATTCATCGGACCGGGATGCATGACGAGCGCGTCTGGCTTGGCGACTTTGAGCTTCTCTTTATCCAGGCCGTAGAAGCGGAAATATTCGCGTACCGAAGGCACGAAGGAGCCGGCCATGCGCTCACGCTGAAGGCGCAGCATCATGACGACGTCGGCATCTTTCAAGCCTTCTTCCATCGAATTGAAGACTTCGACGCTCATATCGGCCATGCCGGAAGGCAGAAGGGTGGATGGCGCGACGACACGCACCCTTGCGCCAAGCGCGTTGAGAAGGAGAATGTTGGAGCGTGCGACGCGGGAATGCAGCACATCGCCGCAAATGGCGACGATCAGGTTTTCGATTCCGCCCTTGGCGCGACGAATGGTCAGCGCATCGAGAAGTGCCTGGGTGGGGTGTTCGTGCGCGCCGTCACCGGCGTTGACCACCGAACAGCCGACTTTCTGCGCGAGCAGGGCAGCCGCGCCCGCCGAAGCGTGACGGATAACCAATATATCCGGCTGCATGGCGTTCAGCGTCATCGCTGTATCGATGAGCGTTTCGCCTTTCTTGACCGACGAGTTGCCGACAGACATATTCATGACGTCGGCACCGAGCCGTTTTCCGGCCAGCTCGAACGACGATTGCGTTCGTGTCGATGCTTCGAAGAAGAGATTGATTTGCGTGCGACCGCGAAGCACGGACTTTTTCTTCTCTGGCTGTCTGGAGACAGCGATTTCCTGATCGGCGAGATCAAGAAGGCAGAGAATGTCCAGGGGCGAAAGCCCCTTGATGCCCAGCAGGTGGCGGTGAGGGAAAAGCGGAGGGACCGTTTGATTTATCATGGCAAGTCACCCGTATAGGACCATGAGGCAGGTCCCGCAACCGTCCTTATAATGGCTTCAGGCGATTCACCAAGAAAAACCTGTGCTGTTCTGACGACAAATTGTGTTCGGGATGGCAAAATTTTAGCAAATGCAATGCAAGAAACCTAAATTAAATTGAATCGCACAATACGGAACGAGCTTTTGAAAACGCACGACGTTACCAACCAGACGCCACCCATGACGGGTAACAATGCCTATCTGGGCGATCCGCTCTTGATGCAGATTGCGGCAGGATTCCCGAAGGAACTGCATGCCGATCTGGAACAGACGGGACGTTTTGTGTCGTCGGCTGAAGCGCAGGACCTTGCGCGTCTCGCCAATACCGAACTGCCAAAATTGAGCACGCATGACAGGCAGGGCAACCGTATCGACCTTGTCGAATATCATCCTGCGTATCATGCGCTGATGCGCCGTTCCATCGCGTCAGGACTGCATTGCTCGATCTGGGAAGGCAATCCGCTCGAAAGCGGCCGCCGTCATCAGGCGCGTGCATCGCGCTTTTTCCTGACCGCACAGCTCGAGGCGGGACACCTCTGCCCGCTTACCATGACCAGCGCATCGCTCGCAGCACTTATGGCATCGCCGGAAATCTATAAGGAATGGTCGCCGGTCATCCTGTCGCGCAAATACGATTTTTCGCAGAAACCCGCTTTTGCCAAGCAGGGCATTACGCTTGGCATGGGCATGACTGAAAAGCAGGGCGGAACCGATGTGCGCGCCAATACGACCCGCGCGACACACAATGACGATGGCACCTATGCCATAACCGGTCACAAGTGGTTCATGTCCGCACCAATGTCGGATGCTTTTCTGACGCTCGCGCAGGCGGAAGAAGGCCTTTCCTGTTTTCTGCTCCCGCGCCTCACTTCAGAGGGAAGCGGGAACGGGTTCTTTTTCCAGCGCCTGAAAGACAAGCTTGGCAACAAGTCCAACGCTTCGTCGGAGGTTGAATTCGATGGTGCCATCGGTCATCTGATCGGTAATCCCGGTGAAGGCGTCAAAACGATCATGGATATGGTCACGCTGACACGGCTCGATTGCGCTGTCGCGTCGGCCGGACTGATGCGTTCAGGCCTCGCCGAAGCCGTGCACCATAGCCGTTATCGTCAGGTATTCGGCAAGGCTCTTGTCGAGCAGCCATTGATGCAGCGCGTTCTTGCCGACATGGCGCTCGATGTTGCCGGTGCGACTGCACTTTCCATGCGGCTGGCACGCGCTTTCGATATGGCTGCCAGTGATCGTGCCGAGGCGGCTTTTGCCCGTTGCATGACGCCGGTGGTGAAATACTGGGTTTGCAAGATCGCACCTGCATTACTCTATGAAGCAATGGAGTGCCTCGGCGGCAACGGTTACATCGAAGAAGGCAATCTCGCACGCGCCTATCGCGAAGCGCCGGTCAATGCGATCTGGGAGGGTTCCGGCAATGTCATGGCACTGGACGTGGCACGTGTACTGTCGCGCGCACCGGGGCTTTTCGATGAAGTGCTGGAGTGGATCGGCGGGCAGCTTGGTCCGCGTGGGCAAGGGACACTTGATGTGCTGCGTGCTGCATTGCAGCTGACCGAAACCGATCCGGGTGTCGCACGCCTTCTAACCGAGCAACTGGCCTATGCTGCTGCAGCAGCAGAATTGCGTCAGATTGGGGCCGACGATGTGGCTGATGCGTTCATCGAGACCCGTCTTGGCGGCCAGTGGCGTTCGACCTATGGCATGCTGGATGCGCGCCACAATGCGGAACGGATTCTGGATCAGCTTTATCCGGCGTCGTAATCGTCGGATGCCGACCGCCTGATACTGTGCAGGCGGTCGAGTGCGCCTTGAAGAATGAAGGATGCCGCAGCCGAATCGATCCGTTCGGCCCGCTTGCCGCGTGAGACGTCCATACCGATCAGTGCCCGTTCGGCAGCGACGGTCGATAGGCGTTCATCCCAGAAAACGAAGGGCAGGTCGGTCAACGGCTGCATGGTGCGCACAAATGCCCGTGTGGCCTGAACGCGGGGACCGGATGTTCCGTCCATATTCATAGGCAAACCGATGACGATAACGCCGACCTTGTCGGCGTCGAGTGCCTTCAAAAGCACCTGTGCGTCGATGGAAAACTTCACCCGTTTGATAACGGGGCGCGGATGCGCGAAGGAAAGACCGAGATCAGACACCGCAAGGCCGATGGTCTTGGTTCCCAGATCCAGTCCGGCAATGGTCTGCCCGGACTGAAGCAGCGCCGGAATTTCCTCGATTTCAACGACAGCCATTGGTCCTCATCGGATTTTGAAGTGGTTTCATATTGCCTTCAACTTTATCGGCGTCATATCTGTTCGCAAACCGGAAATCGAGCCGGAAACAGAGATTGAGGAGAGACTTTATGAAACTAACATGGCTTGGCCACGCCGCTTTCCGCATTGAAACGGCAAAGGCTGTTATTCTCATCGATCCGTTTCTGAACGGAAATCCCGGTGCAAAGGGCATCGACTTCAAGGAGGCGACCAAGGGCGTAACCCATATAGCGCTGACCCATGGTCATGGCGACCATGTGGGCGATACGGTTGCCATCGCCAGGGAGCATGGCGCGATTGTGATTGCCAATGCCGATCTTGCAACCTGGCTTGGCAGCCAGGGCGTGGAAAAGCTCGATCCTGGCAATACGGGTGGCACGGTGGCGCATGACGGGTTTACCGTTACTTTCGTCAATGCACTCCACTCTTCGGCAATGCTGACGCAAAACGGTGTCTCGCAGGCGCTGGGGAATCCTAATGGTCTGGTATTCCATTTCGAAGATGCACCGACGCTCTATCATATGGGCGACACGGACATCTTCTCGGATATGGGGCTTATCAACGAGCTCCATCAGCCAGAAATCGGCATCGTTCCCATTGGCGACCGCTTCACGATGGGTGGCGCGGTCGCGGCTCTCGCCTGCCAGCGCTATTTCAACTTCAAAACCGTGCTGCCATGCCATTACGCCTCATTTCCGATCATCGACCAGACGGCGGATAAGTTCTTGGCCGGAATGGCAGATCATCGGGAAACGAAGGTTATTGCCGATCCAGCTGGCACCGTTCATTCGTTCTGACTTTGGATTTGAAGCGCAAGAAATGTTGCGCTTCAACAATCGCGCCGTTATAGCCGGTAGGAAAACTTTTCAGGGTGGCGGTTCGCCGCCCAATCTAGCATTTGCGGAGAACAGGATGTCCGTCGATATTTCTACCGTCAAGCGCGTCGCGCATCTGGCGCGCATTGCCGTCAATGACGACGATGCCGAACGCATGACTGGCGAACTCAATGCTATTCTGGGCTTTGTCGAGCAACTGAACGAAGTCAATGTCGATGGTATCGAGCCTATGACTTCTGTTACGCCGATGGACATGCGCATGCGCCAGGACAAGGTAACGGATGGCGGTATTGCTGCTGCGGTGGTGGCCAACGCACCGGTTACGGAAGACAATTTCTTCGTCGTACCAAAGGTCGTGGAGTAGGTTATGGCCATACGGGTTTCAGTCGAGACCCCCTTGCAGGATGATGTGCGCGCACTGGTCGAGGGCCTGAATGCGCATCTTCTGCCGCTGTCACCGCTGGAATTCCAGTTCAAGATGACAGTTGAGCAGATGGCGGGGCCAGATACGACGGTTTTTGTGGCGCGCGATGAAGACGGCAAGGCAGTCGGCTGCGGTGCCTTGAAGATGCACGAAGATGGCGTCGGTGAGGTGAAGCGTATGTTCACACTTCCGGAAGTGCGCGGAAAGCGCGTTGGTTCGGTTCTGGTGGATGCGATTGTCGATCAGGCGAGGGCCAAGGGCATTTCCCGCCTTGTACTCGAAACGGGCACGGGCCCCGGTTTTGCAGGTGCATGGCGGCTTTATGAGAATTCAGGTTTTACGCGCTGCGGTGTGGTTCTGGACTATCCGGATTCCGAATACAGCGCCTTTTTTGAAAAGCGTCTCGTTGAGGCGCACTGACAGGATTTGACGATGAGCGAACTGACCGCACTGACCATTGCCGAGGCGCGCGACAAGCTGAAGGCCAAAGCCATCACCGCGACCGAACTCACCGACGCCTATCTTTCCGCTATCGATTCCGCGAATGAAACCATCAACGCCTATGTGAAAGTAACTCACGATCAGGCGCGTTCGATGGCCAAAGCTTCGGATGAGCGTATTGCCAAGGGTGAAGCGGGCGCACTGGAAGGCATTCCGCTCGGCGTGAAGGACCTGTTTGCCACCAAGGGCGTGCATACGCAGGCCTGCTCTCACATTCTCGACGGTTTCAAGCCGGAATATGAGTCAACCGTAACAGCCAATCTGTGGGCTGATGGTGCGGTTATGCTCGGCAAGCTCAACATGGATGAGTTTGCAATGGGTTCGTCCAACGAAACCTCCTATTACGGTTCGGTCAAAAATCCATGGCGCGCCAACGGCTCCAACGCCGATCTGGTGCCGGGCGGTTCGTCGGGCGGTTCGGCTGCCGCTGTCGCCGCACAGCTTTGCGCTGGCGCTACCGCAACCGATACAGGCGGCTCGATCCGCCAGCCCGCAGCCTTCACCGGCACAGTTGGCATCAAGCCGACCTATGGCCGCGTTTCACGCTGGGGCACGGTTGCCTTCGCTTCGTCGCTCGATCAGGCTGGTCCGATCGCTCGCGACGTGCGTGACGCCGCTATTCTGTTGAAATCCATGGCTTCGCTTGATCTCAAGGATACGACATCGGTCGATCTGCCTATTCCGGATTATGAGGCTGCTATCGGCAAGTCACTCAAGGGCATGAAGATTGGTATTCCGAAGGAATATCGCGTTGACGGCATGCCGGACGAGATTGAGGAACTTTGGCAGAAGGGTATCCAGTATCTGAAGGATGCCGGTGCTGAGATCATCGATATTTCGCTGCCACACACGAAATATGCGCTGCCCGCTTATTACATCGTGGCACCGGCGGAAGCCTCTTCGAACCTCGCCCGTTATGACGGCGTGCGTTACGGTTTGCGTGTACCCGGCAAGGACATTGCCGATATGTACGAACAGACCCGCGCGGCTGGCTTCGGCAAGGAAGTAAAGCGCCGCATCATGATCGGCACCTATGTTCTGTCGGCTGGCTATTACGACGCCTATTATCTGCGTGCGCAGAAGGTGCGTACGTTGATCAAGAAGGATTTTGAAGATGTATTCGCCAAGGGCGTGCATGCGATCCTGACGCCAGCGACGCCATCGGCTGCCTTTGGTCTTGCCGATGAGGATCTCGCCAATGATCCGGTCAAGATGTATCTCAATGACATCTTCACGGTAACAGTCAACATGGCCGGTCTGCCGGGCATTGCCGTGCCGGCCGGTATCAATGACAAAGGCTTGCCGCTTGGCCTTCAGCTGATCGGACGTCCGTTCGAAGAAGAGACTTTGTTCCAGGCAGCGCATGCCATTGAGCAGGCTGCCGGACGGTTTACTCCGGCAAAGTGGTGGTAAAAACCGAACTTCTTATTCGCCGGGGTTTCCCCGGCGAATTTGTTTCTATGGCTGCATTAGCGGTCAGGGCCTGGCGGATAGCCGCGCGCGATATTGAACTGACCACTGAGCGGCAGAAACTGCTGGAAGCCAGGTTTCAACGCGATCTCCAAGAAATTGCGGACGGTGTTCTGGCTGCCGAAAAGGCAGGAATACTAGCAGGCTGGGGTGCCAGGGTGCCCCAAAGCAATTACATTTCCGATTTATGGGTCGATCCACCGCATCACGGGCAGGGGATTGGCAGACAGATTCTTGATGCCCTGATGGCGCAAATTCTGCTTGATGGTTTTGATGAAGCACTGATCGGCACCCATGCGGATAATCTTCCCGCGATCAATCTTTACAAAAAGGCTGGTTTCCGGATCGACCGGCAAGGAGATGAGTGGTCGGAAAGTTTCGAAAGAACCGTCGAGAAAGTCAGGATGCGCGCTGATCTTTGAAGGCCAGCTTACCGCAACCGTTGCCGAATGGTCTATCGCGCCTATTCTTCCTTGGAGTGGATAACATCAAGAGGAGGGCAAGCGATGTGGATCATGTTGACGGAAGTGAACGGCGAAAAGCTCGCCGTGAATTTTAATCACGTTCTCTCTTATAACGCTTATGGAACCGGCACACGTATTGTTACGCTGAGTACGGATCAGACGTTCTTCGTCAAAGAGTCGATTGAGGAGATTGAAGCCAAGCTAGGCATTGATGTGAAAGCCTGAAGCTTCTTTTTCTCAACGGCTTAAATAGTTTTATTGAAAAAGAAAATGAACGGCACCGTACTTGCGCATTGCCGTTCATCCTGTCTGCACTCTCGGGCACGTTTCGGGTCCGCTGAAATGCTCTATTTTTTACGCGCATCTCGTTCCGAAAACCAGTTCCCACTTTTCGGGACGCGCTCTAGATATCCAACTCTTCCACAAAAGCCGCACGGTCCTGAATGAAACGGAAACGGGCCTCTGGCTTGGTGCCCATCAGTTCATCCACGGTGTTGCGGGTTTCATCGACATAATCTTCGTCCACCTGAACACGCAGAAGCGTGCGCTTCTTTGGGTCCATGGTGGTTTCCTTGAGCTGTTCGGCACGCATTTCGCCAAGGCCTTTGAAGCGACCGATTTCCACTTTACCACGCCCGGTAAACATGGTGCGTAGAAGCTCATCCTTATGCGCTTCATCACGCGCATAAGCGACCTTTCCACCCTGGCTTAGGCGGAAAAGCGGAGGCACAGCCAGATAGAGATGACCATTGCGGATCAGGTCCGGCATTTCCTGATAAAAGAAGGTGATGAGCAGCGATGCGATATGTGCACCATCGACGTCAGCGTCGGTCATGACGATGACGCGATCATAGCGCAAGTCGTCTTCCCGATAATTTTTGCGCGTACCACTGCCGAGTGCCTGCACAAGATCACTTATCTGCTGGTTTGCCGTCAGTTTTTCGCGCCCGGCGCTGGCAACATTCAAAATCTTGCCGCGCAATGGCAGGATAGCCTGATTGGCGCGATTGCGCGCCTGCTTGGCTGAACCACCTGCCGAGTCACCCTCGACGATGAACAGTTCTGCACCGGCTGCGGCATTCTGCGTGCAATCGGCAAGTTTGCCGGGCAGGCGCAGCTTGCGCGTTGCGCTTTTGCGAACTGTTTCTTTTTCCTGACGGCGACGCAAGCGCTCGTCGGCGCGGTCGATCACCCATTCCAGCAGGCGAGATGCTTCCTGCGGAGAGGCCGTGAGCCAATGATCGAATGGATCACGGATCGCATTCTCCACGATGCGCTGTGCCTCGACCGTGGCAAGCTTGTCCTTGGTCTGACCGACAAATTCCGGCTCGCGAATGAAAACCGACAGCATCCCTGCAGCCGATACCATCACGTCATCGGTGGTTATGATCGAAGCGCGCTTGTTGTTGGTCAGTTCCGCATAGGCTTTCAGCCCTCGCGTCAAGGCAATACGCAAACCTGCTTCATGTGTGCCACCATCGCCGGTCGGGATAGTGTTACAATAGGAGTGGACGAAACCGTCCCCACCAAACCACGAAACGGCCCATTCGACGGCGCCGTGGCCACCTTGTTTCTCGGTCTTGCCCGCGAAAATCTCGCGCGTGACCTGATGTTCCTTGCCAAGCGAAGCCTCAAGATAGTCCTTCAGGCCACCAGGGAAGTGGAACACGGCCTTTTCAGGTGTTTCCTTCTTTGGGTCGAGCAGGGAAGGATCGCAGTTCCAGCGGATTTCAACCCCGCCAAACAGATAAGCTTTCGACCGCGCCATGCGATAAAGACGATGCGGATCGAACTGGGCTGTCTTGCCGAAAATATCAGGGTCTGGATGGAACCGGACGCGAGTACCGCGACGATTATGCACTTCGCCGAGCTCTTCCAGCCCGCCTTGCGGAATACCCCGCGAGAAACGCTGGCGATAAAGACGGCGATTGCGCGCGACTTCCACTTCCAGCATGTCAGAAAGGGCATTCACCACAGAAACACCGACGCCGTGCAGACCGCCTGACGTCTCATAGGCCTTGCCGTCGAACTTGCCGCCCGCGTGCAGTTTGGTCATGATGACTTCGAGCGTGGACTTCCCGGGAACCTGGGGATGTTCATCCACAGGAATGCCGCGTCCGTTGTCCGACACCGTGACAAACCCGTCGGCATCGAAGCTCACTTCGATGAAATTGGCATGTCCCGCGACAGCTTCATCCATTGAGTTGTCGATGACTTCGGCAAAGAGATGATGGAGCGCCTTTTCGTCCGTGCCGCCAATATACATGCCGGGACGCAGGCGCACCGGCTCCAGCCCTTCCAGAACGCGGATGGATGATGCGTTATAGTCGTCGCCTGCCGATGAAGCAGGCGGCGCCTTGGCCGTTACCGGCTTTGGAACAGAGAGCGAGGGCGCTGCCACTGGCTGCGCAACAGGCTGTGGTGCCACAGGCTTTGCGCTAGGCTTTTCCCCCTGGCGCCCCTGTTCTTGTTCCCGTTCTCGGGCCCGGGCATTGTTGACCACTCTCGAGAAGAGATCGTTGCTATCGTCCATCTGTTCCGAAAAGCTCTCTATCTGAATTTCAGGAGGTCTTTGCCGAGCCTGCTCGCCATCGACCGGAAAATACTGTTCGCGAATCAACTGAATGATGCCATGCGCGCTCACGAAAGGCGACTAAAGTTCGCCTTACGTTCCGTTTCCGCACGGCTTTTTCAAAGGGTTTTGTTCAGAACGGAACTGATTTGCACCAGAAAGAAGGCGAAAGTCAAACAAGCAGGACATTTCCGATCAAATTGGATGGAAACGCTACCACAGTTCGCATAGAGCGATAGCGGGGAATATTCAGAATACCGAGAGTTTGAAATGCAAAACAGCGCGACAAGCGGCATGGAAGCGCACGTTAAGGGCATGGCGATCATGGTGCTCTCGGTGCTTTTGCTGCCGCTGATGGACGCCATCGGCAAATGGCTCGCCATGGTGGATAATATGCCTCCTGCCACTGTCACCTTCATGCGTTTTTTCATTCAATGCTGGCTGATGTTCTTTATCCTGCTCATCGTTGGTGGTTTCGCTGCGCTGCGAACACAGTATCTGGCCGGTAATCTCATCCGCGGAGCCTTGATGGGGTTTGGTGGGCTCTGCTTCTTCACGGCGGTCAAATATATGCCGCTGGCTGATGCTATGGCCGTCTTCTTCGCCGAGCCGCTTATTCTGACGCTCTTTTCGGCAATTTTCCTGAAAGAAAAAGTGGGCTGGAGAAGGTTCAGCGCGGTCGGCATCGGTCTCATCGGCACGATGATCGTGATCCAGCCGAGTTTCGAGATATTTGGTGCTGTCTCGCTTCTGCCGTTGGCGACAGCCGTAACCTTTGCCATCTACCTGATCTTGAACCGAAAATATGGTGCGAAGGAAAGCCCGCTGGTCATGCAGTTCTATGCGGGTGTGGGCGGGTGGGTACTCGCTGGCGTTGCCGTGATTTTCGGAACTGCGGCGGGGCTTGGTGATCTGAGTTTAGGTCTGCCGCAAGGCATTCAGCCTTGGCTGCTTTTGCTGCTTTTGGGGACGATCGGAACCGTCAGCCATTTGATGGTTGTGCAGGCGTTCAAGCTGGCACCGGCATCCATGCTGGCACCGTTCCAATATCTGGAAATCGTCAATGCGGTTCTGGTCGGCCTGATCGTGTTCGGCGATTTCCCGACACCGTCGAAATGGTGCGGCATCGCGATCATCGTCGGATCGGGCTTCTATGTTTTCATGCGCGAGCGCCGTGTGAAAGTCGACGCCGTGGCCTGAGGCAGAGCTAGAGCGGTTCCAGTTAAAACGGAATCGTGGGACCGCTCTATTTCTTTATTTTACGCATTACCCAACGCAAAACCGCTTCGCACTTTTGCTGGAAATGCTCTATTTCAGCTGACGGGCTCCGAAGACCGTCTCGAACGCTCTTCCCAAAGCGACGTCCATGTCGCCCATTGTTACCGGCAATCCAAGGTCTACAAGGCTGGTAACGCCATGTTCCGAGATTCCGCAAGGAACGATGCCGGAATAATGGCTGAGATCGGGTTCGACATTGATGGCTATGCCGTGAAAGCTCACCCAGCGACGGAGGCGGATGCCGATAGCAGCAATCTTGTCTTCACACATGCCGCCATTGGCAAGGCGCGGCTTTTCAGGCCGTGTAACCCATACGCCGACACGATCCTCACGACGCTCGCCTTTGACGTTGAACTCGGCAAGGCTCTCGATGATCCACTGCTCAAGAGCTGTCACGAAGGCGCGCACGTCCTCGCGGCGGCGTTTCAGGTCGAGCATCACATAGACAACGCGCTGGCCAGGTCCGTGATAGGTATATTCTCCGCCGCGCCCCGTGTTGAAGACAGGGAGACTGTTCGGGGTCAGGAGATCGTCTGCATTGGCGCTCGTCCCTGCCGTGTAAAGCGAGGGATGCTCGACCAGCCACACCAGTTCATTGGCAGTGCCGTCCCGGATGGCCTGGACACGTGCTTCCATGAAAGTGAGTGCTTCTTCATAATCCGTCAGCCCTTCGGCAACGACCCAATCGACCGGAGCCGCATCAGCGGCGACAGGCCGGAAATGTGCCTCCAGCGCATCGCGTTCACGCGGCTTTTGTGAAGCTGTCTCGAAAATGGGGAAGGCGGAATTATTCGTCATGATGGCACCATATGGCGGTTTTGCAGCGCGACCGCCAGATGGCAAAATGCCTCCCCGATCAATGAATCGCGAGCGGTACTTCCTTTTCACAGCGATTGCGTCCTGCCTGCTTGGCCCGATAAAGCGCGCGGTCAGCGGCATTGACGAGATGGCTATAATCGGGATGACCGTTGAATGCTGCAACCCCGATGGACAGCGTTACAGACTGGCGTGCGCCATCGGGAAGGTTCAACGGTTGTTGTGCTATCTGTCTGCGAAGCTCTTCGGCGATTGTAAAAGCTTTGTTCTCGTCGGCTTCTACGAGAGCGACGAGAAACTCTTCGCCACCATAGCGGAACACGAAGTCGCTCGGGCGGCAAAGCGACAGGATCGCTTCGGCCACCTGCTGAAGGACTGCATCGCCACTGCTGTGTCCGTATGTGTCGTTAATGTTCTTGAAATGATCGATATCGATCATCAAAACGCTCAGATCCATGGCCTTTTGCGAGGCCATGCGCACTTCACGGGTCAGGATCGAAGGCATGAAACGCCGGTTTAGAGCACGTGTCAGTGGGTCACGACCTGTTTCCATCGCGGCGGCCGCCTGAAATAATTCGGATAGCAGGAATTTCACTTCACCGATCTTGGTTTGAAACTGTGCCAACGAAGCCGCAAGGCCGGCGGGGTTGTCCTTGCGTGCGCTGTTGATGGCAGGCAGGAGAACATTGTCGATATGTTCTACATTCCGGCGGATGTTTTCCAACGTACCGGAGTTGGAGAACATCAGATCAGCCTTGTGTTGCAACCACAATCCGAAATCCGAGCTTTCGAGCGAGTGAAGCGGACTATCGGCATTGCCGTAGAGGTTGAAGAGAAGCGACTGGCTCCATTCCATAAGCGCTGCACGTTGCGATTCGCGTTCAAGCGGAAAATCGTGACTTAGCGTGAAAGCCCGGTAGGCTTCGTCGGTCTGGGCACTTTCGCGCGCGTCCTTGACGAAGGCTTGGCTCATGATTTCGATAGCGATGTCGATGGCATTGCTGACATGCACGATCAGGCGCGCCAGAACCTCTCTTGAGGCAACTTCCACTTTCAGTTGACGGACGATTTCGTTTTTCAGCAGGCGCGCGCCTTGCATGACGACGTGGATCGGCACATCGATGCGGGCGTGAACCTCGCCAACCTTGCGCTGTTCACGAATGAATGCCTCAACATCGTCGGCTGTTCTCTGGAACATTTTCAACAGCCAGTCGCTCAGTGAATTGTGCAAACGTTCCTGCACCATTTTCTGGGACAGGAATGTCGCTGCATCACGATTGTTCATAAGGCGATTATAAAAAACACCGACAAACTGCTCGCGGTGACGGCCAATCAGATCACGGAGAAAGAGAGCATGTTCTTCGGGCAGGCCGCTGACCAGCTCGACCCATTCGGTCTGGGTTGCGCCCAGTCCAGTTTTCGATCCCCATGTCATGTCGATTTCAGAGGTCGAATAGTCCATGTTCCTGCTCCTTGCGATGACCGCAAAGCTCCGCCCGCTACCGGTGCTGGACCGGTGCCGGATCGGCCTCGCGGATTGGAGATTCTGCGGCTTTCCCTTTGCTTGGAAAGGGCTGCGTGCGAATTCAACAGGCACCTAATATCCCGACTTTCTTAAAAAGTCTCTCCGCAAAATGGCGGGTTAGTAATTGGGTTTAATTGGCAGCGCTTTTTGTAGAGTGCGGTCGAGATTGATAGAGCGTCGTAAGATTAAGTGACTTTACCAAATGGTTGTTTGGCCTACCTATCTGCGGGCAAGATTCCAATTCTGGCCATCTCTGGAAAGGACTCCGGAATGAGATTTACGTTAATTTCTGCGGCTCTCGCGCTCTTTGCGGTTACCGCTGTCGCTGAAGCAGGCACACCGGTTGCTCCGGCTCCGATTCCGGCTGTAGCCGCCAATAGCACTGGTTCGGCCATTCAGGTCGACTATCGCTGCCGTCGCGGCATGGTTCGCACGCCGAGCGGTCGCTGTGTTACGGATCGCCGCTGGCGGGATGATCGTCGCGGATGGGATCGTCACTCACCACGTTATTATCGCGAACGGGATCGTGATCGCCGCTGGCGCCATGATCGTGATCGTCATCGCGACAGAATCTATATCGAGCCACGTCGTCGCGGCCCGCACAACTAACAAAGAAAAAGAGCAGCGATTTCGCTGCTCTTTTTATACCGGCTCGGCTTGTGTGTCGGAAAGACTGTCAAGTTGCGGAAATACATCCGCTGTCATAGGGGCCAGGACGTCAATCACCAGTCCATCTGGCGCGAAGTTGATGTCGCATTTGGCCCTGAGTTCGCCCGTGAGAACGGAATAGAGCAGCCGCTGGCCGAAGCCACGACGGGTAGGGCGTTCGACTGCAGGTCCTCCGTCTTCAACCCAGCGCATATGAAATTTTCGCTCGCCCTGCCTTTCGAGCACATCCCAGCTGAATTGGACCGTGCCGTTTTCATTGGAGAGCGCGCCGTATTTCACGGCATTGGTCGCGAGTTCGTACAAACCAAGCGAAAGCGAAACCGTTACACGGTCGCTTACCACGAGTTCTGGACCACTGGTTCGGATTCGATGACCGAACGTGCTGTTGAAAGGGGCGAGGGCAGTTTCGCAGATCTGGCTGATCGTTGTGCCCGTCCAGTCCTCCCGAAGCAGCATGTCTTGAGCCTGACTAAGCGCTCGCAGCCGCTCGCTGAATAGTTCGTTCGCGGTTTGCGGATCGGTGGCATTGCGCAAGGTCTGGTTGGCGATTGATTGCACCATTGCCATTGAGTTTTTGAAACGGTGCGAAATTTCACGGGTCACAAGTGCCTTGTCAGCCTCGGCTTTTTTGCGTTCGGTGACGTCGATGACGATACCCAGAAGCGCAGGTGATTTGCCGAGGAGAGCTTTGGCTCGTGTTTCCACCCAGCGCACCTGTCCCAGCCTGTTGGTAATGCGATATTCGACCCGGAAAGATTTGCCTGTAGCAAAAGATTCCTCCGAACGCTGGATAAGCGTTATCCGGTCTTCAAGCATCACCATGTCGATGATCTTGTCGTAGTTGACTGGTTCGTCCGGCGTCAGTCCGAAAATGCGACGATATTCGGCCGAGCAGCTAATCTCCCCGGTCGTGTAATCCCGCGTCCAGAAACCGACATTCGCCACTTCAACGATATACTGGAGTTGATCGCTGCTACGCTGCTTTTCAATTGAGAGCGTTTCGCGTTCTTTTTCGAGCTCAACCAGTTTGCCGAGTTCCAGCGTCACATCAAGCTGCGACGAAACGAAGTGATGAAGTTCGCCATTCTCGGTTTTGACCGGGGAGATATGAAGTCGATTCCAGAACGGCTCGCCAGATTTCTTATAATTGAGAATATCGATCTCAACGGACTGTTCGGCTTCCAATGCCGAATGGATGATCTCGACATGTTTCGGGTCTGTGCCAGGGCCTTGAAGAAAGCGGCAGTTCTTCCCGATGATTTCGTCGGCCTCGTAACCAGTGAGGTTCTGGAAGGCCTCGTTTGCAAAGATGATCGGATTGTCCGGCAGACGCGGATTTGTGATGAGCATTGGCATGGGGGTCAGTTCAACCGCTGCCGTGAAGGGATTCGCTTCCTGGGAGAAAGATGCTCCCAAAACTTTCACGGACGGCTGTACTCTTGTTGCCAATGCAAACCCCACTCGCTGAAAACGCTTACAAGCTGTCCTAATTCACGCAAGTTATCTCATTGTCGCTTAATTTGCGAACAAAAATAATGGAGTAGCTCGAACGAAAATATTGGATCTTTCGTTAAATCATTGATGGAATGGCCATGCATTGCGACGTGAAAATAAGGCATGCACATAATTTACCGACAATATTCAGCGTGCATTCATAAACGGAAAGCAATGATGGCATCATTGAAATGGAGAAGCACAGGATGAACACCTTCAAAAAGATGATGGTTGGCCTCGTCGGTGCAAGCTTTCTGATCGGCGCAATGGTTCCGGTCTCGGCTGCACCTGTCATGCCAACTGCGCCTGCGGCGAGTAATGAGAATGTTCAGCAGGTCCGCGATGACCGCTGGCGCCGCGGGCCAGGACATGGAAACTGGGGTGGACACCGACCTGGGTATCGTCCGGGCTGGCATGGTCGTCCTCATCGTCCGGGACCTGGCTATTGGAATGGACACCGCGGTTATCGGCACTACCGTCATGGCTATCGTCGCAGCAATGATGGGTGGTGGTATCCGCTCGCAGCTTTCGGCGCTGGCGCAATCATTGGTGGTGCAATTGCAGCTCCGCCGCCCCCACCGGTCTATCGCGCGCCTGCTTATGGTTACAGCAACTCGCATGTCCAGTGGTGTTATAATCGTTATCGGTCCTATCGGGCTTCCGACAACACTTTCCAGCCGTATAACGGTCCCCGTCAGCAGTGTTATTCGCCATACTGACAGTGGAAATTTGTTAAACTCAATGAAGCCGCCCTTCATGGGCGGCTTTGTTTTTGTGGACTAAGTCTATCAACTGTATCCGTGAGTAATTGTCATCCATATCAGTGCATTCTAAAAGGCGGCGGGATAAGATTCCGGGGTGCATTTGTTGAATCGCTTTCGGTCTCCCCATTTCATAACGAAGCGCTAAAGGAGACGGGATGCGCCAGATTTTACCCAAGGCTTTGGCCGGTATAGTTATACTCGGCATACTGAGCGTAGTACTTGGTTCCTGGTACACGATTGACGAAGGTGAGCGCGGCGTTGTTTTGCGCTATGGGGCGGTTTCCGGCGTTGCACAACCGGGGCTGGGCTTCAAAATTCCGGTGATCGATTCGATTGTGCGAATATCGGTGCAATCCAAGGCTGCGATCTATAACAGCATGGAAGCCTATAGCCGCGATCAGCAACCAGCTACGATGAACCTGTCGGTCAATTATCGCATTCCGCCAGACCGTGTGGAGGAAGTCTACGCGACCTACGGCGGTGAAGACGGCCTCTTGTCCCGCCTTGTCGAGCGACGCGTTTTTGAGGAAAGCAAGACTGTTTTCGGCAAATTCAATGCTGTGGAAGCCATTCAGGAGCGTAGCCGTCTCAATCAGGAAATTGCTGAGGCAATTCAGAGCAGTGTACGCGGTCCGGTTATTATCGACACGGTGCAGATCGAGAATATCGATTTTTCGGACTCCTATGAGCAGTCCATCGAACAGCGTATGTTGGCCGAAGTTGAAGTGCAGCGTCTCCGCCAGAATGCAGAGCGCGAAAAGGTACAGGCTGAAATCACAGTGACGCAGGCAAAGGCGCAGGCAGACGCACGCCGTGCCGAAGCCCAGGCTCAGGCCGATGCGGTTCGTCTGCAGGCGGAAGCCGACGCAGAAGCGATAAGGATAAAGGGTGAGGCAGAAGCAACTGCCATCAAGGCGCGTGGCGATGCGCTTCGTGACAATCCGGGTCTTGTCGCACTGACGCAAGCAGAACGATGGGACGGTCAGCTGCCAAGCACGATGCTACCGAATGGAGCAATACCCATGCTGAACCTGAGCAATTCCCAGACGCAGCAGAAATCACCTGACTATTGATATAGTTGCAGAGAGACCAGCTGGGTCGTGACTGTCACGTTTGACGCACATCCCGAAAAGCGTTTCATCCTTTTCGGGATGTGTTCTACCCCCCACGCTGGTCATAACCTTCGACGTTTTCTCCATCCATTTTCTGGCGCAGGTGCTGCTTTAGCTTCATGATCTTGTCTGCGTCCCATCCGGTCACGTCGGTGACTTCCAGCCACGCATTGACATAGTGTTCCGGAGCATAGACATGCCCGTGTCCTATCGGTGTGGCGGTCCCAAAAGCCATATCTAGTGCCAATTGCAGCATGGTCACGACAGGATACCACCGCAGCTCTGGTGAAACATCCGGTCCGCGCGGTGCCTGCATCCAGTCAGGTTGACGATAGAACGATAGACTGTCGAAGAATGTCACCGGATCGCTGGCATATTGCAGATACACCACCCGCAACGGCCCCCAGCGGGTTCCATTTCCCGGCGCTTCACCATTCTGATTCATGAAACGGGCAAAGGAGCCGTCTCGGAACACTGGTAGCCATTCTGGAGTTCCAGGGTTTCTTCGTCTGGTCATGGCTTTCCAGTCCCTGCTCGGGAAAGGTGGCCCGCTCCACAAGGCACCGTTGATTGGATCGTCAAGCATTTCGAAAAGCTCGGCTGAGACTTCAGAATTCATCGCCCCAAGGCTCAAGCCATAGAGATACAGACGTGGGCGCTGATCGTGCGGAAGTCTTTTCCAGTAATTATAGACGGTTATGAACAGAGCTCGAGACGCTTCTGCTCCGTATTCCGGTTGAAACAACAACGACAAGGGACTGGAAAGATAGGAATATTGCATGGCAACGCTGGCCACATCGCCATTGTGCAGAAACTCCAGTCCGTCCATGGCTGCTGGATCTACCCACCCTGTACCGGTTGGAGTGATGACGACCAGCACAGAACGTTCAAAACCGTTCTGACGCTTCAGTTCCTCAAGTGCCAGTTCGGCTCTTTGTTCAGGCGTATCGGCTACTTGCAGACCTGCATAGACCCGTATCGGGTCTATAGCCTTTTCGCCAGTCAAGGCAGCAATATCGGCAGCTCCGGGACCTGAGGAAACGAACTCACGTCCAGCTCGCCCAAGCTCGTTCCAATGCAAAAGCGAAGCGGCGCTGCCAGTCTCGTTCGGTGATGTCGGTTGTGGGCGGTCCGGTTCGATCAGAGCGTCAAACTCGCGAAACGAACGATCCAGAACCTTGAAAGTGGACTGGATGAGCAGGCCGTTGGCGATGGTCCAGATGAGCACAACAGTGATCGTAATGCCCAGGACATTGGCTAACCGGAGAGGCATAACGAGTTGTATTTTGGCGGAGACGAATTTCCCTAGTAGAATGAGAAAGCGAACCAGAATTAGCAGAACCAGAAATGTCAGCACAGCTAACGCGGAGACACTCATTGGATAGGCGCTGGGCACCGGCTCCATATCCATGACTGCACGAACTGAATTCTGCCAGCCCGCGGCAAAATAGAGTGCCACGACGGCCACGGCGAGACAAACCAAACCCACCACAAGATTGGCCCGACTGCGCAGCCGATTCCGGGGTTCAGGCAATTCCAGATAATGCCATAGCCAGCGCCACAATACGCCGATGCCATAACCGGCTCCGAAGGCGACACCTCCGAGAATTCCCTGCATGACGTAGGTTCGCGGGATAAGGCTGGGGGTGAGGGCTGCGGCGAAAAACAGTGTTCCGAGCGCGATACCCACGCCGGACAAGGAACGTCGGAAATGAGAAAATGCCTTGGTGGCCAGAGACATGAAGCACCACGCAGATTAAGTCATTGGAATGAAACTAGCTGTAGCAAGAGCGGGCGGCAAGGCCCGGCACGGAGAAGCAGGAGCTGAATAGTCCTGGTTAGGCGCCTCGCGATTCAGAATCGCCCTTCTGCTCAGGGTGTTAAGTATCCAAATGAGCATGAAAAGCGCCTGTTTACCGGCATATGGAAGAGGCGGTCTGGCATGGAGTATCCCAGACCTGTGATTTTTTTGAATTTATGTTGAAGAAACCTGATTTTATGGTGTTGACCAATCCGTAAGCCACCCTTATGTTCCGCCGCACTTCCGGGGGCGATTTGCTCCTACAGGGAGCGCGTAGCTCAGCCGGTAGAGCAACTGACTTTTAATCAGTAGGTCCAGGGTTCGAATCCCTGCGCGCTCACCACTTTCTCTTCAAATTAGTTCATTTCACCTTTGTCGTAGTGACTTTGCATTGCAAGAATGCCATGAGCGATCATGACCTTGCGTAGAAGAATTGTTGGCGATCGGTCGGATACCGCCCTTTGGGTTGTATCGCTGACGCTTGTTATTCTTCTGCAAGGGCTGGTAACGGCATACGCGCAGGCTTCCATGGCGGCGTGGAGCGCTGGTCCCTCGTCCGTGATCTGTTCAGTCCACACGACGCAGGCAGATGCAAACGCTCCCCTGAAAGATCTCGCCAGACATTGCTGCTCGACCCTATGTCAGGCCGCATGTGCCATTGGGACAGGATTGCCAGAACAGCCGGTCACCGTGTCTTTCGATTCGATTGTTGCGAAAGACACGGTCGCTTTTCCTCTCGCGGTTCGCGCACCTCCTGATCAGTTTGTTACGGCTGCTCAAGCCAGAGGGCCTCCCGCTTTGCACGATCTTTGAAAACGACGCCGCCGCCCCGCGACGGCAATTTCATATCGTTTGGAGATATCGATGCAAAATCATGATTTTATCGCGGCAGCCAATGCTGGCTGCCCACGCACTGTGCTGTGCTTCTACTGTTTTTCAAGGAGGGTTCCATGACGGATACGCTTCTTGAAGGAAAAACTGGGGTACAAGCACGACCGAATACCGCTAGTTCTGCGAACTCCGGCTTCCAGGCCTTCATCACACGGCTTCATTTCTATGTCGGCCTGTTTGTTGGTCCCTTTATCTTGATCGCAGCTGTGACGGGCACGCTTTATGTGCTGACGCCCCAGCTTGAAAACTACATCTACCGCGACCAGTTGCGTACCGCATCGCTTGGAACCTTGCAGCCATTGGCGGATCAGGTGAAGGCGGCCGAAACCTTTATAGGCGAGGGCCCAAAACTTTTTGCTGTGAGGCCTTCAATTGCTCCCGGCTGGAATACACGGGTCATGTTCACCCAACCTGGATTGGGAGAATCTGAAAGCCGGGCAATCTTCATCGATCCCGTCACGCTGGCCGTAAAGGGCGACCTCGTTGCCTATGGCACAAGCGGGACCTTGCCGTTTCGCGCGGCGATCGACTACCTACACCGCAATCTGATGCTCGGGGATTTTGGGCGTTACTACAGTGAACTCGCTGCATCCTGGTTGTGGATCGCGTCTCTAGGCGGCACTCTGCTTTGGTGGTGGAATCGGAATATCCGGCGAAAACAAAAACAAACGAAAAATCTCCACCTGAAGACCCGTCGCTTTCACAGTCAGGTCGGTATCTGGATAGCTGTCGGTCTTTTGTTCCTTTCGGCAACCGGCATGACCTGGTCGCAATTGGCGGGGGAAAGGATTGATCAGTTCAGAGCGGCGGTTGGCTGGATTACGCCTTCAGTCTCGACAGTTCTGAATAAGGCGACAGAATCTAGCCAAGAGAGTGCGCATCAGGACCATGGCGGCATGCCGATGCCGTCCGGAACAGGGGATGCGCAGGATCATGTCGGACAGCTGGATAGTGTTTATCTGGCTGTACAACAGGCAGGACTCGATTCCCCGATGCTTGAAATCCGACTGCCCCGTTCATCGGATCAAGGCTGGCTGGTGCGTGAATATGACCGTTCCTGGCCGACACAAGTGGATACGATTGCTCTCGATCCCCAAAATATGGAGGTTATCAGCCGTGCTGACTTCGAGAGTTTTCCGCTTATCGCAAAATTGATCCGCTGGGGTATCGATCTCCATATGGGTGTCCTGTTCGGGGTCACTAATCAGATCGTGATGGCTGCGCTCGGCCTCTCGCTGATTGTGATGATTGTCTATGGCTATCGCATCTGGTGGCAGCGTCGCCCGCCTGCCGGATCAATGCCCAGAACGTTGATTGCAAGCTGGAGACGTCTCACTGCCGCGCAACAGATTGGGATCGCAATCGCTGCTGTATTTGTAGGTTGGACGCTGCCATTGGTCGGTATCAGTCTGATTGCATTCTTGCTGGTTGATTCCGTGCGCTGGTGGTTTGGCGGTCAAAAACCAGTCGTGCGCTAAATCAACAGGCTGGCGCCCGTCTTCCGGGCGCCAGCTCTGGCTTAATTATCAACTGGCCGGTCGTGGCGGCAATCCGGCACGGACGCGCATCTTTTCCAGAAGACTGGCGGCAATTGGCTCATAATTTTCATCGAAATGATGACCTCCGGCCAGTTTCATGACTTCCATCCCTTTGAGCTCGGCAGCTGTGCAGGCGGTATCATCTTCTTCTTCGCCATAGACGCAAACAACCCGATCAAGCGGGATTGTCGAGATAGCAGGAACGACATCTTTGTCGCCATCCATTCCGAGCCAGCCTTCAATCGAAACCTGGAAGGTCGTCGTCGTCTCGACACCGAGAAGCCCGATCATTTTCGTCCGGTCCTGTATGGAAGGGTCGAGATATTTCCAGGCAAAGGGGAATGTATCGGCGCCGAATGAGTAGCCCAGAACTGCAACCGGCAATTTGTTCGTCGGGTCGGCCTTCTTGATCATGGCCGTCGTGTCATTGGCTATTTCTTCCGGCGTTCGTTCCGACCAGAAATAGCGAAGCGAATCCACACCGATCACGTGAACGCCATGAGCCTGCAGCCATTCACCAATGGATTTGTCGAGATCTCGCCAGCCACCATCACCCGAATAGAAAACGGCAACCATATCGGCTTTGCCGCCTTTGGCGGGAAGATCGACGATAGGCAGGGCCTCGTTCTTGGCATCCTGATCCGCCATGGCGACGACATTGTCGACAGCCATTTTCATGCGAGCAGGAAATTCCGGAGCGGATTGAAGCACGGCAACATTTTCCTGGCGGGCTGTAACCGGATTGTTGACCGGCGATCCGCTGGGACCGACCACAAGGGCAGGGGCGGGAATTACCGCGTTGAAGCCATAGGTGAAGCCGCCATCGGGCGCCTTGGTCGCTTCGGCTTTCTCGGTGCAGGAAGGCAGACGGGTCTTGGCTGGGACCGGATCAAGCGATACGGCGCCTGCAATCGTCGCATCCGGAGAATCCGAGGCTGCGGCATATGCGATGGTAGCGCCTTGTCCAACGCCTGTCAGAACGGGATGAAAATAGACGCCCAAATCAAGTCCACGCAGAGCCTCCTTGGCGATGGCTTCGAAATCAGAGTCGAGATAGTTGCAATCGCCATCTTCCTTATCGAGTGCGGCGCGCCACGGGCCAAGCTCGACCGGCAGAACGATCATGTTCCGGGCAAGCATGGCGTCCATGAAGCTTTTCTCCCGGTCGCTCATACCTCCTTCGTCGCTTAGTAAAATCGCAAGGCCGACGGGGTCGTTCTTCGGCATGTAGACCGGAATATTGGACAGTCTTTCAGCACTGGCGTGGATGACCGGTTCATCGGAATCGGTGATTTTCGTCCAGAGTCGGGCGATCTTGCCTGTATGCATTGCGCCATACGCGCCCACCGCAGCCACCAACGCCAGTCCAAGAAAAATGAAGAGAACGCGTCTTTTCGTCATTTGCGGATGAACTCCAGAGGACTGCCATTGATGAGGGTTGTGGCATCGAGAAGCGCGCGCGGCGTTTCCAGGCCACCCGGGCAAACCATATAATGCGGGGTCCAGACCGGATCGAACTTTTCCTTGAAAGCTTTCAGTCCGTCAAAATGATAGAGATCGGCTCCACGCTTGTAGATGAAGGAGCCGAAACGATTCCAGCGGGACGCCAGCCTGCTACCGCTCAGGCCGGAAAGCGGGGCGGCACCAAGATTGAACCACTTGTAACCTTCTTCCTTGCTGGCCATCAGCAGTTTTGCAAACAGTGCGTCCATCAGAAGCTTGTGTACATTGGGCATGTAGCGCATGAGGTCGACGGTGATTTCATACTTGTCCGCGCCACGCCACATATTGGCGAAAGCCACAATTTCTCCGTCACTTTTCAGCACTGCGACGTCGAAGCGTTTCATGTATTCGTCATCGAAGTACCCCAGCGAGAAGCCTTTCTCGCTGCCCGACTTGAAATCGAGCCACGCATCGGAAATCTCGCGCAGGCGTGGAATGAGTGGCGGTACGTCGGCCGCCGGAATGATTTCAAACGTAAGGCCGTCCTTGTCGATCTTGCGGTCGGCATAGCGGAATGGCTGGCGACGCGGACCATCGAGCGAGAAATTGGTGAGGTCAACGCGGGCGACTTCGCCGAGCTTCAGGGCAATCAATCCCATATCCAGAAACAGGGGCAGGCTTTGCGGGCCGACACCGTAGAATACGGTTCGCAGGGCAAGCTCGTCGGCCAGTGCGTGAAATGACCATGCAAGCTCCTTAGCCGTCTGTTCCTGGCCTATGGGTTCTCCGAGCGCAATCAGGCTGCCACCTGATTGCGCATACATGATGAAGGCGCTCTTGTCTGGCGCAAGGAGGAATTGCTTGTCACCAAGCATTGCCAAAGCGGCATCCGTATGTGGCCATTGGGCGACGAGATCCGGCACGGCATCAGGTATGGAATAATCTACCTTGCGTTTGCGGTGACCAGCCCGGTTGATAATCGAGTAAAGGCCCACTGCAGCGACCACTGCGAAGACAAGGACAGTCGCACGCAAGAACCGGGGCGCATTGCCGTTCCATGCGAAATCCCACCAGAGGTCATTGGAATATTCCACGTGGCGATAGACGAAGAAGCCGAGCCATGTGGAGACAAGCACCGTCGTGCCGACGGTCGCGATCCAGTTCCAGCTTAAATCGAACGGTCCGGAAATCGGGCGGCGATAGAACGAATCCCGGAAGCCCCAAAGTGTGAATGCAGAAATGCAAAGGATGGTCGCCTCTTCCCAGTCAAGGCCTTTGGCGAGGGAAAAGACAGCGCCGCTGAGGAGGAGGATTAGTGCTGCGACCCACGCACGTGCAAGCCGCTTCGACAGACCGCGTGCAACGATCAGCAGCGCTACACCTACCAGACTGGCGGCAAGATGCGACATTTCCATGAAAGATTCAGGAACTATGTCGGAGAGCAATTTCACGCGGTAGCGAAGGTCTGGTGTCGCACCGGACACCAGAAGAATGATGCCGCCGAGAAAGATGATGCTGGCAGAAAGGCTCGGGATGAGTGGCTCGACCAGACGTTTGGCGAAGCGCGCCTGCTTGCCGAGCATATGGCGCCGCCGCATGATCTCCCATATGAGAATGCCTGCGGTCGCTACAACGAGCGGCATAACCGTATAGATAAGACGGTAGGCGAGAAGCCCCGCAATCGCATCCGGCTTCCCGCCTAGGCCGAGTCCAGCAATGATTGTCGCTTCAAATGCGCCTAGACCGCCCGGAGCATGACTGGCAATGCCCAGCACGATGGCGATGACATAGACCAGCGCGAAAACCGCAAAGCTTGGCACGGCGTCTGCAGGCATGAGCACATAGAGCGTAGCGGCAGCTGCGCCCACATCCACAAGCCCGGCAAAGATCTGGGTCAGAGCGCCTTTTGAGTTCGGCAGGCGCAGACTGAACGAACCCACCGTAAAACTACGCTGTCCATGCGACAGCCAGTAGATCAGCCAGCCGATGCCACCCAGAATGGCGATACCGGCGACGATATCGATTCGGGAATCGATGGCGGAAAGCCAGGGAACATCCTGCGGGTCGATGAGAAGCGCTGCACCGACCATGATGATCAGTGCGAACCAGATCGCGAACCATGATGTCCCGACAATCTTGCCGATATCGGCAAGGCTAACACCCTCCGCAGCATAGATGCGATAACGCAATGCGCCGCCGGTCAGCAGGGAAAACCCAAGCGCGTTGGAGATTGCGTAGCCGGCAGCACCTGCGACGGCAGCGATGCGGCGCGGTATCTGGTTGGGCGCAATCGTATCGACAGCCACCACATCGTAGAGTGCGACGGCTGCATAGCTCAGAACTGTGAAGAACACAGCTAAACCAAGTGTCGTCCACGAAATGTTGTGGAAGGCAGCGAGTGTTTCCGTGCGAGACGTATTCTGGAGCAGATTCTCCAGCACATAGATCGCCAGCAGCGCAATGGCGATGCCCGCTATCGGAAACAGAAAATGTTGGTATCGCTTGAGCCAGCCAGAATGTCTTGTCGACGTTGCAGGTGGTGTTGAAGGCACTTCATCATCAATAAGGCTCATAGGAACGTCGTCCGGTTGGAGCAATATATTATAAATCGCGCAATGATCTCGATTTAGGGCGAACTTGTGTTCGAGCGAGATGCCGCATTGAAAATATTCTAAGTAGAGCAGAATCTAGTCTATATAAGCCTGTGGTTTGGCCAGACCGCAAGCGATTTGATGAACTGAAAGAGGTATTGGTGCTCGATATTTCATATATGACCGCAGCCGGAGCCGGTGCACTGTCGTTCCTGTCGCCCTGTGTTCTCCCGCTCGTGCCGCCTTATCTGTGTTATATGGCGGGCGTGAGCGTAGAAGATTTTCGCGCAGATAAGGCGACAGCCGTTGCCGCCGCGCCTTCAGCGCGCCGCTCGTTGGCATTTGCGGCAATCTGTTTTGTTCTCGGTTTCACAACTGTTTTTGTGGCGCTCGGCGCTGGAGCTTCGTCCATCGGCGCCTTCCTGCGCGCGTGGCAGCAGGAGATCGCAATCGTTGCGGGCGTCGTCATCATATTGATGGGACTGAATTTTCTTGGCATCTTGCGTTTCTCGTTCCTGTCCCGCGAAGCTCGTTTTCAGGCACGCAACGCTCCGGCATCGCCGCTTGGAGCCTATGTCATGGGACTGGCATTCGCCTTCGGCTGGACGCCGTGCATCGGGCCAGTTCTTGGGCCGATTCTGACGCTTGCAGGCGGCAGCAGCACGGTTGGTGAGGGCGCGTTATTGCTGGCGACCTATTCGCTTGGCCTTGGCATTCCGTTTTTGATCGCCGCCCTTTTTTCCGGCGCATTCATGCGGTTTCTTTCACGTTTCCGCGTGCATCTCGGCAAGGTGGAGAAAGCAATGGGCGCGCTTCTGGTCGCTGCAGGTGTCCTGTTCCTGACCGGAGGCATGCAATCCTTCTCGTTCTGGCTGCTTGAGAATTTCCCCGCGCTGGGGCGGTTGGGTTAAAGGTTTGGCAGCAGCCCGTAAGTTTTCATAGACGCTTTGATGTTAAGAGCGAAAATCATCTCAATTTTCTGGACGATACCATGACAGACCGTACCTGCCTTTCCATCGTACTTGCTGCTGGCGAAGGCACACGCATGAAATCCAACTTGCCCAAAGTACTGCATCAGGTGGCAGGCTTGCCGCTGGTCTCTCACGTGGTCACGGCGGTTCAGGGGACCGGAAAGAGCGACATTGCGCTGGTGGTCGGGCGTGGCGCCGACGATGTGCGGGCGGCAGTGGAAAAGAACGCAGGCCCGGTGTCGGCCTTCGAACAGAAGGAGCGTCTCGGCACGGCGCATGCCGTCCTGGCAGCGCGCGAAGCGATCGAACGCGGCTATGACGATTTGCTCATCGTTTTTGGCGACACGCCACTGATCGAGGCGCAATCTCTGCAGAAAGCTCGCGAACGACTGGCCGAGAGTGCAGACGTTGTCGTTATCGGTTTTCGCCCAGACGATCCACATGGCTACGGTCGCCTCATCGAGAAGGACGACAAACTTGTCGCCATCATTGAGGAAAAGGAAGCAACCGAAGAGCAGAAACAGATCGGATTCTGCAACGGCGGACTGATGGCAGTTCGCGGTCAACACGCCCTGACGCTTTTGGATGCGGTGGGCAATGACAACGCCAAGGGCGAATATTACCTGACCGATATCGTCGCCATCGCCCATGGCAAGGGCATGAACGTGACGGCCATCGAAGTGCCGGTCGATAATGTCATCGGCATCAACAATCGTGTTGAACTGGCCGAAGCCGAAGCCATCTGGCAGCAGCGCAAACGTCGCGAGATGATGCTTGCAGGTGTAACGCTTATTGCACCTGAAACTGTTTTCTTTTCGCATGATACGCTGATCGAAGCCGACGTCATTGTTGAGCCGAACGTGTTTTTTGGTCCTCGCGTGCATGTCGCGACGGGAGCTCTGATCCATTCCTTCTCGCATATGGAAGGTGCTGACGTTGGGCCGAAGGCCGAAATCGGGCCGTTTGCGCGGCTGCGCCCGGGTGCAAATCTCGGTGAGAAAACCAAGGTCGGCAATTTTTGCGAAGTGAAAAATGCCACCGTGCACAAAGGCGCGAAGATCAATCACCTAACCTATATCGGCGATGCGACTGTGGGAGCCTCCAGCAATATCGGTGCTGGCACGATCACCTGCAATTACGACGGCTACAACAAATACAAGACGGTGATCGGCGAAAACGCGTTTATCGGGTCGAACAGCTCACTGGTCGCGCCGGTGGAAATCGGCGACAATGCTTATATTGCCTCAGGCAGCACGATTACCGACAATGTCCCTGCCGATGCGCTGGCTTTCGGTCGTGCCCGGCAGGAAACAAAAGAGGGGCGGGCGAAGATCCTGCGAGAGAAGTACGCTGCCATCAAAGCGGCTAAAACTGCGACCAAATAAGTCGTCCAATTGTTTAACCGAACGGCAATCCTCTGGGTTGCCGTTCTGCGTTAGAATCTTTAAACCGCAAAGCAACACGCTTGAACGTCGGATTTGGAGCAGCCTATGTGTGGAATTATCGGCATCATCGGAAATAACGAAGTCGCTCCGCTTCTTGTGGATGCACTGAAGCGGCTTGAATATCGCGGCTATGATTCTGCCGGTATTGCCACACTACAGAACGGCAAGCTCGACCGTCGCCGTGCCGAAGGCAAGCTGGTGAATTTGGAAAAGCGCCTGGCCGGAGAGCCGCTTCCCGGCGTTATTGGTATCGGCCATACCCGTTGGGCTACGCACGGCAAGCCAGTGGAGCGCAACGCCCATCCGCACATTACCGAGCGCCTCGCGGTCGTCCATAACGGGATCATCGAGAACTTCGCCGAGCTTCGCACCATGCTTGAGGCCGAAGGCTACAAGTTCCAGACGGAAACCGATACCGAAGCTGTTGCCCATCTGGTCACCCGTGAACTGGCAAAAGGCAAGTCTCCGGTTGAAGCTGTGCGCGACAGCCTGCCGATGCTGCATGGTGCCTTCGCACTCGCTTTCCTGTTTGAGGGTGACGAAGAACTCTTGATCGGAGCGCGCCAGGGGCCGCCACTCGCCGTTGGTTACGGTGAGGGCGAAATGTTCCTCGGTTCCGACGCTATCGCACTTTCGCCTTTCACGGATACCATCGCCTATCTCGAAGATGGCGACTGGGCCGTGCTGACGCGCAAGGGTGTGACCGTTTACGACGAAAACAACAACGAAGTTGAGCGTCCGATTCAGAAGACTCAGACGGCGAATATGCTCGTCTCCAAGGGCAATCATCGTCACTTCATGCAGAAAGAGATGTTCGAGCAGCCGGAAGTCATTTCCCATACGCTCGCCAATTATCTCGACTTCACGACGGGCAAGGTTCGTCAGGAAGCCATTGATATCGATTTCAGCAAGATCGATCGCCTGACGATTTCTGCCTGCGGTACGGCCTACTACGCGGCTTCGGTTGGCAAATACTGGTTCGAGCAGATCGCGCGACTGCCAGTCGACAGCGATATCGCTTCCGAATTCCGCTATCGCGAAATGCCTCTCTCGAAGGATTCGCTGGCGATGTTCGTGTCGCAGTCGGGCGAAACAGCTGATACGCTGGCGTCGCTACGCTACTGCAAGTCGCAAGGATTGAAGATCGCAGCTGTCGTGAATGTCACCGGCTCGACCATTGCGCGTGAATCTGATGCTGTTTTCCCGACGCTTGCGGGCCCAGAAATTGGCGTTGCTTCTACCAAGGCCTTTACCTGCCAGCTTTCGGCCATGGCATCGCTGGTAATTGCGGCTGCAAAATCGCGTGGCGCAATCGATGACAAGCGGGAACAGGAACTCGTACGCCAGCTTTCCGAGGCGCCGCGTTTCATCAACCAGGTTCTGAAGCTTGAAGACCAGATCGCTGCGGTCTGCCATGAACTGGCCAAGGTCAATCATGTGCTTTATCTCGGTCGTGGCACGTCTTTCCCACTGGCCATGGAAGGCGCGCTGAAGCTCAAGGAAATTTCTTATATCCACGCTGAAGGCTATGCCGCCGGCGAGTTGAAGCACGGCCCGATTGCGCTGATCGATGAAACCATGCCGGTTATCGTCATCGCGCCGTCTGATCGGCTCTATGAGAAGACCGTTTCCAACATGCAGGAAGTTGCAGCACGTGGCGGTCGCATCATTCTCATCACCGACAAGAAGGGTGCCGAGGCAGCAAGCATCGACACGATGGCAACCATCATTCTGCCGGATGTGCCGGAATTTATCACGCCGCTCGTCTATGCGCTGCCGATCCAGATGCTGGCTTATCATACAGCCGTTCTGATGGGGACGGATGTCGATCAGCCACGCAATCTCGCAAAGTCGGTAACTGTCGAGTAAAATCAGCTTATTATAGCAAAATCTTGATAAGTTAATAGAAATGGCGGCTGATGGCCGCCATTTTGCTATCCTGCTCTCAGGAGCCTGATCGCTTCGTCGCGCCCGAAAAGATATAGCAACACGCGCAGTGCTTGTCCGCGTTCGGCTTCCAGATCTGGATCGCTTGTCAGAATATAGCGCGCATCCTTGCGGGCTATTTCCAGAAGATCACCATGCGCTTCGATGGAGGCCAAGCGGAAGCCTGGGGTGCCGGATTGCCGCGTGCCGAGCAATTCGCCTTCGCCACGCAGTTTCAAATCTTCTTCCGCGATACGAAAACCGTCTTCGGTCTCGCGCATGACCTTCAGTCGGGCTTGTGCGATTTCGCCCAGCGGGCCTTTGTAAAGCAGCAAGCACGTTGACGGTTTGTCGCCGCGCCCCACGCGACCGCGCAACTGGTGCAGTTGCGACAGGCCGAAACGTTCGGCATGTTCGATAACAATGATCGTCGCATCGGGGACATCTACGCCGACTTCGATCACAGTGGTCGCGACCAGTACCCGCGTTTCGCTCTGCTTGAATGCCCGCATGGCTTCGTCTTTTTCAGCCCCGTTCATGCGGCCATGGATGAGACCGATGCGATCCCCAAAGACGGGTTTGAGGCTCTCGAAACGTTCCTCTGCCGAAGTCAGTTCAACGACTTCGGATTCCTCAACGAGCGGGCAAATCCAGTAGATTTTCTGTCCTTCTGCCACAGCTTTTCGGATGCGCTCGACAAGTTCACTCATACGCTCCATTGGCACGATGGCGGTCGTAATGGGCTGGCGTCCGGCAGGCTTCTCGGTCAGTTTCGACACGTCCATATCGCCAAAGGCGGTGAGGACGAGGGTGCGCGGAATAGGTGTAGCCGTCATGACCAGCATATCCGGTGCAGAACCCTTTGCGGTCAGCATCAGGCGTTGGTGCACGCCAAAACGATGCTGTTCATCGATGATGACCAGAACGAGGTCGTGATACTCGACCTTTTCCTGAAACAGCGCGTGTGTACCGATGACGATATCGATTTCACCAGTTTTCAATCCTTCGAGAACTGCATTCCTGTCACGGCCCTTTTCGCGACCGGTCAGAAGGGCGGCTTTCAGTCCCGCTTTCTCCGCAAGCGGCGCGATGGTTGCAAAATGCTGACGGGCGAGAACTTCCGTCGGCGCCATGAGTGCTGACTGTCCACCAGATTCTGCGGCGTGGGCCATGGAAAGCAATCCAACGACCGTCTTGCCGGAGCCGACATCGCCCTGCAAAAGCCGCAACATGCGCTCCGGCGACTTAAGATCTGTGATGATTTCGCGAGCAGCCTGATCCTGCCCCTTGGTCAAGCGATAGGGCAGGTGGCGCATGATTTCGGCGACGATGCGCCCTGTACCTTCCAGAGGACGACCGGAAAGCCGCCGTGTTTTCGCGCGAACAAGGGCGAGTGCCAATTGTCCGGCCAGAAACTCGTCATATGCAAGCCTGCGCCGCGAAATGCTTTCAAGCGCGATATCCGACGGGTCTTCAGGCAGGTGAAGCGTGTTCAGCGATTGCTGGAAACTGATGAAGCGCTCCCGCGCCAGCAACGGGCCGTCGATCCATTCCGGCAGCGGAGGCACGCGGGTCAGTGCTTCCTTGACGGCGCGCGCCAATGTCTTTGGCGACAGACCCGCGGTCAGCGGATAGACCGGTTCGACCATCGGCAGATTGGCTGCATCTTCCAGGCTCGCAATATAGTCCGGGTGGACCATGGAGGCGCGACCGTTGAACCATTCCACCTTGCCCGAGACGATGACAGTCTCACCTTCAGGCAGCATTTTTTGCAGCCAAGGCAATTGCGCATGGAAGAAGGTCAGCGCGATTTCGCCGGTGTCGTCATGAGCGAAGACGCGATGCGGAACATTGCCACGCCCGGGTGGTGCAGGCTGATGCTGGTCTACGATGACTTCCAGCGTCACGATTGCGCCTTCCTGAGCAAGCGCGATACCAGGCCGATTGCGTCGGTCGATCACGCTGTGCGGTGCCAGAAACAGGAGCTGACCGACCTTGGGCTCCGCGCCCGGTATGTCGGTGCCAAGCAGTTTGCCAAGCAGGGCGGCAACCTTCGGGCCAATGCCGGAAAGCGAACGAACGGAAGCAAAAAATGGATCGAGCATGGATGGGCGCATGGGCTTGAGCATTAACTGCTTCGTCCTGCGGTGCAAGGGCGGTGCGCAATCTTTCTGTGCTCTTTTTGTTCTTGTTGGATAAACGGGTTCCCGTTTGCGGCGCAGATGCTATATACCAGCAGCAATTTGAATGATTGGAGCTTACCGAGGATGACTGGCAGCACATTGGCGACGGAAAATCTGGATGTACGGCGCCGCAAGCTTCTGTTTCGGGCGTGGCATCGCGGTATGCGCGAGATGGATTTGATCCTCGGGCAATATGCGGATGAATATATTATCGGCTTCACCGATCCGCAGCTCGAGGAGTTCGAGCATATTCTTGAAGTGCTTGACCGCGATCTTCTGAAATGGGTGACGGGTGAAAGCCCGATCCCGATCGATTACGACACGCCTCTGTTCCGCGATATTGTCGCGTTTCGCGACCGCATAGAATTCTGAGTTCAAGGTTCCCATGCCCGTTTTCAGCAAACTAGGTCTCAAGTCCTCCAGCGCGCTCGGGGCAAATCGTCATATCGTGATCGACGGCGTTGCCGACGGTTACGAGGCGTTCTGTCTTATTCGTCTGGCGGAAGAGATCGGCGAACGCGGGCCGATTATGTATATCGTGCGCGACGGGCAGCGCATTGCCGATCTGGAGCAGGTCTTGAGTTTCGTGGCGCCGGATATGCCGGTTCTGCATCTGCCTGCATGGGATTGTTTGCCTTATGACCGCGTATCGCCCGGCGCAGACGCATCGGCACGTCGGCTCGCCGCACTCAGTGCGCTGTCCCAGCTTAAAAAGGCACCGCATCCTGCCATCATTCTCACCACAGCCAATGCCGTTCTGCAAAAGCTGCCGCCGGAAGCGGCGATAGCCGAACAGGTGATTTCGGCGCGTCCCGGCAACCAGCTGGATATGAACGATCTGGCATCCCGGCTGGAGCGCAACGGTTTCGAACGTGTTTCCACCGTGCGCGACATCGGCGAGTTTGCCGTTCGTGGTGGTATTCTCGATCTTTATGCACCCGGCGCGGAAGAGCCGTTGCGGCTTGATTTCTTCGGCGACACACTGGAATCGATCCGCGCTTTCGATCCGGCTTCGCAGCGTACCACGGGCACACGCAAGGAATTCGTGCTCCAGCCGATGAGCGAAATCACGCTTTCGCCGGACATGATCAGCCGTTTCCGCAAGAATTACGTCGCGATGTTCGGTGCGCCGCAGCGCGATGACGCGCTTTATCAGGCGATCAGTGAAGGTCGTCGCTTTGCGGGCATGGAACATTGGCTGCCGCTTTTCTACGACAAGCTTGATACCGTCTTCGACCATGCGGGCAATATGCCGGTGGTTTTCGATCATCTGGTGCATGAAGCGCTGACCGAGCGCCACACAATGGTTGTCGATCACTACGAAGCGCGGCTGAGACAGGCGGAGGGCAAGGAGCCGGGCAGTGATGCCGTGCCTTACAAGCCGGTCAAGCCGGAAGCGCTTTATTTAACCCCGTCAGAGGTCGAGAAGCACGCTGAGGCCGGAGGTATGCGCATCGACCTGACGCCATTCGGTGCGCCGGAGGTTACGGGGCGGACGATTATTCATGCCGATGTGCACAAGGGCCGCAGCTTTGCCGAGGAGCGCGCGGCCACCGACGTGAACCTGTTCGAAGCGGTGGTGAAGCATATTGCCGAACTGCGTGCAGCGGGCAAGAAAGTGCTGGTTGCTGCCTGGACTGAAGGTTCTCTCGACCGTCTTTTGCAGGTCCTGGATGAACATGGGCTGGAAAAGATCGAGTCGGTTGACCGGCTTTCTACCGTCAAGGCGCTGTCACGCGACAAGGTGACGGCGGCGGTGCTGGCCGTCGAGAGCGGATTCGACGCGGGCGATCTCGTCATCGTGGCTGAGCAGGATATTCTGGGCGACCGTCTTATCCGCCGTTCCAAGCGCCGCAAGCGCGATCAGGATTTCATCTCGGAAGTTGCCTCGCTAAACGCTGGCGATATCGTCGTCCATGTCGATCACGGTATCGGTCGCTTCATTGGCCTCAAGACCATTACCGCCGCTGGCGCTCCGCATGACTGTCTTGAAATCCATTATGCGGGTGATGACCGGCTGTTTCTGCCGGTTGAAAATATCGAACTGCTCTCGCGTTATGGTTCGGAGGGCTCCGATGCGGTTCTCGACAAGCTTGGCGGTGGCGCGTGGCAGATGCGCAAGGCCAAGCTCAAGAAACGCCTGCTTGAGATTGCCGGGCATCTGATCCAGATCGCTGCCGAACGGCAGATGCGCGGTGCGCCGGTGATGACGCCGCCAGATGGTCTCTATGCCGAATTTTCTGCTCGCTTCCCCTATGATGAAACCGACGACCAGCTGACGGCAATCGAGTCCGTGGCGGACGATCTGGCTGCTGGCAAGCCGATGGATCGCCTGATCTGTGGTGATGTCGGCTTCGGCAAGACGGAAGTAGCCCTGCGTGCTGCCTTCATTGCGGCGATGAGTGGCGTTCAAGTGGCGATAGTCGTGCCGACAACGCTCCTGTCGCGCCAGCATTTCAAGACCTTCTCGAAGCGCTTCCATGGCCTGCCGATCAATCTTGCCCATGCCTCGCGTCTTGTCGGCACGAAGGAGCTTGCTGCTGCCAAGAAAGGGCTGGAAGAAGGAACTGTCGATATTGTCGTCGGCACGCATGCGCTGCTCGGCAACTCGATCAAGTTCAAGAATCTCGGTCTGCTCATCATCGATGAAGAGCAGCATTTCGGCGTCAAGCACAAGGAGCGGCTGAAGGAACTGAAGTCGGACGTGCATGTGCTGACATTGTCCGCCACGCCGATCCCGCGCACTTTGCAGCTTGCGCTGACCGGTGTGCGAGAACTCTCGCTCATTACTACGCCTCCCGTCGATCGTATGGCGGTGCGCACCTTCGTCTCACCGTTCGATCCGCTCGTCATTCGCGAGACGCTTTTGCGCGAACGCTATCGTGGCGGCCAGAGTTTCTACGTCTGCCCGCGCATTTCCGATCTTGGCGAGATAGAGGAGTTCCTGAAAACGCACGTGCCCGAACTGAAAGTGGCCGTGGCCCACGGTCAGATGGCGCCGGGCGTACTCGATGACATCATGAACGCTTTCTATGACGGCCAGTATGATGTGCTTCTGTCCACGACCATTGTGGAATCCGGTCTCGATATTCCGACGGCTAACACGATGATCGTGCACCGTGCCGATATGTTCGGTCTGGCACAGCTCTACCAGCTGCGCGGTCGTGTTGGTCGCTCGAAGCAGCGCGCTTTCGCGCTGTTCACACTTCCGGCAGGTAAGATGCTGACGCAGATGGCGGAACGTCGCCTTAAGGTTCTGCAGTCGCTCGACACGCTGGGCGCAGGCTTCCAGCTTGCCAGCCACGATATGGATATTCGCGGGGCAGGCAATCTGCTCGGCGAGGAGCAATCGGGCCATATCAAGGAAGTTGGCTTCGAACTTTACCAGCAGATGCTGGAAGAGGCGGTGGCCACGCTCAAGGGTGTGGGCGAAGTCGAAGATAGCCAGTGGTCGCCACAGATTGCCATCGGCACGGCTGTGATGATCCCCGAAGCCTATGTGCCTGACTTGCAACTGCGTCTTGGCCTTTATCGCCGTCTGGCCGATCTGGAAGAGCCGCAGGATATAGATGCTTTCGGTGCGGAACTCATTGACCGTTTTGGTCCGATGCCGGATGAAGTGCAGCATCTGCTCAAGATCGTTTACATCAAGGCGCTCTGCCGCCGCGCGAATGTCGAGAAACTCGATGCCGGTCCGAAGGGCGTGGTCATCCAGTTCCGTCATGCGACGTTCAACAACCCGGTCGGTCTGGTGAAAATGATCGGCGAGCAAGGGTCCATGGCCAAGATCAGGCCGGATCAGAGCATCGTTTTCATCCGCGACTGGCCGACACCCGAGAAACGCCTCAACGGTTCTGCCGTCATCATGACCCAACTGGCGAAGATCGCGGCGGGTTAACCCGCCGCTTCGCGTCTTTTAGCGATCTTCAGAAATCCCCGGCTCAAAGCCTTCAGCCGTCTGGCGAATAGCGTCAGCAAGGACATCTGCCGTCTGAGCGCCCATGACGGCATATTTCTGATCGATGATGAAGCATGGTACGCCGCGCACGCCGATGCGGCTGGCGGTATCGATCTCCTCACGAATCGTTGCCTTGTCTGCCTCACTTTGCAGGAGCCGGGCGACCACTTCGGCATCCATGCCGACGCTTGCCGCAGCATCAACCAGCACTTCGTGGTCGCCGATATCCTGTCCCTGCTCGAAATAGAGCGAGAACAACATGCCGACCATCCGGTCCTGCGTATCGGGTGCAGCCTGTGCTGCCCAATGGATGACGCGATGTGCGTCCAGAGTATTTGGCGCTCGGGCGATGGCATCGAAATCGAAGACAATGCCGTTTTCCTCACCAAGCTGGGTCAGCTGCTTGTGGATGTCATCAATCTTTCCGCCGGTGCCGAATTTCTCGCGCATGTAGGTCTGGCGATCCTTTCCCTGCGGAGGCAGGGTAGGGTCGAGCTGAAAGGGACGCCAGCGCACTTCCGCCTCCACATCCGGCACCATGGCAAGTGCCGCCTCAAGGCGCTTGCGCCCCAGAAAGCACCAAGGGCAGACGACGTCGGACACGACATCGATAGTTATCTTTCTGGTGGCCATGGCAATGTCTCCATACGAGAACCAGAGGCGTGGCCTCCGGTTGAATACTCATCATATATTGGGTGCATGTAGGGCGAATTACATCAACGTTAAAGCCCGATCATGGCTTTGAGCGCCACCAAGTCGGTAGTTGATAGCCATAGAGCGAAGTCTTCTTCGGATGCTCGATGCGATCCCAGCGCGCTACCCACTGATAGGGCAGGTGGTAAAGCGGAATGTAGTAATCCCCGGAGATAAGCACACGATCGAGCGCGCGGACCGCACTCACGAAATCGGCGCGGCTTCTTGCAGCCAGCAGTGCTTCAATCATCGCATCTACTGCCGGATCGGCAACACCCGGATAGTTGAAACTTCCCTGAACGTCACGTGAGGCTGCGCCCCAGCGCATCCATTGTTCGTTGCCGGGCGAAAGCGATCCGGTCAGCGCCCCGAGAATCATGTCGTAGTCGAATGTCTGGAGGCGTTGCTGATACTGGGCATCGTCCACCGTGCGTATTTCGATTGTGATGCCCAGTCGTGCGAGATTGCGCTTGTAAGCCAACGCGACTTTTTCCTCGTCGGGCGAGCGCGTCATGATCTCAAATTTAAGCGGCTTGCCAGAGGGATCAACGGCGAGGCCGTGTTCAAACTGAAAACCCGCGTCAGTCAGGAGATCATAGGCTTTCTTTGCAGGCGTGCGGTCATGACCGCTACCGTCTGTTACCGGCGGATGCCATGTACCATTCATGACATCGTCGCGAACGGCTTCGGGGAATGGTTTCAGCAACTGCTTCTCGCGGTCATCGGCAGGCTTGCCGACGGAGGAAAGCTCCGATCCTTCCCAAAAACTCTGCGTGCGGCGGTACTGATCGGCGAAAAGGTTGCGGTTAGCCCATTCGAAGTCGAAGAGCAGTCCCAGAGCCTGCCGGACACGACGGTCGGCGAAAATCAGACGGCGCGTGTTGAACACGAAGCCGAACATGTTGGCTGGCGTGCCTTTCTCAAAGCTGTCCTTGATGACACGGCCCTGTTTTACAGCCGGGAAATCATAAAGCTTCTCCCATCGAGTCGGGTTTGCCTCGATGAAAACATCCAGCAGCCCCTTCTTGAAAGACTCAAACAGGGACGTCTCGTTTCGGTAATATTCAATCGTCAACGTATCGAAGTTGTTGAGACCGCGCTGCGACGGCAGATCCTTGCCCCAATAGTCAGGGTTGCGCTTGTAGATAATACGCTGGCCGGGCTGCACGCCGGAAACGAGATACGGGCCGCTGCCGACAGGCGGTTTCAGGGATGAATTGCCAAAGGTTTCGCGATCAA
>Ga0209369_1000345_pt1 | contig 78280 bp, 51 predicted proteins | sample EBPBio142010_DNA_FD_185865 | JGI IMG/M metagenome (GOLD analysis project Ga0209369, IMG submission 185865) | Wastewater treatment Type I Accumulibacter community from EBPR Bioreactor in Madison, WI, USA - Reactor 1_10/4/2010_ DNA (SPAdes)... | ecosystem: Engineered > Bioreactor > EBPR >...
CGAACGCGGGGATCCAGAAGGTGGGGTTTTCCAGGCACGGCGGGTTGAAAATAAGCATAAATCCCATCAGATAAACAAAAAGCTGTGTACTGGATCCCCGCGTTCGCGAGGATGACGGACTCAAAAGCTAACCGTTGACTTCAAAAATTCAGCGATTTATTACTCTCAAGCAACAGGAATTTTAGGAAGTTAATTGGCAGGATTGGTACAAGAAGAGAATTTCTGGGATTGGTATAAAAAGACAATGCCCTTCTCTTTTTCAAGAAGAGAAAGGCATTACTGAACCGCAAGACTTTTAAAAAACTATTTTGTTTTGGCTGCCCACAATTCTACCTCGCTGAGGGTGAGAGTTGTGTTCGCCGGGCGTGACGCAAATGTGAACCTGACATACTGACCCCGCCCCTCCAGGCGTGCTTCGCGTGAGAATACATCCGCTCCGCTATCCTGGGCCTCAAAGCGGCCAACCTCTTGCCAATTTTTTCCGTCACGGCTTACAGCAACAGTCGTTGCCGGTAACGCGCCGCTGAAAACCAGGTTGGCGCGAGTCAACTCGACTTCCTGTTGTAGTTGAAAAGTCAGCGTTCGAGACGAGGTTTCCTGAGACCCAAATTGAACAACCCATTTCTCGATACCCTTATCCGCTTCCAGCGAGGGCGACCCACGATCGGTTTTAGGCGCATTGGCCATTGCCACCCGGTTGGTGAGCTTTCCACTCTCAAACGAAATGCCGTTTTGCACAGAGGCAACATCAGGAATTGCCTGGGGTGGTGTATCATACCAATAGGTTCCGGGAAGTGCCCGATTTAAAGAGAAATCCGGCTTATTCTGCTGCATCCATACGGCGTTGCCAGTGACGCATTCATCCTGGGGCCTGGCCTGTGGCTGTGATTTTGGCAGGGAAAAGCGCCAAATGTCGCGGTCGGTTTGCACGCCAAACTCCTTAATCATGCCTTGCCACAGGGCACACCATTGCGGGTCGTCCACAAAATTATCCGCATGTGGATCGAACAAAAACGATACCACCCGCCCCTTTCCCAACCGGTGTTCGAGAATGGCCGGGCTACCATCGGCAAATTCTGCCAGGACCCGCGTATTTTCATCTCGTTCAATGACTTTACGCCCCAGCCCTGTGGGATTACTGAACTTCTCACCGTTCCACAGAACGACTCGCTGCAATGCCGATTCATCGAAAGAAGCGCCTTGCAATGACCTTCTCGCTTCGGTTGGTTGTTCACCGTTAATCAACCAGGAGAGCGATTGGGGATCGCTCAAAATCAGGGTGCCGCCTTGTTCGGCAAACTCTTGCATGGCTTGCAAATTCTCTTGCGACACATAGATTGAGTCGGGCGCAACCACCACTTTGTAGGGACGCCACTTCTTTTGGTCGCGATTCACCTGAAAATCGTCTGTCACGGTGAACCAGGCTCCGGCTCGTGGCCCCAGCAAAGCATAGGCAGCTCCAAAACGGCGCTGGTCTATATTCGCCATGTTGGTGAAGCTGGAATAGTGCAACGCCACATCCGCATCGGCGGGATAGCGGATTTGCGGCAAGCGCTGAACCTGCTCGACCAGCTCGGTATAGGCCCGCCATTTTTCGGGCGCAGCATAGAGAGGATGGTTCAGGTCACGATCGAACCACTCGACAGCCCCCACAAACAAGCCGCTGGCTCCGCCTTGCAAAGCCTGGTCTACCCAACCGTGCACCGTATCGGGAGACGGGCTGGTGCCATATTTGATGACTTGAAGAAAGGGATAGGTTGGCTTACCACTGAGGTCGCGCATAAATTTGGCGATATAACCGGGATTGTACTTGCGCCAGCCATCGGTCGTGGCCAGAGTTTGGCCTAACTGAATATCGACTTGCGCGCCGATGCGTTCCCAATCCAGAGGGGTTGGGGAAGCGTACTCGTCGGTGCCCATGAAGCGAATGCCAGGGGCCACTTCGCGTAGCGCGGTGCCGATTTTAGTCATCGCCTCCACGGCTAAATCCGACTGCCAGCGCCAGTAGGCAATGCGTCGAAACGCATCTTTATCGCTATTGGAAAGCGGCATGCCATATTTGCCGAAACCATAGCGTGTGCGCACTGTTTCATCGGCACTTTTCCAAAACTCCGAAGTGCGTTTCTCGACGGGAACAAAATGAGTGAGCTTGCCGTAAAGTTCATCGGCAAACATGACGAAATCGTCTTCCGAATGAGGAGTGCGCCCCAGCAAAGTCTTTTTCGATTTCAGCAATTCGACCACGGCGTCAATGTAAATCGGGTCGGTGGGAAAAGGCTGTTTGCCGACCGTTGCCTGCGTGCCCCGTTTGGTGGCCAGCTCGAACGCCTCGTCCATGAAATGCCCGGCAGCATAGATGTAGTAAGTCGCGGGTACTGCATTTTGCCGTCTTAGACCAGCATTGCGGCCGTTGCCGTCAAACGGTGCCCAGCGGCGTAGCCCCAACTCCTTGAGCCGGTTGGCCAGCACATACTCGTGTCCCCAGCGCAGGGCGACGGTGCGAAAATGCACGGGGTCGCTCACGTCGTATCCCCAGTAGGGCATGGGCCGGGGCTGCTTCGGCGCGGTGCCCTCAATCAACAGTTCGTGAAACAGTGGCGGCCGCGCCGCTGCCAATTCTTGCTGCTGCGCCGACTCACCCACCGGGGAAAAACGCACATTATCCAAACGGCATTCGAGCTCTTCGCCGGCAGGAGCTTTACTAAAATTGAATTCAAGAATAACGTAAGAACAGTTTTCGGGAGCAACGAACTTCTTCTCTTCCGTCACCCACACATTAGCAGTCGGCGGCATTTCAAACCCGGAAAAATAGCCGATAAAACTCTTCTTCTGATCGTAGGCCAGAATCCTCACCGAACCGCCCGAGCCTTTAATCTCGCGCGTGTAATAATTGAATTTCAGTTCGTAGCTTTTACCGGGTTCGACCGGCACTTCTTGCGAACGCAGCATCAGGCGCGATTTCTGAGGCGACATCACGGCGATATCGAGATACTTCCAACCCTCGAAAGCTCCCTCCTGCTTGATGGTGGCGCTACCTTTCGCTCCCATCCAAACTAAGCGCCATTGCTCAATTCCCTGCTCGAAAGAACCGTTCTTTAGTAGCCCGGGCGCAGTGATAGGTTGTGCCTCCTGTGCCATAGCATTGAAATTGAATACCAATAGGAATAGGAACGCAAGGATATTATTTGCCTTGATCATTACATCTCTTTTCATAAGTTCGTCATTTCTTTGTTCATCCCAGCCGAAGCTATACCGCCAGCCTCTCCCGCGTGTCAGTGAATAGTGAATCGAATATCAAATTGGCTGGGAACGTAAGTGGGTGTCATCCATGTCGTTTGATTGGCTGCCGTGGTGCTGGAGCCAAAACGCACCCCTTTACGCGCCAGCCATTTGACGTGGCCATCGGCAAACATGTAGTTATCACCTTCCAGGTGACGGCCGTTCCCGCTACGCAACCCCGGACGCACAGCATCGCGGTCGCGGATGATGGCCTGACTTCCGGCAAAGTGGGATGCATAGAGCGGCCCTGAGGCCATGTCCCACAGAATGAATACCTCGGATGGCGTCTGGATGGCCGATTGCGAGAGTCGATAGCTGGCACTACCGCTCCCACCAAAATAGTAGTTGTAGTAGTATTGCACGGTATCATTGATGGCCCAGCCGCCAGTCGCCGCATCGGCGCCAATTGTCGTGGGGTTCGCTTCGCTGGGGCAAAGCCAGACCTGCTTATTCTTGATGTAGGGGTGAACAGCCGCAAAATAGTAGATGCGCCTGGCTGCCCCGTCCGGTTCGCTGAAATTGGCCGGATAATGCTCGTCATAATCCTGCGTGTATTGCACGAAACCGAGGGCAATCTGCTTAAGATTGCTCAAGCAGGCCGTACGACGCGAGTTCTCCCGCGCCCGGGCAAAGACCGGAAACAAGATGGCGGCCAGTATTGATATAATAGCAATAACGACAAGTAATTCTATCAATGTGAAGCCGCCTCGCTTCGCGCGGCCATTTTCGGGAATGGTCGTTATCCGCATAATATTTTCTCCTTCTGTCAAATTTATTTCACTTAAATCGCAGCTACGGAATCGCCCAAACGCAGCGTTGCCGGCAATACGATGACTTGCTCTTCCTGTTTGCCGCCCTCAATTTGCTGCACTAACAACTCCGTTGCTTTGACACCAACTTCAAATAACGGCAACCGAATGGATGTGAGTTTGGGCACTACGTGTTCACACAATTCGGTGCCGTCGAAGCCAATGACACTCACTTCGTGAGGCACATTGATTTTAGCTTCGTTTAAAACTTGCATTGCTCCAATCGCCATCTTATCGTTTTGCACCACCAGAGCCGTGCAACCCAATTCTCGCCAGCCTTGGTCGAGCCAGTACTGCATTTGTTGACGGCCCCATGACAGGTGATTGAACTGCGGATCGAGTCCGTCACTAGAAACCACTCGCTTCCAGCGTGAATCGATGGCAATGCCCGCCTCTTGCATCGCATTAGAATAGCCCGTTAAGCGACCGACATGCCCCAATGATTCGGCTGCTTCCGACATGAGACAGGCAATCCGGCGATGGCCGTTATTGATCAGATGCTCAACGGCCAACTTACCACCACGATACTCATCGGCTACGACACAGGTCATGCCCGGCATAGAGGTAAACATCGAAACCCGCCCCAGATGCGCCGGAGCCTCTTGCAAAATATGCTGGTTTGTTTCCACGGAATGACCACTGAGCAATAAACCATCCACCATTTCAAAGAGTTGGCGGTCGATATCGTAATTCGTCGTCAGCAGTAAACGCCGCCCATACTGACTAACCGCAGACTGTACACCGTGATTGATATGAATGTAAAACGAATCCTGCTGATTTTGAAAGAGCGGGCTACCCACCAGCCCGATGTTACCCGTCAGCACACGTTTGCGCTCGGCCACAAACAATCCGCGGCGCGGCTGCCGCTCCACCAGACCTTCCTGCTCCAGCAAGCCGTAAATGCGCTCCACCGTAGTAGCAGTCGCTCCAAACTGCGCTCGCAGCTCGGCATAAGTCGGCAAACGATCACCAGGGCGCAGCTCATGCGACTCGATCTGAGTCCGCAAACGCTCTGCAACAGCCTCATATTTGGGCTGGCCCGGCTCGATATTCTTTTTGGCGCGTTCTAAAGTGGTAGTCATATTCTACATCGGAGCAAAACCAGATCTGCACCGTAGCAGATTGATTATACCCATTTATCGGCACGATTAAACATGATTTTTTCAATTTGCTTAATTTCCGCTGAAAATAAACAATATTCAGGAACGAATTTTCATGGTTTTACGAGATAAAAGCGACTGATACTCCTGCAAACAAATCGCCAGCGAAGTGCGGGCCGCCGGGGCGGATATAAGCTCCGATTCGCGGCCTTCCTTCACGCAATCGACAGCGTGTTGTAACTGTGCTACAAAAGCTTCTTTGCGGCGCGGTTTGTAGCGCTTGGTCTTGCCGTCGGCGGTGGAGAGAAACACTTCTTCGCCGGTGAAAAGGTTATTGAAACGCACCGTCGCGCCTTCGAGATAGAGGTCGAAACCGTGCTCGAAGCCTACGCCGGACATGGAAAGCGCGCCGCTTTGCGCGGTGACGGCGATGTTTCGGTCGTCATACAGATATTGCGTATCGATGTAAATCCCGGTGCCGTTGGCAGCAGTGTAGCCGGTTGATTGCACCCGCTGCGGCACACCCACCAAATGCTGGATGAAGTCGGTATCGTGAATGTGCAGGTCGAGCACCGGGCCGCCGGATTTGCTGACATCTGTAAAGTGATCGTCTACCGACCACTTGGGTGTAGCGATAATGCGCTTGAGGTTGAGGGCGCGCAGCGCGCCGTATTTGCCGCTTTGCACCAGCGCCGCCGCTTCGGCAAAGGCGGGGAAGAAGCGCAGCACCTGGCCCACCATGAGCAAGCGGTCGGCTTTTTGCGCCGCGGCGATCATGGCATCGGCATCTTTGAGAGTGAGTGCCAGCGGTTTTTCTACCAGCACATGCTTACCGGCTTTGAGCGCGGCAATGGAGACTTCGCGGTGCAGGTGAGTAGGCAGACAGATATCGACCATATCGATGGTTTCATCGGCCAACAGCTCGTCGATTTCGGCATAACGTGCAATGCGCGATAAATCTTGAATGCCACCGGCATCGCCAAAATTGCCCTGAATGGAGCGCCAGTCGCCAGCCAGCTTTTTAGCGTCGCGCGTGCAAATCGCCGCTACTTTTGCGCCCTTAACCTGCTGCAACGCCTTAAAGTGCGTCACGCCCATGAAACCAATACCGATAATACCGACTTTAATCAAAACTGTTCACTCCTCGAATCTTCGCCGCGCCCCAGTCGCGGGGCTCTTCCAATGACACTAAATAACGCCGTGCTGCGCAACCCTGTATGCTTGATTCCAGCACAACGAGGATTCAAACTACCGCTGGCATTCCGTATTATGAAAAACGATTCCCCGCACGAAATCGGATTCAAGTCCCTGGCCAAGGCACTGCGCCAACTGGAATATGGATTGGACAAGGATGGAATTGCGAACTTAATCGTGGCCCAGGCCAAACACACAGCCTACTCACCCGGCCAACTGCCGCCACATGTGCGTCTCACGCCTCAGAAAAGGCACGGCAAACGCATCGCCTTACGCGGGCGGCGGCATTTTCACGAAAAGCACATCAAGTTGGCGCACTGGCCCGAAGACGAAATGGACGAAAACCCGGCCCCGTTCCTGATGTGCGTGATCGGCGGGCAGGCCGATTTTCGGATCGGCGACTATATCCTTCGCTGCCACACCGGCGATATGGTGCTGGTTCCAGCCGGAGTGCCTAAAGAGAACGGCAGCCACCCACACTTTGAAGGAAAGGTGTCAGGCCGGGTTTGCGACGTGCTGTGGATTACGCCGGATAACGCTACTCAAGGGCTCCTTTGCTGGATTTGCCGCTCCGAAGGCGCCATCCACCGCAAGGAACCGGGGCTAGGCTGGTGCCGCGTTACCCATTTGTTTCTCTCGCAGCTTTTTGCGGGCTTTTGTCACGAAACCCAAAAACCGTGCCCGGCCGAGGTTTCCACTCATTTATTACAGGCTATTGCCCGGCTGTTGCGTGGTGAAATCGAGGCCAAACGGGCCTTTAGCGATTGGGATGGAGGACGAGGCGATAATAGCACACCAATACACGACCCCATTCAACAGGCACAAGAACTGATTTTGGAAGACCTCACCCGCAACCTCACCATCAAAAGCGTGGCGCAGCAAGTCTCGGTTTCCCCGGCTACTCTCACACGCCGCTTCAAGGAGCAGACCGGCCTGACGTTTCATGAATATCGTACTCATTTACGCATGCAACGCGCCGAAGAAATGCTGGCCGGCAGCAACTTTCCCGTCGCTTTTATCAGTGCGCGCGTGGGACTCAAATATGGGCAATTACGCGCGCTTTTCCAAAAAACCCACGGCGTTTCGCCAGGCGAATTCCGCGAGCGAAAATTGACGCAAAGCTGACGCCTAGTAGGCAATAATGACGTTTGAGAGAAAGCGTGCGGTGGTATAAATATAAGCACAGGCCCGAATAACAAGGATGTCCATAGCATGAAATCCCATCACCCCCGCGCTTTTACTCTTATTGAATTATTAGTCGTCATAGCTATAATTTCAATACTTGCCGCAATATTATTTCCGGTTTTTGCCCGCGCCCGTGAAAACGCCCGGCGCGCTTCTTGCCTGAGCAATGTCAAACAGCTCGGCCTGGCTTCGCAGATGTATAGCCAGGATTATGATGAATATCTGGTCAGCTACGCCTATCCGGCCTCGCCCAATCGCGACCCGCTCTATGGCTGGCAGGTCGCTTTAATGGGATATGTGAAAAGCCCTCAACTTTTCGTGTGTCCCAGCGCTTATAAAATCAGTACCAACTCCGCCGATACCTGCGACCCCACGGTGGTTTCGCCAAACCGCCTGGGCTCGGGCTCTTATGGCTACAACTATACCTACCTGGGTTCCTACACGCGTTCGGGCACGGTCTACTCCTTAAGCCCGGTTTCGATTGCCGCCATCTCCAAGACGGCCGAAACCGTGATGCTCACCGAAATCACGGCCATTCAAGGCACCGGTTTTATCGACCCGCCCACCTCCTGGGCCACAACTTCGGCAGGTGCCTGTCAGGATGGTTCCAATCCCAAGCTGGTAGGCAACAACCAGGGCCGCTGGCATGGCGAAGGCAGCAACGTGCTTTTTGCCGATGGGCACGCGAAATGGATGCTGTGGAAATCGCTGGGCGATTATAATAACGACGGCACCGTGGATAACGGCTGGTTTTTAACCGCGAAATAGGTAAGACGCTCCTCATGAAATCACTCTCGTTCGTTTGCTGTCTGTCGATCGGCTTAGCTATGCCGGTCTTTGCCCAAGTCCCTTCACCGCTCCCCGAGATTAAGAACGCTCCCCGAATTGACGGCAAGATTGAAGCTCACGAATGGCCTGCCGCGCTTTCTCTGGGGCAACTGCAAGGTTTAACCAACACCGACTTCCCTCAAACCCAGGTCTGGGCCGGGTGGAACGAACAGCATTTATTGATTGCGATGCGAAGCCAGGAACCGCTGGTTAAAAGCATCAAGACCAGCATTATCGTTGATGAAAAAGACGGCAACGTCGCGGGCGACGACTGTATTCAGGTGCTGCTCGATATTGGTAACAGCGGCACGGAATTTATCCAGTTCATCGCCAATACCGCGGGCACCTCCTACGACGCGGTTTTTCGTAACGGCAGCGCCGATATCGCCGCGTGGGATTCGAACGCCATCGTACGCACCCACATCGGGGCCGATTACTGGGAAATGGAAATCGCCATTCCCCGCCACACGCTGCCCCAACCCCTTCAACCCGGCGATGTCATCGGCCTCAATATCGGGCGCAACCGCTATGCCGGAGGCACTTTTCAACCGGCCAGCCTCACCAAAACCCCCTATGGACAAGCCGGGCAATATCTGAAAAAAATTATCGGTGGCCCTGTGGCCGGGTCCAAGCTTCGCCTCTCCAGCCTGCAGCGCGGTCCGTTTTATCAGGGGCAAAACGGTATCTGGAAGTTTGAGATTCAAAGCGAAGGCGAGCAAACCGTCACTACAAAATTTCCACAAGATACAGGCACCCCGGCCCAGACACATCAGCTCAAGCCGGGCCTCAATCAGCTTGCCATCGAAGTTCCCGCTGCACAGCTCAACCGTCAAAACTCACTCGTGGTGGAACAGGGAAACCGCGCGCTCTACACCTCTCAAATTCCGGTGCGCACGGCGAGCCGTCCCGCTCGTGTCGCCGTGACGGAAAAACCGCTCTTTCACGAACTCATCAAACCGGCACCCGGCGGGCTTTCCCAGGAGGGGGCCTTATTCTGGACCCACGATCTCTCCGGGCCGCCGCATCCTCTCCAACTGGCACGCCGCCTGGGATTTGAATACAGCCGCGAAAGCATATTAACGGAGTTGGGGCAAGAAGGTGCCATTGTCATCAGCAACCGTGGCCAGGTCGATTCGCACTCCGACGAAGCAGCCCGTCAAAGCGGTGTGAAAATCGCTGTGCTGTTGGATACCCGCGCCGCCCGGGAAAAAGGCGCGCCGATTCCTGCGGGACTGGCCCGCCCCTGGTGGCAAGACCCGCGCACAAAAGAAACCTATCTGGAAGACGCCCGCAAAAGCATTGCCCAGGCAAAAGACAATCCCCAGATCTGGGGATTGATGGCGGGTGACGAAAGCTGGGAAGCCAACGATAAAACCTTGAAGTGGTTTCTCGATAACCCCAACGAAAACTATCCGGAATTGACTGCCGCCAACAGTGTTATCAAGGAAAAATACGGCTTCGGCCAGTTCGGATTACCGCAATCATCGACCGATAACAATCCTTTCCGCTGGATTGCTACTCGCCGTTGGGAAGCCGACCAGATGCTGGACCTGGCAAAACAGGTGCGCGAAATCCTCAAGGCCCAGGCACCTCACCTGCGCTGGATTTCGTGGGACAATATGGCCGGGCATTACCCCTTTGCCATCGGTCGCTGGAACGAGGTTTTCGACATTATTACCGGCCAGCTTTACCCGGCGCGCGATGCCACCCGGCAAAATACCGCTTTCAACACCCAGTTCCTGGCCGATATTTCAGGTGGCAGCGAAATTTGGCCGGTGCCACACGTCGAGCATTACCCCGCCAGCTTTACGGTCGCCGAAACCGAAGAGTTGTTGAGCCAGACCTTTCGCAGCGGTGCCACCGGGCTGCATATCTATCCTTCCGATACCATTGGTCGCCGCGCCAAAAAAGGCGCGTTCGGCACCGACCGCATCGGCGCGCCCGAACGTTGGGCTGTGCTTCAACAAACCCTGAACACTCTCAAAACACCGTTCCGCGTGCAGCGACCGGCAGCCGATACCGCTATTTTCTACAGCAACACCAGCTACCAGGGCCAGGCCGCGATTCAAAAAACCCAGGAGCCGGAGTGGATTTACACCATCCTCGGGCCACGCCTGCAATCGGCAGTGCGGTTTATTGACGAAACCTTCATCGCTCAAAATCCTAATGCGTTGCAAAATTTTAAAACCATCTATATTCCTTACGCACCGATTGTCGACGATGCCGAATTTGATGCCCTGCAAAAATTCGTAGCTGGAGGCGGCACACTGGTGGTGAACGATCCGCTGGCGTTTCGCCACCGCAGCAACAGCACCACTCGCTCAGATAGCAATCTACTGCCGCCATTAAGCACTAATACGCCTGCCAAACAAACTGCACTCACGGCATTTGCGCGCCATAATCTCAAAGTTTTGGGCGAAGCCTATCCGCTTTCGAGCCGAACCGGCGAAGTTATCGCCCGTTATGCCGATAATAGTGCCGCAGCGATTCAACAGTCTATTGGCAAAGGGAAAGTTCTCTTCTTCGGCACCAATGCTTTCGTTCAGCCCGTCATCAAGAACCCGGAATGGATTGCGCTGTTTCGCGAGATCCAAAGCAATGCCGGAGCCAAACTCAACCAAGACATCTGGCGTTTTCGTTTTCCGGCCACCAAGCCACTGGAACGTACGCGGCCCGCAGGCGTGTGCCTCACCGGCAACTACATGGAATGGCAACAGGGCCAGGCAATGGCCACAGCTTCGGCTCAAACCGGAGGGCACTATTTGCTCAGCCGCAAGAGCAGCGAAGACGCCGAGCAACCGATCGCCTTTAGCGAAGGACGGCTCACCGACCGTCGCAGGGCCGCTTTAGCCGCCAACGATGCCAACCCGGCCGATTTTGAGCTGCAATGGAAAATGGATGAGCCATTGGAGATTACTTATCAGTTTCCCCAACCGGTCGATCTGCACCAGGCTCGCTTCTTCTTCGCTCGCACTCTCCCCGCCGGTTCGTGTCAGGTTTCAAACGACGGCCAGAATTGGAAGGAAGCCGCACGCTGGGATGAGCGGGAAGTAAGCGTCAACGAGGTCGCGTTACAAGATGTGAAACTGGCTCCGGGTAAGGCCACCCAATTAAAAGTGCGCTTCAATGCAGCACCCGGCAAGGTGTTGCGCCTCAGTGAAACCGAGATTTGGGGAAAGTGAAAAAGGAACGGCCAGCCCACTTGGTGAGCGGCCGTTTATTTTTGTATCCTCACCCCCATTAACTCGCCGACAACTTCATATCATGAGCGCTTTTCAAATCGCGACGTTCCGTGCCAATGTCACCCCGCCGCCCGGCCACCCACTGTGCGCGGGCTGGATGCCTCCCGCTCTGGGAATCACCGACCAACTGTATGCCAACGGCATCATCTTGAGCGACGGCTCAGCACCCATCGTGCTGTGTGCTGTGGATTGGTGCGAGATCAGCAACCGCAGCTATCACGCCTGGCAAAACGCCCTGGCGCAGGCAGTGGGCACCACGCCCGAACGCGTGGCCGTACACACCATGCACCCGCACTGCACCCCCTGGCCCGATGAAGTGGCCCAGCAACTCATCAGCGAGCAAAACGGCATTCGCCCGCTGATGAATGTCGCCTGGTGCGACGATGCCTTGCGCCGCACCGCCCGCGCCGCCGGGCAGGCATGGAGCAACGCTTCGCCGCTGACCGATGTGGCGACCGGGCGCGCGCAGGTGGAGCAGGTGGCGTCCAACCGCCGCATTATGGGCGAAGATGAAAAAGTGAAAGCCGTGCGCTGGACCCGCACCCTGGAAGCGGAAGTGCGCGCCGAGCCAGAAGGGGAAATCGACCCCTGGCTCAAAACCATCAGTTTCTGGAACGGAGACCAAAAACTGGCCGTGGCGCATTTTTATGCGGTGCATCCTTCCAGCTACGAAGACAGCTACGTCACGCCCGACTTCACCGGCCTGGCCCGCGAACGCCGCGCCGCAGAAGATGGCGTGACCCATCTCTATTTCACCGAATGCGCGGGCGACATCACCGCCGGAAAATATAACGACGGCGCGACCGAGCTACGCGAAGTCTTCACCGAGCGAATCTATAAAGCGCTGGTCGAGAGTGAGGAAAACGCCGAGCGCCATCCGCTCCGCTCTCTGGAATGGAAAACCCAACCTATTCAGTTGCCGCCCCGCGAGGACGAACCGGTTGAGCAACTCGAAGCGGTCTTGCGCGATGAATCGGTGAACACCAAGCTACGCAGCCGCGCAGCGCTTATTCTGGCCTATCATGAGCGGCAGGCCACCCCCATCATGTTGGCGGCGCTTGAACTGCAAACCGAAGGCGGGCCGCCCGTTACTTCGGTTCATCTGCCCGGAGAGTCGTTTATGGAGTATCAATACTTTGTCCAGCAGCAGCGCCCCGACGACTTCGTGGTGGTGCCTTCATATGGCGATTGCGGGCCTGGGTATATCTGCCTGGAGAAATCGTTCGATGAAGGCGGCTACGAACCGAAAGATTCGTTCATAGCCGGGCGTAGCGAAACTATTTTGAAGGATGGAATTCAGCAATTACTGAGCAATTCACTTCTGTAGCGACCGCACATTTTCAAGGCATGGAGAATCATAATGGTCCCCCCATTTTATATTCTGGGCAGCCAGACCCAACGCCCCCACAGTCGGAAAACCATTTTTACCGATGGCGCGCCCGACCAGACCTTTCGCCCCGGCCTCGATATCGACTTAAGTCATTGCCGCCCAAACACTACACCAGCCGAGTATAAAGCTGATACGTCGGTCGAGATTTGCTTTAAATTCCTCGCGGAAAACAACGTGGAAGACTGGGATCTGGCCATTGTCGATCACCTCGATACCGATGGTATCCTTTCGGTCTTCACCCTGGTCTATCCCGCCTTTGCACAAGAGCACCAGGAGTTACTCATAGCTGCTGCTCATATGGGTGACTTCTGGAACTGGGGCGATACCGCTTGCCAGACGCTCTATCAGGGGTTGACCCGCTATATGCTGGAACAACAGCGGCAAGAGACTGATATTCAGGAAATTTATGCCGGTTGCTTTCAAAAGACGCAAGATCTCATCGCAGGCAATCTGACCAGAGAGGATGAGGAAGTCATCGCGCAAGGCCAAAAGCAGTTAGCGGCTTCGCTGCAAAAAATTGAAAGCGAGGAGGTTGAGCGCACGGTTTATCATGAACATTTCGTGCACTATCGAATTCCGCGCCTAACTGAACAAGGCGACTATGCCAGAGCATTGACACTACCGCCCTTCAATGGAGTCATCGATGACGCCCTGTGGCTCGCGCCCCACGCGCGCAACAAATACGACCGCGAGAGAGTGCAACTGGTTTCCCTGGAAGCAGACGGCGGATGTTATTACGATCTGTGGTATCCCGGCTACATGTGGGCTGAGACTCCCGATTCCTGGAACGCACCAGGATTAACCTTCACCGGTAGCCGCGATCAATACGATTTTAGTTATCCTCCGCTTCAATCGGCTATCGACCGACTTAATGTTCACGAAGGCAATACAGGACAATGGGAAATTGCCGCCTTGCTCTCACCATCGGTAAGTGTGCCCGGTAGAAAATTTCCGGTCGTGGCATCTTTCACGAAGGACGTTGCGCCCCATACCAGTTCCCTCAACCCCCATCTCGTCGCTCAGGAACTGGCTGCCGCATTTTATTAATTAGTTAACCGGTTTTCAAACACCCTCGTCTTCAATAGAATAGTCTCATGCAAACACCTCTCAACATCGGTATCGTCGGATTCGATACCTCGCACGTACAAGCCTTTACCAAGCTGCTCAACGATGCTTCCGACCCGAACCATGTTCCCGGCGCGAAAGTGGTCGTGGGCTACCCCACCTTCAGTGCCGACCTGGCTTCGAGCGCCGATCGCGTGGAGGGATATACCACGCAGATGAGAGACGACTTCGGCATCGAAATCGTCGATTCGATGGACGCCCTACTCGAAAAGTCCGACGTCGTTTTGCTGGAAAGCGTGGATGGCCGCCGCCACCTGGCCGAAGCCACCCCCATCATCAAGGCCGGCAAGCCGGTGTTTATCGACAAGCCGCTGGCTCACAACTACGAAGATGCCGCCGCCATCGTGAAGCTGGCCCAGGAGCATAACTGCCCCATCATGTCGTCGTCTTCGCTGCGTTTCGATCTCAACATCGCCGCGCTCAAAGCCAATGAAGAGTTGGGCGCCATTCTCTCCTGCGACGCCTTCACCGCCGCTACGCTCGCCCCCAGCAACCCCGGCCTCTTCTGGTACGGCATCCACGGCGCGGAAATCCTCTACACCTTCATGGGCGAAGGCTGCCAGAGCGTGCGCACCATCCACACCGATGCCTATGACGTGGTGATTGGCGATTGGGGCAACGGCCGCCTCGCCACCCTGCGCGGCATCCGCACCGGCAGCGTGAGCTTCGGCGCTACCGTGTTCGGCGAAAAGAAAGTGGCTCAAACCACCTTCTCGACCCAGGTTCCGTTCTACGCGCAGTTGCTCAAACAGGTGATTCCGTTCCTGCAAACCGGCCAGTCGCCGATTCCGATTTCCGAAACGCTGGAAATCATGCGCTTCATGCAGGCTGCCCTCATCAGCCAGAACGAAAACCGTGAAGTGGCGCTGAGTGAATTAGCGTAACTTTCAAACCATGTCACTGGCACCCCAGGACACACCTTGCCTCATTTTGGTAGGCGGGCTGGGCACGCGTTTACGCGCTGCCCTGCCCGACCTGCCCAAACCTATGGCCCCGGTGCGCGGCCGGCCATTTCTTGAATATGTGCTGGCTTCGCTCAAACAAGCGGGCTTTCGGGAAATCGTCTTCTGCGTGGGCTATCAGGCCGAAAAAATCGAAGAGCATTTCGGCGATGGCACGCGCTTCGGCCTGCGCATCAGCTACTCCCGTGAACAGGAACTGCTGGGCACCGGCGGTGCCGTGAAGCTGGCCCAACCGCTCATTTCTGCCGAAAATTTCCTGCTGCTCAATGGCGATTGCTACAACGAAATCGATTTCGCCGCGCTCTTACAACAGCACGACAGCACACCGGCGACCGCCACGCTGGTCGCCGCTCATCTGGAAGACCGCTCCCGCTTCGGCAGTTTGAAAATCGACGCCAACCACAAAGTTCTCGGCTTCGAAGAAAAAGGCGCTGCTACTGGCCCGGGTTTTATCAACGCCGGTTACTATATCTTCAAACGCCCCGTTCTCGACCTGATTCCTGGAAACGAAGTATGCTCGCTCGAACGCGACGTCTTCCCGCGCCTGGTGGAGCAGAATGCGATGTATGCCTTTGAAAACCACGGCGATTTCATCGATATTGGTTTGCCGGAAGAATGGCAGCGGGCAGCCAGCGTATTGCCGCAACTGAGCTAAACTAAAACCAGCCTTTCCATCTAAGCCCCATATTTCAACCGGAGCGTCATCACCCGTCATGATACAACCGGCAGAACTACAGCAGGAGCGGCCCATGTCCCTGGCTGGTGGAGTGATCTCTACCACAACCCAGGTCTGGAACGTTCTGGTCGCGAGCAAAAACGGCGATTTAGCAGAAGTGAAACGGCTGGTGAGCGCCTGCCCCGCGCTCATTTACGCGCAATATAACTACACGCCGCCCATTCATTTTGCTGTTCGTGAAGGACATTTCGAGCTGGTGCAGTATCTGCTGGCACACGGCGCGCACGACCCCGATTACAAAACCTATCCTTTTCTGGATAATCTGCCCACCATCGCCCGTGATCGGGGTTTTCACGCAATTGCCGAAGCGCTGGACGAATATGCCGCGCACCCCGAACGCCACAAACACCAAAGCGATAACGGAAAAATTCACTCCCATTTAACCCCGCTCCAGCAGGAATTTGAGGAAACTGTCGACCGGGAAGATTTGGAAAAAACCCGGCAGATGTTGGCGGCGCATCCAGAATTAGCCAAACACGATGCCTACTTCTGGGGCGAGGGCATTCTCACCTTTGCCGCCAAAACCTGTCACCGGAAGATGATCGAACTGCTGCTGAGCGGTGGAGCCTCTTTTCCTTCCGTGCTCAAATGGGCGCAGTTTTATTATTTCGAGCGCTTAGATGGCACTGCTTTTATACTGGAAAAAGGCATGAGTCCCAATGTGATGAGTTGGCTGCATGTCACGATTCTGCACGATATGGCGCAAAAGGGCGATGTGCCCAAAGCCGAGCTTTTATTGAAACATGGCGCAAATATCGATGCGGTCGATGAAGAGTATCGATCCACCCCTCTGGGCTTGGCCGCGCGCTGGGGCGAGTTGGAAATGGTGGAATACTTACTGGAACAAGGTGCCGATCCCAACCAGGCCGGTGCCGCCTGGGCTACGCCTCTGGCGTGGGCTGTAAAGAAGGGGCACCCGGAAATCGAAGAAACATTGAGAAGAGCAGGAGCAAAACACTAAATTCTATGAAAGCAGTCATTCTTGCCGGTGGTCTGGGAACTCGTTTCAGCGAAGAAACCTCATTGCGCCCCAAGCCGATGATCGAAATCGGCGGGCGTCCGATTCTGTGGCACATTCTCAAAATCTATTCCGCCCACGGCATCAACGACTTCGTGATTTGCCTGGGCTATCGCGGCTACGTCATCAAGGAGTATTTCGCCAACTATTTCCTGCATAACTCGGACGTGACCTTCGACATGCAAAACAACGTCATGAGCGTACACCAGCAAAAAGCCGAGTCGTGGCGGGTCACGCTGGTGGATACCGGCGAAGATTCCATGACTGGCGGCCGCCTCAAGCGGGTTGCGCCCTATCTGGATAACGAAACCTTCTGCTTCACCTACGGCGACGGCGTGGGCGATGTGAACGTGACCGCTGCCATTGAGTTCCACCGCGCCCAGAAGAAATTCGCCACCGTCACCGCCGCCCAACCGCCGGGACGCTTTGGCCTGTTGGGCCTGGAAGGCGATGCCGTGACTTCTTTCCACGAAAAGCCCGACGATGGCGGCTGGATTAACGGCGGCTTCTTCGTGCTGGAACCGCAGGTGCTGGATTACATCGAAAAAGACGAAACCATCTGGGAGCGCGAACCGATGGAGCAATTAGCCCGCGACAACCAGATTAACGCCTATAAACATGACGGTTTCTGGCAGCCGATGGATACGCTACGCGACAAAAACCTGCTCGAATCGCTGTGGGACAGCGGCAAAGCGCCGTGGAAGGTTTGGTAGAGAGATACGCCAGAACGAATGTCACAAACCGCAAAAATCATCTTTCTGCACGGCGCTTCCAGCAGTGGGAAGTCCACCCTGGCGCGCGGCATCCAGAATACCATCGACTTACCCTTCTGGCACATTTCCATCGACCATCTCCGCGATTCCGGCGTGTTGCCACAGGCGCGCTTTCGAAGCGGGGAGTTTGAATGGCAAGATGTCAGGGACCAGTTTTTTCACGGCTTTCATCTTTCATTAGCCGCTTATGCGCAAGCCGGGAATAATCTCATCCTCGAACATATTTTGGATACGCAAGGCTGGCTTGAAGAGCTTGTGGGCCTTTTTGCACCCTTCGATGTCTTTTTTGTGGGAGTGCATTGTCCGCTACCGATGCTCATCGAACGTGAAAAGGCTCGCGGCGATCGCCAAATCGGCAGCGCGGAGCAGGATTTTTATCATATTCACCAGAAGATGCGCTATGACCTGGAAGTGCAGTCTGACAATGCGCCGGATGAAAACGTGCAGCACATCATCTCCGCATGGGAGGCAAGGCAGCAGCCATCCGTTTTTGATCAGATGGGGCAAACCGAGGGGAAATAGGAAACTTACTCTCCAGACAAGCGAGCTGATTGTGTCTTTAAACAAAAAGCCATGTACTGATTCCCCGCTTTCGCGAGGATGACGAGCTTATCAGGCTGGCTGTTAGTGTCAACGCCCGGTTGCCTCACTTCTGCATTCATCATTCCGACTTCTGACTTAACTTACGCGATACCATGCCAACCGAGCCAAAATCCTTACCCTCTTCGCCACTGGTGCGCGTATTGGAACAAGACATCATCCCGCAGATCAAAACGCAAGGGATGCAGTCGATTATTGTGGCTCGTTCCACCCTGCGCGAAATGCAAGAGCGCACGGCCCAACTGCCGCCGGGTGCTTATCTCACATCTAAGCCGTTGCTCTCGAAAAAAGTTCCTGTCCGGCAGCGGCTCAAGGACGAAAAATCGGCCGCTTTTGTCAACGCGCGCTGGCCTAAAGACCGGCTCCACGCCTCCACCTCACCCGTATTGGGGTTTGTGATCGAGGGGGAAGTCGCCATGCCGTTTGGCGATTACGTTTTACATTGCAAGTCGGGCCAGGGGTTTCTCATTCTGCCCGGCACGCCCTATTCCGACGGCACCCACCTCTGCCTGGAAGAAAACGCACCGGAAAATGCGCACTGTTCGATGTTCTCCATCCGCGCCTGGCGTCAGGGCGTGGCCTGCTGGCTCAACCATACCCGGGAAGGCATGCACTGGTGTGATGTCGCACAGGGCGAATACTACCATATGCTCAACCCCCAGATTCGCCACTACCTGGAAACTTTGAGCGCGGAAGTAATCAACCAGGCACCGCAATATCGGGAGATTGGCGAGGGTATTTTCCAGGCGATGATGTTCATGCTGTGGCGCGAACTCCAACAGATGCGCTACCTGCTGCCTAACCAGGGCAATACCGGGGTGGAAGATGAAACGCCCCTGAGTGAAGATGAATCGATTCGCCGCGCCCAGGAATATATTCACCACAACCTGCACATGCCGCTGAATATCAATATCGTGGCAGGCCAGGTTTATATGTCGCGCGCCCACTTTACCCGCCAGTTCCGCAAGATCACTGGCACCACTTTCAACGATTACCTCAAGCAATATCGCCTCACCAATGCTAAGATGCTGTTGGAAAACACCCAGTACCCCATCAAGGATGTCAGCAAAGTGGTGGGCATCTCCATGAATCACCTGCGAGTCCTCTTCCTACAAAATCTGGGACTCACACCGCAAGAATACCGCCGCCAGAACCGGGAAAAAGACACTTCTGGATAATGTATCCATTTTATGGACTTTCAATCCACTTTGAGCGATTAGCGGCTCTGCGTTTGGGGTATACATCAATACGTCACGAAATCAGGAGGCACCCCCAATGCAACACCATCAGAGAATACGCAGCGGCTTTACACTTATCGAATTATTAGTTGTTATTGCCATTATATCAATCCTCGCGGCAATATTATTTCCGGTTTTTGCCCGCGCGCGGGAGAATGCGCGCGCGGCGGCCTGCGTTTCCAATATGAAGCAAATTGGCCTGGCTATCGCGCAGTACCGCCAGGATTACGACGGCTACTACCCTTTTAGCCGCACCCTACAACCAGCCCAGCTCAATTGGTATGACGGCTATCTGGCTCCCTACATCAAGGGTAAACCGATCAGCAAATGCCCCAGCGTGCCCGACAACTGGCAGATCGGCTACTCCTACAACCAGGCATTCGGCTATTTTCCCGGCAAACAGATCGACCCGCCGCGTAGCGGGCAGATTATTAACTGGAGCAATCAATGCGGCGACCACCTCATCTATGACGGCATTAACGAGGCCGCCGTGCAGGAACCGGCCACCTCCATCAACGTGATCGAATCGGCGATTACCTATTACTACTACACACTCTATGTGGGCTATGCCCATGCTTCGGCGAATGGGCAACTCTCTTACTTTACGCCTTCTTCCACGAACATGACCACGTACTATAATAATCCCCAGGCGGGCACCCATAACGGTGGTTTGAACGCCCTTTATGCCGATGGGCATGTGAAAAAGCAGAACCTGGGGGCATTGATGCCACTGGCCCAGTGGTGCGCGATTAAGAAGAATTAGGCATAAAAACTCCCCGCCCTCAGGGAGGGGTTGGGGGGAGGGAGTCGGAGAGTATTAGCAACTATGAGTTATGAATGCTGAACACTAAAAAGCCCAGCGTTCATTATTACGCTCCAACTCCCCCACCCAACCTCCCCCTGTGGGGGAGGAGTTATGCTTCGATGACCGCCCTAATTTCCTTTACAATTATGAATCAACTTTTCGTCTCATTAGCCATTGCGGCTACTACACTCACTCTGGCAAGCCACATCACCCCACTTCCGGCCCAGACAGCGACACAACGACAAGCCCAAGCTCAGGGTTTTAAAATTGCCGAGAACGGCAACGCCCTGGCGGCCATCGTGATTCCAACCGAGGCTTTGCCGGTAGTGACCTATGCCGCCGGGGAACTCCAATGGCACATCGAGAAAGCCACCGGAACGCGCCTGCAAATCGTGCCCGAAAACGCCGTTCCCACCGGCATTGTCAACCGCATTTACATCGGCACGACTCAAGCTGCTGCCAGAGCGGAAATTAATGTCGAAGGCTACGCCAACAATAGTTTTCGCATTACCTCCCTGCCCAATGCGCTTTTCTTGACCGGCAAAGACGACCGCGGCCGGGCGCAAGACCCGCCACTCTACGGCGCTTCCTGGCCGGGCTTTGAAACCGGCAAACTACCCTACGACGACAGCACTTCCATGGGCAGCCTGCTGGCCGTTTACGAGTGGCTCGAAACCCAGCTCGATGCCAAATGGTTATGGCCCGATGAAAGCGGCGTGGTGCTCGCCAAACCCACAACGCTGTGGAGCGGAAGCCTGGCACGGCAAAATGTGAAGCCAGCGCTGAGCTTTGCCCAGGCGCGCCTCAATACCTGGGCCGGTATGGACAAGGACCGCCGCCCGCAATATGTCACCCAAACCAACGTATGGATGCGCCGTCAGCGTATGACGCGCAGCATTCCGGCTGGCGGTTCGGGATATGGGCACTCGTTTTCCCGCTACTGGGAACGCTTTGGGCAGACTCATCCCGAATATTTCGCTTTGCTGCCTCGGGGCAAACGCGAACCGTTCAACCCCAAACGCCCCACCCTGGTGCAGATGTGCGTTTCCAACCCGGCATTTCAGCAACAGGTAATTGCCGACTGGCTCGAAGAGCGCAAAACCAACCCGGTGCGTTCATGGATCAAAGCCGCCGAGAACGACCGCACCGCGATGGACCCGCCCTGTCAGTGCGCCAACTGCAAAGCCTGGGACCCGGCCAATCCGCAACCGCCGCTGGTGCTGGAGAATCCCTGGCTAAGCGGGCATGCCCAGGCCAGGGAAACCAGTAACGACTGGCCGCGGATCTCGGTTTCCGACCGCTATGCCAAATTCTGGCTGGCCGTGCAGAAGGTGGGGCAAGAACACGACCCGAACGCCACCGTATTTGGCCTGGCCTATACCGAATACAGCGACCCGCCGGTGGAAACCAAGCTCAACAAGAATATCGTGGTGGGCATTGTTCCGGCTTATAACTATCCGATGAGCGCAGAGGAATCGGCTGAGCTGAAACGGGTATGGGACGGCTGGGTTGCCACCGGTGCCACGGTGTATTTGCGTCCCAATAATTTCCTCACCGGCTATGCCATGCCGTTCGTGTATGCGCGCCAGTTTGGAGAAGACTTCCGTTACATGATCCACGATGGCCTTTACGGCACCGATTTCGATTCACTGGTGGGTATGTGGGGCGTGCAAGGCATTAATCTCTATATGATGGGCCGCCTCACCGCACACCCCGACATGACGGTGGATGAAGTGTTGAACGAATACTACTCCGCTTTTGGACCGGCGGTAAAGAACATGCAACAGTATTTCGAGTTCTGGGATACGGTGAGCAAAAAAGCCACCACTCCGTTTCAACGCGGGGCCAACGGCGGCTGGAGTCCGCTGAGCCGCGCAGGCGACCAGCTTTATACGCCCGAAGCTTTCGCCACCGCCAATGGCTTCTTACAACAGGCCAAAGCTGCCGTGAAAAACGATACCGACGCGCTGGGTCGTATCGTTTATGTGGAAATGTGGCATGAGCACGCCCGGCTCACCATGGCGGTATTAACGGCCTACAACAACTACCGCCCCCAGCCGCAGAACGCGCAATATAAAACGGCCTTCGAACAAGCCAAAGCCGCACTGGACGCCTACCGCGCAGCGCACGCCGACAAGATTGTGAACGTGGGATTCCTGGAATATCTCGAGAGCTGGCAGCGCTGGACACCGCCTCAAGCCTGAGGCTTATAGCGATGTTTTAAATTAACACAAAGCACACGAAGGGATCACAAAGGCCACAAAATCTTCTTTGTGATTTCTTCGTGTGCTTTGTGTTAATTTTATTTTGCTCAGTTCTGTCCGGCGTTTTGTTCCAGATAGGCGAAGATGAAGCCATCGAAATCGCCATCCATCACACCGGCAATATCGCTGGTTTCGTGCTGAGTGCGCAAGTCTTTCACCATTTGATAAGGCTGGAAGACGTAGCTGCGAATCTGGCTGCCCCATTCGTTGGAGCTTTTGGTGCCGCGCACGCGGTCGATTTCAGCTTGCTGCTCGCGCAGTTTGCGTTCCAACAGTTTGGAGCGTAAAACCCTCATCGCCACTTCACGGTTTTGTAACTGCGAGCGTTCGTTCTGGCACTGGGTCACGATGCCGGACGGCAAGTGGGTGATACGCACTGCGGTATCGTTCTTCTGCACGTTCTGACCACCGGCACCACCCGAGCGGTAGGTATCGATGCGCAGATCGTCGGGATCGATTTCAATCGAATCGTCGGCCTCGATTTCCGGCACCACGTCGACGGAGGCGAAGCTGGTCATGCGTTTCCCTGCCGAGTTGAACGGCGAAATACGCACCAGGCGATGTACGCCCGCTTCGGCTTTGCAGTGGCCGTAGGCGTTGAGGCCTTTCACGATCATCGAAAAGCCCTTGATACCGGCTTCATCGCCGGGGGTTTCTTCGAGGACTTCAACATCGAAGCCGCTGCGTTGCGTCCAGCGAATATAGGCGCGCACCAGCATCTGCGTCCAATCCTGCGCCTCGGTGCCACCGGCACCGGCGTTGATGGAGAAGATGGCGTTATTGGCGTCGTATTCACCCGAGAAAAGCAATTTACGTTCGAGCGAGGAGTATTCTTCCTGCACCTTGAGCGCGTCGCTTTCGATTTCCTGGGCTAAACCGGCGTCTTCTTCCATCTCGGCCAGTTCGACCAGTTCCAGCAAATCGGCGGTTCGTTTTTCCAACGAATCGAACGGCGCGACGACTTCACGCGCTGCCGCGAGGCGCTGCATGAGTTGCTGCGCCGCCGAGGAATCGTTCCAGATATCGGGGTTGTTCGATTGTTCTTCTAATTCTTTGAGTTGATGGCGTCGTGCAGGTAAGTCAAAGGGACTCACCCTTTGCGGCCAGACCCTCGCGAATGCGTTCGAGGGATTCTTTGGCGTCTTCAAGCATAATATTCCTTTTGAAAGTGCAATGAGATTATAGCGAGAAGTAGAACCTCTGGCATGAAGACGATTGAATACGCAACGTTTCGTGTATCTGAAAATATTTATTGCAGGCTATGGCGCTAATTGCTCTCTAAATTCAAGTTTCTCTCCTCATACCAGTCTTATAACTCATCATCTTCTGGCGAAGTGGTTCGCCTGAAGAACCGCGCGCGTAAGCAAGCCGGGCATCCTCGGACTTCTTGCTTATTCTGAGATCACACTTGGCTTAGCACAATGCTTTCCCCCACCCGACTCGCTCACGCGCGCGGTTCTTCGAGACGAACGCCTCGCTTGCAAATAGACAAATAATTATTTTACAGACTACTTATTACTGAAGAAGCTTGCATCTGCCGCCGATTCCTGCTGTGAATTCATTCCATTTTTAAACCGACTTCACAGATCGGCTGTCAGCGTGCAGTGCCGTGTTTGGCGTGGGCCGGACAAGCCGTAGAAAGGAAAGGAAGTGCCTCCGTTTGCTTCATCCCAGGCCGCGTCTTCAAGTCCTAGTTCCAATAAACGCTCATGAATTTGTATGTCGTAAAACTGCGCGATATTACGCACCAGACGCTGAATTTCACTGCGACGCGCATCGGTTGTATTACGGCCATCGAGGTATTGCAGATAGCAAAGCCGGGGAATATGCACCATGCGGGTGTTTAAAAACGTGCGTACGATCAATTCATAATCATCGGCAACGTGCAACTCGGCGTTGTGTCCGCCGCACCGCCAATATTCCTCTTGTTTCCACGCCCGCAAATGATTTGGCGCACTCACGATGTGCCGAATCGTTTCGCAGTTGATAGGTGGCGCTTGCGCGACTTGCAGCGTTTTGCCGGAGTATTCTTGCTCGCAATAAGCACCGTAACCAAACGCCCAATTTTCGCCATAAGTCAGCGATTGTCCGGTCTTCTCGTGTAATTCCACCCAGTTAGAGTAAACAAAACCGGCTTCAGGAAACTGCGCGAAAGCGCTTACGACATCACCTAAAGCATTTGGCGTGAACTCGTCATCGTGATCGAGTTCCACAAAAATATCACCTTCAGCCAGACGGCATGCGCGCCGCTTCACCTCGCCGATGAGGCCGCTGTGCCGCAATGAGGGGAAAACCTTCACCCGCGCATCGCGCGTTGCAAAACTCGCAAGTAGCTGTAACGTCTGCCGATCATCATCGGAATCATCCACCACGACCCATTCCCAGTGGGAATATTCTTGTCGCCTCAGAGAGTCGTAGGCACGTTGCAAGCGCATCTCACCGGTACGATATGTCGGGGTAAAAACCGAAATCAGCGGCACGCGATTAGGTGCCGATCGGTTTGAATTGACTGCGAGAGCGTTATGCAGAAAACGCGCAAACACCAGCGCACCGGCGGCTTCGATTCGAGCCGCATCCGCTTCACCTTCGAAATGCAGCCATTTGCGTTGCACAGCGTGCGACGCGTTTTGAAGCACGGCATACTCTTCGCGCCGTCCAAAAGATACAATGACCTGGGGACGCTCGCACGCTAAAATTTCCTCAAGCTCGACATCACTTGAAAAACAACGGCAATCGACGCCGCGCGCTTCATAATCGAAAGTGTGAGGCGTTTGCAGCACCACCGGCGTTTGCGAGAAGATAACGACAACGGGTAAAGCAGCCATGGAAGAAGTTTTACAGTCAACGACGCGTCACGATCTGTCCGACGTCACTTTCATCGTCCCAATTTTTATCGATACGCCAGAACGGCTCCGCAATTTGCAGAGTAATTTACGCCATTTAACAACGCTTTTTGAAACGACGATTCTCATCGGTGAACATAAAGCGCCCGGCGCGGCGCCGGTTTCACAAGCACTATGCGAGTTTCAGGGACGCTTTGATTATATTGAATTTCCCGACGCGCATGAAAACTTCTTTCATACCCGACTGCTCAACCAATTGCTGGCGCGTGTCCGCACGCCACTGGTTTGCAACCTCGATTGCGATGCCATTTTATCGATACGGCAATATCTCATCGCTGCCCAGCTTTTGCGTTGGGGGGCGGCTGAATTTGTCTTGCCTCACGATGGGCCGGTCGTTCACATACCGCAGGCAACACAGAATGAAGTCATTACCCTCTTGCAAAAACGGCCTTTGACCGACGCAGAAACAGAGCGATTGGCCGAATCGGTCTGGCATGGCACTGCCGAAGGCGGCGCGATTTTCGGCGTCACGGAGATATACCGCGCTTGTGGAGGTGAGAACGAAAACTTTTTAGGCTGGGGTTGGGAAGACCACGAACGCGTGGCACGCTTCCAAATTCTGGGCCAGCGCTTACAGCGCGCACCGGGAAATTTCCACCATCTTTCGCATCCACGCGGTGTCACGAGTTCGCATCTGCAAAGCCACTACAATGCCAATTGGAACGAACTCGAGCGCATCAAAAATATGACGCGCACCGAACTGGAACGCGAAGTCGCTACCTGGAATTGGGCACGCTGACGAGAAAAACCAGGTTCGCTTGTATCGATTGCGTGTTACAATGGAAGACAATATCATGGCAGCAGTCAATTCACACGGCATTCTCATGAACTCTTCTTTTCCTCGCGCTCGTCAAAACGACCTCTTAATTCAGGAAGTCCTCGATGAAACACTGGTTTACGACCAACACACGCACCAGGCGCACTGCCTGAACAACAGCGCCGCCATCATCTGGAAAGCATGTGACGGCAACACCTCGGTAAGTGCTCTGGCCCGCTTGGTTGGCACCGATCTCGATAATGACGCAGCACATCTGCTGGTCGCCAATGCACTGGGCGAGTTGGAAAGAAACGGCTTGCTCATGCCGGGTGCTTTGCCACCGACTCCGGCGATTTCGCGCCGTGAACTGATCGCCCGAATCGGCCTGACCGCATTAGCCTTACCGCTGATTACTTCCATTGCAGCGCCAACGGCAGCGCAAGCGCAATCGGGCAATATGGGTTCTCAGGGACCACAAGGATTGCAAGGATTACAAGGACCTTTCTAATCCAGTCGTAAGGAAGCCGCCATCGCATAAAGGCAGGAAAAGCCGTCGGCTCTGTTTCCGTTTGCTTCACCGGCAGAAATGAACCGCGACAAGACCGCTCAAGTTTTGGCAAGATAGTTGTAATAGCACAAAACCTGATCCGAGAAAATAAACTCAGTTTTGTGATCGGCAAAAATTTCCTCGATAAAAGAGCCGTCCGCTTTATAATCGCCGAGCGCAAAGCGATGGCCTGCAATTAAGCTGCGATGCAACAAAAATTGCGCCATGTCGATTTTTTGCACCTTCATATTCTCCGGCCCGGCTTGCCGGACATTCAGGCCACTGAAATCCTTGCCGTTCACGAGTTGCGAAAAAACGACAGCCCGGCAGTTTTGCCGCGTCACCAATATGGAAATTTGTGAATAAAATTCTTCGTGCATCAGGTTATCGTCGTCTAAAACGTAAATCCAACCCTCGGCAATTTCATCCAGCGCCTGATTCAAAAGATTATGTCCGAAGTCGCCTTTGACACCTTCCCGGAAAGAGTGTGTAATGCCGGACTGGTTCAATTCCCGTAATAAGTCATTGCTCACCTCGCTCAGAACCGAAGTGTCGAACAGCAGATGCCAGACGATTTCAAATTCTGCGGCGGGAGGAAAAATACTCTCCTTCATAGTGAGCAGATTCTCCGGCCTGGTGCATCTCGTCAGGATATGGAGCTTGAACGGAGTGCAGATTTCCGCCGTCATCCTCTCCTCGACGCCGAACAACCTGGCATCCGTTAAAAACCTGGCATTGTCGGGGGAAAGCTCCCAGCATTTGTGCCAGTGGAGATGAGCGTCTTCACGCTGTCCCTGCCAGAATAAACTCCAATATAAGAGGCTATGGGGCAGATACGTGTAATTTTCATCCGCTTCCGCAAAGGGGCCGCGCTCCTCAATTTTTAGAGCAGACTGCGCCAATTCGGCACACTGCTTGAAATTGCCTTCATCCGAATAGAGTTGTGCCAGGCGCAAAAAAGGTTCACGCCGTGAGCCGTCCAGCTCGATGGCCCGCTCGTAAGCGTGCCTGGCCGCTTTTTTATCTTTCAACTCTTCCCAGCATCGCCCGATCAGGCACAGGCTCTCGTTCTTTTCCAAAACCCACCCACTCTGGTTGGCCGCATGCCGTTCGAGCAGGGCAATCGCCGAGTGCCATTTCGCATAATAAAAAAATTCACGGCCCAGATAGTGCTGCCAGCGGGGATGGTCACTTTCTTCCAGGAGATCGAGCGCCATGCCCACCATGTAGGGACGGGCTTTCTGTCCGCGATGATGACGAATGCAAAGCTGCTGAGGGCTGCTCTGCCAGATGGGCGGTGCCTCCGTTTGAAGTATGGCAGTTTGCTGCTCCGTGCGATTATAAATCGCCTCGTGTGTGCGGCCTTGCCATTCGTAGATGCGGCGATCGAAAAAACGCGATTGTGAAAAGCTCATCGTTCCCAGCTTGAGCTGGTAGCGAAAGCCACTGGCAAGTTGCTGCTGAATCTGCTCGTCGAACCAATCGATATCGAAAACCAGGAATTCATCGGCGGCATCGGGCATCAACACAAAATCCTGGCTGGCTTGCCAGGTGGCCATTTCCCGGGCGCGGGCAAAGTCAAACCATTGTTGCCCGGCATGCAGGGGAAGCTCTTCGCCTTCACGCGCAAAGGTCTCTTGAATCTGCTGAAACTGTTCTTGGCTTAAAATTGAATGAAAACGCGTCCCGACTTCCACTACACGCGCGCCCAGAGTACGCGCCACCGCAGCGGTATCGTCATCACTACCGGTATCAACGATGACTACTTCACCGCCCCGTTTCAAATACTCTGCCAGCGAACCGAATAAAACCGGGAGCGACTGCGCTTCGTTGCGGGCAATGAGAGCAATCGAAAAGCGAGGGGTGTTCATGGGAGGAGGTTAATTGTCCTTAGTGGCCAGGGGTTTGGCTATTTGCTCGGGGGTTTGTGCCAGACGCCACAAATAGCGGGCTTTATCACGCCAACGTTCCCGCGCTCGCAAATGGTAGAATCCCGCACCCGGTATTGCCAGCTCGGGAAATAATGAGCCTAAAAGCTGTTGCACCAAAGCCCCGATAGCAGCATCGCGTTCCAGAGCGCGCAACACCGGTGGTGCCAGTGGAACTTCAAAGAGCTGGTGTGCCAAACCCAGCGCAATGAGTAAGACGCGACGGCTACCGTTATGAGCAGCCTTCTCCAGGAGTTGTTCCCAATCGCAATCGCCATTTTTTGTAACGACTTGCGCGAAGGCCAGCACCCATTCCAACACCGTCCAATGATGTTTATAACCATGCCAGGCCAGAATGAGTAGCAAATTATCATGCGCCGGAGCCAACACCTCAACGCCACCCACATTGACTCTCGCAGGCCTTTCCCAAACCCCACTTAAATCGAGCGGCGGGGCCTCGTGGCGCGCCAGGATATTCCAGTGCAACTCCACCACCACCATTCCCGCATCGCGCTGCCACTGCTGGGCATAATCGTTGCTTTCTTCTCCGGCATGCATAGTTTGCTGAAAACCGTTTTGCGCCAGAATCGCTCCGGCTTGAGGAATATCTTGCGGTTTCAACAACAAATCCAGGTCGCAATAAGAGCGCAACAACACGTTGCCGTAGGCTTCCATCGCTAACGCCGGGCCTTTGTAGGCCAACGCCTGAATGCCATCCGCAGCAAAGAGCGAGAGAATTTCCTGTAAACGCGAAATCAGGGCAAAGTTGCGGGTGGCATTGGTATCGAATTCCTGGCGCAGCCAGGAAACAACTTCCAGTGGCAGTTGCGCGCTTTGGCTTTGTAACTTCCAGAAAAGCAACGGCAACAAGCGATGTCGCGCCGCCAGGCTGCGCACCTGCTGCCAATCCAGAGGTGCGGCCAGGAGTTCCTGAACGCGAATTCCGCGCTGCACGTCGTCACCGGGCGCGCAACACAGCAATAATTGTGTTTCAGGGGTAAGCCCGGTGTGAATCATTTCGTTTGGTTTAAAGCGCCAGCATTTTGCGTGGCTTGGGCGCTTTGCTCAATATCTGGTTGCCTTCGGGTGTGATGAGCACCAGGTCTTCAATACGCACGCCACCCCAATCGGGGATATAGATGCCCGGTTCGCACGACACCACATTGCCCGCCTTGAGTTTTTCCTTGCTGCGTGCCGAGACGCGGGGGGCTTCGTGGATTTGCAACCCTACACCGTGGCCCAAACCGTGGCCGAAGTATTCGCCGTAGCCCGCTTCGGTGATGATGTCGCGCGCCACTTTATCGGCCGCTTTGCAGCTCTGGCCGGGGCGCATCTGCGCGGCGGCTTCGGTTTGGGCGCGCCACACGATTTCATAAATATTCTGCTGCTCTTTGGTCGGCTTGCCCAGGCACACGGTGCGGGTGAGGTCGGAGCAGTAGCCATCGACTTTAGCGCCCATGTCGATCGTTACCATATCACCGGCTTCGAGCACTTTATCGCTGGCCACGCCGTGCGGCAGTGCTCCGCGCACGCCCGAAGCCACGATGAACTCGAAACTGGGGCCGCTGGCACCGCGCGATTTGATTTGGTGCAATAGTTCGGCTTCCACTTCGCGCTCGGTGAGGCCGGGGCGCAAAATACCAAAGACGTGTTTCACGGCTTCATCGGCCACTTTGATGGCCCGACGCAGGATTTTGATTTCGTCGTCGTCTTTTTGCAGACGCAAGCCTTCAATCAACCCAACGGTAGGAATCAATTCAGCAGACGGGAAATACCCCTTGTTCTCCTGCCAGGCCGCCACCGAAGTGTGCTCGGCTTCAAAGGCGATACGAGTTGCATTGCCATCGAGAAGCTGCGCCGCCTCTTGCCACAGGGCAACTTTGCTGATGAGGACAACGAACTCTTCCGGCACCTGCGCCATGGCCTGTTGTTGATAACGAAAATCGGTGAGAAAATACGCCGCTTTGGGTGTCACCACGGCCATACCGGCGGTGCCGGTGAACCCGCAGAGATAACGCAGGTTTTTCAGGCTGTTAGTAACAAAAGCATCGCATTTATGCGTTTTCACGGCACGGCGCAGGCGGGAGAGACGGGAAGCGTAATTCATAACGTTAAGGTGTCAGGTTACAGGTGTAAGGTGTCAGAAAAACGTCGTTCCCTGACACCTAAAACCTAACACCTGTCACCTCTTTTGTATAGTGTGAGTATGAGTTCTTCCCTTTCACCGATCCGTCTCTGGCCTGGCGATGCGCCGGGCGCGCTGGGTAGCGCCCCGCATGACATTCCAGTTTTAACACCCTACTTGCCTTCACCCGAATTGGCGACTGGCGGTGCCATGCTGATTCTGCCCGGCGGTGGTTACGGACACCTGGCACCGCACGAAGGCGAAGATTACGCGCTGTTTCTTAACACGCTGGGAATTGCCGGGTTCGTGTTGCAGTATCGGCTGGGCACTCACGGTTATCGCCACCCGGCCATGTTGCAAGATGCTTCGCGTGCCATGCGTCTGCTGCGGACTCAGGCCGTGGAATGGAATCTTGATCAAGAAAAAATCGGTGTCATGGGTTCTTCTGCGGGCGGGCACTTAGCCGCGACGCTATTGACACACTACGAAGCAGGCGATGAAGCGGCAGCCGACCCGGTTGAGCGCGAAAGCTCCCGCCCGGCACTGGGCGTGCTTTGCTATGCCGTCATCTCGCTTGGCGAGCACGGCCATGAAGGTTCACGCCGCAATCTACTGGGCGAAAATCCTTCGGCGGAATTGGTGGCGCTGCTCTCCAACGAACTGCACGTCAATGCCGATACGCCGCCATGCTTTCTCTGGCACACCTGGGAAGATAAAGGCGTGAAGCTGGAAAACAGCCTCGATTTCGTGGCGGCTTTGCAGCGCCATGATGTGCCGTTCGATTTCCACGTCTATCAAAAAGGACGGCATGGTATCGGACTACTCGATAAACCACCGTTTGAAAACGTGCATCCCTGGGCGCGGGATTTGGAATTCTGGTTGCGCGAGCAGCAGTTTACGGCTTAATCATGCGCAATATGACCGGCTCAAGAAACAGCGATTGAAGAACAACACCAACAACCCCCATTAACAAGATGGTGAAAACCGCCCAGCCCAATTCTCTGGAAAGGCGGGGCTGACGGGCGATGCGCATAATGAGCGGCAAGCTGCTCAACACACTGGTCACCGAAGCCAGCACCGCACCATTACCGGCCACCAAAACCGCAACTTTCTTGTGCGTGGCCAGGCTGGCCGCCGAAGCCACCGCCGAGGAACTCGATACCAGGCCGCCACCGGCGCTCACCGCATAAAAACCGGCCGAACCGAGAAAGCGTTGCGCCAAACCGCCCGCAATACCCAGCGCCAGAAAGATGAGGCCATATTTGAAGACGGCCATCAAGGTAAAAGGCGACTCAAGATTCAACTCGGCGTCCAGGGGGCTATCCGGCACATTTTCCGTATGCAGGCGGCGCAAGCAAAAGAGGCCGGTTGTGATGAGCATGGCAATAATGGGCACCGCCGAAGCCAACAAGACCGGTGGTGCCAGCAAGCCCAGCAGCACGCAGTTGCGAATCAACATGGCTGCCGTCGCCAGCAGAATGCCTCGATAAGCGACATCCATCAGCGACGGACCAGATTCACGCACCCGGTTCGCCAATTCGGTGGCCGTGACCGTGCTGTTAACCAACCCGCCTAAAAAGCCGGTAAAGACGATGCCCCGCTTTCCGTACAGCTTCCAGCAGATATAGTTCACAAAGCCGATACCGGCGATAAGTATGATGGTTGTCCAGCTTCCACGTGCATCGATCAAACCCCAAGGATCGACAGCTTTAGCGGGGAGGAGAGGATAAACAATGAAGGTGAGAATACCCAGCAGGATGGCGGAGCGAAGTTCAACATCGGTCAACCCAATTGCAAAATCCGTGATGCGCTCTTTCCATGTCAACAAAGAGGCAGCAGTGATGGCAACCACAACAGGCGTGAGTTCATGCCCTTTGCCACATAAAATGCCGATGAACCCGGTGAGCATCAATGCCGCCGAAGTGGTCAGCTCAATGCTTTGGTGGGTACGCAAGCGCTGCCAGTTGAGAAAGAACAGAGGAATACTCAGCAAGCCCAGGCTGGTCAGTGCATAGGCATCTCCTAACAAACCGCCCAGGCAGCCCATCAGGCAAGTAAAGGCAAATGCGCGTAACCCTGCTTCCTTACCCCGCCGCTGACGCTCCAAGCCAACGAAAAGTCCCAGCGCCAACGCTAATGTCAAACGGCTCAATATGAGAAAGTGAGGCCATTGAGCGGTCAGGGAAACGTCCATAGAAGAATTACGAACCTTAAATTTATGAGTAGTGGTTTAACGAAATCATTAAGAGCAAAAGACAACTTCGCCTTAGGACAATATCTCTCTCATGTTAAAGAAAGGTTAAATCTTTACCCACGAATGTAAAGATGATGTGAAGAAAATGCGGCAAGCAAAAAAAAACCTGCCGTCTCAATTGCAGGAGAGAGGGCAGGTGGAGTTCGGAACGAAACTTAATTCACAATCAATCAATGAAAATCGAAGTCGCCGTAAAGTGTCTGGATGTAGTTGATCTGCGCGTAGCGTGAAACCAGGGTGCGGTGGGCCATCATGATCCAGCCTGCCAACGACATGGTGACGCCGCCGTGCATGGGCATGGTGACATCCTGGGCGAGTTCTTCTTCGCTGAGTTCTTCGATGGCTGCCAGCAGCTTCTCGATGCCTTCGTTGAGCTGTTGCAAAGCAAATTCCCTGGTCCAACCGGCGCGTTCGTTCGACCAGCCGTGGAACATTTCGCGAGTGGGTTTGGCTTCGCCGCGCGTGCGGGCGACATCGGTGGCAAAGCCCAGGGTTTGGGCAGTTTCGCCTAACAAGTCGATAATGGGACGGCCGTTATCGAGCGGACGCCATGCCAGCTTGTCTTCGGGGACGGCTTCGACGGTACGCACTAACTGTTTACAGGAATCCTGGAGTAATGTAATGAGAGTTGGTTTATTCATTGGAAATTAACTGTTTTGATAGATTTGCAACGCCGCACGCAGCCCCAGTTCGTAGCTGTTGGGGCCAAAACCTGCGATGGTGCCCACGCATACTTCGGAGATGACGCTTTTGTGACGCCATTCTTCCGGCCTGGCGGCGGTGTTGGAAAGATGCACTTCGATGACTGGCTTCTTGATGGCAGCAATCGCATCGCGCAGGGCATAGGAATAGTGCGTGAACGCCCCGGCATTGAGCACCACGGCATCGGCATCGGTGCCGTGCAACAAATCGAGCAAGGTGCCTTCGTAGTTGCTCTGCTCGGTAATCACTTCGATACCCAACTGGTTACCCAGTTCGATCAGCGAATTATTGATGCTGTCCAACGTTTGATTGCCATAGATGCCCGGCTCGCGAGTACCTAACAGGTTTAAATTCGGGCCGTGTAAAACTAAAATTCTCATGCTTTTTCTCCGTGAGCAGGTGTGTCCTGGGCGTGCCGCCGCAAAACGATCATTAAAAAGCCATAGGCGGCTACAATACAACCGGCCTTAAACCACACCGGCTGTTCCAAACCAAACGGACGCAACGCCAAGTTTAAAAGATTATTCTGCTGTGCCCCGACTCCTGCCAGACAGAGCAGTATGACGGCGATCAGCGCCAACGCACACCAGCGCGCCATCAAATTTTTAGCAGGCTTTTCGCCCTCTGCCCACTTCCAGACGGCGTGGGCATAGAAGAGAATGGCGGCCAGCACCACGCCGTCGTAACTGCGGTGATAGAACGCCGTCAGTGAGAGGAGCAGCGTCGCAGCCACCGCGCCGCCGAATACAAACCGCGTTTCGCGGCTCCACTGCGGACGGAGCGCCCACCAGAAGAGTGCCATAAGTAAAATGACGATCACCGGCTTGGCAACGGCCATATTGCTATTTAACAGTAGCGCTTCCAAATCGAGGCGAATGATCGCCGTGGTCAACGGATCGTTAATACCGCCAGATGCAAACGACAGTTCCAGCGCGCGTTGATAGCTGTCCTTGAAATTGATGCCTTGCATCTGCAGCCGTGCGATGCCGATCAGGTTCAGCACGGCGTAGGCCAGGCCCACCAACAAGAAAGCGCGGCGCGTGCGCCACTCGCCTCGCATAAAGAGATAGGCCAGCAAAGGCAAGCAAAGCGTGGGTTTCACCATCGCCAGTAGCGCGCAGATTCCGCCGCCGCGAAAACGCTGCTGATAGAAAAAATGAGCGGTCGCTAACGCGCATACCAACATCGGCAAGGCGATTTGCCCCAGGCGCAAACATTGCCAGGTCGGTGGCAAAAAGGCGATGAAGAACGAAGCCAGCCACAACAGCCGGGGCGAGGGTTCGCCCCAAAACCGCAGCATGAGAAACGCCACTAATGGAATGGAAACGATATTGACTACCAACATCAACGCCCAGAACGCAGGCCACGGTAAGAGCGATGGCAGCGCAAAGAGGAGCGAGGTGATAGGCGGATGGGTCAACAGATAGGTTAAGGGTTCCGATGGATTAGCATCGGGAGCAAATCGCGCTACCAGCGCCTGTTCGGTGACGGGGTTGTAAGGATCGCCGCCTTCGAGAAACGCTTTCCCGGAGATGTAGAAAATCTTGGCGTCGATAGAAGCGTTGTAGGAATAGCGCAGCACCGGCGCATAAAGCAATAACAACACCAGCGCGATAAGCGCTGGTGTTATCAGGGTTCGCCACAGGCTTTTACCTTGTTCCTGCTTCAAGAAGTACCCTTTGTTCCGGCAGGAATTTTAGTTTGCAAATCTTTGAACTTCGCTTCGAGCTGATCAAACTCTTGCATGCGTTCCTCATTAACGCCACCGAATATCCCGGTTTCAACTTCGTTGCGACGCGGTTCATGGGCGCGTGCCAACTCAATTTGCGCCAGTCCCTGCTCGATGAATTTCTGTGCCTGTGCAAACTGTTTTTGCAGGGCATCACGCTCGGCCAATTTTGCAAACGCCCGCATGTAGTTCAAATCGACCATTTCCTCGACCGCGCGATATTTACCGTAAGGCTTATCGACTAACGCGGCGACATATTCGTAGTCTTCCCAGCCGCGCTTATCGCCTTTTTTGAGCAGCCAATCGCCGCGCCCCAGGCGAATGATCGTATCGTTGGGGTCGTATTGAACTGCCTTATCGAAGTTTTGCCCGGCCTGTTCGTTATCGGAAGCCTGAGCTTGGGCTAATGCCAAATCGAACCAGTTCAGCGCGCGCGTCGGCTGCAATTTTGTCGAGCGTTCGTAGGTGCCGCGCGCATCCTGCCCCGTCGATTCGAGCGCGTTTCCTAAATTGGACAACATGCGCGTGCTGAGGGCGTCGGCCTGGGTCGCTTCGCGGGCGAGTTCTACTGCGGTGCTGGACAGACCGCGCGACATCTGCTCACGCGATTGTAACCGTAAATCTTCACCCGCTTGCGCGTTCTGGTAAATCCACGAGCCAAACGCGAGCGGCAATGCCGTGAGAAGCAGCGGCCAGTGAATCGCCGATTTCGCTTCCCTCTTTCCAGTCTCCAGCCCCCAGCCTCCAGCCTCCAACACCGCCAACACCAGCATCAGCAACACGCCAATGGAAACGATGCCCCATCCCGAATCGGTGAGGTTGTGAACGAAGAAGGCCGTCAAAGCTCCCAATGCCCCGGCGGCTACCGGCCAGTGGCTGGTGCGCAAAGCTTTCCAGCCGTTGGCGAATGCCAATCCACACGCCGCCAAGAGGAGAAGTAGCGCCGGAAAACCGCTTTCGGCGGCAATTTGCAACCAGCTCTGATGAGCCGAGCGGGTGTAGCCGATATTGGCAAACTGAGTAAAGACCGAAGGAAAACTACCGGCTCCCCAACCATTGAGCGGACGCGCCTGGGCCATTTTCAGCGTGGCATCCCAGATATAAACGCGAAACATGGTGGAATTGTCGTTTTCCAGGTTGGTGGAGAGGCGCGGCAGAATGGTTTGAGAGAAGAGCGCCCCGCCAACTAATATTACGAGCAGCGCAATCGCCGCCACTACCGGCATGCGGTTGCGCAGTGCCGCACCAACCCGCTCACCCTTGGCGCGCACCACGGCAATGGCTAATACCAAGCCACCGCATAAGGCCGCCAGGAGGCCGCCTTTGCTTGAGGTGACAAACAAACCAAGAAACAGAATGAAAAGAACAATTGTTCCGCCGACAACGGCCTGTTTGCCCTGACGGCGAAATAAAAGCAAAGCACCCGCCGTGAGCGGCAACAGCATGGCGCTATAATTGGCAAAAAGGTTGGGGTTGAAGAAAGCACTGAACTGGCGGGTAACCCGTGTCGTGGCGAACCCATAAATGGCAGGCAGGCAAATCAGCGCCCCTCCGATAATGGCCGCGCCCAGCAACCAGGCCAGGCGGGAGGGAGCATGAGACGGCGAGTGCAGTAGGCTGCGCGCGAAAAAGAAACAGGCAATGATGCCGCCCACACGGGCCAGTTCCAGCACCGAATCGTGCAAGTAAACCGTAGTGCCCACCGATATCGCGCACCAGGCGAAGAAAAGCAGCAACGCTAACGCCAAACGAGAACGGGGCGGAGCCGCTTGCGTGGTAGGTTCGAGCGCCAGCAACACGCTCACACACGCTGCCAGTGCCAGGAACAAGGAGTTCTGCCAGTATTGGTAGGTCGTGGGCCAAAAACCGGAGAAGAGATAGGGCGCAATCAGGAGAATCAGTGCAAAAAGCCCAAACGCCCCCACCCCTGCCCACGACTCAAACCCCAGCGGAAACGCCGCCTCATTATTGACGACCGGTTTGTTCGGCAGCGAACCCGCAGTTTTGCGTGATGTTTTCTGTTTAGTCACAACCGGAGTTTACAACCGAAATTCATCATTCAGCATTCACCGTTTCCAATTGCCGTTCACAACCAGCCTTTGCGCTTGAAATTGGCATACAGCCCCAGCACCACAACAAGCATAAAGCCCAGCACACCATAGTAACCATATTTCAATTCCAACTCGGGCATGTGTTGGAAGTTCATGCCGTAGATGGCCGCGATGAGATTGGGTACCAGCAAGATGATGGAAGCCGAAGTCAGCGTCTTCATGATGGCGTTCATGCGGTTGCTTTCCACCGCCAGGAAAGCATCGAGAGCGCCGCTAAGTACGTCGCGGAAGGTATCGGTCATATCGACGATACGGGTGATATGATCGTAGAGATCCTGAAAATAGGCAAAATGCCCGGCATCGGTATCAGCATCGCGGCGCAGCAAAATATTCACCACGTCGCGCATCGGCCCGGCAACATGGCGAATTTGCAGCAGGTCGCGCTTGAGGGCAAAAATTTCTCCGGTGATCTTCTGATCGTCGTTTTGCCGTTTTTCGAACAGGCGATTCTCTATTTTGTCGATGCGTTCATCGAGCGCTTCGAGTGCGGGGAAGTAATCGTCTAAAACTTCGTCCATCAATTCATAAAGCAGATAGGCCGGGCCGGTTTTCATGAGTTGCGGATGCTTTTGCCAGCGTGCCCGTAAATCCTCAAATGGCTGCACCGGCGTTTCGTGGAGAGTCACCACGAAATCGGGGCCGACGATGCAATCGATTTCCACCAATTCAAAATCGGCGCGGCCAACATGTTTCTGCACGGCAGCCCAGTCGATGGTGTAGAACACCAGATAAGCGTAATCGCCGTAATCGTGATACTTCGGGCGAGCGCGCCTTTCACGTAAATCATCTAAGACCATTTCGTGGAGATGAAAGCGCTGGGCCAACAGGCCATAGTCTTCTTCGGTGGGTGCCACCACATCGACCCACATGAATTCGCCTTCTTTGCAACGGGTATGGCCGTTATGCAAAGAGCCGGGCACTTCATTTTCCTGGTTGCCGTCAGCCGGAGCCGAACCTAAAAGTTCCTCTCGTTTTAATGGCCTGAGTTCGTTACGGTTGATATGATAAAGAAACGCGCTTAGCATTATGGTTGATTAATGATAATTATAGGTGAACCTGCATTGCGCTGCGGCGTCATTGACGCCAGGACTCTGTGAAAGAATTCACAGGCAACAGGAGTAGAGGAGTACGCTGATGGCGACTTTGGAATTGCAGGGCGAATTGAAGACGACGTTTAACAAGTTGCACCAGACCGAAGAGGGTGCCTGGGTTGGGCATATTTCCGAGGCAAACGGCGCACTGTTGCAGCCGCCCTTGCCCCAGAAATATCTCGATATGACTGCCGACGAGTTGGCGGTCGGTATTGCGCGCGCGAAAGAAGTGCTCGGTTCGCGTCTGGTGATTCTGGGCCACCACTACCAGCGCGAAGACGTGATTCAGTGGGCCGATTTCCGGGGCGACTCTTTCAAACTCTGTAAAGACGCTGCGGCACGCCCCGACGCCGATTTCATCATCTTCTGCGGCGTGCACTTTATGGCCGAAAGCGCCGATATTTTGAGCGCACCGCACCAGAAAGTGATTCTGCCCGACTTGCACGCCGGTTGTTCGATGGCCGATATGGCCGATATCGACCAGGTGGAAGAAGCCTGGGAATCGCTCCAAGAAGTGTGCGGCGATGAGAAGATCATCCCCATTACCTACATGAACTCGGCCGCCAACCTGAAGGCGTTCGTAGGCCGCAACGGTGGTGCGGTGTGTACTTCGAGCAATGCCGAGAAAATCATGAGCTGGGCACTGCGTCCCGTGGAAGAAGGCGGCGCGGGTGGCACCAAGCTCTTGTTCTTCCCCGACCAGCACCTGGGCCGCAACACTGCGATTCTAGAAATGGATTTCACCGAGGAAGACTGCGTGGTGTGGGACCCGGCCGAAGACTTGGGCGGCAACGACGAAGCCACCTTGCGCCGCGCGCCCATCCTGCTGTGGAAAGGCCACTGCTCGGTCCACGGTACCTTCTTGCCGATCCACATCAAGAACGTGCGTGAGCGCTATCCTGGCATCCAGGTCATCGTGCATCCCGAATGCATTCACGAAGTGGTGAAAGACAGCGACGATTACGGCTCGACCGAGAAAATCCGCAACCTCGTGGCCGCAGCGCCGGTGGGAGCGACGATTGCTATCGGCACCGAAATCAACCTGGTGAGCCGCCTGGCGATGGAGTATCCCGACAAAACCGTGATCTCGCTCAACCCCAACGTATGCGTGTGCTCGACCATGTATCGCGTCGATTCCCCGCACTTGCTGTGGGCGATGGAAAACCTCATCAACGGCAAAGTGGTGAACCAGATCGTGGTTCCCGAACCAATTGCCGGTGAAGCCAAACTGGCGCTCCAGCGCATGCTGGACCATGCCTAAACAGCAAGGCTACAGGCAATGCAAAGGCGTTACCCGTCGAATCGGGTAACGCCTTTGCTTTTTGCGAAACAGCTCAATTTCCAGAAGCTGTCCCTTCCATTGGCATATATAAAAACGGCCTTCTAAAAATTCCACCGGGGTGATGCGGGTTGTTGATACGAAGCGTGATGGTATTCTCACCTGCTTTGATGGCATCGCTAATATCCACATCCCACTCGAACTTATAATCACTATTCCACCACAGGTCGGGAAATGTACGATGTCCCACCAGATAACCGTTGATATAGAGCCAGGCTTCATTGAACAGGCCGGGGAACATGAGGTTGAGCTTGCCTTTGGCCTGGTCTGCATTCAGGTTAAAGCTGGTGCGATACCAGCCAAAACCGGTGTAGCTCTGATAATCTGGAAAACGCACACCTTGCGCCTGGATGTAGAGGCCGGTATCGAGCATCTCCCACTGTGTTGCCGGGTAGTCCTTACGATTGTGTAGCGTCAGCTTATTCTTATTCGCATTCCAGTAGCCCAGGTCGATAGGTTTCTGTGCCCAACCCGAAGCCAGGCCCGTATCGTGAGGGTCACGGCGAAATGCCCATTGCTGGGGTAGCTTAGTCAGTGACTTGCCTTTTTCCCCATTGACGAGCTTATCCAATTCACGATATTGTCCCACTTCCCCATTCCACCAGGCAAACCCCTTCTCCAATTTGGTTGTGGTGAAGATCGGGTTCATGGCTTTCAGTTCATCGCGCGCTTTCAAGCCCAGTTCACCATATTTCACAGCCACTGCATAATCCCCCTGTGTGGCGGCCGCCTGCACCATGTAAACATAGTTTTCGATCACGTCAAAGCTGAGTTGGGTGAATTTCAAACGTTCCAGATAAAGCCGCTCATTCCGAGATAAGTTCTGTTTGCCTGCCAAAGGTTTGAGCATCGCTTGCGCTCGGGTTAGGTGGTTCTTGAGCTTCGTCACCAACGCCGGCGTATAAATCGCTGGGCTAATATAATACTCATGTTCCGTGACAATCGTGTTCTTCCACGCATCATAAATGGCACTCCAATAAGCTTTCATCGGACGAGCTGCCGGGCCGTAGAAATTTGGATAGAACTCATCGAGCATATTATCCACATTTGCATCCGGATTCCACATTAATTGACCGCGAAAATAAAGATTCAAAAATGTGGTGGCAAACGCCCCTCGGCTTTCGGTATCAATGCCCAGCACTCCAGCTTTACGATAATGCTGTACATCGCGCTGGAAAACAAAAAAAGAGGGATTTGGCATGTCGCGCCACACCAGACAGCCCTGATCATAATCGTAAATCACGATGCGCCCCTCCATCACTTGCGACCAACGATAGAGCATCTCGCGATACTCTTGGCGCGACGGTGAGTTGGGATTGTCCATATGATGGTTAGGATCAATATCAATGGCTGCCAGATACGCCACCAACGATTTCTCCGCTATGATATTACGCTGGGGCGGAATTGTGAGGTTAGCATAGGCCAAAAAACCGATTTTAGCTTTACTCTGCGGGTGCTTATCTTGCAAAATTTTAGCAACGCTGTTGTAAAACACCATGAAAGGTTCGGTCATTGACGGTGACATGAAATATTTATCATGCAAACCTGCTTTAAGCTGTTCTTCGAGAGGGTCATCGGATTGATAGCTACCATCGTCTATACCCAGAGAAAAATCTTTGCCTTTGGCGAATTTATCTTCCACCTGGTTTACAATATGCTCGATGGTTTTGGCATTCGAATAAGGAATTTGGAAACGATTTTTACCCTCGGGCACAATTTCTTTAACATAACGTCCGACAGCATGCGTACCAGGCACTCGTGCATAATTAAAGAAATTCTGTCGTTGGAACATAAGCGTTCCGCTCTTATCACCAAAATACGACAGCCAGTACATCCGAGTTTCAAAAGGCGGCGCATAGGCATAGTTGAGATTGCCAATAGCTAACGTGGAATGAGTAGGCACATGTTCGCCGAATTCAGTCGGTAAATACCAACGACAACCCCATTGCTGTAATAGCCATGAAACGGCATAGTAATGAGATTCATCGTTATTTCCAACCAGAAATACACGATTACCGATTCTCTTCACAGCAATCGCATCATCGCGCAATACCGGATTCTTTTTAGCTACCTTATCGAGCATACTTTGCAGTTCTTTATCGATTTGCAATGCGATTTGCCCGACAAGAAAAAGTGGGGCCTTCGATTTTAATGCGATAGCAATCGTTTCGGGTGTGTCGGCAATTTGCGGTACAGCACCACTCATTAATCCGATATATTTCTGCAAGTCAAGTGCCGCTTGCTTTTCCCACGTTCCGGCCGGTGATTGTGCTATCGCCGGGATGTCTATAGGCGCCTTATCATTTCGTGGAGAAACCACGATGATTGCCGTGGTTTGCTTATTATGGACAACGACCATGTTTGACGGCGTGTTTTGTCCCGCTACTTGAGCTATTGCGGAATTCAGAGAGAGTGCAAAAATAGACAGGAGGAAAAATACTTTTTTCATGGATAAAAATCTACTTATCTGATTCATTTGATTGAGAACTCTGCAACGGATGAACATCTCCTTCACCTAGAGCACTTCTTATTAGGTATGAGCTGTCCTGTTTTTCAGTTCGATAAAACTGCGAGAAGCAGAGCGCTTTGTCATTCCGAGCCTGCGAGGAATCTCATCTTGCAAACTAAAACTTTTATGTTTTAGGAGAGGTGTTATGAGATCCTCCACTTCGTTCAGGATGACAGGCTCTCAGAACCAAACCAACTGAGAACTACTTTAATTCTCGAAGAGTCGCGATTGTAAATGGTCTCCAAAGCTGTTTCGTTACATAAGGGTATAAACTACATCAAGGCACGCTACACGAAAAACTTTTGTATCAAGGAATAATGGGTGTTGGTGCAATAGTTCCCGTTACTCCCCAACTCCAGTTCTTCCATTTTACACGTGGCCCCTCTACTACGGTAGAGGGGGCTGCAGCAACGCCTTGATTTTCTACACCGATATACCATAGGCCTGTCGAGTCAACAGCAAAGGATTCTTTAAAATGACATCCGGTAAAGTTTGCATGCCTAAAAAGAGATTGATAACTGTGCGTCGGAAGATCAGATTTTTTGTGTGTGATAGTAGTGCCTTCAAAATTAATACGCCCAGTCGAAGTACCAGTGGTCCAAACTGCACGACAAGTATTAGCCACAAAGTTACAATCTTTCACAAGCACGTTTTTAAGATTGCCACTCACTTCAAGAAGGAAACTTCCGCTATTTCCTCGATATACCTTTCCATTGGTCCAAGGCCGATCTTCAAAGTAACACCCAATCCACTGGGTTGCAAGGTTAGCATCGGCTGAGCCGACAGCATGCACAACACCACCATAAAATGAGCTATCTTCAAATTTCAAACCAGGTTTCCTGGCCCAAGCACTAAAGTTGGTAGTTCCCCAAAAAGTGCATCTTTTAAAAGTCGTATAACCCCCATTGCCCGATTCCGCTACCATACCGGCTCCTTGATTATCGATAAATTCACAATCCTCGAAGTAACCGTCACGGACAACTGCATTTTCTGCTTCAATATCCAGTCCAGATGCTGGAGCAGTCACAAGCGCCAACCCATTATTATTAACGCTACGTCCTGTGTGATTGAATTTACTGCGATAGACAGACAACCCACGTCCACCAACCCAGGACAAACCTTGCCGCCCATTGTATTCAAACTGCGAATCGGTAATAAAATGTGGCGTTGGCGGATCAGTTTCTAAAAGTCCGGGAGAGCCGATCGACATGCCATCAAGAGCTAAGTGATGAGCTTTGACCTGATCGATATGGACATTACTATTGCCATGCAGAAAAAAACCGTATGCTGGAATTTGACGGCCTTTGTCACCCCAGGGACCACCTAAAATTAAATCAGGCGAGTTTCCATTTATTTCCAGGTTGCGAATGATAATATTTTGACTTTGCCGAATCGAAAAGAGCATAATATCGCCAACCCGGTAACTGGAATTAACAAAGGGCATCGCTGGAGGGGTATAAACATCACCTGTATCCTTATCGAACGATCCAAAGCGCAGACCCGGCGCTATTTTAATAACAGCATTATTCCCTTCAATCAATAAACCTGCTAATCCTTGAACTTTGAAAAGCGGTTTGGTTTTGTAGTAGGGATATTTACCCGCTTGATGATACTGCTCACCAACAATATAAGTTCCAGCAGGAATGTTCAAGATGCCACCATTTGTGGTTTGCAAACGCTGGGCAGCGATTTGAAACGCCTGAGTATCATTGACCACCCCGTCACCTACAGCTCCACAATCAGCCTTCAAATCGATGACCGTTGTCGTTACAGTCGAAGGAATCGTGACATAAGGCGTACTGACATCTGCATGGGCACAAACGCTCAAAAACACAGAAACAATAGAGAAAGATAAAACTTTTAAAAATTTAGCCATGGCTACTTGGGCCTCTTTCGATTGCGGCGATGAGGGGGGCGATTATTTCGAGATCAAATTCCCCAAGGCATTATCCAGCGAAACGCTATCATAGGCCACGTCGCCAATCAATCATTCCGATAATTCATCTACAATACAAATGCTTCTACAAGAGTTTCTCCAACAAGGGTGACTTCATGCGGCAAGGCAGACGTTGCACACAAGGCAAGAAGAATACCTGCACTATCTGCCATGAGCTTGCTATCTGTTTCCCGCTTCAGGTTAACCGCCAAAGCAAAAGAAGCAAACCGGCGCCATCATATCAAGCACGATGCCTCACGGGCAAATTTGTGTTACCTTCTCAGCCCATTGCGAAGGAGTTACGCTACGGCCGTTTCCTGACACCTGTCCTCTAATCGGTGCGAAAGGTGCCACTGCCGTTGAGATTCGAGTCGGTGCTGGGAACGACCAGAACTCCTGGGGTTACATCTTGCGATACAGCCAACGGTGCGCCTTTGAACCATTTCGCGTGCCCATCGGCAAAAGCGAAGTTGGAGCCGTCCAGATGCCGTAGCAATGGCGAATCGGTGTGCGAGTTGTTGCTGTAACGAGACTTGATCCCGAAGTTAGCGGTTGCCAGTGACGTGGGGCAAGCCGTGAAGGTAGTGCCGCCGGCACCCGCAGCACTGCAACCGTTGGATGTTGAACGCGCACTACGCGGCAGGCCTTCTCCAATGAGCACGGTCTGGGCGACCGCCACGATGGCTGCTTGCTTGATGCCGCTTGTGCCTGTACCGCTCGGGCTGCCTATATTGTAGTTATAGAGATAGTCGTTGTAAGACCCGGTCGCTACATTGGCTGTGGGATCGCTTGAAGGCGGGGCGGAGTCGCTGGGGCACTGGTAGATCTGAGTGCTTTTCAGATAGGGCTGCAAGGCATCGGCCCAGCCATAGGGGTTGGTCGCGGTGGTGTTGACGACGGAGTTAATGTCCACGGGCGTAAAAGTCTCGTCGTAATCTTGCACATACTGCATGAATCCCAAGCCGATCTGCTTGAGGTTGCTCTGGCACGAAGAACGGCGGGCATTTTCGCGGGCGCGGGCAAACACCGGGAAGAGGATGGCAGCCAGGATTGAAATGATTGCTATGACGACTAATAATTCTATAAGAGTGAACGCTCGTGTGTAACGTTGCTTTTGCATGATTTTATCCTCTTAAATTACAAAAATATAAATTGCTTCTGCTTCTTAACCACTAAGAAGCTGCTAAGAAATCGCTTGTCTTGTATGGCTTGCCATATCCTGAAAGCGTATCTTATATGGAGCGCCAGCATCCTGCCGGCATGGACTTGAATGTTACCCTCACCAGGAGAAGCATTATATTAACACTGGCAGAATGCCGGCGCTCCACACTACTGTGAGTGTGCCGCAAATAGCTCCACCAATAACCTACTAAACAGTCTCTACAATTTAAGGCACAAGGAAATCTGTCGCTGAAAAACTATTTTTCCACTTTACATGGCCATCAGCATAAAATACATTAATGCCGTCAAAATGATTAGTCAAATCCTTGCGAGTATTCAAAGCTTTAACAACCGTTGCTAATACATAACCACAATAAAAGCTATCGCAGTATAAGGTTCCCGTCCCCCCTTTAGTCACACTACTATTATCGAAACCATAAATTACTTCGGCAGGTTTTTCAATTTTGGCGATATGCTTACCCGAAGGCCCATCACCAAACCTGACCGTGTAACTTTCTCGGGGAAAAACAGAAGATTCCCAACTGGGCACGTAGCTATAAGAGGGGCAGACCGCCAACTGAACGTTTTTGACATAAGGCAAGCAGACTTGCATCCAACTTTGCGGACTCGTAGGGGCCGGCACATTATATCGATAAGCAGCAGGATAGTATTCATCGTTATCCTGCGCATATAGGTTAACCGCCAACCCCCATTGCTTAAGATTGCTCAGACAGCTTGTTCTCCTGGCTTTCTCACGAGCCTGTGCGAACACGGGGAATAGGATCGCCGCAAGTAGTGAAATAATTGCTATAACAACTAATAGTTCAATCAAGGTAAATCCGTTTCGTTGGTTTCGCAAGACCCTACATGAGTTCGTTATCATTTCGTTTTTTCCTGGATTCTACTGGGAGAATACGTACACTCCAATTATACCCGCGCACTTTATGCTTTAAACCTGATTTTCCTTGAGATATTGTAAAAAAATCGTCATCCTACAAGTATTGCTCATTTTTCCATATTTTCTTTTCTACGATGATCTCGAAATTTCCGTGGTGAAATACCATATGCTTTGCGAAATGCCTGGCTAAAGTGTGACATGTCATCGTAACCGACCATATTCATAACTTCCTTAATAGAAAAATGAGGATGTGCATCGAGAATCTGACGTGCGGATTCCATACGCAAACGAATCACATATTGCATGACGGTAATACCCAGATTCTTGTTAAAAATGCGGTTAACTTGAGAAACTGACAATTTAGCCCTCTGTGCAATCTGGGTCAGTGTTAGAGATTCTCGCAGGCGAATTTGCATATATTCATGCAGTTCGCTCAATAACGCGACATCTCGCGAAGAACCTGTGAACGATTTATTTAAGTGCGGCGAAGCCCACGCCGTACTCGCGATAACAGGATGATTTTCTGTCAAATCTCGCTGTAAACGCCATAGAATGATTTGCAGTTGGACACAAGCAACGACCGACGCATCAATAGCACTGATGCGAAGTTCATCAAATAAAATGCGTTGTGCTTCATTAAGCAACGGATCTTTAACGATTAAAGATTCGGACGCGTGATAGTTTTCATTTTCACGAACGCCCACATGGCACAACGCTTCGGTAGGCATGAGATGAATGGGTAATATCGTCATACGTCCCCTGGCGACTCCACCTCGTTCCCAAAATATACGAGCACCGTTGGAATACGGCACTCCCGGAGGAAAAAGGATAAACGCCGGTGCCCGCAACGAGACAACCCAACACCCCGACAGGGCTTCCTGACCGGTTAATTTCAGTTCGGCAAGCATTTTTTCCGTGACGCCGATACGAAAATCGGCTTCGCCCTCGGCTAAATAGAGGAGATACGCCCACTCCGTCGCGTTCATGTGGGCCTCTTCCCAGTGCTGCACCAACTCGCCTTTGGCTTTGTTGTCTTGCAAAAGCTCTATCGGCAGCGCCCGCCGTTTCACATGTGAGGGCAAATGTAGAGGGGGTTGCGCCAACACCAGTGTAGGCCGCACCTCTGTAGATGCATCAAGTGCCCGAAGGCCCTGCGCAAGCAGATGCAGCACTTGCTTACGAATGGAAGAAGCCGTCATCATATTTCAATACACCTCCCGATCAACGGAAAAGCAATAGTGACAGCATTATAGCAGTTCGCCCCACCCGCCAAAATAACAAGCCCTCCCGGCAATGTTACCGGGAGGGCTTGTTGAATTTTTCGAGATTTACTGTGGCGTATACAAAAACGGCCGCCGGAAGATACCACCCATGTGATGCGGGTTGTTGATACGCAACGTAACAGTGTTCTCGCCCGCTTTCACGGCATCGCTGAGATCGACATCCCATTCAAATTTGTAATCGTTGTTCCACCATACTCCGTGTAAGGGCCGATGCGCGACCAGATAACCGTTGATATAGAGCCAGGCTTCATTGAACAGGCCGGGGAACATGAGGTTGAGCTTGCCTTTGGCCTGGTCCGCATTCAGGTTAAAGCTGGTGCGATACCAGCCGAAGCCGGTGAAGCCCTGGTAATCGGGAAAACGCACGCCCTGCGCCTGGATATAGAGATTGGTATCGAGCATCTCCCATTGCGTGGCGGGGTAGTCCTTACGATTATGAATGGTGAGCTTGTTTTTATTGGCGTTCCAGTAGCCCAGGTCGATAGGTTTCTGCGCCCAACCCGAAGCCAGGCCGGTGTCGTTGGGGTCACGGCGAAACGCCCATTGCTGGGGCAGTTTCGATAGTAGCTTGCCTTTTTCGCCGTTGACAAGCTTATTTAACTCACGATACTGCGCCACTTCGCCATCCCACCAGGCGGTGCCGGTTTCCAGTTTGGTGGTAGTGAAAAGCAGGTTCATGGCGGTTAATTCCTGGCGCGCTTTTAGGCCACGCTCACCGAATTTCACGGCCGCTGCATAATCGCCCTGTGTCGCAGCCTCCTGCACCATGCCGACGTAATTTTCGATTACTCCCAGGCTGAGCCGTGTGAATTTCAAACGTTCCAGGTACAACCGTTCATTACGCGAGAGCTGGGGTTTATTCTCCAGCGGTTTGAGCGCCGTATCTGCCTGCGCCAGGTGCGATTTGAGCCTGGTTACTAACGCCGGAGTGTAGATCGTCGGGATAATAAAATACTCGTGTTCGGTGGCAATGGTTTTCTGGCAGGCATCGTAGATGGCGCTCCAGTAGGCTTTCATCGGGCGCGCCGCCGGGCCATAGAAGTTCGGGTAAAACTCATCCAGTATGGCATCGACATCGGCATCCGGGTTCCACATCAACTGGCCACGGAAATAGAGGTTCAGAAAAATGGTCGCGTAAGCACCACGGCTTTCGGTATCGATGCCCAGCACACCGGCCTTGCGGTAATGCTGCACGTCGCGCCGGAAAACGAAATGCGATGGATTGGGCACGTCGCGCCACACCAAATTGCCCAGGTCATAATCGTAAATCACCACACGGCCATCCATCACCTGAGACCAGCGGTAAACCATCTCACGGTATTCCTGGCGTGGCGGCGAGTTGGGGTCGTCCATGTGGTGGTTGGGGTCGATATCAATCGGTGCCAGATACGCCACCAGGGACTTCTCGCCCTTAATATTGCGCTGAGGCGGGATGGTGAGGTTGGTGTAAGCCAGGAAGCCGATTTTAGCTTTGCTCTGCGGATGCTTGTCCTGCAAGATTTTCGCGACGTTGTTGTAGAAGACCATGAACGGCTCGGTCATCGAAGGCAGCATAAAATATTTGTCATAAAACCCGGCTTTGAGCTTTTCTTCGGCTGCGTCGTCTGAACGATAAATGCCATCTTCCATGCCCAGCGAGAAATATTTGCTCTCAGCAAATTGCCGTTCCACCTGCCCGGCGACATGCGCAGCGGTTTTCGGGTCGGAATAAGGAATTTCGTCGTGCTTTTTACCTTCGGGTACAATCCCTTTCACATATTCGGCAATGGTGTGCTGCGAGGGCACGATCTCGTCATTGAACAGATTACGCCTGGCAAACTCATCACGCCCCGTGGCATCACCATACCAGGCCAGCCAGAATTTACGCACCTCGAAAGGCGGTGCATAGGCATAGTCGAGCTTATCGAGAGTGAGCGTGGAGCGCGTGGGGACATGCTCACCGAACTCAGTCGGCAAATACCAGCGGCAACCCCACTGCTGCAGTAACCAGGAGACGGCGTAATAATGCGAATCGTCGTTACTGCCCGCCAGAGAGATGCGGTTACCAGCACGCTTGACAACCACGGCATCCGCCCGTAAGACCGGATTTTCCTTAGCGGCTTTATCGAGCCTGTCCTGCAAGCTTTTATCGGTTTGCAAGGCCACTTGCCCAACCAGAAAAACCGGAGCCTCCGATTTCAGGGCGGCCGCGATGCTGGCGGGGGTATCGGCAATTTGTGGCCTGGCACCGCTCATGAGTGCGATGTATTTTTGCAAGTCGAGGGCAGCCTGCTTTTCCCATTTACGGGAAGCAGGCTGCTGGTTTGCGCTTGCCGGAGCATCGGGCGATACGGCGATAATCGCCGAAGTTTGCCCGTTGCGGGTAATAACGAGATTGGCTTTATCGTCGCGTAGCGTTGTCTGAGCCAGAGAGTGATTCAGACAAAATAAAAAAGCTACGGAGAGGGCAAATAGAGTTTTCATGTTCTGGATATGCAAGCCGCAAAATTAAGGAGACGGGGAAATAATGCCGGTGCGCCCGCCCCAGGTAACGTGCGGCCCATCGACAATGATGGGGGGTTGCGGGGCGACGGTGACATTCTCATTGGCCACATGCCAGTTAGCAGACGTATTGGCTCCAAACTCTTCCTTGAAGTGGCCGCCAATGAAATTGGCGTGGCGGAACAAGGCTTGGAAATTCTTGTCGCTCAAGTCGCTTTTCTTGTGCAGGAACGTGCAGCCGCTGAAAGTAATGCGCCCGGTAGGACTGGCACTGGCCCAGACACTGCGGCCCGTGTTGGCAATGAATTCACAATCTTTCAGCAGCACGTTTTCCATATTGCCATTGAGTTCCAGCAGATAGCCCGTGGAATTGGCCCGGTAAACCTTGCCGTCCGTCCAGGGCTTGTCCTCGAAAACACAGTTAATCCACTGCGTTGCCAATGCCGGCTTGGGGTGTCCCACTGCATGCACAACGCTGCCGTAAAACCGGCTGTCTTCAAATTTTATCCCTGGCTTTTTGCTCCAGGCACTCCAGTTCGTTGTGCCCCAGAAGGTGCAGTTCTTAAAGGTGGTGTAGCCTCCATCACCGGAATCGGCCACCATTCCGGTGCCGCTATTATTGATGAATTCGCAATCTTCAAAATAGCCCTCACGTGTCACGGAATCTTCGGCTTCGATATCGAGGCCTGCACCCGGCGCCGACCCCAGTGGCTCGCCATTGTTGAGGGCACGTCCGGTGTGATTGAACTTGCTGCGATACACCTTCAGATCGCGCCCACCCACCCACGAAAGGCCTTGCCGGGCGTTGTATTCCGACACCGTATCGGTAATGGTCACGGGCGTTGCGGGGTCACTTTCTTTCAGGCCTGTGTATCCGATCATGATGCCGTCGCAAGCATGATGATGGGCATGGATTTTATCGAGGAGAACATGGCTATTATTGTAAAGCACAAGGCCATGTGCCGGAATTTGCCACCCCGTATCTCCCCACGCGCCTCCCACAATCAGGTTGGGAGAGTTGCCATCCAGCTCGAGATTGCGAATCGTGATATTACGGCTATTTTGAACGACAATCAAGGTTAGGATTCCCGCCCGATAGTTCGCATCATAGAACGGCATCTGGGGTTGATACGGCTCCCCCGTATCTTTATCGAAAGAACCAAAGCGCAGGCCCGGAGCCAGGCGTATTGTCGCTCCCTCACCTTCAATGGTGAGACCATCCACCCCTTTCACATCAAATATCGCAGACGATTGATAATAAGGGTATTCACCTTTCCGATGGATTTGTTCGCCAACGATGTAAGTGCTTTTAGGAATGATCAGCGTGCCACCACCTTTCTCCTGCAGCAGTTTCGCCGCTTTCTGAAAAGCGACGGTATCATTAGTTTTGCCATCGCCTTTCGCACCGCAATCGGCTTTAATATCGATGCGTATCCCGGCCACTGCCGGGGCACCGGCAGCCGGTGAAACGACTCCGTAGCCGCTGAGCAATAGTAGTATGAAAAGAAAAAATATTTGTTTCATTGAAAGAGAGCCTCGGTTTTAATCCTTCACTCGAAATTCACTGCTTCTGGCTGCAGCAACAGACGCCGGAGTTGGCGGCGCACACTTATATTCGGCTTCTTGAGCGTGATAAATGACAGTCAGTTCCTCAAAGGCACTATCGCTTACTTCGCCGCCCCAGAAACCCTGCGTGGGCTGTAACTGTGCATCGATAAGCCCACGCAGGTAGAGAATGCGCCAGCGCCAGGCTTTTTTGGCTCGTTCACTGAGTTTTTCATCGGCACGCTGCAATTTCTCCAGTGCCAGACGGGCATCGCTGGAAAACACCATCGCCAAACGCGATTGACGGCCAAAATACCGCTCCAGAGGCCAGTAATGATTGTGATTGTTTTCCAGGCTGTCGATTGCTTCCAATACCTCGTCTACGACATCGGGTGAAAACTCATACGCGATATAGTCACGCAGAATCTCCTCGACGCTACGCTGTGGATTGCCATACCACTGGAGCCACAACACTTTATTCAAATCTTCATAGATACCTTCAGAATAAGTGAAACCGCCGGAAATGTGCGTTTTGACCCGCTCGAAAAGTCCGGCAAAACGTTTGGCGAGCGGGTTTGCTCCAAAACCGCCCCACGGATACATCCCCCACATACTGATCTCGGGAAAGTTCAGCAAAGGCAAGCCGCCGGGAACCTCTTGTTCCAATGGGAATGTGGGAAACGTGGTGTGCGAATCGGCCTGGATGTAGTCGCACCAATCGGGTTTGACACGAAAAGCCTGGGCCAGGCCCGACCATTCCCCCTGGTCTTTTCCGTAGTCGAAAAGCCAGGTGCTAAGAACGATTTTGACCTGTGGAAAGCGAAGACGGGTGTGCCGGGCCTTGGCCTCTACAATTTTCAGATAGCCATTGGCTCCCCACGGCTTACACTGCCCACAGGCACAGCCGCCCTGATCGTAAGGGCCAAAGACCAAATAATCAGGTGAAACCTCGGCAAAAGCCTGAAGCACCTCATCGTGCCACTGCAGCATCAATTCGGTGGCACCGCTTTTGTTCGGACACAGCTCGACATCATACACGGCTCGCCCGGTGCGGTAATCGGCACGCATCTCCTCCGGGCTGTCGGCATAGGCTTCGTTGCCCAACTGCACCAGAGCAACACGCACCCCGATTGCCTTGGCCGCTGTAAGAATGGCCCGTAAGCGCTCGATCATCGCTTGAGCCGTAGGGTCTTGAATACCGGTGTAATGGTGCATATCGAACCATACCTGCAACGTGTTCATACCCCAGAGCGCCAGGTCCTCGACGTAGCGATTGATTTCTTCGACCGGCGCATCGTGGTAGTAGTTATGAAAATGCGAGGCGAAGTAAATTCCGCGAATGGCCGGTGCTTCTCGCTTTTCTTCGATCGTTAAGGCCACAGGAGCGTAAAGCCCATTCAAATCGAAGCGGCATGCCCGCAAAAATTTGCCCAGGCCGTGCGTCAAACCCATCAGATCGCCGGCACGTAATGTCGCTTGATTGCGGTTAAAACTTAAACAGAACGATTCCGGGCCTAATTGCGCATCGAGCGAGAGGGATAATGTAAGCGCACTCTCGCTTTTATCCTGCTTTTGAACCACAGCACCGCATCGCGCTGTAACATGGCGCCTCACAATCTCGAATACACGCTCTCCCTGGGGAAGCAGTTCCAGGCCGGAGAGAACCAGCGATGACGTAAAAAGTTGATCAGCAGACATAATTCAAATATAAATGTTTTTCCCAAAAACCGATGTGATCAAACGATGAGTTAGTAAATTAAATTTCTTCCTGTCTTTTTGCGTGGGACAAGTGCATGTATTCGACTGTTCATCTACAGATAGTTTTCAATGGCATTTGAACCTGTCATGCCCGGGCGCATTGCCATGCGCCCCTACAACTGTCTTTAATTGCGCAAACTTGCGACGAAGTTTGCGGTGCTGTAGGCTTTGCGTGCTATGAACCTTGGAAAGTGCCAAACAACCTTACTGTGCTTCGGGATACCATAATCTCCAATTGGAAACTGAAGAAACCGAAGCTGGAACTTTATAAAGCGCATTGAAGCTCATTGTCTTTACATGCCCATCGGCAAAAGCGACATTCGCCATACTCAAATGGCGGGCGGCAGGCCCAGCAGGCTCGAATCCGTTCCAGACACGATAACTACCAACGGGAACTGGTGCTGTGACGCAATCGAAAAACACACTAAACCAACCACGACCGGGATAGTCGGTTCCTGTTCCTGCCGTCGCATTCGGCGTGTGCCCCAGGCTGATATTAGCAACTGTGCCTAAAGTGGTATCGGCCAATACCAACGTCTCTGCAGGATGGGTTAATTGCGAATCCGTCAGAAAACCCACCAGTGGGTTCATACCATATGCGGTTTCACGCCCATAGGGTTCTGTCGGATTAGGACTACTCGAAGTGCTCACCGTCGATGCGGCCAGCGTACTCTGGTTCGAAAAGCTGGGGCACTGGAATATCTGGGCGCTTTTGATGTAGGGTATCATGAGTTGCGGCCAATACCAGGCCGCCCCACTGGAAGTTTGCGGATATACATATAATGGCAGCATACGCTCATCGTAATCCTGCTTATATTGCAAAGCTCCCATACTCATTTGCTTGAGGTTACTCTGGCAACTGGCGCGGCGGGCGTTCTCGCGTGCCCGCGCAAAGACGGGAAACAAAATCGCAGCCAGAATAGCTATGATAGCAATTACAACGAGTAATTCTATAAGTGTAAATGCCTGCTTCTTTTTCAAAGTCCTCATAATATCTCCCTCGGCAATGTGAATAATGGATGGCGTGTTCTCATTATACCCCGCCCATGTTTACACTAAACCTAATACCTCTGAAAATAATTGCCTGAAATCGTCATTAGGCTGATTTTATGCAATTAATATCAACTTCTTTTCTCTGCTGTTCACGGTAGGCTCGCGGCGAGATGCCATGAGCCTTACTAAAAACCCGGCTAAAATGCGCCGCTTCGTTGTAACCGACCAAGGCCATCACCTCTTTGATGGAGAGGTGAGGAAATGTGGCAATAGTCAGCTTTGCCGATTCCAGCCGTAACTGAATGATGTACTGCATGACGGTTACTCCAAGATTCTTATAAAAAATGCGGTTGAGCTGTGAGACGGAGAGGTCGGCACGAGCTGCAATTTGAGCCAGGTTTAAAGGCTCTCGGAGATGGATGGAAATGTATTCATGCAATTCACTCAGCAACGCCACATCGCGCGCAGCGCCACTAAACGATTTATTCAGAGGCGGAGCCGCCCAACTCGTGCTGGCAATGATGGATGGATCAGTTGCCAGGCGTCGTTTGAAGCGCAGCAAAATGGTTTGCAACTGCGTGCGAGCTACCATCTCCCAGCCCGGGGCCTGGGTGCGCAATTCGTTATAGAGGATGCGCTGCGCATCCATCAGGAAATTATCCTTAACGAGTAGGGACTGCGATATCTGATAGTGCCCTTTTTCCCGCACACTGAAATGACTCAGGGCTTCGGTCGGTATCAAATTCATGGAAACGAGAACCATACGCTCTTCGGGCGCTTCCAGACGTTCCCAGTAAGCCCGTGTTCCACTGGAATAGGGTATGCCGGGCGGAAACAAAATATATGCCGGAGCCTTCAGTGAAACAACCCAACAGCCGCAATCGGCATCGAGCCCGCTGGCTTTCACGCTTTGCACCATTTTTTGCGTAATACCAATGCGAAAATCGGCTTCCCCTTCAGCAAGATAAAGGAGATACGGCCATATTGTGGAATTGACTTCGGCGTGTTCCCAGTGGTGCATAACCTCGCCCGCAAAGCTCTTTTCCTGCAACGGCTCTATGGATAACGGCCGCACCCCTGTATCCGGTGAAAAATGAAAAGGCGGCTCGGCTAAAATCAATGCAGGCATCTGCACTTCAGTAGTAGAAAGATCTAGAATGCCTTTCTCGAAAAGATTCAATAATTGCTTGCGGATAGAAGATGCCGTCATCATAGCCAAAGAGTTTCTCCTATTTTTAACGACTGCATTATAGCAGTTCGCCTTGTGCGCACACCAAAACAATAAGCACTCCCGGCCATGTGCCGGAAGTGCTTATTGAATAGGGACAAGAATTGATTCGGGGGCTACTGCGGCACCGACCAAAGCTCGGCGTCTTGCGTGAAATACAGCTTGCCATCGTAACCAGCAGCAAGATGCGGCGTTTTCTCGGTTTTGAACAGAGGCGTAAGGCTGGGTTTTTCCCCATCTTGCAGCTTGAGGAAATGATTGTCGGCCACAATCCACCCTAAACTTCCTTTGGCTTCAACCCGGCTGATACTACGCACCTTGCCCATAAACTGCGGCCAGGATAAGGGCGATGCAAATGCCATTTTTTCTGTATCGAAACGCTGCAAGCCATCGCTCGAAGCAAACCAGATATGGTTTGTGTGCGGGACTTTAAAAGTGAGACCGGATATTTTCCGGCGATAGACCACCTTCTCGGTTTGGGGATCGAATACCCAGAACTCTATCGGTTTATTGAGCGAAGTCATGCCGTTGGTAGCGTTGCTGGTCGTGCCATAGACGTAGCGCCCATCGGCGGCGATTTTGCCGATGCTCATTTGCGGCACGAAATGCTCGTCCGTCCACACGCGCGAAGTTTGCGTTTGGGGATCGAACTCCGTTAATCCACCGCCAATGCGTCCATACGCCGTAGACCAGCCGGAATAGAGCTTGCCTCCAGGGCCTTCAACCACACCGCCAATAGGGCGAATCAACGAACCGTATTTTGCCGCGTTGTATTGCACGAAGATATGCGGGTTTTTATTGTGCCACTGATCCCACGGCTGCTCTGGGTCCCATACTCCCAGATAGCCGCCTGCATAGGCAACGAAATAGAACTTTCCGTCTTTCCACAGCCCGTCATATACCTCCCCGCCGCCATCGGCAACCTGGCCGGTATTCTGGGCCAACTGCCGGGCACCATCGTAGCGGAACAAGGTCTGTCCGAAATTCGGGCCACCGGTAACTCCGCCTTTCGGGTCGGCCGCCAGGAAATGGATCGCAACCGGGCTGGGCTGGGTGGTAATGGTTTGCCAGGAAATTTCCCCGGCCAGGGGCGCAGCGGCAAAGTATTCCTGGCCGCGCAACCCGATTACTTGCCTCGTTTGGCTATCTGCTGCGACCATTTCACCACCCCGCAAGTCTTCGTTCCACACAGGTATCACCTCATTTTTTGGTGAAATTTGATACCAGTGGCCTTTATCCGTGCCCAGCAGCAGTTGGTCTTGCGTTGAGGATTTCGCCAGAACTTGCCATTGACTTCCTGAAGGCGGGGCGGGGGAAGTGACCGGAACCATCTTCATTCCTTGAGACTCGAAACGAAACAGTTGCTTGGCAATGATGGCATAGACACTGCCGTGAGCACTACGCATCGCTGATGGATAGGCATCGGCGATGAGAGTCTGCTTTCCGGTTTTCACATCATAAGCAATGATCTGGCTTTTGGTCATGCCGGTGGCACAGATCAGGTAGCCGGTTGCCGCGTCGAAGGCCACGAAACGCAAATACAGGTTTTCTTTAGGACCGATCTGGCCCAGGTTCGAGACCTTACGTGTTTTGGGTTCGTAGCGGAACAAGTTAGCTCCGGGATAGGAGCCGAAATAGACACTGCCATCCGTGCCTTTGGCAAACTGCCAGGCATATTTGTTATCGGGCACAGGCACGCTGGATTCGACCCGATATTTCCCACCGCGAGTATCGACTGTCACTAGCGAAAGTGGCCACAGCGATTCGAAAAGCAGCTTGCCCGGCTCCACTTCCACAATATCCCAACCACCGGTGCCTGCAGTGAGTGGCACGGTCTGCGACTTACCGTTGCGATAGTCCAGGAAAACAGCCGCCCCACCTTCACCGGGCGTGTTGCTGTTCATAACGAGCACGGGATGCTCCACGCCCGGCGGCTGATAGAGAAGTTTGTTACCAACAGGATTAATTACCCGACATGGCCTGCCCAACAGCGTTGCGCCATATTCCTGGGCGGTGGGCACCTGCGCCGGTGCGCTCGCACTGCCTGCGCCTAAAATCAGGCTCGTTAAACTCAGCACTCTACCCAGGCGAGACGACAAATCCTGCTTATATAATTTCTGCATCAACGACCATCCCATACCGGCGTGTTGAGTCCATTGTTCCAAAGCACGCTGACTTTTTGCCACTTGGCATGGCCATCCATGTAACCGACGTTGACGCCATCGAGATGGCGGCCGTAGCGCTGGTCGTTGGGCAAAGATGCACAGTTATTACCGGCGGTTTTGCAGAAATTCGCGTTCCAGTTGGCCAGGTTCGAACCTCCGGCAGCATTTTGGGGCGGATAGACATCCGGCCCCCACTGGCTATCGACAAAGGCTAGCATTTGCGTGGGGTTTTGAATCGCCGATTCCGATAAAAGGGGTGTCCCCGTCGCATAATTTCCGTTGGGATAACCTGCGACCAGGTTATAACCAATGCCGTTACGGATGGGCGGTGATGAGGTCTTGCTGAAACCATCGAAACTCGGGCAGATAAAGACCTCTTTGCTTTTAATATAGGAATCGAGGAACCAGGCCGAATCGGGCTTAGTGGCGTAAGGTGCCCAATACCAGGTGGCGGCACCAACTGCACTTTGTCCGGGCAAAGCAACCCCGGTGGTGTAGCTGCGGGCAAAATATTTCCCGTCGTAATCTTGCACATACATCATGGTGCCGATACCGATTTGCTTGAGATTGCTCAAACAACTGGTGCGCCGGGCATTTTCACGCGCACGAGCAAAAACAGGAAAGAGAATCGCTGCCAGTATTGATATAATAGCAATAACGACAAGAAGTTCTATTAGAGTAAATGCTTTGCGTTTCATGTTTCTTCCTTTCAATCTGCGGATTGTGTGAGCCACATCATTAAGTATGGACGGAAAGTGAGTTGGGATAACGCCGCTATCGTCTGTGCATCAACGGTTTTGCACCTTCTTTTGAGCGGCATCGCGCAGCGCGGAAGGAGATATGCCAAAGTGCTTTTTAAATTGGGCGCGTAGTTGCGTGGGCCGCAGCCCGACATACTGGCAGACAAAGGCAATGGAACAATAGCCTTCGCTGAGCAGACGGTGCGCTTCGGCCATGCGCTGCTCCACCACATAATCGTTAAACGTTTGCCCGGTTTCGCGCGTGAAGTGTTTGAGAAAAGTATTGCGCGACATGTACACTTCCTGGGCGACATTGGTGGAAGTCAGGTGATGTCCGAGATGGGTTTTGATATATTGTTGCGCCCGCTCGATGGGAGTCGTTTCATCCACCATCTGGGCTTCAGGTAAAACGCTGACTCCGGCGCGGTGAAAACGACCTTCCTTGACCTCGCGCAAGAACAGTTGCAAGAACGTTTGCAAACTTAAATGGACAATTTTGGGTGAAGCCGCCGGTAGTTCTTCCAACTCCTGCATCAGTAGCTTAAAGACGTGTACGACTTCCGGGCGATGCAAGGCGCAATAGCCCGAATCGCCTTCTTTCCAGTGACGGCTGCCTTTCGAGTAGCAGATGGAAGCCGAGACGCTATTGGTGCCGGGCGGAGCAAAAAACCACAGCACGGTGCAATGACCGTGTTCGGTATTCTCGCTAGCAAGATGCGGCCGCTCACCGATAGGGCGAGGCACGTTACTGCGGAAGAGAAGAAAGTGATCCTGTGGACAATGCACCATATAGTCGCCAATGTGGAAATCGGCCTGTCCTTCCAGAACGAAGATCAGGGTCGGATAACGAAAAAGCGCCTGATCGTCATCGGGCCACGATTCGAGAAACGACCCGGCGTTATTAAAAACCCGGCGTCCTCGTTTAGAAGCTTTCTTTCCGGTGCGCGGCTTGGGAGTGGCGCGCACCGCAGCAGGAAGGGCTTGAGCTTCAAATTCCTTCTGCGTCGGGAACGTTACAGCAACACGATCGAGTCCGAACCATTCACAACACGGAATGACCTGCGATTCGAGAAGCGGAACGAGAACTTCAACGTTCTTGCCGGGGAAAGGGAGTGCCATGTTCAACATTAGTTTAAATCACGTCCACTTACGCGGGAAACGATAAACTTCCTTTTGATACCTGGCCAATCTCATGGAGTTCACCCACACGCCTGCCTCATTACCCGAAGCCATTCGCCAACGCGCGATAGAGCTGGGCTTTGCCGCCTGTGGAATCGCTGCCGTCGAGGAAAGTGGCACCCACGAGCACTTCAAACAGTGGTTGGAAAACTCCTACAATGCCGATATGGAGTGGATGGCCCGCGAAGATGCCGTGGAAAAGCGCCGCGATATTCGCCTGGTGTTTCCCAATGCAAAATCGGTGATTTGCGTGGCAATGCACTACCGCACCGAAGAAGAATGGGACGAGCAAACCCACGGCAAAGTGGCCCGCTATGCGCGCGGCACCGACTACCACGAGTTCATGCCCAAGCGTTTGCGTGAGCTGCAAACATGGATTCAGGAACAAGTTTCGTGCGAAGGCCGCGTCTACGTCGATACCGGCCCGCTGTTGGAGCGCGAGTGGGCACAGCGCGCCGGGTTGGGCTGGGTCGGCAAAAACACCATGTTGATGTCGCGGCAGTTAGGCAGCTATTTCCTGCTGGGCGAGATTATCCTTGACCTGGAGCTTGAACCCGACCGCCCCCACATCGAGCAATACTGCGGCACCTGCACCCGTTGCCTCGATGCCTGCCCCACCGATGCGCTGGTAGAGCCGCGCGTGCTCGATGCCAACAAGTGCATCTCTTTTCACACCATCGAAAACCGCAACGAAGTTCCCGAGGAACTCCAAATCAAATTCGGCGACTGGATTTTCGGCTGCGACATCTGCCAGCAAGTGTGCCCGTGGAACAATAAAAGCGCCTTTTTCAGCGAAGAACCTGAGCTGTGGACCCGGCAAGCCACCCGCGAAATCCCCAGCCTACTCGAATGGCTCATGCTGCCACAGGAGGATTTTTCCTATCGCCTGAGCAAAAGCCCCATGAAACGCCCCAAACTGGCCGGTATGAAGCGCAATGCGCAAACAGTTTCCAAGAATCGCGAGCCTGATAACGCTTGACTTTAGGGCCAATGTGGTTTAGAATTTCTCGTTGCCTATCCATTCATTATCGACACGATAATGAAAGTTCACATCCTTGCCACCGTGGCGGAATTGGCAGACGCGCTGGATTCAAAATCCAGTTCTCGCAAGAGAGTGTCGGTTCGACCCCGACCGGTGGTATTTACCGAACAAAAACCGAACATGCCTCAGCAACGAAGTCTGATTTTTTTCAGATATCTTTGCTTTTTGGCTCGGGGCAACTCCGGACGGATTTAATCCTTAAGCGCCGGTGCCGTGTTCTCTTTGAGAATTCAAGCCAAATGCACCCATTCTCGGATAACACAACGGGGGTTATCTCCTGCGGAATGTTACCCCCCATTATGGGGCTGGTTTTCTGTCTTCATGCCTTTGCCCCACTCGCACTTCAATCCCGTTGCTCCTTCGAATGCCAGACCCGAATGACAACAACCGTGTTCCTATCCCTTTTGTAACGCAAGACATAAGCACCTGCACCGAATGTGACGAAAAACTCGCGGCGGCCGGTGTTGTCCTGCATCGGCCGCCCCGCTTCCGGTGCTTCCTCCAATATGCGGACTCCTTGCAGGATCGTCTGCGCCACCCGCATTGCTGCCACCGGGCTCTTTTCTTTTAAAAAATCATACAGTCGTTCAATGTCTTCGAGGGCTTCGGGCAGCCACACAATGCGGACGCTCATTGTGGGCGCGGCTCCACTTTTCCTGATGCGAGCGATTCCAGCCACGCGACAGCTTTCTCCTGGGATACGGCTTCGCCGGTCAGCAGATACCGTTCATAACGTTCCTGGTCTTCCTGTTTTTCGCGTTCATAGGTTTCCTCGCGGTCAAGATAGCTTTCAATGGCCGCTTTCATCAGGTAGTGTGGCGAACGGTCACGCTTTTGCCCAAGCGCTTGGAGGCGTTCGTGAGTGCGCGCGTCGAGTTTAATGCCACGTGAGGTTGTTGTCGCCATAAGTTGCTCCTTTTATTCAATAGTAGCACCTATTGTCACTTTATGCAACCTTCACCTCTAAATGATTCCCTAATACACGAACCTATTATTTATATGGTCTTCGCTTCTGATATTACCTGGTGGTAGTCACATTATATTGACATTTTGCCAACTAACTGCTACCATGGCTTTGATGTAACTTGCAAAGTGCAATCTTCAACACACACTACCGAGCCGTTGTAAGCCAACTCCAACATCACCGGTTCGACACAAAAGTTCGGGGAGGTATTTCCCGAACAAAAGCCGAACATGCCCCAGCAACGGGAGCTGAATTTTTTCCAGATTTCTTTGTTTTGGCTCGAGTTAAATTCGCCCAATCAATTCGATAGGCATTCTCTATTTCCTTTCACAGCAACAGAACATAGAGACAACAATACTTAACTCCAGGAAGTCCCCGGGTTAATTGCTCGAGTGTCCTCCGCGTGGCGGATCGAGAACGCAAGCTGCAAATGGACATACAGACCAAACGGCAAACTCACCGCTGATAGAGACCGTATTATTGTATGGGATAGATAGTAGGCTCTCGTTTGGCAACAGGCATTACCATTTTTGAAATCACGTCCTTGAGCACCACGATATCAAGCATCTGATCGGCGACGTTACGTTTGAGACGGCTTTCTTCTTCGAGCGAGAGAAAGCGTTTGGCTTCATTGACGTCCATGCCGCCGTATTTGCTTTTCCATTTGGTTAAAAGAGTAGAACTGATGCTATGTCCGGGGTATGACTGGCGAACACTACTGTTTCAATCGGTTCATCGCAGATTTCTATAATCGTTCTTCTACAGTGATAGAACAACCGAGAGTAGGCGGATTTCGCCTTTGCATCGAGTCACACCGGGCAAGGTTGTGCATAGGTCGCACCACTACAAGCTAAAGCAAAGGTATAAAACAATCGTCGATAACACTAACGATGTGCCTGATTTCAAATTATCTTTCTGTGAATGCAACACGGTTCATCTCGCATAGCAAACACAACCAGCCGGTTAGAAAATAAATAACCCTGCATGTTTTTGGAAAAACATGCAGGGTTATTCTTTAAAACGGAGTCGGCGGGTAGAAACTACTCGTTAATTTTCACCTGGAATGTAACCGTTCCAACACCGCCGGGAGCCAACGTGCCGGTGAACGGCCAACTGAGCGCACCGGCTGTCCCCACGGTTGGCGCAGTGGCCGTGCCCGGCACCAGGCCCGCAGGCGTCGTGCCATAAGCAGCATTGAGGAAAGTAGTGAAAGCCGGTGTTGCATCGTTGATGATGAGGTTCGAAATCGGCTGGGGGCTGGGGTTGCGGTAGGTAATGGTATAAGTCAACGTCTCGCCTCGGTTGGCAGTGGGTAAGTCCACTGCCTTTTCCAACACCAATTCGTGTTGGCGGCTAACGGTCGCGATATCGGTGCGAGTCAGGGTCTGCACAATGGCCGGGTTGGCCGTCGCCAAAGTGAAGTCTGCCTTGACCTGGATGATGTCCTGTGCGCCATTGGTGGCAGCCGCAGGGGCAAACTCCTGAATCACGATATGCACACTCTCACCGGCATTTACGGTAACCGGACCGGCGAGGACGGGTTCACCCGGATCGGCAACGCCATTTTCATTAAGGTCGTGGAAAATGATTTGCGTCCACCCCGGTTGGTTGGGTGTTGCGTTATGCGTAGTAGAGAAGGCCACTTCCCCAGCCGTCGCGGCAGTGAAAGTGTGAGGGAAGTAAACCACGCCACCCGGCGCCACGGTTTTATTGCCATCGGTAATGAATTCACTGGGCGGCACGTCGCCAAAGTTCAAACCGGTGTAGGTTGTCCCCTTGGTAAAGGGGAAGGTAATCGCATCGGCGCTACGGTTATAGGTGCCGCCGCTATTGCCGACTTCGGCCCCGGTGGAGATGTAGCCCGAGATGTTGGTCTGCACAACTTTTAGCGAAGTGCCGGTCGTGATGGAAGTGGGCACGTTCAACGTATAGTTACCCAGCGCATCGGTGACGGTACTGGCATAGACGGTACCACCCGAGGCATCGGTGAGGCGAACCACTATCGCAGGGATACCGGTTTCGCCGCCGTTAATGCTACCGTCGTTCGCCGTGCCGCCGCCAACGCCGGTGTCCAGAAAGACGCGTCCCCGCAAAAAGCCGCCATTGAACAAACCGAAATTCTGGTTGATGATGTTGGTCTTGTTGACAATGACGTTGGGGCGTTCCAGGCCGGGGTACTCCGTGCCCAGCCAATCGGGCAAAACGGCCGGAGTGACGTCGGCAAGCGTGTCATTATCGTCAATCACAACCGAATAGGTCGCATCGTCCACTTCGATGAACTGGTAATACCCGGTGCCCGGATCGACGGAAACAACTTTAATGGCCGGGCCGCCGCCTGCCGGAACCAGTTTTGCGTAAAGTTCCAGCCCTGTTCCGTTTTCACCGGCATCGCGTTGGGCGTTGACGTTGGAATCCAGATATACATAGCCCGACAGGTTTACATCGGAAGTGATCACCGGCGCGGCGCGATCCAAGCTATAGTTGTTCCCGGTATCGGTCGTGCCATCCTGCCCGTAAATGTTGCCTTCTATCTGACCAATTATACGCAGGTCGAATGTCGGTGTAACCGGGTGTGTCGTGCCACGCACGCGTACCACGACGCTATTTCCCGCTGTGATGGGTTGAGCCAACGTAATGCTCGTGGTGCCGGTTTCGCCATTGGGACCGAAAATACTTGTCGATTGCCAGGTGCTCCCCAGGAACGGCAGGCTGAAAACAATGTGCTGGGCAACCGAATTGGCATCCCCGGCATTGGTAATCGTGTAGTAAAAATCGAAGATATAACTTTCATCGGTTTGCACCGTCTGTGTGAGCGGCGAGACGGTGATATCCAGATCCGGTGTCAACGGATTGACGCTGGTCGAATTAGAGGCCGTAACATCTATGCCGCAAGTAGACTCCGCATTGAGTGCAATCGCAATAGTGCCATTGCTCGGTAACGCCGGGTCCAGAGAGTTTGCCGTCATCTCCGGCGACAAGAACGTTGCAGGATCGGGGCTGCCGCTCAACGGGACACCACCGTTTGCAGTGATATCGAAATTGGTGCGCTGTAGTAGATAATAGGTGACAAGGACATTCTGCCCGTTACGCAGTTGACCCGTATTGTTAAAGGTCAATGTATATGTCGGATGGGAACCGGTGACCGTAATGGCATTCAAAACCGTGGTGCCACTCGATGTGGTCGAGGTAATCGTGGGCATCACGGTTGTATCGAGCTCGAGGTTGGCCGGGACGGTCAGGTCGAAGCTCAGGTTTTGAGCAGTTCCTCCGGCGTTGGTCAACGTCACGCGCCCTCGCACACGCCCGTTATCGACGGTGGGCGAAGAAGTGGTAATAGTCTGTGAAATCCCGTTAGTGAAGTTCGGAATGGTATTAAGGTGCGCGGTATCGGAGTTATCCGTGGGCCACGAAATGTTCGATTCCGCATTCAGGCCATTATTGACACAGCCCCAGGTAACCGATGCCGTGTTGTCGGCACTCACGCAGGTGCTGCCCAGCGTCTCGGTCACGGTGTAAGTGTGTGTGGCGCCGGCCGGGATCTCGAGCAATGCCAGCGGCGTGTCATGGTTGATCGTAGTGCCGCTGAACCCGCCGGGGCCGGTAATGAGCGCCGACGTGGTGCCACTGCCGGCAAACACGTCTTTGAGGCGCACGTTACGGGCCGTGATCGATCCGCTGTTGGTGATGCGAACACGCCACTCGACAACATCACCCACACCGCCATAGATCGTCTCGCCAAAAGCCGCCGCCGGATTCGCCGTAATGTTGCGCCCGTCTTTCATCACCGTAATATCAGGCCGGCGCGCAGGCAACGGGAACGGCGTACCCGGTGAAGTTACCGTGTTGCCACAGGCCACACGCCCGCTTGCTGAAGCTTCGATGGCCGGCAGTATCGGCTGGCCACTCAGGTATTCGTCACTGGTGATCTTGAAACGAACACGCACTTCGCTGGTACCACTGCTATTTTGTGGCGACAAATCGGCCAGGGCAGGGATTTGCGTCTTTGTCCAGACATAAGGATCGCCGCCGGTACCGGTGCCGGTGGGGTTGGGACCGGTAACATAAGCGCCGCCATTCAATGAATACTCAACAGTGCCCGATACCATATGCAGGCCGGTCGCTAAAACTTCCTTCAATTCCGCATCGTAGACATGGGCCAAACCGGTATTGCGCAAGATGATGACAATCGCACCTTCTTCGCACAACGCGAAAAAGCTCTGCGAGGAGTCGTGCAACGCCTGCAACTTACCGGAAGCCAGGGTAAACGCCGGTGAGTTTTTCGCTTCCGTTTTACGGTAATCGCCCTCGCAACCCCAGTTTGCCCGCACGATGGACTGCGTATTATCAGGCGTACAGGTCGTGCCATCGACATTGGCCCTAACCCGAATCATGCGGGTGGCTCCGGCCGGAATATCACCTAAGTTCCAGGTGAGCGTCGCTCCACTTAAAGTTGCCGGATAGGGATTCAACGTGTTCGTGGCGGCCAGATCCAACTCAACACCACCTGGAGCGGTATCGGTCAATTCACTGTTATAAGCGGTGCCGGTACCGGTATTGGTCACATAGATGACCCATTCGGCCTGGGTCGCTATCAGCGTCATGGCTTGCGGCGTCACCGTCAACACCAGTTGGGAATCTTTCACCAGCACCGGAGCATCGTTTCCTGTCGCCTGAAACGCACGGGTAGCGGCGGGGGCGGTCTGGTTGTCATCATAATCCACCCGCGCTTGCACGGCCGTTGCCGAGGTGCCGGTGCCCGCTTTGCGCCGCATCTGCACGGTAATGGTCCCCTGCCCATTCAAGGTGTTTGAATTCACCTGGAACGTCGGATTATTTCCACCATTTTCACTGTAGGTGACATTGCCCAGCAGAGAACCGCCATAAACCGGCGTCTGGCCGGTGATATACGCATAATCGCCGGCCGTCAGCAGGGTGATGAGCGCGTTGTGTGCCCGTTGATCCGTGGTATTGTTGACGGTGAGGGTTACCGGGAACGGCGCACAGGTATCTATTTCGTTGGGCAGCGATACGCTGATACCGGCGGCAGCGCGGGTCACCGTAAAAAAGTCGCCCTGGCGGAATGTGGCATCCTGACAGATGCCATTGCCACCCGCTCCGTCGGCCAGGGTGAGGGTCGCCACCTGCATGATGGAACGCGACGTGCCCGGCAACGGCAAGGCACTGTCGGGGATGGTCGTGCGGTAGGTAAAAACGATGCTGTGGCCGCTGGCATTGGCATCGTTGGCAAAACCGGCACCGGCCAGAAAATCCAGGGAAACCCGTAACTGTCCGGTACTTTGAAGAATGGAGCCGCCGGGAACGCTCAGCGGACCGCCGCCATCAATTGCAACTTGCAACGAGCCGGGCACCAGTGTCTGGCTGGTCACCCCGCCAAAGTTATCGACAAACTCCGAACCGGCGAAGGTGCCGGGATAGCCCGGTCCGAAATTATAGGATGAGGTAAACGGAATGAATTCCCCCTCACCCGGATCACGGATGCCATTGGCCGAACTGGCGCCCGTTTCAAAACTGCCGTTGGGCGCAGACCCTACATTAAATTCCTGAGTTGCGAGCGCATCGGGATTATTCACCAGCAAAATAGCAGCACTGGCCGAAGAGTTGAGAACGCAGCCGGTCTTGGTCGTGACGGTCGCCACTGCGGTGTTTTCCAACAGTTGTCCGCCTTCGCAGGTATTGACCGGCACGTCAAAATCCAGCGTCAAGGTTTGAACCGGAGTCGTTTCGAGCAGTGTGCGAGGCAGCGTCCAGGTCAACGTATTGCCGACCAGCGTGTAGCTGCCCCCTGAAGGCGTTACGACTAAGCTCGCCAATACGGCGGCAGGGAGCGTATCGGTCACGACGACGTCGCCCGAAGCGTTTGCCGCCAGGTTATGTGCGTTTTGGGCATTCACCTGAAGCGTAAAACGGCCGCTCTGGTTGCTGCCGATTACAAGGCGGTTTTCCTGAGCGGTTTTCGACAGGTCGAGCGAAGGAACCTCCGCAGTGCCGGTGATGGAGCTAATCTGCGCCGGAGCCACGTAGGCATCGCCACAAAGGTTGCTGTAGGCCGCTTCCCAACTGACGTTACCGCCGTTGAACACGGCACAGGCCGCAGGTTGGGCGAGAGTAAACGTCAGGTTCGTAGTCGAGCCCGCAGCTAATGCGCCTCCACCCCCGGTCCGCTGAAAAACGCCGGTGGCGGCATTGTAACTCCAACCACTGGCCACATTACCGACGGTTACCCCCAACTGATGCAACGAAGAACGCAGTTCGAAATTGTTGGCCGGGCCTGAGCCGCTGTTTTGTATGGGGATAGTGACCAGAACCTCATCACCATACATCATACTCACCGTGGGAACGGTGTAGGAGATTTCAGGAGATTTCAAGTCGAGCGTGATGGCGGCCGTGATGCTGTCGTTCGTCGCGCCCGTGCGGTCGTTGGTACGCACGGTGTTGTTGATGTCTGCACAGGCGTTCACATTACCCGTCACCGTTGCGGAAAAGGTTTGTCCCGGAGCAAGATAGCGTATGGTTTTGTTGGTCAGCGGCCCGGTTGCCAGAGGCGTTGCCGGTGAGGTCTGGGTGAAGCCGGTGATCTGCAATCCACTGCCGGTTGCCGTTTCATCAATGACGACGTCAAACAAACCGCCCAGGCCGGTATTGGTCACCGACACCGTCCAACTGACGGTGTTGTTCACAACGCTCAACTGGTTGTCGGGAGTCTTGGTAATCACCGAATCGCCCCGCGCGACCAGAACCGCCTGGCTGGTGTTATTAGTAAGATCGCTACCGCCCGACGTGGTTTTATAGAGCGTCGTGATGGCCAGCGGATGCGTTCCACTACTCACCGTCGACGCGGCGCGCAGACCATAACTAATGATGCGCTGGCCACCGGTGGGAATATTGACCGGCGACAAGGTAAAGGTCAGCGTTTGCCCGACCTGGCTGGCCGTGGCGCCCACGACGCTGCCCGGCACATAGGAAAAACCGGCTGGCAACGTAATGCTGGGACGCACGTTATACATCGTCCCCGCCATCAGGTTCGAGATGGTCAGTGTGAAAGTATCACCCGTTGTATTGGTGACTTCACTGGTGCCGTTCCACACCCCGCCGACATCCATCTGCGCACCACGCGACGGATCGGCCGGTGTAAATCCGGTCGTAACGGAAATATTGCCGGACTGAGCCACTACATAATGCGCCGCCCACCCCAGCAGGAGAAGAGCCAAAACAATGAAAACGCGCGCCGGCCGGGAACCGGTCCAGGCCCGGCCGGTCGAAAACCGAGTGTATAGATGCGAACTCACTTTGTCTCCTTAGCCGGACGGCGACGTCCAAACAAATCCTCGTCAAACTTCCAGCGCCAACGCACATAAGCACCGCGTTTATTGAAATCCATACCTAAATCTTCGTCACGTACGTCCAACAGGCTATAGCCGATACCCAGGGTCATATCACGGGTGATGCGATAGGAAATTTCTGCCGCCAGACCGGTTTGAATGCCTTTACCGCCACGGCTATCCCACAGCGCACCGGCCAGCAGCGACGCTTCATAGCGGCGCTTGAAGCCACGGGTGAAGCGGCCACTGAGAAGATGCGACATTCCCGAAGACTGTAATCCGCTGCCATCGGCAATGGATTTCTTCATGGCGTAGTGCACACCGATTTCCGTATCGGCATTGAGCTGATTATTGAGATCGAGCGACAGAATATGAGATTTGCGACGGAAACGGGAATCGAAGCTCTCGTGTTCATCGTCGGTGCGATACTCATACTTTGCCAGGCCGTTCCATTTATCGCGTTCGGTCTGACGCCAGGCCGCGCCCAATTGCAAACGCATTTGTGAACGCCCGCCATCAATGTCCGAAGAGCCACCCTCGTCTTTGCGATTGCGATGTAAAAAGAGGCTCCGCGCCAGGAAGGTCCAGTCACGGCTGGCCCGGTAGGCAATGCCCAGGGTGCCCAAATAGGAATCTTCATTGTCGCCGAAGCGAGTTTCAAAGCGCGCCGTGGCCTTGAGATCTTCACGGGGCAGATATTCCAAAGCCACCGAAGCTGCCGTACCGTCGTCCAGATAGGTGCCCGAACCCGAGCCGCTGTTCGAAGACGAGCCGCCCAAACTCTTTACCCGCTCGAAGCTGGTGCCCAGGCGTAGGCCCTTGCCGATCGACCACAGGTTACGTAAGCCGATGGCGGCTTCAGCGCCACGCCCATCGATATCGTCGCGAATGCGATACTCACTAAAGGCACGGCCGTTTTTCATGTAGTCGGTATCGATACCAACCACGGTTGAATTCTGGCGCTGGCCGTCGTTAAGCGCATAACGGCCTTGCAGGCTGTTGACCAGGTCGTGCATGAAGTAGAGACGGCTACGGTTATCGAACTGATATTCGCCACCGACCGTAAATGCCTGGCCTTCACCGCTAATGGCGCGCTCATATTCGGTAAATAAAGTCACCGGACGGCGCGGCAGCTTGCCGGTGAGACGAGCGCGCAGGCTGGTGAAATCGACATCTTCTCCGCTCAGGCTTTCGCCGGTTTCACGCGCATGGCGCAAACCGATTTCCAGGCTGGTGCCGCGCGACAGGTTCTGCTCCACCGAAACCAGAGCGCCCTGGCGGGTGCCTTCTGTCTCCAGATCGCGGGTGCGAATCGCTTCGGCGATCAAACGGCGGTTGCTGTTCAGACGATATGTGGTACGCAGTGAAAACTCTTCGCGGCCACTCGAAAGTAACGACGACTGGTTCGAAAATTGTTTATCACTACGGGCCAGGAGCAAACGCGCCTGCAAACGGCTGCCTTCGTGCAACAGTTCCACACGACCGGCATTGCCCTTACCTTCGCTCTCGCGCTCGGTAGTAGCGGCTTCAAGAATCAATAAAGTGCTGGGGCGGAAACGATACATCGCATTCACCGAACGCAGCTTGAAGGGATCGGCCGGGTCGCGGTCTTGCGCATACGAGCCGCCGATGGCCAGCTTCTTGGTCAGCATATACTGCAAATCGAAACCGCCCACGCTGTGGCTGGGGCCGCCGGTTTCCATTTCATAGGTGACACGGATATAAATTGGGTTCAGGTTCGCATCGCGTGAAGGAACCGGTGCGCGGAAGAGAATGCCTTCCGTGAGGCCATCAATCTGGTAATCCGAAAAACGTGTCTGTGGTTCAACCCGCAAGATGACCGAAGGCTGGTTACGGTCACGGATGATAATTTCCACTTTTTCGCTCTGGAAACGCACATCGCCACCACGCAAGCGGTAGGGGCCGCTGGTGCCGTTGGCCGGAATTTCGTCCACGATCTGCTGAGTAGAAGTACGCGCACCGTACATATTTAAGGTAAAGCGCTTCGATTCGTGGTGTAGCTTGAGACCGGTTAACGAACGGTTATATTCGCCCAGGGCGCGAGCCAGGTTCTGGGTCGGCGTGGTGTAATCGCCATACAGCATGTAAGAACGTTCGCGATCAATGCGCACATAGAGGCGGCTGGTCGATTGGGCATCAAAACCACGAATCGAGGAATCGCCATAGACAGGATAAAACTCATCCGGCTGGATGTCGCGGAACAGGCGCTCGTCTTCTTCATCGCGCTGCGAATCGTAGCGCATGGTGAGCAAGTTCTTGCCCAGAACGCGGCCCTTGAAAAAGAACGCGGCACGGCCATCGACATTGGTATCGCCGCTGCGCGCCAAGGAACGCAGCTCTTCATCGAAAATCGAACTGGTGTTGGTGGACTTACCGCCCTTAACACGGAAATTGCCCAACCGGCCTTCCAGCACGCCCACGCCGACCAGAGGACGCAAATCGGCTACGAACGGAATATGCAACGAAGCGCCCAAGATGCCGCTGGTGACGCGAACCATGCCATCGCCCGGCTGCATCGGAGGCAGCAAGGGGAATTCACCGTAGCCACCTTCGATAAAGACCTGCACACCAGGTTCGAGCGGATTGAGATCGACGATCTGCCAGCTACCGATATTGCTTTCCAATGTGAGCGGAGTGCGCGCCGTTACCGGCACACCCTTATCATCGACCAGGCGCACACGCACCGGAACAATCGTGCGGCCATCGGCATAGATGGTGCCTCGGGCGGTGCTGACCTGCAACTGCCCCAGCTTACCGGGAGCAATCACATTAATTTTGACTGTGCCGCGCACATTACCGCCGACATCGAGTTGCTGTAGTTCGAGCGTGTTGTTGCCCGGTTCCAGCGCAACACCGATATAATCGCGCACCTCCAGGCCACGTTCGGCAATAACCGATTGGGTCCCCACGCGCTTTTGCGAAATCTCGCTGCCATTGGCGCGCAGCACGATGCGGCTACCTGCGGCACCTTTAATGCGTACATTGGCCTGGGCAATCGGCAGCACGTCGCCGTCTTTAAGATCGATAAAGCCGAGTTCGTTGTTCAGGCCATCAAGCAAGCTTTCCAGCGGGGCGACCGGCACCGTACGCACCGGAGTGGAAGGCAAATTGGAATTGCCCGCCCCAATAGGCTCTTGCGAAGGAACTTTGAAAGCGCCACCCGGAATCTGCTCATCGGGCGCGCCCAGCACGCCCTGATTACTTAATGTGCCACGGCCTAAAACCAGGCCGCCGCTGCCGGGCGCCAGCAGCGATTCATTTTTAAGATCGGTGCTGCCCAGCACGCTACCGCCGAAGTTGCCACCCAGCGTTCCGCCGCTCAGGGCCGGCCTTTCAAAAAGACGGCCCGCCGGGATGGCTGGTGAAGCGATACCGGTGGTGGGAACGCTATCGAGCGTCATCGCGTTGCGCCCGGCCGGAGCCACGGTGGTTACAACGCCACTGGCTTCCTGGCCGCGGTTATCGGCATAGGGCTGGCTCTGGGTAGTGGGTTGCAAGGCGGTGTTAAAGGCCGCATCCAGCGAAGTGCCCCATTTAGCCGCATTGGTGCGGCGGGTTTCCACTTCCTTGAGCACTTCCGGCGTGGCGTCCTGAATGGCAAAGTTGGCTTTTACCAAACCGCCCATGCGCAAGTTGATGAACCGGCTGCTGCCCGAACCGGCATGGCTAAAGTCCAATGGATAAAGCTCCGCATTGACAGGCAGCGTCGTCATGTCCACTTTAACGACATGGGTGCGGGCGCTCAGGCCGTAGATCGAATATTTGCCTTCGCTATCGGTAATGGCGTAGGTACCGTTTTCCAACCACACCCGCACGCCCGGGATACCTTGCTCGCCAACATCCTGAACGCGGTTTTTATTGGCATCGACGAAAATTTTGCCGACGACGATACCGCGCGTCGTCAAGACGCCACTACGCAGCAACACTTTCGCGGCGGCAATATTAGAGTAGGTCACGCCATAGGCCGAAGCGCCATGCGCCTGGGCACGGTTAACGGCATCGCCAACCACAGCCGTCGCACTGACGCGAACCCGATAGACGAGTGTCACTTCGGCGTTGACCACAACAGCGCCCAGCTCAAAGGCGAGACGCGGTCCGGGAGCACCGATGGGATCGACCATTTTGTGTTCACCCGAGGCATCGATTCGGCGCACCGAACCGGGCACCAAAGTAAAACCGCGCGGCAGCACATCTTCAATCACCGTGTTGCTCATGGTGACACCGGTGTTGTTGCGCAGGCGAAGTTGATACTCCAGGAAATCGCCGCGTTCGATAATCGAATCCGAAGCTTCTTTTTCCAGAAACAAACCCGAAGGCGGGCCTGAATCGAGCGGGACATCGAAAGCGATGCCGCCATTGACCAGTAGCGTAAACGGCTTGCCGTAGGAGGAGTTCACATCGACGCGACGGTCGAGCGGAATCAGCGACGGAGGCACCACAGAAGGAAACGACCACGAAGCCGGTGGTTCCACCAATAGACTGTAGTTACCGGCAGGGGCATTGGGAAATTCGAAACGCCCATCCGGCCCGGTAATATAGGAAGGACCAACCGGATTGCCGTTGGAATCGAGCAACGTAACTCGGGCACCGGGAATCAGGGCATTGGTACGGGCATCGAACACCACGCCAAAAGGATTAACGAGGATTTCCGTGAAAGCCGACTGGCCCGAGCAATCTTCAATGCTGGCCCGCAATGTATCACGTTGCGTGGTCTCCATGATCTCATTGCCGCTCTGCGCCGGATACTCGGCAACATTACGCGTCGGCAATGGAGTCACCGGGCGGAAAAAGCCGGTATTGGGGCCGGTTTCGACAGCTTCAATGATTTCCGCATCACCGGTCAATAAAGAGATAACGGTAATACGAATGATTTCCGCACGCGTGGGGTCCTGGTTGCAACTAGCGGCATTGACCTGCAGGTAAAGCGGCTGGCCCAACCCGGTTGAGGTGGCGGGAACAGTATAGGAATCGTCGGTATAGTAACGAATGGTCGGCGCGCTGCGCTCTAACGCAACATACACCGGGTTCGACGGCTGTTTGACCGGAGTTCCGGGGGCGATGGGATCGACATAGCGGATTTCGCCGGTATTGATGATCTGGGTGGCAGTGGTGCCTTCCTGCACACGCACCTGGAAATCGAGGCGCACCTGCAAATCGACCGGCTGCCAGTTCTCTACACCCAACGCTATGGCATCGACCTGGCCTAAATCGGCTGGAGGGGAGGTGACATAAGTCTCGTCGCTTTGCCCGATGATGTGGTAGAGGCGGATGCCAAACGGCGGGCTTTGCACCCAGTCCACAAAAGTGGTGTTGGCAGGAATGACGTCGCGGATGATAACCAGATCACGGGCTGCGCCATCGACCACAGTTGCAATCGGTGCCGGTGCGCTGGCTCCCACGCTCAAAGCTGTCAGAGAAAAGCGCAATACTTCGCCGGCGCGTGAGCGTTCGGTGTTGGCCGATTTGTTCAGACGGAGTCCTACCCCACCATAAGTGGTGATGGTATCGGTATTGACGGCCTGGGCACCTTGCACGGCACTGGTAGCAGTAATCGAAACCTGCGCCTGCACGCCCAAAGGCGTGCCGACAGGAATAGTGCCCGAAATCACCAGATCGATCGCTTGTCCCGGCGTGAGCTTAATCAGGTCTCCGGGACCCACAACCGGTTCATTGGCATCGGCCAGGCCGTTGCCGTTGAGGTCGCGAACAACGATCAAGTTTTCCAGATCATAATTATCGCCACCCAAATTGGCAATATCAATCCGATAGTCGGAGGTGGTATTGCCGGTGTTGGTGAGGCGATGAGGCAAGTAGACCTGGGCACCGGGCGGCAGAGAAACGATATTGTCGCTGGTCAGCGTCAATGCTTCTTGCGGTTGCACGGTGACGCGCACTTCGTTGGTTTCTACGGTGACGGGGTAACCGTTTTCGACGTCGAAATACTGTACGGTGGCGCGATTGGTAATCAAGCTCCCCGCCAACGGCGCCGCTGCATGCGCCTGTGAACCGATACCAGAAAGTACCAGTTGACCTAATAAAACGAGGCAGCAGAACAACGAAACAGACAACAACTGTTTCCTGGCGGTTGGCGAAAAGCTTTTGAAATTAAACATGAGACCGAAGTCTTTGGGGTAGAGATAAGCAGTTGCACTTTGCCTGGTCGGCTGGCAAAAAGCACAACTCAGTTCACGCGTGCCTCTGGCGCACTTCTAAGAGGACAAAAAATGCGATAACACGAATGAGAGAATTAACAACGAGGGGTTCAGGGTAATGCGAATAGGGGCAGGGAAGAAAGATGCAACGATTGCTTCCCCGCCCGAACAAAAAAACTTATCGGCAACCTGCTTCCCTGATAGGAAACAGGTTGCCGGTAATCATTACGGCACCGGATTGATCCGAACGCCAAAGTAGATAACAGCGGTTTGGCCAGGATTCAACGTTCCGATATTGAAACCTAATGCACCAGTCGTGTTGGCTGTCGGAACCGGCGAGCCAGCGGTGAAGGTCGCTCCACCGTCTTTGGTGAATGCGGCCACACCTGTGGCGTCGGTTCCGCCCCCACCCTGGTGATAGGTGGTGAAAGCCGGAGTGGTGTCGTTGACAAATACATCGGTTACCGGCAACATGCTGTTGTTGGTCACCGTGATGCGGTAGCGGATACCCGTGCCGGGCAGAGCGCCGGTGGTGAGATTGGCTGTGGTGTAAGCAGTGTCCGGGGTGCCATCAACAGCGGCATCCAATGCCTGCTCTTTCAGCATGGTCAGTTGACCGGTCACGATGCTGGTAGTATCGGTCGCGGTGTCGGAAGGCCCACCAACGCCGGTGCTGGCAGTAATCGTGGTTACATCCACGTTACCCGGCACAGCATTGGCCGGAGCGAAGACCTTGACGAAGACATCGCGGCTGCCACCTGCGGGCAACACGAAATCAGCCGTAATCTGCGGATCACTGGGATCGAGAACACCGTCGCCGTTGGCATCCCAGTAGACAACCGAGGTGAAGCCACCAAAGCTATCGGCAGTGGCCAATGTCACGGTTTCCGATGCGTTACCATTGTTGGTTACGGTATGGGCGTAGACAATCGAGCTACCGGCATAAGTCTGGCCGGTGTGGTCGGGTTCGATGGTGATACCACGCACACGATCGACAATCACGGCATCGTGCTTGGTGTCCAAAGCACCGGTATTGGGTGAAGTGGCGCGGAAGTAGACGCTGACACCCGGTGTTGCTACCGGTGCCATGTTAGCAGGAATGGTTACATCAGCGTAAAAGCTCACTGTTGCGCCCGGGGTAACGTTCCCGGTGTTGGTAATAATACCTTCGGCCGTGTTACGAAAAACAACAGTGAAGCCATTGGCAAATGCCGCCAGAGCCGTATTCGACCCTGCCTGCAAGTTGTAGTTATCCGGCAGAGCAGCGCCGTTGGTCACCGAGAGGCTAAAGCGCACCGTGCTTCCAGGCACGCCATTTAGAGTTGTAACGGGAGTCGCTTCAGGTCCCTGACCTTCTCCAAGCGTCGGACCACCAGCACCGTTTTCCAAGTCAACCGTGCTGGGAGTGATGGTGGTGAGAACATCGTCTACACGGGTACTCACTGTGGGATCGGTCACCGAAGTGGCACGCTTATGCACAGTATAGGGACCATTGCCCGATGCCGCCGGAGGCAGGATAGCCTTCAGCACAACAGTGTAGGAAGCGCCAGGAGCCAATGGACCGGTGTCGGGGATGGTGTTGCCATTACTGTCGAGCAACGGAGTGGTTCCACCTGTCTGATACAGCACGAACGAAGTACCGGTGGGGAAACGGCCGGTCGCGGGTTGTTCGATGGTGATATCGAAAGTATCGGTGCCGGTACCGGTGTTGGTGAAGACGTTTTCAAATTCGACAATACTGCCTTGAGGGGCATCTTCCACCGTATCACCGGTGCCGGTGACGGCAACGGTCGGAGTGACGTTCAGTTCCACGGTGTTGGTAGGTTGCGGGTCGATATCGTCATCGCCATCGTTGTAGCTAAAGTTGGCGATGTTGGGAATGACTCCAGGTTGCACCGCAGAATTCACGTTAACACGGAAGGAGATCGTTCCACTGGCACCCGGCGCAATGCTGGTGATGGTCGCCGTAATAACCTGGCCGCTTTGCTGATAGGCAATACCAGTGGGGTCGCCGGCAGCGGCATCTGTCAATGCAACGCCATTCCACAAGCCACTGCTTGCGATGTAGGTTAAACGACTATCAAGGGTGTCCGTAATGACAACGTTAGTCGCCGGAGCACGGCCACGGTTGACATAGGTCAGGGTGTAGGTTCGTCCCGGAGCGACTGTGGGCGAAGTGGCCTGATTGTTGTTAATGGACTTGGTAACATCCAGAATCGCGTAATCGGTGATCGTAACCGTATCGTCATTGGTCGCCGTCAGCGTGGAGGTGAATACCGAAGCGGCAGTCACGGTCACATCGGCTTCGTTCCCGGCTACGGGAGCCGGAGTCGCCGGGACAATACCACCGACTACGAACGAATAGCTTTCGCCTGCTGCTAATGTCGGGGTGACAGTAATCGGGGTGAAAGAATCCGGTACGCCATCGCCATTGACATCGGGGTAGATGACCAGAGTGCCGAGATCGAAGTTGTCACCGGTCGAATTATTCGTAGCGCCCAGAGTGTAGGAATCCGGGCCGTTACCGGTGTTGGTTACGGTGTGGGGGAAGTAAACAGGGCTACCGGGAGTGCCGAGTTTGACACGGTCTTCTTCCAGCAGAATGCCAGCAACTTGCTGGATAATGGTAATAACGGTGTTGGAAGTGGCAATGCGCTCTTGTCCGGTTCCATCCGTATAGGTCGCAGCCGCTTGGTTGCCGATAGAAGCACCGGCGGGGGGCAGCGCACTCTGCGCCGAAGCTGCAGAGCCAAACATGACCAGCATGAATGCCACTGCAGTGAGCAGAAAGGCCTGCTGAAGCCATTTTAATTTCGGCCGCGTATCCCTATACGGGGGGGGGGGGGGGGGG